>Ga0307374_10003304_pt1 | contig 27670 bp, 23 predicted proteins | sample OX3MG_FD_202532 | JGI IMG/M metagenome (GOLD analysis project Ga0307374, IMG submission 202532) | Soil microbial communities from Risofladan, Vaasa, Finland - OX-3 | ecosystem: Environmental > Terrestrial > Soil > Coastal area > Acid sulfate soil | place: Finland: Risofladan, Vaasa | collected...
AACGCCGGCGCACCTCGTCGGGGGCAGTGATGACCAGGTGTCGCATCTGCACCAGGGCCTTCGTGCGCGCTTGGGTGGCCGAGCGGCGCGCGACGAGCAGGACCCGGATTGACTCGGTGGGCCCGATTTTGGTCTTGACCGGCTGGCATCGCCCACTCAGGGCCGCCCGGGCCGCCTCGACGGCGTCCTTCACGTCGCTCTTGCCCTGACGGCGACGCTCCTGACGGTTCGGGCGACTCACGTCGCTGACCGCGACGCCGCACTCGCTCAGGCGTCGCGTGAGACCGGCGCCGTAGGCGCCGGTGCCCTCCACGCCCACGAGCCGGACGGGTCCGTAGGCGCGCAACCAACCCAGCAGCTGGTCGTAGCCGCGGCGCGTCGTGGGAAACGACGCGGTGCCCAGCACCCCGCCCACCGTGTCGATCGCGGCGGCGACGTGGACCTGGCCGTGAGTGTCGACGCCGCCGATCACGGCGTGCGTGCGTTCTATGGTTGTCATGGTCATCCCTTCCTCTCTTAAGTGTTCAAGGGGTGGCACGGCCGTCCCGGGAAGGTGACGGTGCGGACGAGCAGTCGCACTGCTCATCCACTCACCTAGCCGAAACGGGGCGTGCCGCGCAGTCGCTCCCCGCGTCACGGTAACGAACTGTGCAACGCTGGTACACGGGTCGCCCCAATATCTTCATTGGTAGTCTTGGCCCCTATGACCTACGCCGTGCTCCCCGGGTGCGAGCCGTTTTCCTTCACCGGGTCGTCCTCGGGCGTCCTGGTGCTGCACGGCTTCACCGGTAATCCCTCCTCCATGCGCCCGTTGGCCGACCGACTCGCGAACGCCGGCTACTCCGTGGAGCTGCCGCGACTTCCGGGACACGGCACGGCGATCGAGGACATACTGACGACCACGTGGTCCGACTGGTCGGGCACCGCTCTGAGCGCTTTCGACGAACTGGCGGCTCGCACCGAGCGCGTGTGCGTGGTCGGCCTTTCGATGGGCGGGGCGCTGACGGCGTTCGTCGCCGAACAGCGCGACGGCGTGGCGGGCTGCGTCTTCATCAACCCCCTGATCAAGCCCCCGGTCCCCGAGCTCATGGCGCTGCTCGACGACGCCCTGGCCTCGGGACTGAGCGTCTTCGACGATGGCGGCGCGCCCGACATCAAGAAGCCCGGAGCCGACGAGCTCGCCTACGCGGGTTGGCCCCTGCCCGCGCTCAAGAGCCTGGTGAGCAACCTGCCCACGGTCGGGGCCGCCCTGGGCACCATCACCGCGTCGAGCCTGGTGATCACCAGTCGCGAGGATCACACGGTGCCGACCGACAACAGTCTCGATCTGGTCGCGGCGCTCGCCGGACCGGTCGAGCACATCTGGCTCGACGACTCGTATCACGTGGCCACCATCGACAACGATCAGGAACTGGTCGAGCTGTCCACCCTCTCCTTCGTCGAGCGGGTCCTCGGCGCGTGAGCGCGCTCAGCCGCGAGGACGTCGCCAAGGTCGCGCGTCTCGCACGACTGAGTCTGAGCGACGAAGAGCTCGACCTGTTCACGGGCCAGCTCTCGCGCGTGCTCGAGCACGCGACCGACATGGACGCGCTCGATCTGGCGGACGTGGTGCCGACCGCACATCCCTTCGGCCTGACCAACGTGGTACGCGGCGACGACCTCACGGCGTGCCTGGACCGCGACGAGGTGCTCGCCGCCGCGCCCGACGTCCAGGACGACCGCTTCGGCGTCCCGCGCATCGTCGGTGACGCCCCGTGAGGACCGCCACACAGATCGCGGCCGACGTACGCGGCGGGGTACGCCGCGCCGTCGACGAGCTGGCCGATGCTTACGCGGCCATCGCGGCGCGCAACGAGGAGCTCCACGTCTTCCTCCACCTTGACGAGGCCGGCGCCGCCACTCAGGCGGGCGCCGTCGACGCCGCGGTGGCGCGCGGCGATGACCCCGGACCCCTGGCTGGCGTGCCGGTGGCGCTGAAGGACAATCTGTGCCAGCGCGGCGTGCCGACGACCGCCTCGTCCAAGATCCTCGAGGGGTGGCGCCCGCCCTACACCGCGACGGTCGTCGAGCGACTGCTGGGCGCCGGCGCGGTCCCGGTGGGCAAGACCAACCTGGACGAGTTCGCCATGGGGTCCTCGACGGAGAACTCCGCGTTCGGCCCGACGCGAAATCCGCTCGACCCGGCGCGGGTGCCCGGCGGGTCCTCCGGGGGATCGGCCGCCGCGGTAGCCGCGGGGATGACCCCGGTGGCTCTCGGCAGTGACACCGGCGGCTCCATTCGTCAGCCCGCGGCACTGTGCGGGCTGGTCGGTGTCAAGCCCACCTACGGCCTGGTCTCGCGCTACGGACTCATCGCCTTCGCCAGTTCACTCGACCAGATCGGCCCCTTGACCACCACCGTGGCCGATGCCGCCCTCGTGCTCGAGGTCATCTCCGGCCACGACCCGCGCGACTCCACGTCGCTACCCGAGCCTGCGCCAACACTGGTGGCCCACCTGGGTGACGGGGTCGCGGGCCTGCGCGTGGGCGTGGTGAGCGAACTCGTCGAGGGGTCCGACCCCGAGGTGGTCAGCGCGGTCGAGCGCGCGGCCTCGGTGCTGCGCGACGCGGGCGCCACGCTGGTCAACCTGTCGATCCCGGAGATCCGCCTGGGTCTCAGCGCGTACTACCTCATCGCGCCGGCCGAGGCGTCGAGCAACCTGGCGCGTTACGACGGCGTGCGCTACGGGCTGCGCGTCGACGCGCCGGACGTGGCCGCGATGAACGAGGCAACGCGCACCGTCGGCTTCGGCGCCGAGGTGAAGCGCCGGATCATGCTGGGCACCTACGCACTGTCGGCCGGCTACTACGACGAGTACTACGGCCAGGCCCTCAAGGTGCGTACGCGCATGATCGAGGCGTTCGCCCTCGCCTACCAGCAGGCGGACCTGTTGATCGGGGCGACGACCCCGTCGGTGGCCTTCGCCTTCGGCACCAAGACGGCCGACCCGATGGCCATGTACCTCAACGACGTCTTCACCATCCCGACCAACCTGTCGGGCGACGCGGCCGTGTCGGTCCCCTTCGGCACCGGCGAGGCCGACCTGCCGATCGGGGTTCAGCTCTTGGGGCCGGGACGCTCCGAAGCGCGCCTGTTGGCGGCCGCGCGCGTGCTGGAGATTGCCGAGGGACGCGCGTGAGCCGGCCCGACGGCTTCGAGATGGTGGTGGGCCTGGAGGTTCACACCGAGCTCAAGACCGCGACGAAACTGTTCTGCGGCTGCGCGAACCGGTTCGGCGCCGAGCCCAACACCCTGATCTGCCCGGTGTGCCTGGGCCTGCCCGGGTCGCTGCCGGTGCTCAACGAGCGCGCGGTGGAGTTGGCCATGGCCATCGGCTTCGCCCTGCACTGCACGGTGTCGCCGTCCACGTTCCACCGCAAGAACTACTTCTACCCCGACATGCCCAAGGACTACCAGATCAGCCAGTACGACCAGCCGATCAACGTCGGGGGATACCTGGACCTGCCCGACGGGAGCCGGGTGAGCATCGAGCGCGCGCACATGGAAGAGGACACCGGCAAGTCCACCCACCTAGGCGGCACCGGGCGTATCCACGGCGCCGATCGGTCGCTGGTGGACTACAACCGCTCCGGGGTGCCGTTGGTCGAGATCGTCTCGGGGCCCGACATGACCAGTTCGGCCCAGGCCCGCGCGTACGTGAGCGAGCTGCGCGGGGTCCTGATCGCGGTGGGTGCGTCGGACGGTCGGATGGAGGAGGGCTCACTGCGCGTGGACGCCAACGTGTCGGTTCGCCGGGCCGGCGAGCCCCTGGGCACGCGCTGTGAGATCAAGAACCTCAACTCACTGCGCAGCGTGGCGCGCGCCATCGATTTCGAGGCCCGGCGCCAGATCGAGCTGATCGGCACCGGGGGAGTGGTGCGCCAAGAGACGCGTCACTGGGACGAGAACGACGAGGTGACCTCGACGCTGCGGACCAAAGAGGAGGCCGAGGACTACCGGTACTTCCGTGAGCCCGACCTGGTGGACCTGGCGCCGGACGAGGCGTGGCAAGAGCGGGTGCGCGCGACGTTGGGACCCCTGCCCGCCCAGCGCCGCGCGGAGCTCGCCGCGAGGCTCGACGCACCGACCCCCGCGCAGCTCGACGCGGTCACGACGGTGGTCGACCTCGATCTCGAGGAGTACGTCCACGCGGCCGCGGACGCGAAGGCCGACGCCGCACTGGCGTTATCGCGCGTGGTCAATGAAGTCGCGGCCGGCCTCGACGGGCGCGCCCGTCTCAGCCCGGGGGCGTTCACCCAGGTCGTGGCGATGGAGCAGAGTGGCGAGCTCTCGGCGACCCAGGCCAAGACGGTCCTGGGCGAGTTGCTCGCGTCCGGCGGCGACCCGGCGGGAATCGCCGCGGCGCACGGCTTTGAGCGCCTCGGCGAGGACGACCTGGCCGCGATGATCACCACGCTGATCTCCGAGCACCCCGAGGAGTGGGCGCGCTACCGCGACGGCGACGACAAGCTGGCCCAGTTCTTCGTCGGGTTGGTGATGAAGGCAACGCGCGGACAGGCCAACGGCAAGGACGTCACCGCGAACCTGGAGTCGCGCCGCTAACGGACTTCGTCGCGCCAACCAGCAGTGGCGCGTCGCCGGCAATGACGAAGACCTGTCCGACGAAGAGGGCGTGCCAGGCGCCGACGCTGGCCAGCAGGCAGAGGACGAGTCCGGCGAACGTAACGAGAACCCCCACGTCGGCCGCGAACCGTCGCCGAGTGAGGCGCCAGAGCCACGGAACGCTCGCGCCCTCGAAGGCGACGAGCACGGCGCCGATGACGTCGTGCACGTGATGCAATGCGGCAACGCTGGTGTAGTCGAACGTACTGACGAGGGTCAGAACGAGCAAGAGGCTGAGCGCTAAAAACACGCGGCGCAGGCCCGCGCTGGCGGTGCCCTCGAGCAGTCGGGCGGCGCGCACCAGGAGTCCGGCGTCCAACGCGTAGGCCAGGGTGTAGGGGATCACCGTCTCCCAGTGGACGCCGTAGTTGGACACTCCGCCTTCGTCGCGTTTGATGACCAGTCCAGGCTTCAGCGCGACGCACACGCCGAGCAGGGCGACGAAACAGACCTGGCTCGCCGTGACCACGGTGAGCACTCGAGGTCGCATCGGCCCCAGTGTAGGAAGCGAGGTCGTTCGAAAGATGAGGACCGGCTTCGTAGACTCCTCGCATGACCTCGCACCCCACTCCGCGCAGTACTGACGTCACCCTCGGTAAGGAGCGCGCTCCGGCGCGCGCGATGCTGCGCGCGATGGGACTGACCGACGCCGACATGACCAAGCCCCAGGTGGGCGTCGCGTCGAGTTGGAACGAGGTGACTCCGTGCAACCTGCCACTTGATCGCCTGGCCCAGCGCGCCAAGGGCGCCGTTCGTGACGCCGGCGGGGTCCCCTTCGAGTTCGTGACGATCGCGGTGTCCGACGGCATCTCGATGGGTCACGAGGGCATGCGCTCCTCACTCGTCTCGCGAGAGGTGATCGCCGACTCCGTCGAGCTCGTGATGCACGCGGAGCGCTTCGACGCCATGGTCACCTTGGCCGGGTGCGACAAGTCGCTGCCCGGGATGCTGATGGCTGCCGCGCGCCTTGACGTGCCCAGCGTCTTCCTCTACGGCGGGACCATCCTGCCGGGCCACCTCAACGGCGAGGCGTTGGACGTCGTGTCGGTCTTCGAGGCGGTGGGCGCCAACGCCGTCGGCGCGATCAGCGACGAGGAGCTCTACGCCATCGAGTGCGCGGCCTGCCCGGGCGAGGGCAGTTGCGCGGGGATGTTCACGGCCAACACGATGGCCAGCGTCGGCGAGGCGCTGGGTATGTCGCTGCTGGGCAGCGCGGCGGTGCCTTCGGTCGACCCACGACGCGACCAGTACGCCTACGACTCGGGGGCGGCGGTGATCAACCTGCTCGACAAGGGCATCACCGCGCGCCAGATCATGACGAAGGGTGCCTTCGACAACGCCATAGCCGTCGTGATGGCCCTGGGCGGGTCGACCAACGCCGTTCTGCACCTGCTGGCCATCGCCCACGAGGCACGCGTGCCGCTAGAACTCGACGACTTCAACCGCGTGGCCGCGCGCGTCCCGCACCTGGCCGACACCCGTCCGCACGGCAAGTACCACATGAGCGACCTCGACGCGATCGGCGGCGTGCCCGTCATCCTCGCGCACCTGCTCGAGAACGACCGGTTGGACGGCGACGTGTTGACGGTCAGTGGGCGCACCATGGAGCGGAGCCTCGCGGACTTTCACGCCGCGGCGCCCGATGGTCAGGTCGTGCACGCGCTCAGTAACCCCATCCACGAGCGTGGCGGCATCGCCGTGCTCACGGGGAGCCTCGCTCCGAAGGGCGCGGTGGTCAAGGTTGCGGGCATCGACGCGCTCAGCTTCACGGGCACCGCGCGCGTCTTTGACGGCGAGGACGCCGCGATGTCGGCCATCATGGCCGGCGAGATCGCGCCGGCGACGGTGGTGGTCATCCGCTACGAAGGGCCGCGGTCAGGCCCGGGCATGCGCGAGATGCTGGCCGTCACCGGGGCGATGAAGGGCGTTGGTCGCGGCGCGGACTGCGCCCTGGTGACCGACGGACGATTCTCCGGTGGCACCCACGGCTACTGCGTCGGTCACGTGGCCCCCGAGGCCCTCGAGGGCGGGCCTATCGCCCTCGTACGCGACGGTGACACGATTCGAGTCGACGTCACGACCAACTCGATCGATCTGTTGGTCGACGAAGCCGAGCTGGCACGGAGATCCGCGCCCGCGTTCACGCCGCGCTACAGCACCGGTGTACTGGAGAAGTACGCGCGGCTGGTACAGGGTGCCGAAACCGGGGCCGTCACGTCGCACTGACTCGCTTGTGCCTGCCCGCGAGGGTGTGTCAGAATGGAGGCGTGACGAGTCGTGAACTAGTGGCGGTAGTAAGGGCGCGCCGCCGGTAGTCACGTCCACGACATGCCGGAGGCCTCCCGAAGGGAGGCCTTTTTTCGTATTAGGGAACTGAGGGATCGTGCAGCTGACCGGAGCCCAAGCACTCATCAAGAGCCTGGAACAACAGGGGGTCGACACAGTATTCGGCCTGCCCGGTGGCGCCATCCTGCCCGTCTACGACCCGCTGATTGACTCGTCCATCCGCCACATCCTGGTGCGCCACGAGCAGGGCGCGGGCCATATGGCCGAGGGCTACGCGCTGGCGACGGGTCGACCCGGCGTGGCGATGGTCACCAGCGGCCCGGGAGCGACCAACATCGTCACACCGATCTCCAACGCCCACATGGACTCGACGCCGCTGGTCGTGGTGACCGGTCAGGTGGCGACCGCGGCAATCGGCACCGACGCATTCCAGGAGTGCGACATCACCGGCATCACCATGGGCATCACCAAGCACAACTTCCTGATCATGTCGGCCCACGAGATCCCGCGGGTTATCGCGGCCGCCTTCCACGTCGCCACTACCGGGCGACCGGGTCCCGTCCTGGTCGACGTGCCCAAGGACGTGACCCAGTCGATGATGGAGTGGTGGTACCCGTCCTCGCCCGACGAGTACGACCTGCCGGGTTATCGTCCCGTGGTGGCGTTGGACGAGCGCGCCGTCGAGCGCGCCGCGGCGCTCATCGCCGAGTCCGAACGACCGGTGCTCTACGTGGGCGGAGGCTCGCTCAAGTCGCGCGCCGAGAAGGAGTTGCTGGCCTTCGCCGAACGCACCGGGATGCCGGTGGTGACGACGCTGATGGCCCGCGGGGCCTTCCCCGACTCGCACGAGCTGAACCTGGGGATGCCCGGCATGCACGGCGTCTACGCCGCGGTCACCGCCATCCAGCGATGCGACCTGTTGATCAGCCTCGGCGCGCGCTTCGACGACCGGGTGACCGGCAAGGTCTCGGCGTTCGCGCCGGAGGCCAACGTCATCCACGTCGACATCGACCGCGCGGAGTTCAACAAGGTGCGCCAGAGCCAGGTGACCATCCAGAGCGACGTGGCCTCGGCGCTGCGCGCGCTCGACGCGCTGGGCGCCATGCCGCGCACGACCGAGGCGTGGTGGAAGGAGATCCACGACTGGCAGGAGACCTACCCGCTGGTCTACGACCAGCCCTCGGCCGACGGACCGCTGCGCCCCCAGCACGTCATTGCCTCGATCGCGCGCCAAGCCGAGCCGGGGACCATCGTGACCGCCGGCGTCGGCCAGCACCAGATGTGGGCGGCGCAGTTCTGGCCCTTCGAGGAGCCGGGCACCTGGATCAACTCCGGGGGCGCGGGCACGATGGGCTTCGGCGTGCCCGCGGCCATCGGCGCAAAAGTCGGCCGGCCCGATCGAACGGTCTGGTGCATCGACGGCGACGGGTGCTTCCAGATGACCGCCCAGGAGTTGGTCACCGCGCGCGCCGAGGGGATCCCCATCAAAGTGGCCATCCTCAACAACGCCTACCTGGGCATGGTGCGCCAGTGGCAGGAGATGTTCTACGAGGAGCGCTACAGCGAGGTCTACCTTTCCTCGGACCTGCCGGACTACGTCAAGTGGGCCGAAGCCATGGGCTGTGCGGGGCTCCGCGCGACCAACCTGGCCGAGATGGAGTCGGCCATCACCGAGGCCAACGCCATCAACGACGTCCCGGTGGTGATCGACTTTCGCACCGATTCGACCGAGAAGGTCTTCCCGATGGTGGCTTCCGGCGCCAGCAACGACGACATCATGGTGCACCCGAGCCAGTCCGGCCGCGCGCGATGAGCCCCGAGCCGTACCTGGGCGACGCGCCGCACACGCCGGTGCGTCACCACATCCTGTCGGTGCTGGTGGAGAACAAGCCCGGCGTGCTGGCGCGCGTCGCGGGCCTCTTCGCGCGCCGCGGCTTCAACATCTACTCGCTGGCCGTCGCGCCGTCGGAGAGCCACGCGCGCTATTCACGCGTGACCATCGTGGTCGACGCGGAGGCCGCGCCTCTCGAGCAGGTCATGGGTCAGCTCGACAAGCTGGTGAACGTCGTGGCGATCAGTGATATCGCACCGCACGACGCGGTCGAACGCGAGTTGATGCTGGCCACCATCTCGACCAACGTGTCGAATCGCACACCGCTGCTGGACATCTTGGGTGCCGCCGGCGCCGCGATCGTCGACGTGGACGCGGGCGCGGTCACCGTCATGCTCGCGGGCACGCCGTCGGCCTGTGACGAGTTCGAGCGAACGATCGAGGACTTTCCGGTGACCGAGCTCCACCGGACCGGCCGAGTGGCCCTCCCTAGACTGGGCGAGGCCGCGCCGAAGTAGTTGAACACGAGAGAGGGACCCCCTGACATGACCACGCTGTACTACGAGAAGGACGCCCGTCCCGAAGCTCTGGTTGAGAAGAAGATCGCCGTCTTGGGCTACGGATCCCAGGGCCACGCGCACGCGCTCAACCTTCGCGACAGCGGATATGACGTGCGCGTGGGACTGCGGCCGGAATCGGCGTCGGTCCACAAGGCCGAGGACGCGGGGCTGCGCGTGTTGGGGATCTCCGACGCCGCCGCCGAGGCCGACGTGATCATGGTGCTGGTGCCCGACACCGAGCAGAAGAGCATCTACGACCTGGAGATCGCGCCGCACCTGACCGCTGGCAAGTGTCTGCTCTTCGCCCACGGCTTCAACATCCGATTCAACCTGATCACGCCGCCGGCCGACGTCGACGTGGCGATGGTCGCCCCCAAAGGCCCTGGCCACCTGGTGCGACGCACCTACGTGGAGGGAGCCGGCGTTCCGTCGCTGGTCGCGGTCCACCAAGACGCCACGGGTCACGCCCACGAGATCGCCCTGGCCTACGCCCACGCGATCGGCGCCACGCGTGCCGGCGTGCTGGAGACGACCTTCACCGAGGAGACCGAGACCGATCTGTTCGGCGAGCAGGCCGTACTGTGTGGCGGGGTGACGGCGCTGGTGCGCGCAGGCTACGAGACGCTGGTCGAGGCCGGGTACCAGCCCGAGAGCGCGTACTTCGAGTGTCTGCACGAGCTCAAGCTCATCGTCGACCTCATGTACGAAGAGGGAATCACGGGCATGCGGTTCTCCGTGTCCGACACCGCCGAGTACGGCGACCTGACGCGCGGACCACGCATCATCAACGACCAGGTGAAGGCCGAGATGAAGAAGATTCTCGGCGAGATCCAGGACGGCTCCTTCGCCGCCGAATGGGTCAAGGAGAACGAAATCGGTCGGCCGCGGTATCGCGAACTACGTGAGGCGGGTAAGAAGCACCCAATCGAGGACATCGGCAAGAAGCTGCGGGCGCTCATGCCGTTCGTCGGCGCCGGCAAGCAGAAGGTCAGCGAGGCCTCGGGCGGCGACACCGACTGATTTCTCGGACTGGCTGGGCGCCTTAACCACGCCGCGCTAAGTCCACGACGTCGAGTAGCGACGTGGGGTCCGCGATGATCCGCCGGGCGACGAGGGCCGTCACGTCCACCTCGCGACCGCTGACGAGGCGAACGACCGGGTGGCCGTTGGGCCATGCGACCCAGCGAGCCCCGTCAATCACGTTCACGAGAACGCCGCCCAGGAACAGTCCCGCCTCGTTACCCAACTTGGGTCCGAGAACGGGGTCATGGCGCCACTCGTCGATGTTCTCTTCGAGCAGGCGCACCCCGGATTCGTCGTGCGTGAGTTCGAGACCACGCTCGTCGCGAACCCACTCGATGAGTTCCGTCCCGCCGAGAAGTTGGCCAGAGATCTCGGTGGTGCCGTGGGTGCGCGGAGCCTGGAACATTGCCACGCCTCGGGCCACCCCGTGTTTAGGACCCATCCACCGACGTCGCCACCGGCGCACCGCGTTACGCGCCTGCGTAACGTCCGCGACAGGCGCGGATCAAGGGATTGTCAGGCAGGCACACGTACTACAGATTTCCGACGATGTAGTTCACGCACGCGCACAGCGACGCGATGTCCTCGGGGTCAATGGCGGGGAACATCGCGATGCGCAGCTGATTGCGTCCGAGCTTGCGGTACGGCTCCGTGTCCAGAACTCCGTTGCCACGCAGGATCGCAGCCACCGCGCTGGCGTCGACGGCGTCGACGAAGTCCACCGTGGCCACCACGTGGCTGCGTTGGGCCGGGTTGGTGACGAAGGGCCGGGCGAAGTCCGAGGCTTCGGCCCACGAGTAGAGGATCTCCGCCGACGCGCTCGAGCGTCCCGTCGAGAAGCTCAGTCCGCCGTTCTCGTTCATCCAGTTGATCTGAGACGCCAGCATGTGGATCGTCGCCAGTGCCGGGGTGTTGTAGGTCTGGTTCAGTCGCGAGTTGTCGAGCGCGATCTTGAGGTCCAGGAACGCGGGGGTCCAGCGACCCGACGCGGCGAGTGACTCGATGCGCTCGATGGCCGCCGGCGAGCAGATCGCGATCCACAGTCCGCCGTCGGAGGCGAACGACTTCTGTGGGGCGAAGTAGTAGCAGTCGAACTGCGTGGGGTCCACCATGAGTCCGCCAGCCGCCGAGGTCGCGTCGACCGCGACGAGCCCGGTGGCGTCGGCCGGTCGCACCACCGGCATCATGACGCCCGTGGACGTCTCGTTTTGCGTGAGGGCGTAGAGGTCCACGGCGTCGTCGCTGACCGCCGCCGGGTGCGTCCCCGTCGCGCTCTCGATGATCTGGGGAGTCTTGAGGTGCGGGGCGTTGGTGACGCACGCGGCGAACTTGGACGAGAACTCCCCGAAGCTCAGGTGCTGGCTCTCGGTGCTGATCAGGTGGAACGTGGCGGCGTCCCAGAAGCAGGTGGTCCCACCGTTGCCCAGCAGCACCTCGTACCCGTCGGGCAGAGTGAAGAGCTCGCGAAGTCCATCACGCACCTCGCCGACTTTCGCGCGCACCGTGGACTGGCGGTGCGAGGTGCCCAGGAACGTCGGCGCGTCTGCGGCGAGTGCGTCGACCTGGGCGGTGCGCACCTTCGACGGTCCCGAACCGAAGCGTCCGTCACTCGGCAAGAGGTGGGCGGGGATCGTGAGCGAGGAGGGCGAACTCATAGACTTACATTCTTACGGCATCGACAGCGGAGCGAAACATGGGCGCCAGAGTGAGTGACCGGTTGAGCGGCCTGGCTCCGAGCGCCACGCTGGCGGTCGACGCCAAGGCCAAGGCCCTGAAGGCGGCCGGCGAGCCGGTCATTGGCTACGGTGCCGGCGAGCCGGACTTTCCAACGCCCGAGCACATCGTCGAAGCCGCGGCCAAGGCTTGCCACGACCCGGTCAATCACAAGTACACACCGACCGCCGGACTGCCCGAACTGCGCGAGGCCATCGCCAACAAGAGCGCGCGCGACTCGGGACTCCAGGTCTCGGCCTCCCAGGTTCTGGTGACCAACGGTGGCAAGCACGCCGTCTTCACCGCGCTGGCCACACTGGTGGACCCCGGCGACGAGGTGCTGATACCGGCGCCCTACTGGACGACCTACCCCGAGGCGGTCTACCTCGCGGGTGGGGTCGCGGTGGCCGTCCCGACGAGCGAGACGGACGGCTTCCGACTGAGCGTGGACGCGCTCGAAAAGGCCCGCACGCCCAAGACCAAGGCACTGATCTTCGTCTCGCCGTGCAACCCGACCGGCGCCGTGGTCCACCCCGACCAGGTTGCCGAGATCGGCCGCTGGGCGGCCGAGAACGACGTGTGGGTGCTAACCGACGAGATCTACGAGCACCTCGTCTACGGCGGCCTGCGTCACGTCTCGCTACCAGTCGTGGCGCCCGAGATGGGGGACCGCTGGGTCGTCGTCAACGGCGTCGCCAAGACCTACGCCATGACCGGGTGGCGCATCGGCTGGATGATCGGACCACCGGACGTGATGGAAGCGGCGATCAACTACCAGAGCCAGACGACGTCGAACATCTCGAACATCTCCCAGCGAGCCGCGGTCGCCGCCCTGAACGGCGACCTCGCCGCCGTGGCAGAGATGCGCACGGCGTTCGACCGGCGCCGTCGCACGATGACCTCGATGCTCAACGCGATCGATGGCGTGACCTGCGCCGAACCCGAGGGCGCGTTCTACTGTTTCCCCAACGTCACCGGCTTGCTGGGTCGTTCGCTCAAGGGCCGGGTCTCGTCGACGTCGGCCGAGCTGGCCGAGACGTTGCTCGACGTCATCAAGATCGCGGTGGTGCCCGGCGAGGCCTTCGGCGCTGAGGGCTTCTTCCGCATCAGTTACGCCCTGGGCGACGACGACCTCGCTGAAGGCCTCCAACGTTTTTCGGAACTCGTCGCAGCAGGATGACCCGTTTCACACTGCCTTTAGCCTGGCGGTCGAGAGAGAGGGCGTGATGGCGCGGGTACTGGTCACCGAGACGATCGCTGAGGCTGGGCTCCTGCAACTGCACCAGGCGGGCCACGAGGTCGACGTTCGACTCGGGCTCACGCCCGAGGAGTTACGCGGCGCCATCAGCGACGCCGACGCCCTCATCATCCGCTCCGCCACCCAGGTCGACGCGTCCGTCCTGGAAGCCGCCCGGCACCTCACAGTGGTCGGGCGAGCGGGGATCGGCCTGGACAACGTGGACGTCGTGCGCGCGACCGAGCTCGGCGTGATGGTCGTCAACGCCCCGCAGTCGAACATCATCTCGGCGGCTGAGCAGACAATGGCCCTGCTGCTGGCCCAGGCGCGCAACGTCCCCCAGGCCCACGCCGCCCTCAAGGACGGCAAGTGGGAACGAAGCAAGTGGGGGGGCGTGGAGTTGCACGGCAAGACGCTGGGCGTGGTCGGCCTCGGCAAGATCGGCGCTCTGGTGGCCCAGCGCGCGATGGCCTTCGGCATGCACATCGTCGCTTACGACCCGTATGTCTCCGAGGAGCGCGCGCGCCACATGGGTGTCGAGCTGGTCGACCTGGAGTCGCTGCTGCGCCAAAGCGACTTCATCACGATCCACCTGCCTCGCAACAAGGAAACGATCAACCTCTTGAACGCCGAGACCTTGGCGCTCACCAAGGAGGGTGTGCGGATCATCAACGTGGCGCGCGGGGGAATCATCAACGAGGCCGACCTGGCCGAGGCCATTCGCAGCGGACACGTTCAGGGCGCGGCCCTGGACGTCTTCGAGAAGGAGCCCACGACTGAGTCACCTCTCTTCGAACTGCCCTCGGTGGTTGTGGTGCCGCACCTCGGCGCCTCCACGGCCGAGGCCCAGGACCGCGCGGGCGCGACCATCGCCGAACAGGTGGCCCTGGCGCTGTCGGGCAACTTCGTGCCGTTCGCCGTCAACGTGTCCGCCGGCGAGGTGTCCAACGTGGTCCAGCCCTTCATGGGTCTGGCTGAACTTCTCGGGCGATTTATCGGCGGACTCCTCGACGGCAAGCCGGCTGACCTCGAGGTCCTCTTCCAGGGCGAACTCGCCGGCGCCGGCACCAAGATCCTGACGCTGTGCGCACTGAAGGGACTGCTGAGTTCGACGGGACACGACGGCGTCTCCTTCGTCAACGCACCGCAGATGGCGCTCGAGCACCAGCTCACCTGGAGCGAAACGTCGATGGTCGAGTCGCCCGAGTACGTCAACCTGATCACCGTGCGTTCGGGACACCACTGCGTGTCGGGAACGCTGATGATGATTGGGACGCGCGTGGAGGTGCGCATCGTCACGGTCGACGACCACAGCGTCGAGATCCCGCCGGCCTCCTCGATGCTCGTCGTGCGCAACGACGACCGACCCGGCATGATCGGCATGGTCGGTTCGGCACTCGGCGCCGCGAACGTGTCGATCTCCTCGATGGCCGTGGGCCCCGATTCTCAGAGCAAGACCGCGCTGATGGTCCTCTCGACTGAGGTGCCCACGCCCCCCGACGTGATCGCGGAGCTGCGCGACGCCGACGGCATCATTGACATACACCTCATCTCATTGCGCTGAGCGCGGCACCGCCACTCGCTGGTGAGGGAATGGTGTGACGGACCCATACGCGGACTTGCTCGGTAGTGTGGGAAACGGCGGGGCGTAGGGCAGTTGAGCCGAGGTGAGTGAATTCGATGCACATCATTCCTGCCGTTCACCCGCCCGTTGAGGCCGCGCACGTCGCGACGCGCCCCGTGGCGCCGCTGGGTTTGGCGGGAGCCGCGTGGACCGTGACGCGTCCCGTTCCGGTCGAACGTGACGGTACGTTGTCACTGGTCGGCGTGTGGATCGTGGACCTCGATGACGCTCGAGCGCCGCAGGGCAGCGAGTTGGCGGCAGGGTTGTCAGGCGACGAGTTGGCGGGAGCGTCGAGTCGTTCGATCGACGTCGCCCGGCGATGGCTTCGCTCCCACTACTCGCTGCGTCGGATTCTCGGAGCCTGCCTAGATCAAGACCCCGCGTCGCTCAAAATTGAGTCGACGGAGTTGGGTCAGCCCTTCGTCGACGGCGCTCGGGGGTTCGCCTTCAGCCTCTCGCACTCGTGGGACCGAGCCCTGGTCGCCGTCTCCCGGGCGGGCGCGGTGGGCGTGGACGTCGAACGTATCCGACCGGGCCTGCACGAGACGGCCATCGCGCAACGCATCATTGGGGGAGGTGCCAGCGAGACGCTGGAGAAGACCACGCCGTCGAGTCGAACCGACGCGTTCTTTCGCATGTGGGTGCGCCACGAGGCGGCACTCAAGTGTCGCGGCGTTGGCCTGGTGGCCGCCATCGGTAGCGATGTCGCGGACGGTCTGGCGATTACCGACGTCGAAGTTGGCGTGGGTTATACCGGAGCCTTGGCGACTGACAGTCCGGCGCTATTGATCTCCACGCCAATCCGCTACGACTGGTCGCTTTGACGGCGTGTGTCGTTGAGAGGATAAGTTGCATATTATCTCTATCAGAGATAATATAAGGATTATGGCGCTCAACCCCTACGCCCCCGGGGCGGGAACTGAACCTCCGGTCATGGTGGGCCGCGACGTTCAACTGGCGATCATCAAAACCACGGCGGATCTTGTCGAGGCCGGACGGCGACCTCAGCACGTCGTCCTCACCGGATTGCGAGGAGTCGGCAAGACCGTGCTGCTCAAGGAGGGGCTGCGCAATCTTCGTGATCGCGGGTGGCTATGTGGTTACTTCGAGGTCCGTCGCGACGTCGACGTCGCGACAGCCTTAGGCACGATCATCGCGGGTGGTTCAAGCTTGTTACCAGCGCACGCCAAGATTCGAAGATCTCTCTCGCGGTTGAGTTCAAGCGTAGGGGGCGTGAGTCTCTCGGGTAGTCCCGACGGCACCGTGGCGCTCGACGTCACCCGGGGTGTGATGCGACCCACGGACATTTACACCGAGTCGCTCTCCGTGCTGAGAATCCTTGCGAAGGCGGCTCGTGAGAATGGGGTCGGAGTTGCCCTGGCGATCGACGAGGTGCAAACGTTCCGTCGCGCAGACGCCACTATCCTCCTTCAGGTTCTGGAGGCCGACGAGGAAGAAGATTCCCGGGTGCTCCTTCTCGCAGCCGGACTCCCCACCACGCCAGTCGCTCTCTCCAAGGCCCGGACGTACGCGGAGAGATTTCGCTACGAGCCACTCGACGATCTGTCTCCCGGGGACGCTCGGCGAGCTGTGAAGGACCCCGCCACCGCGCTGGGAATCCACTGGTCGGGTCCGGCGCTCGACCGAATCGTCGAACTGGCTCACGGGTACCCGTACTTCCTTCAACTCTTCGCGAGTGAAGCGTGGGACTTATCTGCCGGCGCCGAAGTGATCACCGTGCGCCACGTCCAACAATCTGAATCCCGGGCCCTTTCGCGTCTAGAGAACGGGTTGTACGCGACCCGATACCAGGGCGCGACTCCGCGCGAACGCGGTTATCTCGACGCTATGGCGACACTCGCTCCGAGCGGCCCTGTGCGCAGCGCGGACGTCGCGAACGCATTGGGAAAGACCTTGACGGAGATGAGCCAAGTGCGCGACAACCTGGTGCGCAAAGGTGTCATCCACTCCCCGGTTTCGGGAGAGCTCACCTTCTCAGTGCCCGGATTCGGTGAGTACGTCCTCAGGAGGCTCGCCGCCCTCTGAGGAATTTGTAGCGCGAGAGCTCACCTTCAAGCGACAGTGACGCGCGGCGCGCACGTCTAGCCTCACCTGTCCGACGATCTCAGAACAGGCTGATCAGGTCGACGCGCTCCATCACTTCGTCCGTGAGCAACGGGACCACGTCGAGCGCCGTCATGTTCTCGGTCACCTGAGAGGCCGCCGACGCGCCCGTGATCACGCTGGACACGTGGGCGTTCTTGACGCACCAGGCGAGAGAGAACTGCGTCAGGTTGACCCCGAGCTCGTCGGCGACGACTTTGAGGTCGGCCACCTTCTTGTTGCGCGCCTCGTCGGTCAACATGGTGCGCAGCCATTCGTAGCCCGGGAGCGTCGCGCGAGAGCCGTCGGGTACGCCGTTCAGGTACTTGCCCGTGAGCAGACCCGACGCCAGGGGCGACCAGATGGTGGTGCCCAGACCGATGTCCTCGTAGAGGCGCGCGTACTCCTTCTCCACGCGGCGCCGGTGCAGGATGTTGTACTCGGGCTGCTCCATCAGCGGCTTGTGGAGGTGGTGGCGCTCGGCGATGTCGTAGGCGGCGCGGATCTCGTCGGCGGTCCACTCCGACGTGCCCCAGTAGAGGGCCTGGCCGCGATCGATCATGTCGCTCATGGCCCAGACGGTCTCTTCGATCGGGGTGTTGGCGTCGGCTCGGTGGCAGTAGACGAGGTCCACGAAGTCCAGACCGAAGCGCTCGAGTGACCCTTCGATGGCCTGGCTCAGGTACTTGCGATTGAGGGTGTTGCGCATGTTGACGTTGTCGTTGAGGCCCCAGAACAGCTTGGTGGAGACCACGTACTCGTGGCGTTTCCAGCCCAGCTCATTGAACGCCGCGCCCATCACGCGCTCGGACTCGCCGCCCGCGTAGGCCTCGGCGTTGTCGAAGAAGTTGACGCCCGCGGACTTGGCCGCGTCGAGGCACTCGGCGGCCTGGTGGGCGGTCTCGATCTGGTTCTTGTTGGCGAAGGTCACCCAACTTCCGAAGGACAGGACACTGACCTTGAGGCCGGAACGGCCCAGCCGGCGATACTCCATCTCAGCCATGAACTCTCCTTATGTCGCGCCGCACGGCGGCGCTACGCGTCGGGGTTGCGTGGAACGTCGGGCCACTCGTCGAAGGAGACCGGTGTCGACGAACTCGAGGACTTTAATTTCTTGACGATTGTGGCGACCACCGAAGCGATCACCGACAGCAGAAGCATCTTCCGAAGTGACTTGAGTACGCTCACGAGATTTGAGACTAGTGGGAGTCGGCCTCGACAGCACACGGATGCGACGGATAACATGACTCCGTGGCGAACATCTCGACGAGCGAGCTACTCCTGACGTAGGGCGAGCCCCGGCTCGCTCCACACCCCCGCGACCGCGGGGGTTTTTTGTTTCCCCGATTTGGATCTGACCGAAAGGAATGAAGGTGAGATACCCCCAGCAAGCCAGTCCCATGGCCTTCGACAAGTACCGGGCGACGGTGCCCGTCGACCTGGCGGACCGCGCATGGCCCAACCGGCGACTGAGCCGGGCCCCTCGCTGGTGCAGCGTGGACCTGCGCGACGGCAACCAGGCCCTCATCGACCCGATGGACCTGGAGCGCAAGTACGCCCTGTTCGCCCAGCTGGTCGAGATGGGTTTCAAGGAGATCGAGGTGGGCTTCCCGTCGGCCTCCCAGCCCGATTTCGACTTTGTGCGCCACTTGATCGAACAGGACTTGGTGCCCGAGGACGTGACGATCCAGGTACTCACGCAGTGCCGCGACGACCTGATCACGCGCACCTACGAGTCGCTTCGTGGCGCCCGGCGCGCCATCGTGCACTTCTACAACTCGACCTCGGTGCTCCAGCGCCGCGTGGTGTTCGGCTTGGAGAGGGACGGGATCACCGCGATTGCGCTGGCGGCGGCGCGGCTGTGCCGCTCGCTCGAGTCCACGTCGCCGGCGACGGAGTTCTTCTACGAGTACTCGCCTGAGAGCTTCACGGGCACCGAGCTGGACTACGCGCTCGAGGTCTGCAACGCCGTGGTCGACGCGATCGACCCGACCCCCGAGCGTCCACTCATCATCAACCTGCCGTCGACGGTCGAGATGTATACGCCGAACCTCTACGCCGACGCCGTCGAGTGGTTCACGCGCCACGTCGACCGACGCGACGCGGTGGTGGTCTCGCTGCACCCCCACAACGATCGCGGCACCGCCGTGGCCGCGGCCGAACTCGGCGTGCTGGCGGGCGCCGACCGGGTCGAAGGCACGCTCTTCGGCAACGGCGAGCGAACCGGCAACGTCGACCTCGTGACCCTGGCGCTCAACCTGTTCAGCCAGGGGGTCGACCCGGAACTCGACGTGCGCGACATCGACAAGGTGCGCCACGTCGCCGAGTTCGCCAACCGGCTCCCGGTCCACCCGCGCCACCCCTACGTCGGCGAGCTCGTCTACACCGCCTTCTCCGGCTCGCACCAGGACGCGATCAAGAAGGGCATGACGGCGATCGGCTCTGAGTACGACCTCTGGGAGGTGCCCTACCTGCCCATCGACCCCAAGCACACCGGGCGAACCTACGAGGCGATCGTGCGCGTGAACTCCCAGTCGGGCAAGGGGGGAGTTGCCTTTGTCCTGCACCAGGAGCACGGGCTCGACCTGCCGCGTTCGATGCAGGTCGAGTTCTCCAAGCGTGTCCAGGAACTCACCGAGGCCTCCGGCACCGAGATCTCGCCCGCCGAGATCTGGGAGGTGTTCACGACCACCTATCAGCCCGAGAACCCCACGATCCAACTGCTCTCCAGCGAGGTGACGGCTGACCAGCACCAAACGCGGATCTTCGCGCAGCTGGTGGTCAACGGTCGTCACGTCACCGTCAAGGGAGAGGGCAACGGACCAATTGACGCATTGATGTCGGGCCTTCGTGACGAGTTGGACGTCCAGTTCTCCGTGCGCGACTACCACGAACACGCGCTGACCTCGGGTTCGGCGGCCTCGGCCGTGGCCTACGTCGAGGCCGAAGGTCACGACGGCGCGACCTGGTGGGGTGTGGGAATGAGCTCGTCGATCCTGGACGCGTCGCTGGAGGCGGTGGTCTCGGCGGCCAACCGCCGGCGTTAGCGGAACTCGCCGGTTGAGCCAGGGCGCGGCGTGAGCGACGAGGGAGGGAGCTTCGAGTCGTCACTTTCCGGCGCGGCCATCGCGATCGCTCAGGCGTGGTCCGATGGGTTGGACCTGGCGGCCTTGGTGCGAGTGCAGGTCGCCGACCTCGCTGAGTCTGATGTCGTCGTTGACCTCGTCGCTCTAGGCAAGGCGGCACCTGAGATGTCGGCCGCGGCGTCAGCGGTGCTCGGCGCGCGCGTGGGTCGCAGGTTCGTTGCCTGCGACGTCTCGACGACGGGCCAATCGGGCGACGTCGTGGTCACCGGCGAACATCCCGTGCCCGGACTCGGGAGCCTGGAGGCGGGTCGCCGGCTGCTCGAGTTTCTGGACTCTCCGGGTGACGCGACGCTCACGTTGTTCCTCGTCTCGGGCGGGGCGTCGAGCATCTGCGTGGCGCCGGTGCCACCCGTCACGTTGGGCGACCTCGAGGCGGTATGGAACCGCGCACTGGCGTTGGGCTGGGACATCACTCGCCTCAACCGCGCGCGCGCCGCGATGTCCGCTCTGGGCGGCGGCGCGGTACTACGCCGCGCTCGGACCCCGCGATCGCGCTCGTTGGTGATGGTCGACAACGTCGTCGGGGGTGCGCCGTGGGTGGCGTCAGGACTGACCTTTGACTACCGGCCTTCGCGTCTCGCGCGTCGCCGTCTCCGCGCCAGTCTGGGACCTTTGGAGCCTGACCTGGCTCGCCGGCTTGGCGACGCGATGAGGAGTCGCGCCGCGCTCGTGCGCACGCCGCCCAAGGCGGTCCACGAGAATCGTGTTCTGGTCGAACCGCGCGCCGCCGTCGCGGGCGTCGCGGCCAAGGCGCGACAGCGATCGATGAGTGTCGAGGATATGGGCTCCGTGATCGGCGACGTGGCGGAGGTGGTCGGAGCGATGGCCCGGCGCCTGCGCGACGCGTCCGACGATCCGGTGTGTTTCGTCGGGATTGGTGAGGTGACGGTTCGCGTCGAGGGAGCCGGGCGAGGGGGACGATGCCAGGAGTTCGCCTCTCGCATGGCCGAGGTACTCGCCGGACTCGGGCGTCCGGGGGCGTGCGTGGCACTGGCCACGGACGGACGCGACTTTCTGGAGGGCGTGGCCGGGGCGTGGAGTGACGACACCACAGTCAGTCGTCTCGCCCAGCGCGGCACCGACCTCGGTGGGCTGCTGGCACGTCACGACGTCCACGATGCCCTCGAGGGTGTCGGTCAGCTCATCGCGGGCCAACGCACCGGCTGGAATCTCTGCGATGTCTACGTGGTGGCGTTGGGGACGCGGCCGCCGGCGACGTCGAACGCGACGGCCTAGGTGCGCAGGACCACGTTGAGCGGCTCCTCGTTCTCACGCAGACGTGCGATCTGAGCGTTGATCAGTTTGGCCATGCGCGGTCGCATCGCCGAGGTCGCTCCACCGACGTGAGGGGTGATGAGGACGTTGGGCATGGTCCAGAGCGGGTGACCCGCCGGGAGCGGCTCGGGGTCGGTCACGTCGAGGGCGAGGCGCACGCGGCCGGTGCGCGCGTGGCTCACCAGGGCGTCGGTGTCAGCGACCGCGCCGCGCGACACGTTCACGAGGAGGGCGCCTTTGGGCATGCGCGACAGGAAGGAGTCGTTGACCATCTGACGCGTGGAGTCGTTGAGTGGCACGCAGATCACCACGACGTCGCTCTGGCCGAGCAGCTCGGCGAGGGCCGACAGGTCGAAGATGTCGCCGCGCTCGTCGGTGCGCGCGTGGCGCGCCACGCGCAGCACGCGCGCCTCGAAGGGGATCAACCGAGCCTCCAACGCCCGGCCCACGCCGCCGTAGCCGACGATGAGCACGGTCCGGTCGGCCAGGCTCGGTCGGAACTCGTAGGCCCAGCGGCCCACGGACGCCGCGCGCACGAACTCGGGCAGTCCGCGCAGGGAGGAAAGGATCAGCGTCATGGCCAGCTCGCTGGTGGAGGCCTCGTGCACCGATGCGGCGTTGGCGTAGACCACGCCCGGCGGTAGCACCGCGGCCACTCCGTCGTAGCCAATGGCCTGACTTTGCACGAGGCGTGTGCTCAGCCCGGCCAGGCGTCCCAATGACGCGAGTCCGCCACCGTACGGGGGTACCACGAGGTCGATCTGGTTTCGCGGGGCGGCGCCCGCCATGGTCCATTCGAGGAGGTCGACGCCGACCGGTGGCACACCGAGGGCGGCGCGAAGGTCTCTGTCGGGCACGCTGACGACGAGATTGGTCACCGCCGCGAGCATACCGAGGCGCGCTGTTCACGCACCGAGGGTCTGCCTAGCGCCGAACCCACTTGCGCTCGTGGCGATAGAGCTGGCGCAGGTCGTCGCGTCGGGCTCGGTAGACCTCAACGGCGTCGGCCGAGGGCTGGTACGTCTCGCCGCGCGGCGTGTTCTTTGCCACGTCGTCGAGCGTCATGCGACCCAAAGCCACCGACGCCATCGTCGCCGCTCCGCGAAGTTGCGCGAGCATGGGCTGGGGCACCTGCTCGACGCAACGCCCGAGGGTATCGGCGTAGATCTGACACCACAACGAGGACTGGGCGCCACCGCCGAGCAGTCGCAGTGGCTCCAGGCGTCGACCGGTGAACTTCTCCACGTAGCGCAACAGCCAGGCACTGTTGGCCGCCACGCCCTCCAACACGGCGCGAGTCATGTCCGCCGCCGTCGTCGTGACCGACAGACCCGAGAAGCTCGCGCGCACGCGCTTGTCGTCCACCGGTGAGCGTTCACCGGCCAACCACGGCGCGAAGGTGGCGCCGTTCGCGCCGGGAGGCGAGGACGTCGCGAGGTTCGTGAGGTCCTCGTAGGTCGCCGAGGCGCCCGCGCCGGCCAACGTCGCACGCAACCAGTCGAGGGACTTGGCACCGGTCTCTTGGTTGTCGATCACCAGATAGGAGTCGTTGGTGAGGCCCGGCGCGGTGGCGATCGAGTGGAGTGCGTCGGTCTTCTTCGTCGCCACGGGGCAGGAGATCCACGAGGTCGTCGAGAGTGCCAGGTGTGTCTCGTGGGGCCGGACCGCCCCGGACCCGAGCGCGGCCGCGTGAAGGTCGGGCATTCCCGCGATGACTGCGACGCCGCCACCCAGTCCAAGATCCGTGGCCACGTCGGGGCGCACCGTCCCCACGATGGAGCCGAACGTGGCGAGGGGCGGCAGGAACGCGAGGTCAACCCCGACGAGGTCCGCCAATCCCTGGTCGTACTCGAGACGCGCGAGGTTGCGGATGTCGGTGAGCCACGCCGCGAGACGCGAGGCGTGCGTGGCCGACGCCACGCCGGTGAGGCGCATCGTCAGGTAGTCCACCGGTTCCATGAACCAGCGGGTGCGCGCCACCAGGTCAGCGTCGGTGTTGGTCAGGTACAGGATCTGGCCAATCGGGTCGGCTCCGGCGGTTGACGGCGCGCCGCCGGAAATGCGCACGAAGCGCGTGACCGCGCGCGGGTTGTATCCGAACGCGGGTCCGCCGAGCCTTCGGCGAACGTACGGTCCGCCGCGAGTGTCCAGCCAGGTGAGGCACGGGCCAGTGGGTTCGCCGTTGGCGTCGACCGGAACGGTCGACGCGTACTGGCCCGTGACGGCCACGGCGCGCACGGCGCGCGCGTCGACGTCCGCCTTCGCGAGAAGGCGCCGGCTGGCGGCGACGATGATCGACCACCATTCGGCGGCGTCCTGGGTCGCCGCGCCGTCTGCGCCGAAGTGGGTCGTGACCGCGTGGTGCTCGAACGCCACCACCTTCGCATCCGCGCTGACCAGTCCGACCTTCGGGCCTCCGGTGCCGAGGTCGACGCTGAGGACGAGGTCGCCGCTCACGTGGCGGGGAGCGCCGACTGCTGGTCCATGAGGTCGCTCATGACGGCGCGAATGAATTCGTTCGCCTCGGCCGAAGGCCCCGACGCCACGCCGCCGTAGATGGCACTCGAGCGCGCGGCTCCGTCGCGGTGCTCGAGCGCGTAGGTGACCGCGTCGTTGAGGTCGGTAGCCCAACGCTCGGTGACGCCGGGCTGCGTCTGGGGTCGAGTGACCGCCATGTGCAGGGCGTTGGGATACTGCTGGCCGTTGAGGCGCCAGCCCCGGGTTCGCAGGAAGTCGTTCACGTGGTACACGTCGAATTCGTCGGAGGTGAAGGAGAAGAGGAAGCTCGGGCTGCCCAGGATCCGCAGTGACGGGTGTGAGCCCACCGCCTCGCGCATGCTCTCGGCCGTCGCAAAGATCTCGGCGGCGTAGCGTCGGTAGCCGGTGCGACCCAGGCTCACCATGGCCGCCCAAGTGGCGGCCAGCAGACCGCCGGAGCGCGACCCGTCGGTCCCGGGCGTGCAGTACTTGCCGCCCGACCAGTCGGTCTGGAAGAAGTACTGGGCGTTGCGCAGTGAGCGATCGGCGAAGCACACGACGCTGGTGCCCTTGAGGGCGTAGCCGTACTTGTGGGTGTCGGCCGAGATCGAGGTCACACCCGGGACGGTGAAGTCAAAGGGCGCGATGGGGTGGCCGAGGTCTCGCCCGAAGGGCAGGATGAACCCGCCCAGGCAGCCGTCGACGTGGAGGCCCACGCCGCGGTCGAGGGCGAGCTGGCCCAGTTCGGAGATGGGGTCGATGGTGCCGTAGCCGTAGTTGGTGGCCGAGCCGACGAGGGCGACCGTGTTCTCGTCGACGTGGTCGGCCACCCAGTCCAGGTCGACCTGAGTGGTGACCGGGTCGACCGGGGCCACGCGCATCTCGACGCCGAAGAGGTGGCCGGCCTTGGCGAAGGCGGGGTGCGCGGTCTCGGGCTTGATCACGTTGGGCCGACTCGTGCGCTGGGCGTTGGCCCCGCGGTAGGCCAACATCGCGTGGGCGATCGAGCCGGACCCGCCCGAGGTGATGAGTCCCACCGGCGCGGAGTCGAGAACGTCGGCGTTGAACAGGTCGAGCGTCATCGCCACGATCTCGGACTCGAACTTGGTGGCGCTGGGGCACATGTCGCGCTGGATGGTGTTGACGTGAGAGAAGTTGGCGAAGGCGGCGTTGAGGAAGCGGTAGTGGTCGTGGTCGCCGCAGTACATCGTGCCCGAGCACTGTCCGCCCTCCCACGCGCGGTCCTCGCGCGCGGCGATGTCGCCCAGCATCGCGAGGATCACGTCGCGGTCGGAGCCCTCCTCGGGCAGCGTGCGGTGGACCTCGAACTCATCGGCGTAGGGGAAGGAACTCACGGGGTCTCCTGACGGTCGCCACGAGCGTAGGCCGTCGGCGCGGCTAGGCCGATTGCTCGCCTCCGCCGTCGAGCGCGGCGAAGGTGCGCACGATGTCGCCACGCTCGGCTCCCGACGCGAGCAACAGCGAGAGCACGATCCGCGACTTGCGCGCGTCGAGGGAACCCGCCGAGATGAGACCCGCGGCCAACAACTCGCCCTCGGATCCGCTGAACCCGTAGGTACCGTCGAGGACGGCCCCGGCACCGGTGCGCGACGCGAGAACCGTTGGCACTTCGGCGGCGACTCGCGCCAGTCGCGCCACGCTTGAGCCCGGGACGTGCCCGGCGCCGAAGGCCTCAACGACGAGGCCGGCGTACCCCGACGAGGTCACCGCGTCCAGCATGCGACCGTCGTCGCCGAGGGCCATCGTCACGATGGCGACCGGTGGCACCGGCCCGAGGATGGGGCCCGGCCGAGTGGCCAGCGCTCCGGGACGCAGCACGACCCGCACGCGCCCTTCGGCCACCCATCCAATCGGCCCGCAGGTGGGAGAGGTGAAGGCGCCGGGGCTCGTAGTGTGCGACTTTCTTACGAAGCGCGCCGCGTGGATCTGGTCGTTCATGACGACGACGCACCCGAGACCGCGGGCCTGCGGCGAGGCGGCGACGCTCAGCGCGGCGAGTACGTTGGCCGGTCCGTCCGGCCCCGCTTCGGCCGGCGTGCGCATGGCGCCGGTCACCACGACGGGCCGCTCATCGCAGATCAGCAGGTCGAGGGCGAAGGACATCTCCTCGATGGTGTCGGTGCCCTGGGTCACGACCACGCCCCCGACCCCCGCCGCGAACTCGGCGTTCACGGCGCTGGCCACCTCCAGCACGTCGTCAAAGGTCAGCGCACTCGACGGCAGAAGGCGCAGGTCCCGGGCGGTGACGGCGACATCGACGAGATGGCCGGTGGCCGTCGCGAGGAGATCGAGCGCGCCGAGTCCGGGCACGGCGCCCTCACTGCCGTCGGGCGAGCGGGTCGAGGCGATCGTCCCACCGAGCGACAAGAGCGTGATCTGCGACGGCGGGTGTTCGGTCACGCTTCTCCTCGGTCGGCGCGGTCCTACCCTACGCGCGGCGCGTACGAGCGTCAGGACGTGACGTGCCCGGCGGCGTCGAAGACGCCCGCGAGGCTCGGTGAGTGGTGACCCGCCTCGTACGCGGTGATCTCGCCCTCATGGCGCAGCGTGAGACCGATGTCGTCCCAGCCGTTGAGGAGCCGCTCGCGCGTGAGCGGGTCGAGATCGAATGTGCGTCGCCACCGCGTGCTCGGGACCTCCACGGTGAGGTCGTGGATATCGATGGCAACGTGAAGCTGCGAGTCGCCGGCCACGAGGGAGGCGAGGGCGTCCACGTCCTCGGAACTGAGGGCCACCGTGACGAGTCCCTGCTTGGACGCGTTATTGGCGAAGATGTCGCCGAACGAGGAGGCGATGACCGCGCCAAAGCCGTAGTCCATCAGAGCCCACACCGCGTGTTCTCGCGAGGACCCGATACCGAATCGTGCTCCAGCTAACAGGATCGTCGCGCCGAGGTACTCGGGTTGATTCAGCACAAACTGAGGGTCGTCGCGCCACTCGCTGAAGAGCCCGCGTCCGAACCCCGTGCGTTCGACGCGCTTCAACCACTCCGACGGGATGATCTGATCGGTGTCGACGTCAGAGCGACTCAGCGGGACACAGCGACCTTCGACAGCGCGTACCGGCTTCACGCGAGCACCTCGCTCGGCGAGGCGAAGCGACCGAGCACCGCCGTGGCCGCGGCGGTCGCCGGCGACACCAGGTGAGTGCGCCCACCGCGCCCTTGGCGGCCCTCGAAGTTGCGATTGGAGGTCGAGGCGCAGCGCTGGCCGGGTCGCAGCTGGTCCGGGTTCATGCCCAAGCACATCGAACACCCTGGCTCGCGCCACTCGAAACCGGCGTCGAGGAAGACGCGGTCGAGTCCCTCGGCCTCGGCCTGACTCTTCACCCGGTGCGATCCGGGCACCACGAGGGCCCGCACGCCCGGCGCGACGTGGTGGCCGCGCGCGACGGCCGCCGCGGCGCGGAGGTCCTCGACGCGAGAGTTGGTGCACGAGCCAATGAAGACGACGTCCACTGGGACCGAACGCATCGGGGTACCCGGGGCGAGGTCCATGTAGTCGAGCGCGCGCTGGGCCGATTGACGCGCGTCGGCGTCGGCGAAGTCCGCGGGTGCGGGCACGACGCCGTCGAGCGCGACCACCTGGGCGGGGTTGGTGCCCCAGGTCACCGACGGGGTGATGTCGGCCGCATCCAGCACGACCTCGGCGTCGAAGACGGCGTCGTCGTCACTGGCGAAGTGACGCCAGCGCGCCTTCGCGGCGTCGAGG
>Ga0307374_10003305_pt1 | contig 27664 bp, 22 predicted proteins | sample OX3MG_FD_202532 | JGI IMG/M metagenome (GOLD analysis project Ga0307374, IMG submission 202532) | Soil microbial communities from Risofladan, Vaasa, Finland - OX-3 | ecosystem: Environmental > Terrestrial > Soil > Coastal area > Acid sulfate soil | place: Finland: Risofladan, Vaasa | collected...
TGGCAGCAGTTTCTCGAGGCGATGAGCCGGATTTCCGGTCCGGCGCAAAACGCGGTCTACGCCGACGTCGATGGGAACATCGGATTCGTCGTCGCCGGGCGCATCCCGATTCGCAAGAAGGGCGACGGCAGGGTCCCGGTGCCGGGCGACACCGACGAATATGGCTGGACGGGTTACATACCCTTCGATCAGCTCCCGAGACTTTACAATCCGCCCGGTGGAATCATCGCCACCGCCAATGGGCGCATCACCGGGCCCGGCTACAAGTACTGGCTGACCGACCGCTGGGCCCCTCCCTATCGCACGGCACGGATCTATCAACTGCTCGAAGGGTCCAAGGACCTGCGTCCGGCCGATTTCGACGCCATCCAGGACGATGTGGTCAGCCTGCCCGACCGGTTCCTCGCCAGGCAGTTGCTGGGCGCCAGCCGCCGGTATCCGCCTTCCGACCCCCAGGCGAGGAACCTGGTGAAACGGCTGGACGGATGGGATGGGAGGGCGGTGGCCGATTCGGAGGAAACCTCGTTTTTGTACTATACGCGGGCGGCGCTGCTGAACGATCTGCTGCAACCGTATCTTGGCAACCAGACGGGCAGGTACGATTGGTGGCGAAACGAAGTTTTCCTGGAAAATGTACTGCGGCAAAGACCGGCGCGATGGCTTCCGCCAAAATACGCCAACTACGATCAACTTCTTTCCGAGGCCGCCGATCAGGGCATCGCCAGGCTGCGCGAGATCTGGGGGCCGAGGGAAGACGACTGGCTCTGGGGCCGCGTGAACCGCCTGGAATTACAGCATCCGCTCGGGCGGCGAGGGCCGCTACGCTGGATATTGAACGTCGGCCCGGTGGGACACGACGGGTCCGAGTACACGGTCAATGCGACGCGGGCAGGGTTCGGGCCGGCCATGCGCTTTGTCGCCGATCTGGCCGATTTCGACGATTCGCTGATGGAATTGACGCCGGGCGAATCCGGCCAGTTCGCCAGCCCCTACTACCGGAATGAGTTCAGGCGGTGGGTTGCCGGACACGGCATTCGGGCCCCGTTCAGCCGCGGCGCCGAAGCAAACGCGACGGCGCACGAACTGATTCTGGCGGCGCCGCGATAGAATGGCGGAAAGACTCGCTCTTCGCGACAAAGCGGGAGACATTTGGCCGGCGTTGTTGACGCGCCGGGGCGTGCGATACAATCCTGCCGCCCATTTGGGTTCCGGCGGCCAGAGGGAAACGATGAGCCAAGCGCCAAAAAACAACCCCGAAAAAGAGACCCGGCTGGATTTCGAGCGGTCGATGACGCGGCTCGAGCAGGTGGTGAAAAAACTGGAGAGCCCCGACCTGTCTCTGGATGAAGCGATGAAACTGTTCGAGGAGGGAGTGACGCTCTCGCGGGAATGCCAGAAACAACTCGAGGAAGCCGAAGCCCGCATCGAAATCCTCATGAAAAAAGCCGATGGAAAGCTCGCCAGCGAGCCGTTCGAACCGGAGGAGAAATCCTGAACGGCGCAGGCCGGCGGCCGCAGCCATGAAATTACGCTCCTTCCTGGAAGAGAATCGCGCCGAAGTCGATCGGGCCCTCGACCGGCTGCTTCCGGCCGAATCCACGCAGCCTGAATCGATCCATCGCGCCATGCGATACAGCGCGCTGGCGGGAGGCAAGCGCATCCGCCCGTCGCTATGCCTGGAAGCGGCGCGGCTGTTCCATGCGGACCCGCGGGCGGCCATCGATGTCGCCTGCGCACTGGAATTCATTCACGCCTATTCGCTGATCCACGACGACCTGCCGGCCCTCGACAACGACGACCTTCGGCGCGGCAAGCCGACCTGCCATAAACAGTTCGGGGAGGCAATGGCCATCCTGGCCGGCGACGGGTTGCTGACGCTCGCCTTCGAGACGCTCGCCAAAGCTCCCCTGGCCGCCCAGCGCCTGGTGCGCGTGATCCGGGAAATCGCGACAGCCGCCGGAACCGTGGGAGGGATGGTCGGCGGGCAGGTGGCCGACGTCGAAGCCGAGGGAAAGGCAGTCGATCCGGCGGGGCTCGAATATATTCACCGGGCCAAAACGGCCGCGCTCATTCGCGCCTCGGCGGTTTCGGGCGCGCTCACGGGCAGCGCCGGCGACGACGACATTGCCCGCATCGGCCGCTTTGGCGAACAGATCGGCTGGGCGTTTCAGGTGATCGACGACATCCTCGACGTCGAGGAATCGTCGGCGGCGCTCGGCAAGACGGCGGGAAAAGACGCCGAGCAGAAAAAAGCCACCTATCCGGCGCTCTATGGTCTCGAGGAATCGCGCCAAACGGCCGAGCGCCTCGCGAGCGCGGCCCTGCGGGAACTCGACCCGTATGGCGCGCCGGCCTGGCGGCTGCGGGAACTGGCGGAATTTCTGACGCTGCGCCGCGCCTGAATTTCCTCCCGCTTCCGCGTTCCGCAAATTTCGCGATGAAAGCCCCCGCCAAACTCGGCCGGAAACGCCTCGATCAGTTGCTCGTCGAGCGCGGCCTCGCGGCAACGCGCCAGAAAGCCCAGGCCTTGATTTTGGCCGGCGCGGCGCGGGTCGGCGGCCAACGCGTGGACAAGGCGGGAACCCTGGTCAGCGTCGAGGCACGGCTGGAAATCGCGAGCGAAGGGCTGAAATACGTAAGCCGCGGCGGACGGAAGCTCGAAGGGGCGCTCGATGATTTTGGCTTGGACCCTTCGGGCCGCATCGCGCTCGATGTGGGATCTTCGACCGGCGGTTTCACCGATTGCCTGCTCCAGCGCGGGGCCCGGCGCGTCTGGGCAGTGGATGTGAGCCCCGAGCAGCTCGATTGGAAGCTGCGGCAGGACGAGCGGGTCGTTCCGGTGGAAAAAAACGCCCGCGCCCTCACGGCCACAGACGTGACCGAGCCGGCTAGCCTGGTGACGGTCGATCTGGCGTTTATCTCGGTCAGGAAGGTGCTGCCGGCCCTGCTGCCGCTGGCCAAGCCGGGGGCCGATTTCCTGATCCTGGTGAAACCGCAATTCGAACTGGAACGGGGCCAGGTGGGCAAGGGGGGAATTGTACGGGACGCGGCGCTGCACGAGCGCGCTATAGAGCGCGTGCGAGCAGCGGCACAGGAGCTAGGGCTGGAGATTTTAGGCGTGCGGCCCAGCCACATCACCGGGGCCGAAGGCAATCAGGAATTCTTCCTTCATGCCCGCAAAGCGGGATGAGCCAGCGGCCGTCTTCCATCGGAACGACGGGAACTACGCAAGCAGCCACCGGGGCGCCGATCCCGGCCCTTTAATTCCCCGTCATTGCGAGGAGTTCGCCAGAGGCGGACGACGAGGAATCCCGCCGGCCGTTTCGGAGGCTTAGGAAAGCAGATTTTTCAGCAGCTGGTCCGGCGTGAAGCTGTCCGAGGTCTCGACCCGAACCGAAAATAGCCGGCGGGGATCATCGAGGTTGTACTGCAGCGTGTAGGGCTTTTCCGAGAAAAGCTTCCGCAGAAAGATTTGGAATTCCGGATCGAGGGCCTGGCGTGAGGAGTCCTCGTTGGGCGCCAGAAGCCGGTCGTTGACGAAAAACTCCCACTCGCGGCCGCCGAAACGAAGCTTCCCTTCCAGGCGCGGATCGCTTTCCAGACGCTGGCAGGCCAGGAGGGCCGCGCGCACGGCTTGCGTGAGCCGGTCTTCGGCCGTGCCGCCCAGGGGCTCTTTCCGGTTGTAGCGCACGCCGAGGCGATGATCGGTATTGTCGAGGCTGTAGTTGGCCTCGTGGCCGATCAGGACGACGCCGGGTCCGGCGGGCACGTGCCGGTAATCGGCCACGTCGAGCAGGAGTTCCTCGCACGCACGATCCTGAATCCAACTGTGAAAAACGGGAATCGCCGGTCCCAGATCGACCGGCGCGGAGCCATCGACAATCATTTTGACGTTGACGTGCTGGAGTTCCATGGTTCTGCTTCTGTCCGCCTTCCTCAAATGCTCACAAGCGTTCCCTGCCGGTTGTAGCAACCGTGGGAAGCTTCGATGAAGAGCTGCGCTTCCTCGATAAGGTGACGCGCCGTTTCGAGTGTGTGCGGGGCGTTCGCCTCGCGGTGAGCCGCGAAGAAATAGTGAGCGAACTTTCCGCCGGCAAAGGGATCGTAGAATCTCTTCGTGTCGTAAAAACGGGTCCGGAACTCGGCGACGATGATTTCGGGATCGTCGGCCAGGCCGGGCATTCCGGTCATGAGGAGCGATTTGGCGGCTTGCCACATGGCGCGGTAGGCCGTCGCCCACGCCAGAGCGGCGTCGCCGGCCTCCAGAGCCAGTTGCGCTTCGAACACCTGCCGCTCGGCCGCCACCAGCCCGAATTCCACCGGAGAAACCACCTCGCCGGCGCATTCGCCCGTGCCCATGTCTCCGAGCGTGTATTCCCGCGGATCGTTCCAGTCGCGGAAGAAGGAGCGGTCGCCGCTGGCCGGCGGGCGGGTCAGGTCTTCGAGCATCTTCTTGACTTCCATCTTGCCGACGCGCCCGATGAAATCGCGGAACGCTTCGCCGGGGTTGCGGCCGGAAACGTAACGATCGGTCAGGCGCGCGACGGCGTCGGGAACGTTCTTGGACGGAATCGCCATGACCGGCAATCCGTAGGATTCGGCGTTGTTGTCCCACGCCCCGCCCAAAACGAGCTGGAAATGAGGGACCGCGTAGCCGGCCATTTTCCGGCTGACGCCGTAGAAGCCGAGGTCGGCCACATGATGCTGCCCGCAACTATTGAAGCAGCCGCTGACCTTGACGTGAAGATTCTGGACCGCTTCATCGCGCTGGAAATTGCCTTCGGCCAGGCGCTGGCGCAACTCGGCGGCCAGGCCGCGCGAAGAGGAGATCCCCAGCTTACAAGTATCGGTTCCCGGGCAGGTCACGACGTCGATGATCGTTCCCGCGCCCGGAGCGCCCAAGCCCGCACCCTCCAGATCGCGGTAGAGGTCCGGCAGGTCGGCGCCGCTGACCCAACGGATCAGCAGATTCTGCTCGACGGTCGTTCGCAGGCTCTCGCGCGTGTAGCGGCGGACGATGTCGGCCAGCGAACGCAATTGGTTGGCGGTGATGTCGCCCAGGGGAAGCGTCACGGTGACGGTGCGGTAACCCGGCTGGCGTTGCGGGCGCGTGTTGCTGGCCAGCCAGCGCCGGAAGGGTTCCGGACCGGTTTCGGGAACGGGTCCGCCGGGATGCAACGGCCCCTCCATGGCATCCCCGGCCGATGGAATGAATTCGGTCCAACGGGGATCGGGCGCGAGGGTTTTACGCTCTTCGAGAACCAGCTCGCGGAATTTTTCGATTCCCAGGTCCGCGACCAGGAATTTCAAGCGGGCGCGGTTGCGATTCCTCTTCTCGCCGAGGCGCGCATAAACGCGGGCAATCGATTGCGCCAGCGGCAGCAGTTCCTCGGGCGGGATGAAGGAATCGAAAAGCTTCGCCTGATGGGGAACGGCGCCCAGGCCGCCCCCGACGAACAACTGGAATCCCCGCTGGCGCTCTCCGTTTTCCTCGCGCTCGACGCCGACCAGACCGAGGTCGTGCATCCTCGCCAGCCCGCAGGCATGCTGCACGCAGCCGCTGAAGGACGGCTTGAATTTGCGGCCGAAATCCTGGCAATCGGGATGGCCGAGCAGGAATCTGGCCAGGGCGAGCGAATAGGGCGTAACGTCAAAAGCCTCGTCCTGGCAAACGCCCGCATAGGGGCACGCGGTTACGTTGCGAACCCCGTTGCCGCAGGCCTCGCGTGTGGTGATTTCGGCGGCCGCCAGGCGGCGCATCAGCGCGGGGGTATCTTCGATATGAATGTAGTGAAGCTGAACGTCCTGGCGCGTGGTGATGTGGGCGATTCCGTCGGAATATTCCTCGGCCAGTTCGGCGAGCGTCTCGAGCTGGCGGGCGTTCAATCCGCCGGCCGGAAGCTTAATGCGCTGCATCCCCGGGGCGTCCCACATGGTGTTGGGACCCTTGGTCAGGGCGCCGGAGGGGTAGGCGATCTCCTGGACCTGTTTTCCATCGTGCCGCTGGCCGTTATCGTAACGCTGGCCGTAGACGCCCCGCCGAAGGCGGGTTTCCGCAAAGATGCGCTCCTCGATTTTGTCCTGTTTCCGCAGGCTGAGCTCGGTCTCGAAGATTTCGATTTCCCGAGCCAGCCCCTCCGGCATCTCCCCGGAGAGCTTTTCCATCCACTGCGCATTCGAGACTTTCATGATGACTCCACTCTAAAATAAAAAACGCCGTCGGATTCAATCTCGACGGCGGGTTCGGAAGACCGATTCGGTTAGACGAAAAGTGCTAGGTCATCCTCCACACGCCGGCGCAGGGCTACAACAGCACATACACGAGCACGCGCCGCGTTGGAGGTTCAGAGCCATTGCAAACAAGCATGTTAGACGCCAACGGCCCCGAAGTCAAATTTCTCCGCTTCTTCCGTGACAAAAGCCTTTCACCGTAGCGGGCCGCAGGTGCAGTACAATGGCGGCCTTCCCGGGAAGTGTCGCCGGAGGATCGATGATTCATTCGGTGGGAATTTTCGCCAAGCCTCACCGCAAAAAGATCGGACCGAGTCTTCCCGCACTGGTGCAATGGTTCCAGGAGCGAAAGCTCGAGGTGCATTGCAACCGCTTCGCCGCCGAATTCACCGACGCCGCTCCCATGGGACAGGAAGAGCTGATGGCGCGGATCGACCTGCTCGTCGTTTTGGGCGGCGATGGGACGCTGTTGACGGCAGCCCATGCGGCTTCCGAGCGCGATGTGCCGGTGCTGCCGGTCAATTTCGGGAAATTGGGTTTTCTGACCACCGTGACGAACGAGGAACTCTATTCGACGCTGGAACGGGTCCTCGGCGGGGACTACAAAACGCGGAAGCACATGATGATCGAGGCGGAAGTTTCGCGCGACGGCCAGATCATCGAGCGGCGCAGGGCACTGAACGATGCGGTGCTCACCAAGGGATTGCCGGCCCACATGATTGAATTCCGGATGCTGGTTGACGACCAGTTCGTATGCGGCTACCGCGCCGACGGCATCATCTTTGCCACGCCCACCGGATCGACCGGCTATTCGCTTTCGGCCGGCGGCCCGATCGTTTCCCCGGCGATCGAGGCGATGATCGTTACGCCCATCTGCCCTCACACGCTCGCCAACCGCCCGCTCGTCTTGCCGCCGGGCGCGCGGCTGGCCGCGCAATTCATCGCAGGAGACGAACCGGCCTATTTCACCGTCGACGGTCAGATCGGCGCCGAGTTGCGCCATCAGGATACGGTACGCGTGTACAAATCCGAGAAGTATTTGCGGCTGGTGCAGCCGACGCAGCGGACCTATTTCGAGGTGTTGCGCAACAAGCTGGGCTGGGGCGAACGATAGAGCGGATGCCCGGCCGCGGCGACCGGGCGGCTCATTCGCCGCGGACCAGATCGGCGTAGGTTTCGCGCCGCCGGATCACGCGAAAACGGCTGCCTTCGATCAGGACTTCAGCGGGGCGGGGCCGCGCATTGTAACTGGACGAAAGCGAGAAGCCGTAGGCGCCCGCGCCCCAGATGACCAGCAATTCCCCGGCTCCCACATCGGGCATCGGCCAATCGGCGACAAAGGCGTCGCCCGTCTCGCAAACCGGGCCAACGATATCGGCTTGCATCCGGCGCCCGCGCCGAGCCGGCCGGCGGGCGGTGGTCACCGGGTGAACGGCGCCGTATAGCGCCGGGCGCATCAGATCGTTCATTCCCGCATCGACAACCAGGAACGTTTTGCCGCGATTCTCCTTCCGGTAGACAACCCGGGTGAGCAGGATGCCGGCCGGACCCACGATCGAGCGGCCAGGCTCGACGAGCATGCAGCAATTCAGCCGGCGCGCCACGCCGACCAGCAGCTTTCCATAGGACCCGAAGTCGGGTGGATTTTCGTTCGCATAGCGCACGCCGAGTCCGCCGCCGATATCGAGATATTCGATGTTCACCCCTTCCCGGCGAAGTTTTCCCACCAGGACGGCCAGGCGGCCGAGCGCCCGGCGGAACGGATCGAGCGACAGGATCTGGGAACCGATGTGGGAAGTCACCCCGCGCCAGCGAATCGACGGCATGGCCAGCCCGGCGCGGTACACGGCGAGCGCGCGATCCCATTCGACGCCGAATTTGTGAACGCGGCGTCCGGTGGAAATATGCGGGTGGGCTCCGGCGCCGACGTCGGGATTGACGCGCAAGGCGGCGGGAGCGACCTGGCGGCGGCGCGAGGCTTCCTCGGCCAGCACCTCCAGTTCGGCCTCCGATTCCACGTTGAAGAGAAGGATGCCGGCGCGAAGGGCGTCGCGAATCTCCTCCCGCGTCTTGCCGACGCCGGAAAATACGACGCGGTCGCCCGGGACGCCGGCGCGCCGAAGCCGATCGAGTTCGCCGCCCGAAACGATGTCGAATCCGCTGCCGAGCCGGGCCAGCCGTTTCACGATCGAGAGATTCGAATTGGCCTTGAGCGAATAGCAGACCAGATGCGGCGCGGCCGCCAGCGCGCTGTCGAAGCGGCGCCACGCGGTCTCGATGCCGGCGCGGGAATAGACGTAGGCGGGCGTGCCCACGCGGCCGGCGACCCGGTCGAGCGGAACGCCTTCGACGTGGAGGCGGCCCTCGCGGTAATGGAAAAACGGGGTGTAGCGGGTGGGATCGAGTAGGGGCATGGGATTCCCGGCCTGCTTATTTCACCCGGAGGATCAGGATCGTCCGATCGTCGCTCGGCGGCAGGCCACCGGAAAATCGATCGACTTCCTCCAAAATGTGGCCGGCGAGCTGATCCACCGGCATATCGGCGCCCGTTTCGCGCAACAACTTCTCGAATCTCTCGGTACCGAACTCCTGGCCGTCAGCTCGCATCGTTTCTACGATACCGTCGGAGTAGAAGACCACCAAATCGCCGGGCTGCAGTTCGAGAGTGATCTCGTCGTACGGCCCGCCGTCCAGGCCCAGTCCCAGAGGAAAACCGGCTAGGCGGATGCGGTGAACGTGCCCTTCGCGCATCAGCAGCGGCTGGGATTGGCCGGCGTTGGCGATGCGGAGGCGGCGCCGGCTGCGATGCCAGGTGGCGAAGCAGAACGTCATGAAGCGCGCCTCGATATGGTGCTCGTTCAGGATCCGGTTCATCGCGCCGAGCATCGCCGCCGGGGCGGGTTTGGTCGGAACCAGACTGCGAAAAATACCAATGGCCGTAGCGCCGTAAAGGGCCGCCGCCGTGCCCTTGCCGCTCACATCGCCCAGGGCGATTCCCAGTTCCTGAGGACCGTACTTGCGGAAATCGTAGACGTCTCCCCCAAGCTCGCGGGCCGCCACGTAGCGGGTCGCGATTTCGAGGCCATAATCGTCCGAGGGGATCTCGGGCAGCAGGGCGCCCTGGATCTTGCGCGCGGCCCGCAGTTCCCTTTCCATCCGCGCCTCGTGGCTCGAGACGCGCTCATACAGCCGGGCGTTCTCGATGGCCACCGCGAGGTGAGCGGCCAGGATCGAGAGGGCCTGCGCGTGGTCGGCGGTGAAATAATCGGGCTGCGGACTTTCGAGGTTGAGCACGCCAATGACGTCATTTTTCACGATGAGCGGAACGGCCAGGGTCGAGCGCGTTTCCGGGTTCACGCGAATGTAATGCGGGTTTTCGTTGACGTCGGGCACGACAATCGGCACGCGGCGTTCGGCGGCCATGCCGACGATCCCCTCGCCGGCCGGCACGAGCAGATGCTCCTGGACGTTGCGGCCGAATTTGACGGTGATGGTGGCGCGCAAGGCCTTGCGGTCGGGGTCGAATAGCAGGATGTTGAATATCTGATAGTCGATCAGCTGCTTCACCAGCTCGGCCGCCCGCCGCATGACCTCCTGGGTATCGAGCAGCTCGCCGGCCTGGCGGGCAACCTCGTGAAGCAGCAAAAGCGTATCGGCCTGCCGGCGAGTCCGCTCGAACAGGCGCGCGTTTTCGATGGCCAAAGCGATGCGGCTGGCCATCAGGGAGAGCAGGGATTGCTCATCGCGCGTGAAGGCGTTGACTTTCCGGCTCTGGATGTCGAGCACGCCGATGGCCTTGCCTTTGAACAGCAGGGGAACGGCCAGTTCGGAGCGGACGCTTTCGATGGCGCTGATGTAGCGAGTATCTTCGCGAACGTCGGCCACGCGGATGGCTTTGCGGGAAGTAGCGGCCGTGCCGGTGATGCCCTGGCCGAGCGGGATGCGCCAGTTGTTGACCACCTCGGGACGGTGACCGATGTTGAAGCGGAAATAGAGATCGCTGCGCGTCTCGTCGACCAGCAGGATGGCGAAAAATTCGTAGTCGTCGATGACCCGCTTTACGAAGGCGGCGACTTTGGCCAATACTTCATCCAGGTCGAGCGAAGCGTTGATCTCCTGGCCCACTTCCGCGACCAGGGTCAGCGCTTCGTGACCCATCCCATCGCCAGTCTTCGCTTTCAGTTCGTCCATGGTCGCAGAAACGGAACAAAAATAAATACGGGAGGGCCGATCCCCAAACAACAAACCATTATATATAACCGGCCGCGCAATCCGGCTCGGTCGGCAAGCGCCCGGCGTGCGAACTTGCCAAGGATTGCCCGAGCATTCCAGTCTGCCCGAGCATTGCACTGTGGTTGATCAGGCCACTTGGGCCATCAGGAAACCCCCGCCCGGCCGGTGCGACGGCCCGCGCCCGAGCCGGGAAGCAGCGCGCAGATGTCGCGCAGATGGCGGAAGCGGCCAGCCCAGTCCAGGCCGTAGCCCACGACGAACTGGTTGGGAATCTCGAAGCCGAGGTAATCGGGACGGACATCGAGGACGAGACGACGGGAGGGTTTGTCGAGCAAGGCGACGATGCGCAGGGACTTGGGCCGGCGGGCGGCGAGAAGGCGGCGAAGATAATCCACGGTGCGGCCGGTATCGAGAATATCCTCGACGAGGATGACGTTCAGGCCCTCGATGCTCGAATCGAGGTCCTTGACGAGCCGGACTTGGCCCGAGCTGTTTTTTTCGCGCCCGTAGCTGGCCACGGCCATGAAATCGATCGAGACCTCCAGATCGAGCTGGCGGGCCAGATCGGCGAGGAAAATGCAGGCCCCGCTGAGAACCCCGATCAGATGCACGGGCTGGCCGCGAAAATCGCGGTTGATCCGGCGAGCGACCGCGCGAACGCGGCGTCGGATATCGGCGTGAGGGATCAGAACTTTTAAGCGAGGCGCGGCCGGCACGAATGGGAATCTCGAAATCGTAAAGTGCGTTTCACTCTAGCGCGACGATTGCCGGGCCGCAAGGGCGCGCCACAATGCCGCCGCGAAAGCACTGCCGGACAACGAGTGAAACGGGCGATTGGAAGAAATGTGGCGCGGGAGCATTCGGCGCCGGAGTCGCGGATGGGCGTCAGGGATGGGCGTCGGCCAGCCGGCTGCCCGGGCCGAGGGCATCGATGATGACTTGCCGGATGCGGGCGTATGTTCCGTTGTCATACCCCTTTTGCATCAGGCGCAAATGCCCGTGGGCATCGATGACGGCATAGGAGGGAAGGGCTTGGGTGGAGAAGCGGGCGGCCAGTTGCCCCTCGGGATCCCAATCCTCCGGCCAGCGCATGCCCTGCTGGGCGACGAAATTCTCGAACTTGGTCTGGTCCTCATCCTCGCTGACGCCGATCATCACGAAACGCGGGGATTTGAATTCCTTGTAGAGGCGGAACATGTCGGGCAGGGCCTCACGGCATGGCCCGCACCAGGACGCCCAAAAATCGATCAGGACAACTTTGCCGCGCAGGCTCACCGTGGAAAAGGTTGGGCCATCGACTGAGCGGATCGAGAAATCGGGAGCCATGACAAACCGCCTTTCCCGCGTGGCGCTGGGGCGCTCGCCGCTGAAGACGCGCCAGGTAACCAGGCCCATCGCCATCGTGAGAACGAGCCAGACAACGCCCAGCCGCTTGAGTGGAGCGGCGGCCACGGCGGGACGGAAAACCCAGATTCCCGCGACAATCACCAGCGCCAGGGAAAACGCGACCCAGACCAGATAGAGCGTCATGGGACCGTCGATGAGAACTGCGGCGGGCGAAGGGATCATGGACATTTCATTCTGTCTGCGTCCCATTCTATCAGCGCCGGCCGGCTCGGGGGTCGAAGCAATTGAGGATAAGTTCGAAAAAGCACCCTCGGCGGACGCGGCCGGCCGAACCGGAAGGCCGGCGGCTGGCTTCGAGCGGAAGCCGGGTGCTATTTTGAGGGTAACCGATGACGAAGCGGCATGTTTCGCCTGGCAACTCTCCGCCAGCTTGTGGGGGCGGGCGCCGTTCCCGTCGAATAGAATGAAGGGCATTTTGAACAGGCGCGCATGAAAGCAAGCGGGGAGCCAGCACAAGTGGAGTTTCGCGAAAATGTGCCGCTCGCGGATTTTTCGAGCTACCGGATTGGCGGGCCGGCGCGGGTATACGCCGAGGCCAGAAGCGCCGAGGAGGTTCGCGCGGCGGTAACCGAGGCGCAACGGCGCGGGTTGCGCCTGTTCGTAATGGGTTCCGGCACCAATCTCCTGATCGACGATAGCGGCTTCGGCGGCCTGGTGCTGCGGCCCAATCTGCGCACGCTCGAGGCCAACGGGACCGAGGTGCGCGTGGGGGCGGGGATTCTGGTCTCCGAGATGCTCGATTTCCTGGTGGCCAAGGGTCTGGCGGGACTCGAATGGGCGGGTGGCCTGCCCGGGACCGTTGGCGGGGCCATGCGGGGGAACGCCGGGGCATTCGGAGGGGAAATCAAGGACGTTGCCGTTGCGGTCGAGAGCTTCGACGCGCCAACGCTCGAGGCCCGCACCCGATCGAACGCCGAGTGCGGCTTCGGCTACCGCAACAGCGTGTTCAAGCAGCGCACGGATGAGATCATCCTGACGGCGACCTTTGCGCTGCGCGCGGGCGACGCCTCGACGATTGCCCGCGTGATCGAGGAAAAGAAGGAATACCGACGCCGGCGGCACCCGCTCGAATACCCGAACGTCGGCAGCGTTTTCAAGAACGTGGATGTGAAGCAGGCGCCCGAGGCGGTGCGGCAGCTTTGCGCCCAGGTGATCAAAAAGGACCCGTTTCCGGTCATACCGACGGCGTTCCTGCTATCCGAGGCAAGTCTCAAGGGACTGCGGGAAGGCGGCGCGATGATCTCGCCCAAACACCCGAATTTCATCGTGAACGTCGATCACGCCCGTTCCGCCGACGTGCGCGGACTCATCGAGCAGGCCAAGGAAACGGTCTGGCAGCGATTCAGCGTAAGGCTGGAAGAGGAGATCCAGTACGTAAACGGCTCCTGAGCCGGCAGCGCCAGAGCCACACCCTCCACGCGCCGATTTGAAATCCGGCGCGGCGCCCGTCAAACTGGTTTTATGCACTACGATCTGATATCGATTGGAGCGGGTCCGACCGGACTCGCCACAACCGTCGAGGCCCGGCGCGCCGGCCTGCGCACGCTCGTCATCGACAAGGGCTGCATCTGCAACTCCCTGTTTTACTACCCGACCAACATGATGTTTTTCACCACGCCGGAACGCATGGAAATCGGCGATCTGCCGATGGTGACCATCTGGCCAAAGCCGACGCGGCAGGAAGCGCTCAAGTATTACCGGCGCGCCGCCGAGCATTACGGGATCGAGATACGGCAGTACGAGCGCGTGGTCGCCGTGGATGGCCAGGACGGCGATTTCACCGTGGTCACCCGGGGCAAGGACAAACGGGAGAACCGCTACCAGACGCGAAAGATCGTCGTGGCGACCGGCTATTACGATCAGCCGAACCGGGTGGGGATTCCCGGCGAGGAGTTGCCGCACGTTTCCCACTACTACACCGAAGCGCATCCCTTCTGGGGCCGGGACGTGGTGGTGATCGGGGCGAAAAATTCAGCCGCGGAAGGCGCGCTGGACCTGTTTCGCGGCGGGGCGCGGGTGACACTGGTGCATCGCGGCGCGGGCCTCGGCGCATCGCTCAAATATTGGGTGCGGCCGGACATCGAAAACCGGATTCATGCGGGAGAAATCCAGGCGCATTTTCTGACGAGCGTGAAGCGCATCGAGCCGGGCGCCGTGATCGTACAGTCAAACGGCGCCGAGCGAACCCTCCCCGCCGATCAGGTTTTCGCCATGACCGGCTACCATCCGGATTTCGATTTTCTCCTTCAGCTTGGCATCGAGCTCGAACCGGAAGCGCGGAGGCCGCGCATCGATCCGGAAACGCTCGAAAGCAACGTCCGGGGAATCTATCTGGCCGGCGTGCTGATCGGCGGCGAACGGACCGGCGAAATCTTCATCGAGAATGGCCGCTTCCACGGCAGGAAAATCGCCGCGGCGCTAATCGGAGCGCGGGTGACGGGGACCGAGCCGCACGCCGCGCCGGGCGAATAGCGGCACAGATTTCCTGCCCGCCCGGACTTCCCTTCCCCACCGATCCCAAATTTCGGCCCGCCTCGCAGCGAAGGCTGGCCAGGCCAGGGCAATCTGGCCGCCCCGGCGGCCGGAGAAAAGGCCCCAAGCGTACTGCTTGGCCGCCTTTTCGAGGTGCGGTCCCGCTTTCATCAGGTCTTCCGGAGTCATCGCCGGCAGCACTTCCACGCTGGCGCTCAAACCGAGAAAAAACGGCTCGGCAATTCTGAGCAGTTCAGAAGGCTCCTTCAGGTCAACCACGAAGATGCCGCCGCGCTGGCCGCGCTCGGAGGTGAAGTAAACGGCCTCCGGTTTCATGTCGTCGATAACGCCCTTGACCAGCTTTTGCAGCTTGCCGCTCCTGATCGCTTCGTTGCCTGTTTCCACGGGAAATGTCACTTTGACCATACAGCGCATGGTTCGGCTCCTTCTATCGGAATGAAGTTGGGTATCAGGTCCGCTTTCGCGGACCCGCCGGCGGTTCCATTTCAGGGATGCAGGAAACCTGCCTGTTGGCGAAATTATACGGCCGGAGGAAATCAGGGACATACCGGCATGTTTTATGGAGCCGCCGCGGACTCGCCAAGCGGCAAACAGAAGACTAGAATCGCTTTTTGGCAACGCCGATGCGTCAGACAATCCGCTGGGCAATTGCGTTTGTGCTGTTGGGGCTCGTGGGACTGGCCTTGGCGGGCCTGGAACTGACGCGCTCTCCCAGCAATTCCTCCCTCCTGCAGGCAGGCCGGACCAGGCATTCCGGGGCGTCCAGCGGCCCGGTCGATCAAACCCCGCTCATCCAGGCCCGCGGCCTGGCTGCCTTGGCCACGACACCGCAAGAGCAAACGCTCAGCAACGAAGCCCTGCAGTTGGCCGATCACGCTGTCGATCTCGCGTTCGTCTCCGCCCTTCGCGACGCCGCCGCGCAGCCCGCGCCAGCCACGGCGAAAGCCCTCCGGCTGCAAAAGCGGGTCAAGCAGGCACAGGCGCAGGTGGATACAGAACAGGCAACGGTCCAGCACCTCCAGGAGCGGACCAAGGGCGCGAAAGGCGTCCAGCAGGCCCATATCCAGAGCCAACTCGAACTGGCTCAAGCGCAGCTGGAACTCGATCGCGACGAACTCGCCGACGCACAACGCAACTTGCTCCGCGAGGGTCGTGGCCAGGAAACGGAACTGCAACAACTGCTCGGGGTGCACGAGAATTCCCCGTCTCATGCCGAGGCCAAAGGTTCCCCGGCAACCCCCGTGGAAGCCGCAACGACAGCCGGCACGGCGTCCGCCGTCACCCAGCCCGGCGGCACGCGCAGCCTGCTAGGGCGATTCGGGGCATGGACGAAGGCGCACGGCAAGGAGAAGCTGTTGGGCCAGGCGCGCACCGATTCCCTGGCCCTCGCGGTGTCCCTCGGCCGCGCTCACGATGCCCTTGAGCGCACCATCCAGGCTAAACAAGCACAGAATGCCGCGATGGCCAAGACCTCAGCCGCCGGCTCGCAGGCAAGCGTTACGGCATCGGAGATTTCATCCATCCACGAGCTCAGCCGCGAGCAACAAGATCTTTCAACCTTCGACCAGCGGATCGAAACCGAGCAAGAACTGGCGGACGTGTACGGCCAATGGTCGACGCTAGTGGCGACGAGCGCCCGCGCCGCTCTGCACCGCCTGCTACGGTCGATTTTCTGGGTGCTGCTGGTGCTGCTGCTGGCCGTGGTGGCGGACCTGCTGATCTCCCGCCTGTTCGGAGGTCTTTCGCTCGACCGCAAGCGCCTGCACACGATCCGCTCGGTGCTGCACTTCACCACGCGCGGCATCGCCACGGTGCTGATCCTGATCGTGACTTTTGGCCCGCCGCAACAACTGGCCACCGTCCTGGGTCTGGCGGGCGCCGGGCTGGCCATCGCGCTCAAGGACTTCATCGTTGCTTTTTTTGGCTGGTTCGTACTGATGGGGCCCCATGGGGTGCGGCCCGGCGATTGGGTCGAGATCAACGGCGCGCAGCAGATGAACGGGGTTCAGGGCAAGGTGATCGAAGTCGGCCTGCTGTTCACCGTAATCCTGGAGACCGGGAATTGGACCGATGCCGGCCACCCGACCGGCCGGCGCGTGGCGTTCATGAACAGCTTCGCCATCGAAGGCTATTATTTCAATTTCACCACGACCGGCCAGTGGCTGTGGGACGAGGTCCAGGTGGGCCTGCCCGTCGGCGTCGACCCCTACCCGGTTCTCGATGCCCTGCAGAAAGTCGCCGAGAAGGAAACGGAGAAAAACATAAAGAGCGCCGAGCAGGACTGGAAACGCGCCATGGAACGCTCGGGCCTCGAAACATTCTCGCCGGCACCGGTCATCATGGTTCGCCCGACCGAGGCCGGGTTGAACGTCGCCGTCCGCTACATCGCCCGCGCCGACGAGCGCGAAGAGGTCCACTTGCGGCTCTACCAGGCCGCTTTTGAAATTCTGCACGGAGTCAAGGCCCTTGCTCCCGTGGCAAAACCACGCCTGCCCGAGTGAGACGGACCGGTTCGCCAAACTATAATCAATCCAGGAAGACGGCCAGTTGCGAGTAATTTCAGGGGGTTGCAAACAACTCGGGAACGGTATTCCGGCATCTTTTTGTTCATCATGATTTTTCGATTGCTGGAGGGCCGCCATCTTCAAATCCGCGGAGGAGGTTCTATGGCTTCGACTGGTTCGATCGGCAGATGCTCTCTCGTTTCGCTGGTGTCCCTGTTTCTCATCCTGGCACCGGCGCTATCGCCAAGCGTCCTGGCGAACGCGCAGCAAGCCGCCCAGGCCCCGGACCACGTTGTTTCCTCAGCCGAGTTGCAGAACGATCTGGCCGCCGCATCCGGGAAGCGGCAGGCCCATATAGCAGCCTTGGAAGAACTACTCTCGACGGCCAGGGCGCGCCGGGTTTTGAAATCGGCCGGCATGAATTACCAGGTCGTGCGTCACGCTATCCCACTGCTTTCCAGCCAGGAACTGGCCAGGCTTTCGGCCCGGGCCGAGAGGGCGAACCACCAGTTTCGGGCCGGGTCTCTGTCCAATCAACAACTGACCTACATCATCATTGCGCTCGCCACGGCGGTGATCGTCATCATCCTAGTCAAAAGCTAACCCGGGCAAGCAATGCACCGGCCGAAGATGATCCTGTTGCTCGCGGCCGGCCTCGCACTGCTTCCCATGAGCTCGGCCCGCTCCGCGCCGCCCGGCGTTTGGCTCGATGTGCCGTTTGTCCATCAGCGGAAGAAAAATGCGTGCGGGGCGGCCTCGCTTTCCATGCTGATGCGCTATTGGGAAAAGCAGCAGGGAGAACCGGTCCCGGCGGGCGCCCGCCAGAACGCCATCGAGCAAGCCCTCGATCCGCATGACCGTGGCATCGCCAACACGGCCATGGCCGTCTACCTGCGGGATTCCGGTTTCCGTGTTTTCGCCTTTGCCGGACGCTGGGACGATCTGCGCGAAAATCTCTCCAAGGGGCGGCCGCTCATCGCCGGTCTTGGCCCGCCGGGCGGAAAGGGCCCGCTCCACTACGTCGTGGTGGCGGGGATCGACTGGCAGCGGAATTTCGTATTTCTAAACGACCCGGCGCAGCGTAAGCTATTTCGCATGACCAGGGGCCAATTCGTTGCGGAGTGGCGCGCCACCGGGCAATGGACCCTGCTGGCCGTGCCGAAACTGCCAGAGTGATTCCCCTCTTTTTTCTGCTGCTTCTCTTTCCCTTGCCATGGCCGGCGCAAACCAGCAGGCCGCCATCGGCCAGCCGGATTCGGAAATTGTATGAAGAAGGGCAGTATGCGGAAATCGTCGCTGAAATACCCGCCTCGCCCGCCAATTCTGCTGAACTCGATCTCTATCGCGGACTCGCCCTGGCGCGCCTCAACCGCTGGACGGAAGCCCGGGCCGCATTCCGAGCCGGGCTCGCCCAGCAGCCGACGAACGAGCGGTTTCTCGTGGAGTTGGCCGGGGTTGATTACCTCAACAACAATTTTCGCGAGGCCAAGAAAGAGTTACGCCGGGCGCTCGCTTTGCGGCCCGGCGACGCTTATGCGCGCAATTTTCTGGCGACGATCTATATGACCGAGGGAAACCTGGAAGCGGCGCTCGGCGAGTGGAATCGAATCGGAAAGCCGCAAATCACCGCTGTCCGTATGAACCCCAAACCCCGGCTTCGAAACACCCTGCTCGAGCGCGCATTCACCTTTTCGCCCCTCGGCACGCTCCGATTGCGCGATCTCGAAACCACCGAGGCCCTGCTCGATAATCTCGGCATTTTTCCGCGCTATCGCTTCGATCTTTCGCCTAGCGAAACCGGCTCCTTCGCCGTCGATTTCCAGTCCATCGAGCGCCACGGTTGGGGATCGAGCGTGTGGGATAAGTTGGCGCGGCTGTTGCGCGATATGCCCACCGAGATTCGCCCCGAGTATTACAATCTTCACGATTCGGCGATCAACATCATTTCCCTGTATCGCTGGGATGAAAACCAGAGACGGGTGTCCGCGGCGGTCTCCATGCCGCTCGGCAGCAGCCCGCGCTGGCGGCTCACCCTTCAGGGCGATGCCAGAAACGAAAATTGGGATTTGAGCCGCACCTTCCGCGACGGGGCGGTTCCCCTTCCGTTCCTGAATCTTGAAAAAGTCGAATTCGGTCCCCAGCTGCGGTCGGTCGAGAGCGGCCGCTGGTCCTGGCAAACCGGCATCGTATACGCCTACCTGCGGTTCCGCGACGTTCCGAACGTGCCTCCCGCCGCCCGGGCCTTCTTCACCAGTGGCGGGTCGATCGAATACCGTGCTGGAACCACTTATCGGCTTATCAACATTCCCGAACGCCGTTTGACGGTGGATTCAGGCGTTGCCGCGAGTTTCGGCAAGCATTTCGCGCGGGCGCTCGGTCCTTTTGGCTCGATCGAAGCATCGGTGGACATCCAGTGGTTTCCCAAGGCGCAAGGCCAGGATTACCAGACGTCCCTGCGCTTGCGTACGGGGCGCACTTTCGGCCCGGCGACGCTCGACCAGCTCTACCAGCTCGGCGTCGAGCGTGACAACCATCTTCCCGTTCGTGGCATTTCGGGCACGCGCGAAGGGCGAAAGGGCAACGCGCCACTGGGGCGGGAGTTCGCCCTATGGAACTGGGAAACCGACAAGACCCTTTTCGAAAATGGCTACCTGACGGTCCAGTTCGGGCCGTCTTTCGATATCGGGCGAATCGCCGACCCATCGGGGATGTTCGGCTCGACGGGCTGGTTGTTGGATCCGGGCTTCGAATGCAAATTCCGTATCCTGGGAGACGTTCAGGTGGTCGTTTCCTACGGCTATGATATACACTCCGGCTCGAGCGCCTTCTACGAGAGCGCCTCGCGGTGACTGGGCGCGTCTCGGAAATGGCGCAACACCTTCACCTTTGCAAAATCCAGCGCTGCCAGATACACCGCGCACACCGCCAAAACCCCCAGAATCAGGCGCGGATCGATAGCGGCCATCAGAATGCCGCGGACTGCCAGAAAGCTCACCAGCGCGACATCCAGCACGCTGCTCGAGAGCAGCCACCTTCCCGGCATGGATTTCCAAAAATGGCGCCGCTCGCGCACCAGATATACCGTTCCTTGGCCTGTGAAAACGAGCGTGAGAAAGACCAGGGTCTGCAGTTGGCCGAGTGGCAGGCCAAGCCAATCACGCCCCGCCAGAAAGATGCTGAACGATAAGGCCAGAATGCAACTTCCCAAAATCAAGCCGGCCCTCGCCAGCGTGCCGACGTGCCAGCGATCGGGGCTTTGCGAGTGGGCAACCGTATCGGTGGCGATCGACATGGTCACAAAATCATTGGTGAAAAGCAGGAGCACAATCAGCAGGGGCGTAATGATAAAACTCCGCGTAAGGATCACTCCCAAACTCAGAAACAGCGCAATCTCCACAGTCTTGATGATCTTGTTCAGCGTGTAGGTGAGCATCCGCTGGTAGATTCGCCGGCTTGCCATTACCGCCGACAGCATGTCCGTCAGGCCTCTGCTCGTCAGCACCAGGCTGGCTGCTGCCTTGGCGACGTCGGTAGCGCTGGACACGGCAATGCCCACCTCGGCCTGTTTCAAAGCGGGAGCATCGTTCACTCCGTCGCCGGTCATGCCGACAACATGTCCGGCTCTCTGCAGCGCGGTGACCAAGTGAAATTTTTGTTCTGGAAAGACTTCGGCAAAGATGTCGCAATCGTCCACGGCGCCGGACGTCTGGTCCAGTTCTTTCGCCCCGCACGTTCGCTGGCCGATGCCTACCTTGGCTGCGATTGCTCGGGCGGTTTGCTCGCCGTCTCCGGTCACCATCACTACGCGAACGCCGAGGCCCCGAAGGCTTGCCACCAGATCCTTCGAATCGGGGCGCGGCGGGTCTTCCAAGGCCAAGAGGCCGGCCATTCGCATGTTTCCCTCCGGCCCGACTGCCACCGCCAGAACTCGGGCGCCTTCCTTTGCCAGTTGCTGGACGGCCCCGCACCAAGCCTCGGCCGCGGCGGCCCGCGCGGCCACCGCCAGCGGCGCTCCTTTCAGCACGCGGAGCAGCGCTCCGTCTCTTTCCACGACGGCTTCCGAAAGCTTCGTCGCGGGATCGAATGGGATGAACTGCGTGCGCTTTGTTGCGATTTCCGTCGTTCCGCGGGCCTGCGCCGAATCCAAGATGGCCAGGTCGATCGGATCTTGGCTCGCTTCGTCGCTGGCCAGGGCGCCCCACCGCAGCACATCGTCATCCGAGAATGGAGGAAAGGAGAGCATCGCCCCGACACTCAGCCGGTTCTCGGTGATTGTTCCCGTTTTGTCCGTGCACAGCACGTCCATTGCCGCCGCTTCCTCGATCGCCGAAAGTCGCGTGGTGAGCACGCCGCTCTTGGCCAATTCCATCGCCCCGAGCGCAGTGGCGAGTGTAAAGGTTGCCGGCAGCGCCACCGGAACCGACGCCACGAGCAGGATCAGCGTGAAGGGAATCATTTCGGAATACGGCAAATGTGCAACCCGTGAATAGGCGAGCAGAAGAACAGCCAAAGCAGCGTCCATCATCACTAGGTATTTCACGACGGCGAGGATGACCGTCTCCAAGTGGCTCACTGTTTTTGCTTTTCCGACCAGTTCGGCTGTTCTGCCGAAATACGTTCTCGCTCCGGTTGCCGTCACTCCGCCACTTGCTTCACCGCGCTTGACCACCGCTCCTGCGTATGCGGGTTGTTGCGCCTCCACTTCCACCGGAAGCGATTCACCAGTCAGCGCGGATTGGTCGAGCAGCACACGCCCATCAGCTATATGGAGGTCCGCCGGCACCAAGTCGCCCATGCGAATATGAACGAAGTCGCCAGGCACCAAGCCCGCCGCGGGCACCAGTTGCCAGCGCCCGTCACGCAGCACCCGCGCCTGCACGGACAATCGCCGCTTCAGCAGTTCCAGTGCATTCTGCGCTCTTCGCTCCTGCACCAGGCTGAGCGCCGCGTTGAAGAGAAGAAGAATCCCGATGATGACAGCCTCGGGCAGCCTGCCAAGGACGATCTCGAGCATCACTGTTAATTCGAGCATCCAGGGCACCGGTGCCCAAAATTTCTTCAGCAGGCCGAGCAAAGGATGGAATTTAGTCTCCGGGGTCGCGTTCGGTCCGTATTGCTCGAACCGCCTGCGCGCCTCCTCGCTGGTCAAACCCATTCGCGAAATAGAATCGTCTCCCGATAAGGCGCGTGGGCCCCCGGTGGGCTGACCGGTAACTGCATCCTTACCCTCAGACACGGCGGCTCACCCAGACGGCCGGTTGGCAGACAAGAAATTGCGTCATGAAACGCTTCTTTTCGCAGGCCGACCGCCCGCATGGCGCGCAGCGGGGCGCGGTTCGGCAGGTCTTCTGTGCGGGGCGATCTGGCCGGTTACCTTCAATCTGATTTGGCCGCTGCGGGCGCGCGCACGATCTGGACCGAACACGGGGCATAACGCGCGACAGACTCAGAAACGCTCCCAAGCACCAGCCGGCGCCAGCCGCGACGCCCGTGTGAACCCAACACGATCAGGTCGGCTTTTTGCGTTTCGGCCTGGTCGACGATCGTTGCCCGTGGGTCACCCTCGGCTACCAGCGAGGTGACTTCGAAACCTGCCTCACGCAGGGCTTTCTCAGCCTGCTCCACCAGTCTTTTGCCGTGTTCGACCGCCTCGGTGTGAACGGCCTCTAATTGCTCGATTGCGCCTAGGGGTTCGCCGCCAACGTACCAGATCGGCTCCACGACGTGCAGAACGCAGACGCGTGTCCCGCTCACTGGAATGTGCGCGATTACCTCTCGCGTTGTTGCCCGGGAAAATTCCGATTCATCAATTGCCAGAAGTACATTCATAACTCACCGCCTTCTATTTGCCGTGCGTGCCTGACGCCGCCAACCCGCTTCAGGCTGCCCCCCTTCTGAGCCGCGGCCAGTTTGCGCAAGCCGGCAATACGCGGACTTAAATGGCGCGCGCAGTCATCAGCAAATATCCCACCAAAACAGCTCCGAGCAGCGCCGTCAGCAAGGCCAGGAACACAACTACCGCGCGAGCGGGCTGAAACTGTCCCGATTCCAGGCGCTGGAGCACAATGCGGTATCGAGTCATGGCGACCAAGGCCATGAAAATACCCATGCCCATGAATGCCACTCCTATTCCCAACGATAATCCGCTTTCCTGCTGCGACTGGCGCTGCATCCGCAGAAACTCACGCAGCGTGATGCCGAACTTCGCGACCACGAAGCCGAAAACGATGATGCTGATGCTGGTGCGGATCCAAGCAAGGAAAGTACGCTCGTTGGCGAGATGGTCGCTTGCTTTTCCGCCCTGATCGGGAGGGGTCAAAGGCTTCCTGTCTGTAGCGTCCATGGCGTGGCAAGAATACCATCATGGCTCGCTCCGGCAAACGCCGAGCAACCGCCGGATAGCGCTAGCCCGCAATCAGACCTGCAAGCCGACCAGGCGCATGAGTTCGAGGGCGTTGCTTCGCGCGACCACCCCCGGCCGGAGTTTGTAATCGAAACGCATCCGGCCATCTTCGACATAATCCTGGAGATGGGCATTGGAAACGGCGACGCCGAGCGCGGCGGTGATTTCCGTCAGCGCCAGATCGTGGGTCGTGACGATTCCGATCGCCCCGCGCGCGACCAGCGCCCGCAGCAAACCCTCCGCGCCGATCTTCCGGTCCTTCGAATTGGTCCCTTCGAGCAACTCATCGAAGAGGAACAGCACCGGCGTTTCCGCTTTCGCCGAATCGAACACGCGCCGGATGCGCAGGATCTCTGTGTAGAAACCCGAGCGATTCTCCTGCAGCGAGTCGGTGGTGCGCAGGCGGGTCCCAACGGTCAGCGGGGACAAACGCAGTGATTTTCCGCGGATCGGCGCGCCGGCCATGGCCAAAACGGCGTTCACGCCGACCGTTCGCAGCAGAGTGCTCTTGCCCGACATATTCGACCCGCTCACCATCAGCAGCTGGTTCTGCCGGTCGAGCCGAACGGTATTCGTAACGCAGCGGGCCGCCGGGATCAGCGGATGGCCGATCTCTTCCCCGTGAAAAAGCGGGCCCTCCCCCTCCGGCGCGAACGCCGGAAAGGGATCCTGCGGGTGCTCGAACGCATAGGCGGAGAGCGAAGCCAGGGCCTCCATCTCTCCCACGGCATCGATCCAGGAGGTGACCCGGGTTCCCCAGCGGCGGCGCCAGGACTCGGCGGCATAGCCGACCTGAACGCTATACAGCAGAGGGATGTCCAGCAGGTGAATCATGTAGCTATCGTGGGCCTCGATCCAGTACGCGATTCGGGCCAGTTTGCGAATCGCGGCCGAGGCGGCCCCGTGATCCTTCCGCAGCTCCTCGACAAACCGGACCAGGCGCGGCGAGGCAAACGATTCCGCCTCGATGCGACCGATGACTTTCGCAAAAAGATCGAGCCCTTGCGCGTCCGAATGCATACCCGCGATCACGGCCTGAACGCGCTGCTTCAGTGCGCTGTGAACAGAGGCTTCCACACCAACAATAACCAGCAGCGGCAAGTAATTCCCCGTCCGAACCCCGAAACCGAGCGCGGCGAAAGCGCCGAGCACGAGAACCGGGGCGACGACGCGCCATATCGCCGACGCCAGCACCGGCTTTGTTTCGGCCCATTCGGCCAGCGCTTCGGGATCGAGGCGGGAGGGAAGATCTTCGCCCGTGAGCGCTAGATCCTCGCGCAAATCCAGTTTATCGCGCAGCTCGGCGATCATCTGCTGGCGCTCGAGAACCACGGCGACGGGCGCGGCGGCCCCGAGCCATGCGGCCAGACGGGCTTCTCCCATCGGTGTTCGAGCGGCCGAAAGCAGCTCGAACAGGCTGCCTCGTCCGAACAGATCCAAATCCTCGGCGTAAACGTGCGATTCGCTGCGGAAGCGGTCCCCGGGCAACCCCGTGCCCGCCCAGTTGTCTTCCAGACGGGCCATACGCTGCCGGTAAAACGCGGCGGCGCGCTCGTCCATCGCGCACCCGCGCAGGATTCTTTCGTGCCAAACAACCAGCATGATGAACGCCGCGACGGCAATGAATACCCAGTATGGCGACAACAGATGCCTGGCAACCGCAAGCCAGCCGGCCGCCAAGCCAACAATCACCGTGGCCAGTTTGGCGTTTCCCAGCCGCACGTGCGCCCGCTCTCTGCCGGCGAGAATTTCCAGGCGTTTCTTCAGACGGCCGGTATATTCAACTTTTGGATCAGGCACGCTCGCCCTCCCAAGGCAAGACACCATAATCTACCCCGCGCGCGCTCCTGGCCATTCCCCTCGCTTGATTCCGTGCGGCGTATTGAGAAACCGGACACATGATCATTTGAAAGCAGACAATCTTCTTCCTCAAAAAGAGCGCCTCCGCCGGACCTGAACCATCACAGACGGGCGTGCGAAAGTCGGCCTGATTCCTGGCTCGAACGCGCTCAGCATGCGAGGAGGGGCGGCATCTGTGTGAATTCGCGCAGCAGGCGCCTCGCCAACCCGGGACGCCGGCCGCACTCGATTTGGCATCTGCAAGCGAGCCGGCGCAAGTTGAACGCGCGCAAGAGCATCGGGGTATCCGCCCAGGCTCAACCTGCCCCGTTCCTCGTTTGACCGAAGCACCCGTGTGGCCCTGACATTGCTTTCCCTATGAATGGAAGCGACGGCGATGGATGGGCGTAGTCGGTCCAGCGCCGCCGCGAAGCGGGGACGGTCGTGCGCAACAAACAGCTCAAGACAAAGGGAGCGAAAGGCATGGCGGCGCTGCTCTGCGTGGTGGCTTTTCTCGCTTTTGCCGCCAGGGATGGCCGATCCAAACAGATTGCCACGCCGTCCGGGCCCGCAAACCCTGCTCATGCGCTTGAGACCCTCTCGCCGGACGGCCAGGCCCGGCTGCGAGCGATTCTCGCTGCGGCAACTCTTGCCGAGCTTCACCGGCCCAATTTTTCGCGGTACAGGAGCAGCGTCGCCGAATTCTATCGGTCGGTCGATGATCGCCTGGCGTGGATCGCGCATTCGCAACCCACGCCCCAGGCTCTGGCGATGATTCGCGTTCTCGAAAATGCCGATGCCGAGGGTTTGGTCCCGGACGACTACGACGGCCCTCGCTGGGCGAGCCGAATGGCCGCGATCGAGAATGCAAGCCAGGCGCCGGAAGCGGAACTGATTCCATTCGACGTTGCGCTGACCGTTTCCGCGATGCGATATATTTCCGATCTGGATATTGGGCGAGCCAATCCCGGGCTGTTTCATTCCGGCCTCGACATCGAACAGAACAGATACGATCTGGCGCAATTTCTCGCCGCGCGAATCATTCACGCGCCGGATATCCGGCCGGCGCTCGACGAGGTCGCGCCGCCATTGCCCATCTACCGCCGCGAGATCGAGGCCCTGCACAAATACCAAAAATGGGCTCGAGAATATCACGGCCGACCGCTCCCGGTTCCTCGGAAGACAGTTCATCCCGGCAATTCCTACCGCGCCACGCGGCAACTGGCCGGCCTGCTTCGCCTCCTGGGCGATCTCCCGCCCGGAGCGACAATCGACCCCTCGGAAACCATTTACCAGGGCTCCCTGGTGGACGCGGTCAAACATTTCCAGCGGCGCCACGGGATCGATGCCGATGGAGTGCTCGGCCGTGAAACGTTCCGCGAACTGAACACGCCCCTGGGCCACCGCATTCTGCAGCTTCGCCTGGCGCTCGAACGCTTGCGCTGGCTGCCCCGCCGGCTCGACAGCCCGCCGATTATCGTGAACATTCCCGAATTCCGGCTCCACGTCATTGGCGCAGGACAAAAACAGGTGCTGGCGATGAAAGTGGTGGTGGGCAAGGCCTACGGACATCAAACGCCGGTCTTTGCCAGCCGGATGCGGTCGGTGATCTTCCGGCCCTATTGGAAAGTGCCGCTCTCGATTCAGCAGGAAGAGCTGGTTCCCGACATTCGACGGGACCCCGATTATCTCGACAAGCACGACTATGAAGTCGTGGATCACCGGGGGAGGGTCGTCAGCGATGGAGAAGTAAACGCAGACATTTTGGAAGGGCTGGCTTCCGGAACGCTTTTCGCCCGGCAGAAGCCGGGACCAAAGGATTCCCTGGGATTGATCAGATTCGACCTGCCGAACAGCTACGACGTCTATCTGCATGCCACGCCGGCGACGGCGCTTTTTTCTCGCTCCCGGCGCGATTTCAGCCACGGCTGCATTCGCGTGGAAAAGCCGGTCGCTTTAGCGGCATGGGCGCTCCGAAACAACCCGGGATGGACCCCGGACCGGATTCGCGAAGCGATGAACGGAGACCGGACATTCCAGGTGAATCTCGCCACACCGATTCCCGTTCTGATCGTTTATGGCACGGCGGTCGTGGCGGAAAACGGGGAAGCCCGTTTCTTCCGCGATATCTACGGGCTCGACGCGGAACTGGAAATGACGCTCGCCACCGGTCGGCTTTATCGTGAAGAAGCGGAGAGCAACCCGCGCCGCTGAACTACTTCAGATCCCACTGGCGCACGCGCCCCACGTCTACGTGAAGGAAATCCGATCCCGGGTAGTAACCGACGCCGCCGCGGTGCAATGCCAGGGCAGCCTGCCGCAATTTCCACAAGGGAACGCCGGGGATGCGAATATCGATCGCCTCGCCGAGCATGTGCAGGCTGTGTTGGGCGACGCCAACGGTATGGTCGCGCAAATAGGTATTGGTTGCAGGCGAGCGGTAGCCGCAGATCACGTCGATCACGGCGTTGGGCCGGCCCACCTTGACCTCCAGCGCGTGGAGCAGGTCGAAAAGCCGAGGATTCATCGAATAGACCTTGCCGTTGAGATGATC
>Ga0307374_10003306_pt1 | contig 27656 bp, 18 predicted proteins | sample OX3MG_FD_202532 | JGI IMG/M metagenome (GOLD analysis project Ga0307374, IMG submission 202532) | Soil microbial communities from Risofladan, Vaasa, Finland - OX-3 | ecosystem: Environmental > Terrestrial > Soil > Coastal area > Acid sulfate soil | place: Finland: Risofladan, Vaasa | collected...
GTCGAGAAACGTTGTGTAATCCCAATAGCCGACAACCTGGCCGGTGGAGCGAGTTCTCTTCTCGAGCCACCAATCCACCGTTTGCCGAACCAGCGCGGCGATCGAAATTCCGGGGGCGATCTCTGGAGTCCAGAGTGCGTGGTCGGCATAAAAAATGAGAGACATGCTGGCTGGATCGCTGATGACGTTGTTTGCCAGGATGCCCGGAGGAGCGCTGAACGGGCGGTCCTGATCGCCCCACTCGGAGCTCGGTTGCCAGGCGTTGAACCAACCCCGCCGCCCCATCCGCCACAGCTCCTGGTCCTGAAGCCCGCTCGGGGCCGCCAGCCGCACCGGCGTGAGATCAAGCGTACAGTTTCCGCCGGAACTGAGTGAGGGCAATTCCACTATCAAGTCAACCGTCTGGCGCTTGCGGCTTCCTTTGAGACGGGCATTGACGCCGGGGTGGCCGCGCACGGCAAGAAGCATCTGGCCAAAATCAGGAGCGCTCAGAACCGCCGGTAATTCCAGAAGTCCGCCATCGGACCAAGTTTTCGGCAGAACCGTCGTAGGGGTCACGCGCGGGTCAAAGGGGAAAAGTAGTTGCATTGCCTCGACTGCATTCTTGCCGGCTCCCCGGCAGGAAAAGACCAAACTGAGCCGGTCCGGCCCAGGGCGGACGCGCCACAGAAGCTCAAGACCGGGTGAGGGTTTAATCTGGAAGCGCCAGCCTTCACGGCCTTCCTCTGCCACGGTGGTGGGAAAATCCGTTACGGGCCGCCACTCGCCGCCAACTCGCAGCCGCAGGCTGATCCCCGCTTGCGATCGCAGCAGGTTGGTTTTGTAACGTTCACCTCCCTCGGTGTCCCAGCTCAGGAAGGGGACCAAGGCGCGCGCGCCATCGGCTTTGACGTTCAAAATCGATTGACCCTCGGGCGGCAAGAGGGCGGACTCTCCGTGAGCCGGGATCAAACAGGCTACTGCCGCCCCTGCGGCGACTTGCAAGAACTCCCGCCGCCGAACTCCCGTCTGAGGCGTGGACATTGCACCCTCTCTTTACCCTGCCGCTGATTTGACCCTTTTTCCTCTCCCGAAACGCCGAGGTTGAACTCGATCTCCTGCAAGGGTACCAGGATGATACTGGAATCGCGCACCCAACGGGTGAGAAATCTGAGCGGGGCTGCTTCCCCTGGGGCGGTTGCCGCAGTCCGTCTTTCCTGGCCGTCACAAAGATACCTTGCGACCCAACGCCCCGTACGCCGTCTGTTATCGACGGACCAGAGTTGTGGTAAGCTGGCGGGCGATGCCACGAACACGTACCAACAGAGTATCCCGGAGGAGTTTTCTTGAGACCTTTGGGGCCTTAACCGTTTCAGGGCCGTATCTGCTCGCAAAAGCCTTGCCCACCGGCGCCATCGTTCTGGAGAATGCCGATCTGCGCTATGTCATTGGCGCTGGCGGACGCAATCTGAGCTTTATTGATAAGCGCACGGGGCGGGATTATTGCAGCGCGGGGCCACAAACCTCTTTCCTCACTCTCAAGAAGGCAGGGAAGACCTTCACGCCCTCGGCTTGCGCGCTCGCGGGCCACCGGATCATCGCTTCCTTCAAAAGCGTTGATGCTGAGGTCGCGTGTGCGATCAAGGACCACGGCCGCTATTTCACGATTGAAGTCGAGGCGGTCCGCGGGCAGGGCATCGAAGAACTCCGCCTGCTGGACCTGCGGCTCACGGGCTGGCAGCAGGTGGGCCATGTTGCCAACCTCGTTTGGAACGATCAGTTCGGAATTGCGGTGATGGCTCTGAACCTTCAGACGAACGCCGGCCTTGACGGTCGCAATCCGGTTGCGGAACTGTGGGCGTCGTGTTACCCGAAATTCGGGCTCCAGGGGGCAAAGGTCGCCCTGGCCGCCTGCGCGACATCCGATTTCCGCGGGGTCCTGAAGCGTGTGGTCAGCGAAGTGGGATTCGTCCAATCGGATTTGGGCGGCGCCTGGGCGCTTGACGCGCCGGAGAATCGCGATTCCTACCTCTTCGCCTACATCTCGGAACAGAACGTGGATGACTGGATTGCGCTCGCAAAATCCGGCGGCTTCCGGACACTGCTCTTGAGCGAGATCGGTCCCTACGGGCACTACGATCCTCACCCCAAAGAGTTCCCTCACGGTCTCGATGGCGTGAGGCAGGTCGTTGGGAAGATCCATTCCGCCGGCCTGCTGGCGGGATGGCACATGCTGTCGTTCATCATCCAAAAGGACGACCCGTGGGCCAGCCCGGCGCCGCACCCCGGCCTCGCGGTTCGGTCCACGCTCACGCTGGCTGGCGATATTTCTCAGGTCGGGAGTTTCGTCCCCACGGTCGAATCGCCGGAAGGCCTTCCGGTCCATTCCGGATACTGGTTTCGTGGCGGGATGGACATCTTGGTGGACGGAGAGATCCTGAAGTATACCGGCCTCAAGACATCGCCGCCCTACGGCCTCACGGGCTGCGAACGAGGCTCCTACGGCACACCGGCGGCCGCTCACAAGAAGGGCGCCGCCCTGAAAAATTTGCAGGAAGTTTTTGGGACGTACTTGCCCGCACCCGATTCCAGGCTGCTTGATGAGATGGAGACCCGCCTCGCCGAAATCATCCGCACGTGCTCTTTTGACATGATCTATTTCGACGGGCTCGATGGCGCGGATGCTTTCGCGGGCCCGGAATGGAGCTGGCACTACGGCCCGGCATTCGCCCTGAGCGTCTTCCAGCGCGCCGGTCGCCGCCTCCAGCTCGAAGCCTCCAGTTGGTATCACCACGATTGGCACGTCACGTCGCGGCTCGGGGCCTGGGACCGTCCAACTCGCGACCCGAAGCGCTTCCTCGATGCGCATGTGGCGGACAATGCGCGGCTGGGCGATCTCCTGCCGACGCAACTCGGCTGGTGGGCGCTGCAACAAGACCACGAGTGGCTGGGCTTTGCAACCACGCCGGACGTCATCGAGTATTTCGGCGCGAAGTGTCTGGGCAACGGAGAATCATTCTCACTCGAAGAGGTCAGCCCCGAGCAAGTCCAGGGGAACGCTCGATGGCAGGAACTGGTCGCAATCTTGGGCCGGTACGAGAGAGTGCGGCTGGGCGGTGGTGTTTCGGAAGGCATCAAAGCCAAACTGCGCGTGCCGGGAAGGGAATTCAAACTCATCGAAACAGCCAGCGGCGCCACGGAGTTCGTTCCGGTTGCCTTCGACGATCACAAGGTCTCCGGGCTCGACGGCTGGAGCAACGTTTGGACCGTAATGAATCGATTCCCGGTGCAGCAACCGCGTTTTCGCATCCGCGCGCTATTTTCCGCCGGGCCGTACGAAGCGTCCGGGAACATCGTCGTAGCGGACTTTTCTGCCCCGAACGAATTCCAGCGATCGAGCGCCGCGCGCGGAATCAGCGCTCGATGGGTCCCCTCGACCGAGCAGGTGAAGACGGGCGGGGTGAGCGGGCTTTTTGCCGCGAAAAGCGCGCTCACGTCGCGGCGGGGAGCTTGGGCAACGGTTGGCAAGCAGTTTTCACCGCCGGTGGATCTTTCCTCCCATGCTGCGCTCGGTGTCTGGGTCTTCGGCGATGGGAAGGGGGAGATTTTGAATCTTCAGTTGCTGGACATTCGCGGTCCGGGCGCTGCCGTCGGCGACCACTACGTCAAGGTCGATTTCAAAGGGTGGCGCTATTTCGAGTTGATTGAGCCGGAAGCCGAGCGGTGGAGTGACTACGTCTGGCCGTATGGCAACCTGTCGGCCCTGTATCGCGAGGCGGTAGAGCTGGACCACGTCGCAGATCTGGACCTCTACCTTAACAATTTGCCGCCAGGAGAGGACACGGCCTGCTGGCTGAGTCCGGTCAAAGCCCTCGAAGTCCACAAGGCACGACTCGAAAATCCACGCCTGACGGTGGGCGGGAAAACCATTGAGTTTCCGGTGGCGGTCGAAAGCGGCAGCTACATCGAGTTTACGCCGCCCGACCAGGGTGCGGTTTTCGACCCGAACGGGTTGCTGCTCCAGCGATTCAAATCAAACGGGGAAGTTCCCACACTGGAATCAGGCGAAAACCATCTGGAGTTTTCCTGCGACAGGCCTGCGCAAGGGAATCCTCGCGTCCTGGTTACTCTTATTTCGAGCGGCCCACGCATTGAGGCGTGACAATCTGGCTGGCGAATTGCGCTCCTGCCTGAACGAGGCTTTGGCCCTCATACTGTTCACTTTATGATTGGGATGCATCCTGGAACCTCGACGCGAACATGGCGGGTAGCTGATCGCCATCTCTGAAAGCGCGATGCCGTGTCAAGCTGATTTTTAGAGACACCGCGCTGCGGCGGTGCTATGGCGAACGATGACCGTAACGGTCCTCGCACAAAAAGAAATCGGGGCTGGACTCAAGTCCAGCCCCGATTTCGGTCGTTTCGCTTTCCATCCCGGCAATACCCCCGATGCCTTAATACCAGCCAGCAGGAGAAAAAATGCCGAGTATGCCAAAAATATGAAGATTTTTATGGCGTGTCCTCAACTAACTGAGGACACGCCACTTGCGCCTAGCAGCTTGTTGAAAAACTCGTGCTCCGTGTCATTCCGAGGAGCCGCGGGCGACGGGATATCTCGCAAGTGCTTGATTCCACAAAAAGCAGATCCTTCGCTTACGCTCAGGATGACATCCTCGGAACGTTTTTCAACAAACGACTAAATGTCGTAGTACAGCGCGAACTCGTACGGATGGGGCCGGGTGTTGATGGCCTGGACTTCGTTCTTCATCTTGTACTCGATCCAGGTTTCGACCAGGTCCTCGCTGAAGACATCTCCCTTGAGCAGGAAGTCGTGGTCCTTCTCCAGGGCCTTCAGGGCTTCCTCGAGCGAGCTGGGAAGAGCGGGCACCTTCTTCAGTTCCTCGGGACCGAGATCGTAAATGTCCTTATCGAGCGGCTCTCCCGGATCGATCTTGTTCTCAATGCCGTCCAAGCCCGCCATCATCATTGCGGCAAAGGCAAGGTAGGGATTGCAGGACGGGTCGGGCGGCCGGAACTCGACCCGCTTCGCCTTCGGGCTGGGCGAGTACATCGGGATGCGGCAGGCTGCGCTGCGGTTCCTGCGCGAATAGGCAAGATTGACCGGAGCTTCAAAACCCGGAACCAGCCGTTTGTAGGAATTGGTTGTGGGCGCCATCAGCGCGGCGAGGGCCGGCGCGTGATGCAGAAGGCCGCCGATATACCACAAAGCCATCTGGCTGAGCCCGGCGTAAAGGTCGCCGGCGAACAGCGGCTTGCCGCCTTTCCACAGGCTTTGGTGGGTGTGCATGCCGGAGCCGTTGTCCTGGAAAAGGGGCTTGGGCATGAAGGTCACGGTCTTGCCGTACTGGCGGGCGACGTTGCGAACGATGTATTTGTACAGCATCATGCCATCGGCTGATTTCAGCATGGAATTAAATTTCTGGTCGATTTCGCTCTGGCCCCCGGTGGCCACTTCATGATGGTGGCACTCGATGGTCAGCCCGGCCTTCTCCATGGTCAGCATCATCTCGGAGCGCAAATCCTGGTAATGGTCCGTGGGCGGAACGGGGAAGTAGCCTTCCTTGTAGCGCGGCCGGTACCCGAGGTTGTCTTTTTCACGGCCGGAATTCCAGCGGCCCTCCTCGGCGTCAATAAAGTAGTAGCCGTGCTGCTGCGCCTGGTCAAAGCGCACGTTGTCAAAAATAAAGAATTCAGATTCCGCACCGAAGTAAGCGGTATCCGCAATCCCCGTGAAGGCCAGATACGCCTCCGCTTTCTTTGCTATGTGGCGCGGGTCCTTCAGGTAGTGCTGTTTGGTCACGGGATCGGTGATGTCACCGATCAACACCAGGGTGGGAACGTCGGTGAAGGGATCGAGCATGGCCGTATCGGGATCCGGGATCAGCAACATGTCACTCTCGTGAATGGCCGCCCAGCCCCGAATGCTGGAACCATCCATGCCGAACCCTTCTTCAAAAGAGGATTCCTCCAACTGGTGAATCGGAAAAGAGATGTGATGCCACAACCCGGGCAGGTCGGTGAATCGAACATCGACCACCTTCACGTTATTGGCTTTCGCAAATTCAAGGACGGACTTCGGATTCATTGGGCCTCCATAAATAAAATTTCTACCACTGATCAGTTCTGGTAATGCGTGTATCAACCGAATGAGAGCGAGTTAACATAGCGCGCCTCACGCTGTTAGTCAAGCCCTTGTAATCGCCGTGTCAAAGCTCTTTAGAAATGTCCCCTTTCCTGGCTTTTGCCGGCCGCTTGGCGGGCGGCCTGTCGCCAGGGGTGGTCCGCCGCTCCCGGCTCCACAACCCTGCGCCGGAAACTCTTCGCGTATGCCCGATCCAACGATTGTCCTGCGCATGGCCGGCAGGCAGCGTCCCCGTTGCGGGTGAAGGGATTTCGCAAGCGGCGCAACCATGCCGGGGCAAGGAAGGCGGTGCGGGCCGGCATAGGGAATCCAGCCGGCTATTTGAAGGCTTCGGCGTGATGCCGCACGTCGGCGCCCTCGACCAGGAAGACGACGTCTTCGGCGATATTGGTGGCGTGGTCCGCGATGCGCTCAAGGTTACGGGCGACAAACATCAGGTGGATACAGCCGCGGATTCCCGAAGGCTCCGCCTCCATATATTGCACAAGCTCGTCGTAAACCGTGTCACGCATCTGGTCCACCGCGTCGTCGGATTTGAGGACGCTGCGCGCCAGGCTGGCATCCCTCTTGATGAAGGCGTCCAGGCTCTCGCGCAGCATGGATTGCACCAGATTGGCCATCTGCGGCAAATCGATCAACGGCTTGATGGTGGGTTCATGGATCAGGGAGCGGGCCCGTTCGGCAATGTTCACGGCGTGGTCGCCCATGCGCTCCAGATCACTGTTGATTTTGATGGCCGAGGTGATAAAACGCAGATCGGTCGCCATGGGTTGCTGGAGCGCCAGCAGGTCCGTCGCCAGGTCATCAATCTCGATTTGCATGCGGTTAACGCGAACTTCGTTCGCCATCACCTGGCGGACCTGGTCCTCATCCTTTTCCACCAGGGCCAGAACGCTGCGGTAGATGGACGACTCCACCAGGCCGCTCATTTCGAGCAGCTTCTTCCGCAGATCATCGAGTTGGATTTCAAAATGACGCACTGAAACTCGATCCCGCCGTTACCCAAACCGGCCGGTAATATAGTCTTCGGTTTCTTTCCGCGAAGGCTTCTTGAAAATGATATCCGTCTTGTTGAATTCGATAAGTTTTCCGAGCAGGAAAAATCCCGTCTGCTCCGCCACCCGGGCCGCCTGCTGCATGTTGTGCGTAACGATCACGATGGTACAGCTCCCCATGAGATCGAACAGCAGGTCCTCAATCTTCGCGGTGGCGACGGGATCGAGCGCCGAACACGGCTCATCCAGCAGCAGAACTTCCGGATCGATGGCCAGAGCGCGGGCAATACACAATCGCTGTTGCTGCCCCCCGGACAGAGCGTAAGCGGATTTGTGAAGCTGGTCCTTCACTTCGTCCCACAGGGCGGCGCGCCTCAGGCTTTTCTCCACCACCTCCGCCAGGGTCACGCCGCGTTCCCGTCCATTGACCCTCAGGCCGTAAGCCACATTCTCATAGATGGACTTGGGAAAAGGGTTCGATTTCTGAAACACCATCCCCACCCGCCGCCTGAGTTTGACCACATCCATTTCGAAGATGTTCCAGCCGTCCAGCAGGACTTCTCCCTCAGCGCGGGTGTTAGGGACCGTCTCATACATCCGGTTCAACGTTCTCAGGAACGTGGACTTGCCGCAACCCGAAGGTCCGATGAGCGCCGTGATCTTCCCCTCGGATATCTGGAGACCGATTTCAAAAAGGACCTGGCGTGGACCGTAAAAAAAATCCAACCCTCGGACGGCAATTTTGGAAACTGTCTCACCGGCAGATTTTTCGGGTTGATCGATTCCCCGCCCCTGTCCGGGAGCGCTGATCATGACGCCCGGTCCTGCGAGATCTTCCATAGCCTACTCCCGGGCGGTCAACGCCCGGCGCGACAAAACAAGCCTCGCACCAATGTTAGCAATAAGTACCAGCATGAGCAAGATGAACCCCGCTGCCCAAGCCTGGCGATGCCAATTATCGTAAGGCGAGATGGCGTAAGTATAAATCATGACGGGCAAGGAGGAGATGGGCTGGTTAAAGCCGGGACTCCAATACTGGCTCTGGAAGCTTGTAAAGAGCAGGGGAGCCGTCTCCCCGGCCACTCGGGCCAGGGCCAGCAAAATGCCCGTCGTAATCCCCCGCGCGGCGGCCGGGACAACCACCGTGGCAATGGCTTTCCACCGGCTGGCGCCCAGCGCCAGGGCCGCTTCGCGCAAAGAACCGGGAACGGCGCGGAGGAAATCCTCGGTGCTGCGAAGCACGATCGGGACCAGCATGGCTCCCAGCGCCAATCCGCCTGCCAGGGCTGAAAAATGATGCATGGGCAGAACAACAAGGGTGTAGATAAAAATGCCCATGACGATGGAGGGGACGCCGTTCAGCAGGTCCGCCACGTAACGGACGACAAATCCAAACGTCTTTCCGCTGAACTCCGCCAGGTAAATCCCCGCCATCAACCCAACAGGAACGCCGGAAAGGAAAGCGATCAGAAGCAGCTTGGCGCTCCCGACAATGGCGTTGGCCATCCCGCCTCCCGCCTCTCCGACGGGCGCGGGCAATTTAGTAATGAAGTCCCAGTTCAGGGCCCTCCATCCGTTGACAAATAAGTATCCGAGGATAAAGAAAAGGACCGAGACGGTCACCAGCGCGCAGACGCCCGTCAGGCTCAGCATCACGGCATTGACGAATTTTCTTCTATAATCCCGCAGGCTCATCCGTGGCTCGTCGCTTTGCGCGTTGTTGCCAGCACCAGCAGGCGCGCAAAGGCATTGATAACAATCGTGACCGCGAAAAGCACCAGCCCCAGTTCGATCAGCGACTGCAAATTGAGGGTGCCCGTCGCCTCCGCAAACTCATTCGCGATAACGGAGGCGATGGTGTTGCCAGGAGCAAAAAGCGACGCGCTGATGAGCGGGGCATTCCCAATGACCATGGTGACCGCCATGGTTTCACCGAGGGCCCGCGCGAGCGCCAGAAAGACCGAGCCGATGATCCCCGACCGGGCGTAAGGAACCACGACTTTCCAGGTTGACTCCCACTTGGTGGCGCCCAGCGCCAGGGCCGCTTCGCGCTGCTCGGTAGGGACAGCGAGCAATATCTCACGCGAAACCGTAATGATGAAGGGAACGATCATGATGGCCAGCACGACGCTGGCGGCAAACAGACCCAAACCATAAATCGGTCCCTTGAAAAACGGCAGAAACCCAAGCGTCCCCTGCAGGGCAGGATCAATATAGACTCGCAGGATGGGGACGAGAACGAAGATCCCCAGCAAGCCGATGATCACGCTGGGAATGGCGGCCAGAAGCTCCGTGACGAAGGTCATGATATCGGAGATGAAGCGGGGCGCCAGTTCCGCCAGAAAAATCGCGGCGCCAAGACCCAGAGGGACGGCGATCAGCAGAGCCATGCCGGAGGTGACCAGCGTGCCATAGATAAAGGGCAGCGCGCCGAACTGGTCAGACACGGGGTTCCAGGCGCTGCTGACCAGGAAATGCCACCCAAACGCTTGCCGGGCAAGAGATGATTGCCACCAGAGCTGGAGAACCAGCAGCGCTCCAAGCAGCACCACACTGGTGGCAAACACCAGGGTGATCAAGTAAGCGATTTCATCGCCGCGCTTGAGGCGCTGAAGCCAGGATAGCCTACGACCACCCTTCCCCTTGCCGGAAGGCGGTGGCAGGATACGGGTGGTCGTGGCCATTCTAGTGGATCTCCTGAATCTGCTTCAGTTCAATGTCCACTACCTGCTGCGGCAGCGGCGAGTAAGAAAGCGGTTCTGCGTCCTTCTGGCCGTCGGTCAGCATCCAGTGGAGGAAGTCTTTGATCGTCTCACGCCGGGTGGCATTGTCAATCCGGGCAGGAATCAGCAGGTAAGTGAACGTCGAGATGGGGTAAGTATCCGGCCCCGGCGCGTTGGTGATGGAAACGCGGATATCCCGGGCAAGTTCCTTGGCCGCTGACTGCGCAGCCAGCGTGACGTTGTCCAGGCTTGCCTTGATGAATTTGCCTTCTGAATTCTGGACCAGGCCATAGCCCATGTGGTTCTGAATGGCGTAGATCAGCTCGACATACCCAAAGGCATAGGGAGTCTGTTCCACAACGCCGGTCACGCCTTCGCTGCCTTTGCCGCCCAGTCCGACCGGCCAGCTCACGGACGTATTGCTGCCCACCTTCGTTTTCCACTCCGGGCTCACCTTGGAGAGAAAGTCAGTCCAGACAAAGGTGGTTCCACTGCCGTCGGAGCGATAAACAGGGACAATGTCTTTATTCGGGAAATGGATGCCGGGGTTGGCCCGCGTGATGGCAGGATCGTCCCACTTCCTGATCTTGCCCAGGTAAATCCCAGCCAGCACCTGCGGCGTGAAACGGAGGTCAGCCTTCACGCCCGGAATGTTGTAAATCGGCACCACCGCTCCCAGCACGGTGGCGAACTGGACAATTTTAGACTTAAACGTGCCCAGCAATTTGTCATTCAGCGGCATGTCAGACGCGCCAAAGTCGACGGTCCCGGACCGTAGCTGTTGAATGCCTCCGCCCGAGCCAATCGACGCATAGTTGATCTGCACGTTGGAATGACTGTCATGGTATTCAGCAAACCACTTGGAATAAATAGGGTAAGCGAGCGTCGAGCCCGCGGAATTCAGCGTAAGAACGCCTGGCGATGTTGACCCGGGACCGGATTCCTGCTGGCTGCAGGCCGTCAGAAGCCCCATCAACGCCAGGGTAACCGCCAAGGCTGCGATTGTACCTCGAATTCTGATTTTCATTAGCTATCCCTCTCATTGAGATTGATTGTGAACTGTTACAAGAATGTTAAGGTTATGTTACAGATCGGTTAAAACGGGCCCGACCCGCTTGCTCACTTCCTGCTCTTTCGTCCGGACTCGGATGCCCAAACCCGGCCTCCCGCCGCACAAACTCCGCTTTACTTCATAGCCGGAGCCGAGCCCGGCAGGGTGTAGCGTAAATTGAAGAACACCATGTTCAGGCTCGCGTTACTGGGTTGTCCGGCGACGACTGACCAGGGATTGCGAGTGAGGTACGAATACTGGCCCATGAAGTTGATCGCGCCCCACTTCGCATCCTTCCAGATTGTCTGGTTGAAGCCAAAAGTGCCTTCTTGGATGGCGCGGTTCTGGCCGGATGGCGCGCCAGAGTAGCCGTAGCCCACGAGCTTGCCTGTGGTGTCAACTGCGGAATTCCGCCCAACGTAAAGGCCGCCGTAGTAACCAAAGACGAGAGTGTTTTTGTGCGTGGCCTCAAAACCTGTTACCGTGGAATCTGCGTGAATCAAGGAAATGCTGCCGTCCGCGTGCGCGATCAGGTCCGGCGCCTGGCCGAAGATGTAGCGTCCCCCGCCGTCGCTGATGAAATTGTTAGTCAGCAGGCGGAAGCCTTTGAACAACTCAAAATTGAGGTTTGCAAAGCCGCCCCCGCCGGCCGCCGAATAGGTAGCTGAACTCGCCGGATTCCAAATCTTGAAATTGCGCTCGATTCCCCCCACTTCGAAGTGGAGCTTGCTCGAGGGGTCGAGGGCCAATTTGGCGATGAAATCAGGAGCTCGATTCGGAACTCCAAAGGTGTTGCCGCCGGTGTTCAGTTCGCTTGCGTAGGTGGCTGCCAGGGCCGACGGGAAGGTGACAAGCCCGCCGCCCGCCGATCCCCCGACGTACTGCTCGGGACTATCGATAGCGAATGCGAACGCCGCTTTCTTGGACGGGTGATAGACAACCCGGAATTCGGGAATGCGTCCCCAGAACAACCCGAGTTGGTAGTTCACATCTATATTTTGAGTGAAAAAGATGTCGCCGGGGAGAGGCGAAATCCCACTGCGGCCGGGCGTGAGCAAACTCCAGGTTTGGCCGCCCAGTATTTCCCAATTGCTTTTCCGGACATCAAGCCAGTATAACCGCGAGCGCAGCGTGTTGCTATTGCTGCTCACCTCGACGTTTCCAGGATTATTTCCGAGGAAGTCAGCTTCCATGTAACCGATCACGTGAGCATCATGGAGCTTCGCATCGACGCGGAAGCCAACGCGGGAGTTCTGCATGCTCATACGGAATTCGCTCAAATTATTCTGGAAAACGTTGCCGTAAGGAATGCCCGCGAAATTTGTTCCGATACCGGAGCCTGCATCATGGTTGGCCCATACGCTCGTAAAATCCATAAAGCCAACTGGAGTAACATAAGCGCTGCCAATGTGGAACTGAAGGGGCGAGTCCGGAACACCTCGCCCGTTTCCGGCGTGGCCCAAAGCTGGAGCGGAAGTCACAGGGCCACTACCAGCTAATGGACTTCCCGCCACCCTTTCTGCAGATCTCATTGCAGGCGCAATCGGAGCTAGACCGGCAACTCCGCCGGCTTCGGGCGAACCGGAAAAATTCGGGTTCCTTCTTTGAGCCGCTTCATCGAATCCCATTTGCCGCTCAAGCTGCTGGTCCTTCTTGAAGGTGCCGCCAGGATGCGCCTTCGGCTGGGGCGGCAGAATCGGCGCAAGGCTTGCGACTTCGTTATCGCTTGAGGGCTGCACGGCTGATGCAGGCTTCGGGACGGTTGCAACTTCCGCTTGCAGTTGGTTGACCGCGTGCAGAAGCTGCTCGATCTGTTGCTGCTGCAGGGCAAGCTGCTGCTTCAACTGGGTGATTTCCTTCGCTGAATCAGCCGAGGCTTGCGCTTTTGCGGCCGGCCGCTTCGGTTTGGCCTTGACGGCTTTCGTCTTGCGAACTTTCGCATCAGTATGCTTCCGCCGCTGAGAGTGCTTTGCTGGAACACCGGACACATTCCCGGGCCGTGCTGGGTTTTCCGCCGCTTGCACAGCGACGCTTCCCACCACGCAGGCGGCGAGCAGGATGAGTCCCGCGCTGAGCCTTGCCTTGGTTTTGTTTCGATGCATATCTCCTCCTTACTTTGTGGTTCAGTATGTTCGTGGAGTCCGTTGAAACTGAATAGGGCGTCAGTAGACAATCTGCCACTCCGGGACAAACCCTAAAGGGCGAGGCGCCGCGTGTCTTCAAGGGCCATCGCGGCGGAATGCACGCCCGAACCTCTGCGCCTGCCGGCGTTGTCAATGGCGCACTTCAGGATGTGGACAACTTGCGGGACCGTGAACGAGTCCGTCATAAGGTCAAAGGCCCCGTGGTCCATGGTATCCAGATAAAGCCTGGTATCGACGATGGGGGAGACGATGATCACGTTGACCGGTTCAACGGCCTTGGCCGCGACATCCAGCACATCCATCCAATTGCCGTCCGGCAGTACGGCGTCGGTCAGCACCAGGTGCGGGCATGGCATCCCGCAGAGGTGCGCCTCCGCTTCTTTCGCGCTCCTGGCCCGGATGACCTTGATGGAGAGCGCCTCAAGCACCCGTTGCAATGAGTAGAAACGGTCGTTTCGGTGGTGAATCAATAACGCGGTAATTTTGGGCTTCATGGTTAGCCTGCCTTGTTCATCTTCCAATGTCAGTTCTGTTTTCACGGTCCCAGCATGACGGATGACTGTTAAGCCTTGATGACAAACAGATGAAGGTGCGGTTACATCCCGGGGCGGTAATCGCAGGCCAGACTCGAATCAGGATAAGGTCAGAAGGCAAACCCAGGGGCCAGGGCGCCGGAGTTTAACAGGGCAGCCGTTCGGCGAGGAAGGGGCCTTGACGAGGTTGTTTCTCCTACCAGTTCGTAATGGATCCGTCGGGACGTTCGAGCATGGGAATGGGGCGTGAGCGCTCCGTGACCTCGGCCGCCAACTGCAGGGGCCTGGTGTCGAGTTCCACTCCCAGTCCGGGGCGGCGGTTGGGCCACAGTTTGCCGTTTCGGAAATTGTAGAATTGCGGCAGGTGGGCGTAATTGTGGACGCCGGCGCCGAGCATTTCCATCATGACCGGCCCGGGAAAAACGCCGCAGCAGTGGACCAGCGCCGCCTCCGAAACCGGGCCTGTGAAATGAGGAATCAGCCCGACGTAGTGTGTGTCGCAAAGCGCCGCGATTTTCATATACTCGGTGATGCCGCCGACGTTCGGCAGAGTCACCCGCGCGTAATCGATCAACTGATTTTCGATGAGCCACCGGACGTCCCACTTGCTGCCGAACTGCTCGCCCACCGCGATGGGCACTTTGACGTGCGCGCGCAATTCGCGATAAACGCCGGGGTTTTCCGAGCGGACCAGGTCTTCGGCGAAATACGGCTCCAGCGGTGCAATCAGCGTGGAGAGACGCACGGCATCGGGAAAATCCAGACGGGTGTGATAGTCCAGTGACCAGTCGCCATCAGGTCCAACGCCCTCACGAATCTCGACGCAGTCCTGATAAGTCCGGCGGACGGCCTGGTGGGAATTAAACGGCTGCCCGCTTGACGGGTCGGCGGTGGCATAGCGGAAGGCGCGGAAACCCGCTTCCATGCAGGCGCGCGCTGAATCCTTGAGGGTGCCGTGGCGGGGAAATCCGGTTGAATAACACTCCACGTGCTCACGCGACAGCCCGCCGAGCAGGTCATGGACCGGCACGCCCAGCGCCTTGCCCTTGATGTCCCAAAGCGCCAGGTCAATGGCCCCCAGAGCGTCCAGCTTCTCGCGCCCGGCGGGATAAAAGTAACCGCGAAACATCATCTGCCACAGATGTTCAATGCGCGCGGGATCTTCGCCAATGATCATCGCGGCGCACTGTTTGACGGTGTCCGGCGACCCGCCTTCGCCCACTCCCGTGATCCCCTGGTCGGTTTCCACCGTCACAATGTTGAAACTCTGATTGAATGACGGCGGCGACTTGGGATTGTGGTAGAAACGAATCCGCGTGATCTTCATCCCGGAACTTTTTGAGGGTGGGGAAGAAGCCGAAGCACGGGCGGGGCCTTGTGCAGAGGGCATGGAGCCTGCGACCCCTCTCCCGGCCACCGTCGCCGCTCCGCCCAGTCCCGCTGCTCGAAGAAAAGTTCGACGTTGCATCACTCCTCCTCCTGAAACCGTTTGACTCCGCCGCCGCCCGATCCAGATCTTGCGGCGTCTTTGCCCGGAGCAGTTACCCGCGTGGCCGGGCAACCCTGATGAAACGCAAATTATCCCTCGGCGGAGGAAATTGCAAGTGCTCGTGACAACGATGCGAACGGCGCGCTCGATTCCCTGGCCGAACGAGGGCTATGTGCTTTTCAGGGATGCGCTTGAGCAGGCGGGCAAAAGGATGGTGAAGGTCGATCCTTTCCCCAACTGGCTTTCCACGCTGACCGTGCCGTTCATTCGCTCGACCACGTGTTTGACGATGGAAAGTCCGAGGCCCGTGCCGCCCATTTCGCGGGAACGAGCTTTATCAACCCGGTAGAATCGCTCAAAGACCCGTGACAAGTCCGTCGAGGGTATGCCAATGCCGCTGTCAGCCACCGTCATGCGAATTTTGTCTCCGGATTCCCGTGTGACCTCCAAACGGACTTCGCCTCCGGGACGGTTGAACTTGACAGCGTTGTCGAGCAGGTTCACCAGCGCCTGCTCCAGCCGCCCCCTTTCCGCCAGGACATCGGATTCTTCCAGGGGCCCGCAGGCAATCGTGACGCCGCGAAGCTGAGCTGCCGGCTCAACCATCTTCAGGGCCGTCTCAACCGCGGCGCGCACGGAAACAGGCCGGGCTTCAACCGCGGGCCTTTCAGATTCAAGTTCCGACAAGGCCAGAAGGTCTGAGGCTATGTTGCCGAGCCGGGTGGCGTGGGCCTTGATGATCTCGACAAACTTCCGGTTGTTTTCCTGATCTTCCAGCGCTCCCTCAAGCAGGGTTTCCGCATAGCCGCTGATGGCCGTGAGCGGCGTGCGCAGTTCATGCGAAACATTGGCGACAAAATCCTTTCGCACGCGTTCCAGGCGCTCCAGATCTGTGATGTCATAGAAAATCGCAATGGCGCCGCCTCGTGCCGGCGCTGCGAGCGGGGTCACCTGAACTTCAAACGACCGGCCCTCGGCTCCGGCAAGCCGGACCCGCTGTTTGATGGGCTGACGGGATTCCAGGACGCGGGTAAACATGCCCAGGAGTACGGGATCACGCAAGACCTCCAGCAAAGGCTGGCTTTCAGGGATGGGAGCGGAAGCTCCAACCACGCGGCGGAATGAATCGTTGCAAAAAGTAATCCTGAATTCGCTGTCCACGGCCAGCACCCCTTCCACCATGCTGGCCAGAATGCTTTCGCGACGCGCGGATTCCAAACTCAGGCGGTCAACAAGCTCACGCAGGCGAACTCCTGTCCGGTCCAGCGAGCGCCCCAGGTCTCCCAGTTCGTCGTTCCCGTGAAACGCCCGTCCCGCGGAAGTCGTCTTGTCCAAATCCTCGGCGAACGCTTTGAGGTTATTGATACGGCGGGTAAAAGATCGCGAAAAGAAATAGGCAATGCCCAACACAAGAAGCAGGGCTGCCAGCGAGGCCGTCCATATTTCGCCGTGCAGCGCTTGGGTTGCCGTCTTGACGTCCGTAAGAGGGCCGGCCAGTTGCAACGCATAACCCGGGTGGTCCTGGTAGCGGAGCGGCACCGCCAGGTAATAGAGCTCTTCATTGAGGGCGCCGTCGCGGCGCACCGACGTTCCGACGGAGCCTTGGAGGGCTTTGTGCACCTCGGCGAGGCCGGCGCGGGTGGGCAATCCTTTCAAGGGCTGCGTTGAGTCAGCAAGCACAACACCCTGGGGATCGATGACCGCGACCTGCGCATGTGTGCGCGCCTGGGATTGCCGGGCCCATTGCTCCAGCTTCGAGGGTGGGACCTTCGCCGCTTCTTCAGCAAGGATTTCCGCCTCTGCTCTCAACCGGCGTTGGATACTCTCAGTCTGAAGCCGGACCGTGAAGCGGGTCAGGTAGAAGTTCAGCCCCAGCAGGGTCCCCGCCATCAGCAGAAACACAGCCGTCAGAAGCTTGCGAAATATCGGACTGGTCAGGGCCATCGGTGTCGGGAACAAGCTCCGGCCGCAAATTCAACCCTCTTGAGAGTCAGCCGGGCCGGGAGAGAATCGGTATCCAGACCCTCGCACGGTCTGCACATAATGGGGTACGCCTTCCTGGGTTTCGATCTTCTCGCGAATACGCCGGATGTGGACGTCCACCGTGCGCGGAGTCACAAAACGGTCCCGTCCCCAAACGTTATCAAGCAACTGCTCGCGGCTGAAGACCCGCCGGGGCTGTGAAGCCAGGAAGTGAAGCAGCTTGAACTCGAGCGCGCTCAACTGGATGGAACGCCCGTGAAGGGTGACTTCGTGCGTTCGTGAATCGAGCCGCAGCCCTGCAACCTCAATGACTTCGGTCTTGCCGAGCGCCTGCTCCTGGCGGCGCAAGACAGCCTTGACGCGGGCCACAAGCTCCCGAGGGCTGAAAGGCTTGACAACGTAATCATCGGCCCCGATCTCCAGCCCGACAACACGATCAATTTCCTCTCCCCGGGCCGTCAGGAAAATGATCGGAAGGCTTTTCAGCCGCTCGTCAGCCCGTACCCGCTTGCAAATTTCTATGCCGTCGAGATCGGGAAGCATGATGTCCAGCAGGACCAGGTCCACGGAATTCTTGCGCAGGTATTCCAGGCCGTCCTTGCCGCTTGAGTAGCTTTCGACCTCAAAGCCTTCTTTGCGAAAGTTGTACCGGACAAGGTCGACAATATCTTTCTCGTCTTCGATAATCACAATTCGCTGGCGCACGGTGGGATTATAGCATCCGTCGCTTCACCGGGTTGAGAAACTGCTATCGGCGAAGCATCGCATCTCAGCCCCGTTTTTTCACAAAACTGATCGCTTTCAGCATTACAGCGTTATTGGAGATGACTTTTCCAAAAGCATTTTCAAAGCCCGGAACTGCGCCTCTGAAACCTTTCGAACCCTTCAGGTTGACTTCCCGAATAACCTGTCCCAGCCGGGGGCTTGTCCATTCAAATGCGAAGAAGCTTATGGGATTTTCTCCCTTTTGCCCGCAAGCCACTTCATCCGCGCCGTAGCAATAGGCTCCCCGGGCAGGATGGCTGCGCCAGTTCCATTCCAGAAGATGGACGCCGTAACGGATGGGAATGAGTTCCGGCAATCCATCCTCGTAAACCACTTCGTACCATCCCAGCAGGTCCGCCGAATCAGTCATGTCCCAGATCAGGCGGTAGGCTTCCTTGTTGGTGGCGGGTCTGGCGCAGGCATGCAGGAAAAGAAGGCTGGTGGCGTCTTCGCCAATCCGGATGCCCCGGACCTCGCGAGGCAATGGATTTGGCATCTTGCCCTCCGTGCCCGCCATCACAACGCCCTTTCCGCGCACGGCACTGGGGGATGCCAAATTGAATACTCTGCTTCCCATGGTTATGCTTCCAGTCTGCATGCTGCCAAGATCAACCGCGAAGGCGGATTGCTGGAGCGGCATGTTGAATGAAGCGGAGATATCGATGGGAATGACCGGATCGCCCGCCTCGCTGGGAGTCGTTTCTCCGCTGAGATTGCGGCGCAGACTTGGAATGGACGCCTGGACAATGGAAGAGAGTTGCCGGGATTCCAATACTCCCGTCGACCAGAGAAGATTGCTGCAGCCGAGAAAGCTGGAGATCAGATCTTTTCCGAAGTTGTATTCGTTGGTGGCTTCCCAGGCCGATGGGGCCCCGCCTGTGATCGTTGAACGCTTGCTGCGCTGAGTGTATTCTTGAATATCGGGTTGCATGTTGCCGTAAATCTGCCGGAATCCAAATTCATCCAGTTGAGCTTCGTTGCTCCTGCCCTTCTCCTTTTCTGACCAGAACCAGTTGAAAATCAGGATGTCCTTGGGAACCAGGTCCTTCACCTGCTGCGGAGTCATCGCGCCGGGCGAATGGTAAACCCATCCGTCGGGAGCGACATGCCTCTGCAATCCTTTGCCGCGCACATTCTCCAGCAGGTAATCGCCCCAGATCGCCATCTTGGTCCCCTTGTTCGCCAGGTACTCGTGAATTTTGATGAGGTCGTGGCCATACACCTCTCCCGGCACTTTTGTCTTGCAGTTTGGGCACAGGCCAAAAGGGGCGAACCATTCGTCGTGGCACGCCTGTACCATTTTGGGCTTCATCACATCAAGGAATTCGTCCATCACTTCAAACAGCAACTTGTAGCTCTTCGGATTCGAGGCGCAATAGGTGTCCGGCCACTTGTCACCGGGAACTTCCGACAGGTCCTTGTGCTTTGTCAGCAGGTAGAAGCTGTGCGTCAGCGAGGGGATGGCGGGGACCACTTCAATCTGGTGCTGCCCGCACCATCGCACCAGGTCCGCGACTTCAGCTTTTTCAAGGAACCCTCCATCGCCGCAATCCTGATGGGAAGAATTCTGCTCGCGGCCATGCAAGGGGCCCGGCGGGTAGTTGCGCCGGCTGTAGTTGGTATCGCGAGTAAACTCCACCCATCCTTCATTCAGTTCCGGGTGGCTGTCGAATCGCATGCAGGCGTTCATCTCCATCACCAGCGTGTTGAACTTGCACGGGGCCATCACGTCGCGAACAAAGCGCTTGAACATCGGAATGTTGTCCCGGCCGGGCACGTAAAGATAGACGCCCCGAAAGGGCTTGTCGGGCCAGTCCCGCACCTGGACACCCTGGACCTGAAGCTTGGCGTCCCGCTTCGTAATCAGTTGCCGGAGCGATTGCAATCCATAGAAAGCTCCCCGGTCATCGGAGCCGGCAACCACGATCGCGCCTTCGGTTGCCTGAAGGAAATACCCCTCTGGCCCCGGATTGTCAGCGGAAACGTCCGGACGGCGCCGACGGCAATACTCACGCACCAGCGGATTGCTGATCGATCCCATCAGAATAAATCGATTGCCTTCGGGCAGTGTATTTTCATGCCGGACCCTGGGCTCCATATCATATCGATCGCTTAGTTCGTCAATCAGAAGGCGCGCCAGACGCAGGTCATTTTCCGAAGCTGCGCTGGGAACAACGATGGGGGTTTCTTCGTTCAGATGAAAATAACCAGGCGACTCCGTCATCTCATGAGGCCTGGGAAATATCCCCGTGGGCTCCGGCGTCAGGATCAGGTGGCCGCTTTCAAGCCGTGCCTCCGGAATTCCGCCGGCAAAGGCGCTGGCGCCAGGAAACATCGAGGTGGCCAGCAAGGACCCGGTGGTCTGGCTCAGGAACGAACGTCGATCAAGTTTGAATGACATCTTGATTTGCCTCCCGCTTTCTGCAAGCGCTACTCGCTCCGCATGAAGTATTGATTAAACTAAATTGTGTGGCATAACGCTACGCATATCTCAAAAGTTCATTCATGACGGCCTGAACGCCGCGGTAGGGATCACCCGTCCCTTCAAATTCCACGGAGTAGGTCCCACGGAATTTTTCCCGCTTCGCAATTTCAACACAGGCCGGGAAATTAAACCTGGTTTCGTTGCCCTGAGCGTCAAATTCCAGCCCTTTGGCGTGGCAAACAGTCGAGGCATAAGGGAAAAGCAGCGCCAGCCCGCGTTCGCGCGTTTTTTCATCGGGGAAATTCCCAAAATCGGGAAGGGCGCCCAAATACCTGCTCTTCACGTTTTTGAAGACCTGAATCAAATCTTCGGGGTCCTCTGAGGCCGCGCCGCCGCGGTCCTCCACAATCACGCGGAGACCCTTCCGTCCGGCGTAAGCGGCCAGCCTTCTGTACGAATCGATGGTGGGCGCAAGATTCTGCGGATCCATCTTTCCCGGATCACAACTGACCGAACGCGCGCGAAGATGGGCGGCAATATCAATCCATGCCTTCGCGGCCTCGACCGCAGCATCGCGGACGGACTCGCTGGGATCCGAAAGGCCGCCTCCGGCCCGCATCTCCCTGGCATCAATGGGAAGATTCACAAGATAGGAATGCGCCCGGACCAGTTGGCTTCTCAGTTCGTCCAGATAGGCCGGTTTCGTGGAGGCAAAGTGCGAAGCAACAAGTTCAAGATGATGGATCTTGTATCGGTCGGCAATCATTTTCGGGAAATCGAGCAACGCAAACGTCTCATCCGGCCCACGGTAATCGCTGCCGCGAGTCGAAGGGAAATAGTTATGAAAGCTCCAGGAGGAAACTCCGATGCGCTGACTCAAAAGATACGCCGGGCGCGAAAATCGGCGCGAGCGGCCCAGCAACAAGCCTTCTTTCCCATTGAGCGTTGCCGCAGCCAACCCTCCCGCCAGATAACCCATGAATTCTCTTCGTTTCATAATCCGCGCTCGCCTTTCATCAGGTTGCTGAAAAACCCATTGGAACCATGTTATTCCGAGCCCGTTCGCCCTCCACTCTGTAGCGGCGGTGTCCTCACCGCCGGCCTTTGGTGAACGGCCCTGAGTGGAACGAAGGGGCCCAGGATAAACTCCGCGAGGAATCCCGCTCCGAGGTAAGAACGGTGCGAGATTCCTCGTCGCCCTTCGGCTCCTCGGAATGACACTGTTGGCTAGTGTTGTGTCCCATAAATACGGTGAAAAATGTGGACCGTCAGGGCAGGGCTTCAGCCCTGCCGTTCGGGCGATTGTCAGATTTGTCGGGCCTTCAGGCCCTGAGGGGACAGCCCTCAGCGGCTAAAGCCGTTTTCGGAGCGCCCCCGGGAGCGGCACGCCTGAAGGCGTGCCCTGACGAATTATTGAACGAACTTATGAGATACCATACGAGATTCTTCCTTGCCTTCCGGCCCGAGGTAAGAACAGGGCGAGATTCGACGTCGCCCTTGGCTCCTCGGAATGACACGGAGCACGAGTTTTTCAACAATCTGCTCATGAAGTTCCACGGCATACGCTAGCCGCCAGCCACTTCCCGCAGGAAGGCCGCGCTTTCTTCGGGCAGCGACGTATTGATAAACATGCCGGAGCCCAGCTCGAACCCCGCCACCTTGGTCAGACGCGGAATGATGCTGAGGTACCAGTGGAAATACTTGACCCCACAGGCTTCATGGGGAGCGGTCCGGATGGCATAGTTGAAATCCGGGTCTATGAGGCCGTAATAAAGTTTGGCCAGCGTCCGCCGCAGGATTCGGGCCAGGTCGGCGGCCTCCGCATCGGTGATTTCCGAAAAGCAGGCCATGTGCCGCCGGGGCATGATCAACATGGAAAAAGGAGTGAGTGCGGCAAACTGAACGAACGCTACAAAGTGTTCGGTTTCCATCACCACCCGCGTCTGTTCCTTTAACTCCATCTCAAGCACCCGGCAAAAGATACACTCGCCGTACTCATCAAAGTGGCGCAGCGCATTGATCATCCGGTCGCGAATCTGCGAGGTGATCATGGGGCTTCCGATGATTTGCGAATGAGGGTGTTCAAGCGAGGTCCCGGCCGACAGACCGTGGTTTTTGAAGATCGTCACCTGTTCGACCCGCGGGTCCCGGGAAGCGAAATTGAAACGATCGAGGTAAGCGCCGATGAGTATTTCAACCTGAGAGTCCTCCAGCAAAGCCGTCGACTTGCTGTGGTCCGGAGACTCGACGATCACCTCGTGGACGCCAACTCCCGTAACGGTCCGGCGAATTCCCTCAAACGTCCGATGGCGCTCGCCCTGGTAGGAAAGGGCGGCAAATTTGTTGGGCGTCACACGGACCCGCCAGGGGCCGCCATCGGGAACCACCAGTGTGGCCGGAGGAGTCATTCCCTCGTTGCCGGGGCAGAAAGGGCATGATGAAACATAGGGTGGTTTAACTCTTTCCCCGTCATCCTTCCTGGCAAATTCGTGCGGGCGCTTGGCGCGCTCAGTGGCGATGATGACCCACTCGCGGGTCAGGACGTTATGGCGTAACTCCGGCACTCGAAACCTCCTTCCCTGAGAGTGACCTGCAAGACCTCGCGGACCACTCGAAAGCCGTAATCCGCGTACTCGAAGTCCGGCGGAATGCTGGAACGGGCGGCGCAACGGCTGGCCTTGATGTGGTGCCGCCAGGCCCCGCCACGCGATGCCCGCCGCTCGCCAGACGCCGGTCCCGGGGGATTGCGCTCCGGCGAGCCGGCATAGTAGTCCCTCGAATACCAGTCGGCACACCACTCATGCACATTTTCGCAAAGGTCATAAAGGCCCAAAGGATTGGGCGTGCCCTGGCCCACTTCGAGCGGACCTGAAACCTTGCCGCTCCAACGGTGAAGGTATTCATCGTGGGCTTCCGGGGGTTCATCGCCCCAGGGATAGAGCGCATTTTCCTGTCCGCCTTGCGCGGCTTTTTCCCATTCAGCCTCCGTCGGCAAGCGATATCTCCGCCCGCTCAACTGGCTGAGCCAGCGGCAATACTGATCAGCCACAACCCAGTTTACAGCCACCACCGGCTGCTCAGGATGATTAAAGTCGGGATTGCTCCATTCAGGCGGCGCCGGATGGCCCACGGCTTCCATGAACCCGGCCCAGTCCCGGTTGCGCACCTGGAAAACCGCCATTTCAAACGCATCGACCCAGACGCGATGGACCGGTTGCTCATCGTCCCGGCCCGCAGCACAACCCATCTGGAAATAACCGGCGGGTATCAAGACGCAGGAAGGCCCAGGGGTTTTGCTTTCACCCATTCAGACCGTGCTCCGTTGAAGAAAGGTTCGTGCGCATCGCTTTCTTACCCTGGGAGAAGCTGCCATCCTTTCAGCCGGACCGGAAAAAAGGTTTCCGGCGGTTGAAGAATTGAAAAACAATGGAGCGTCCTTCACCTGCCTGCGGCTCCGCCCTTCAAGAGTCCCAGGTGCGCAAGAACGGTCCGCAGCGCCTGGCGATCTTCGTCAGGAAGCGGCGCGAGGGGCGGCCGCACGTGTCCGGCGTTCAATCCGCAAAGATTCATCGCCTCCTTGATGACCAGCGTCCGGTAGCCGGGTCGTTTGACGCGAAGATCATAAACCGCCATCGTCTCTTTATCGACCACGCGCGAGGCGGCTTCCAGTTCTCCTGCCCGCAAATGCGCCAAAATCTTCCGGCAGGTTCCCGGCATAAAGTTGACCAGGCCGCTCGTAAAGGCCTTGACTCCCAGGGCAAAATAACTGGGCGCGAGGATCTCTCCGACGCCGCACAACAGCGCCAGCCGGTCTCCCACAGCTCCCCATTGGCGGACGAACTGGTCCAGGTCCCCATGCTCGTCTTTGAGCCCGACCATGTTGGGAATTTCCGCCAGGCGGCGCAGCAATGCGGGGCTGAAATTGACCGCATGAGTTTGAAACAGAATGACCCCGAGCTTCGTCGCCTGCGCGATGGAGCGATAGTACTCAAACAGGCCATCGTCATTGGCGTGGGTAAAGTAGGGAGGCAGGACCAGAATTCCGTCGGCGCCGTAAGCCTCTGCGGCCTGGGCCAGATCGCGCGCGATCGGCACGGTGAATCCTACTCCCACCAGCACCGGCTTGCGGCCCTGGACCTCTTCGACCACGGCCTGCCCGATCGTCTTGTGCTCCTCCGGCGAGAGAGCATAGATTTCGCCGTTGCCGGCCAGCGGAACGACCACCTCGCAGTGTTCGGCCAGGAAGGCCGCGTTCTGCCGCAACGCCTCGAGGTCAACGCTGAGGTCTTGGCGGAACGGCGTCACGCCAAACCCCACAATCCCCTGCAACGCTGATTTCAACTCCTGACTTCCAAGCGCCATCTGAAGCCTCCGAAAAAAGTGTTCACTCAAAACCTAAAAATCGCGTTTTCAGGCGTGAAAAAAACCTGAAAGTCAGATCAATTGATTTAATGCCCCGGAGTCGCCCTCCCGAAAGCGCACAAATCCCGGCAAACACGCAGGCACGGCTACTGAACGTCTTTCTTTCCCATCGCCCACTTTTTCCAAATGGCCGGATCGGTCAGCATCTCCATATAAACGCCACCGAGCACGGGGCGAGCCTGAAAACCGGTTTGAGTTCCGTCCACCGTCCAGTACCAGTCGCTTAAGGGAACGCGGGCCGGGGTGCGATCCGCGAAATTGTACACTCCGGAAAACAAGGATTGAAACGCGGCCTTGGATGTTGTCAGCGCCGCGGACCAGGATTCCCAATCCAGCTTGCTGAAGTCTGCACGGCTGTCCAAGGGGAAACCAAACGGCGTGGAGCGACTCTTGTACTGGTCCACCTCGTCTCGAGCGGAAGTTGCGGGAAACAGGTCAAGTCCCAGCACGCGGTCCCACACCAGGTTGTACTTCTGGCTCCAGGCGCCCGGCCGGTCAAAGGCCAGGCGGGTGTGGCCGCTATCGCCCGCCATCTGCATCCACTTGCGGGCATACTCTTTTGCGGTCCGGTGGAAACTCTCGCTCACGGACGTCTTGCCCAGCATCTTCGCCATCATCGCATAGCTGCCCAGCGCCACGATAGCCTTCAGGGAAAGGTTCGCGTTGTGCGCCAGCAAGCCTGTAAAGTCGTCCGTGCAAAGCTGGTCGCCCGGATCAAGGCCGTGGGTTTTCAGGTAGTCCGCCCATTTCGTAAGCAGTGGCCAGTAGCGGGCCGCAAACTCCGCGTTACCCTCGGCCTTCGCAATTCCGGCGATCATCAGCAGCATGTTGCCGGATTCCTCCACGGGCATGCTTTCCATCTTTGCAGGGTCGCGGCCGTTGTCAAGAGGGTAGACTCCGAGGTCGTGCGGCGCATAGGGATACGGCCACCCGCCGGACTGCGCATAATCCAGCAATGGAATCAGGGAGTATTCCAGCAGTTTGGGATTGAGCAGCAAAAGAATGGGGGACTCAGGATAAATCACGTCCGCCGTCTGCGCACAACCGCAGCTCGATATTTCTTTCAAGAACATCAGGGAATTGCCGTCGGGCCCGATAGCAAGCTTGTTGGCTGCAAAGGCCTGGCGATAGGCAAGGGCCGCAACGTCGGCGTAATGCGCGCCCCCCACCCGAGAGAGGTCGGCCATCAGCTCCTGATCAAACTTCCGGCTGCGCGCGTTCAGCGATGCATAGTCATGCTCCGCACTCTGTAGCAGGCCGTTGACGGTAACTCCGCCATGCTGCCAGTAAGGACGAAGGCGTTTGTGGAAATACTCGATCGGGTAAATTTCGTCGTAAGCCAGGATGATGTGTCGCGAGACCGGTCCCGTTCCCACAGCTCCCAGGTTGAACGCAAAGGCCATCACCGGCCACTGGTCATCCGCGGCGCGCGGCATCCGAGCGTCCATCTGGGAATCCAGCCGTCCTTTGGAAACGAATTCCTGGTTTGCCGTCCCCTGAGACAGAACGGTGTCCTGGAGTGATTCGCTCTGCGGAGCGGCAACATAAAGATAGCCCCAGTCGATGCGGACAAAGTCGCCGGCCCTCCCGAGAATCGGCTGGGCGGAGGTCCCCATCCGCAACACGCTGAGGTCCGGGATACTCACACTTTTCCAGGCGACGGCTTCGTCCGGCGTGTTCACCACAAGCTCTGCCGTGTTGTCGTAATAAATCTCCACCTGATGCTGCTGGCCATCAAGCGATTGGACCCGCCACGTTAGATAGGTCACTGGGCGGCTGAGGACGTTGATTTGCCGCGGAAGGTCCGGGGTAAGGAAGGTGAGACGAACGTTGACGTTTCCAGCCCGAAAATCGTAAATCGTCCGCGTGGGAAGAACCCGAAGGCCCATCTGACGGGCCGGAGCCACCATTCCGGGCAGCCTACCCATGATGCGATAGGCCTTGCCATCGACACGAATGATGCTTTGCATCGTCATGCGCGTCCCCGTCCAGTGCCGCGTCGACTCATAGGTCAAGTGGTTCGCAAATGACCAGATGCTGAAGTAGGGGTCAACCGCCACCAGAGGAACAGCAGGCGGCCGGAAGGCGGCCACAGCCGTCTTACCCGCAGCCGCAATGGAAGGCGCCAAAAGACAGAGGAGGAACAAGCCAAGGAATCTCAGTTTCACGACGTTTACCTTTCTGGCCTGGGGAGAACATATTCGTTAACAAATCCAGGATGCCGGATGGCAAAATATCACACGGATTGACATATTCTTGTATTTGTACTTCCCAAAGAAATGGCATTCTATTACATTCATGAAGGAAAGGCGACGGCCTCTCCTTGGCTTGTCGAATATTCTATGTCAAAGAAACACCAGGCAGCGGTCCAAAAGCAATTTACGAGCACGGCTGAAGCTTTCTCAAGGTTTGCCGCGCGCGACACTCCGGAGGTGGTGGCCGAAAAGGTCCAGTTCCTGAAGCCCCAGCCCGAGAGCGTAATCCTGGATGTGGCCTGCGGGCCGGGCGCGCTGGTTCTGGCGCTGGCGCCCAGGGTCCGGTTTGCACACGGAATGGACCTGACGGGCGGGATGCTGCGCCAGGCGCGGCAGTTCCAGGCTGAAAAGCAGATCGGCAATGCCGCCTTCATTTGCGGCGAAGGGGAAAAGGTTCCCTATGCGGACGCCACTTTCGATCTGGTGAGTTGCCAGTACGCCTTCCACCACATTCCCAAGCCGGAACTCGTTCTGCAGGAGATGGTGCGGGTAACGAAACCGGACGGGCGTCTTTTTCTCGATGATACGCTGGGGCCCGAAAGCGAAGAGAAGTTCGAACTGCACAACCGGATCGAACTCATTCGCGATCCCTCCCATTCCCAATCCCTGAGGCTGACCACCTTCTTGCGCCTGTTTGACGACTTGGGGCTTGAAATCCTCTCCCAATCTTTCCGGCGCCGGCGCCGCTCTTTCAATCAATGGATGCTGCGCGCCGGACATAAGCCCGAG
>Ga0307374_10003307_pt1 | contig 27653 bp, 34 predicted proteins | sample OX3MG_FD_202532 | JGI IMG/M metagenome (GOLD analysis project Ga0307374, IMG submission 202532) | Soil microbial communities from Risofladan, Vaasa, Finland - OX-3 | ecosystem: Environmental > Terrestrial > Soil > Coastal area > Acid sulfate soil | place: Finland: Risofladan, Vaasa | collected...
CTATCGCGACCCCTGTGAGCAATGGGTCGAGTGGCGCGCTCGAGCTCGCCGGAACGGATCCGGTCACCGGCAGACAAGTCGATCTCGCCTCGTTCAGCGGGAAGCCCCTGGTTGTCAATGTGTGGGGGTCCTGGTGCGAGGGCTGCAACGCCGAGGCGGCCGACCTCGAGCGCTTTGCGCAGGCGCACCCGGAGGTTCAGGTGGTCGGCATCGACACACAGGACACCGCCGGCGGCGCGAAGGCGTTCTACGCCAAGTGGGGATGGCACCACCCGAGCATCGCCGACCCTCACGGTGAGCTCGCCGCGCGGCTTGGCATCCAGGGAACACCGACGACGTTCTTCCTGAACAGCCGGCACCAGATCGTGACGAAGGTCATTGGCGCAACCAACGAAGCGGGATTCGTGCAGGGACTCCAGGCGGCAACGCACAGCACGAGCTGATGGCGCACTTCGGCCCGGCGGCGCTTGCGGCGGCGTTCGCGGCGGGCTTCGTCTCGTTCTTGTCGCCATGTGTGCTGCCGTTGATCCCCGGCTACCTGTCGTTCGTGTCCGGTGTCGGCTTCAGCGAGCTCGGCGCTGAGACCCGGCGAGTCGTCAGCTCGACCGCGCTCTTCGTCAGCGGCTTTGCCGCGATGTTCGTCGCGCTCGGCGCAGGAGCCGCCTGGTTCGGTGGTGCACTGCTTGAGAACCGCAGGTCGCTCGAAATCGGCGCAGGCATCTTCATCGCCGTTGCCGGGCTGGTCTATGCAGGGATGCCGCTCCCACGCGCGTTACTGGCAGAGCACAAACTCGAGATGCCGCGGCGTGGTAGCCGCACTGTGACACCGGTGCTCGCGGGTGTCGCGTTCGCGATCGGGTGGACGCCGTGTGTCGGTCCGACCCTTGCGGCCATTCTCGCGCTCGCGGCAAGCGACGGGCATCCAGCCCAGGGTGCAGTGTTGCTCGGCATCTACGCTCTCGGGCTCGGCATACCGTTCCTGCTCTTCGGGCTCGCGTTCACGCGCAGCCTCGGGCTTGTCCACGGGCTCCGCCGGCACTGGCGGCTCGTCAGCATGACTTCCGGGGCCATGCTGTTCACGTTCGGCGTGCTTCTTGCAACCGGCGAGCTCGTCCGGCTGACGACTCAGCTAGCTCGGTTCAGCGGCTTCTCGCTCTAGCGCGGGCCACCGCGAGTGATGCTCGCGCGCCCAGTCTTCGCGCACCGTGCCGATCGTCATCCCACGTAGTGAATGTCTGGTTGCCGGATGAAGAACCGCGAGGTAGAGGTGGCCGACGAGAAGAACGAGCGAGAAGTACGCCAGCCCGTCGTGGAGCAAAACGGTGTTTGCGAATCGAAACCGCGTGTCGCGCTCACCAAGCCACAGGAGCGAGCCTGAAAACGCGAACAGGAGCGCGAATGCCGCCGTGAGGGCAGCGTTGATCTTCTGGCCGGCATTGAATCGAGCTGCGCGGAAGCGCCGGCCACGGAGCATCTTCCGGTCTTCTTCGTCGAAGAGGTCGAGCTCGGCCAGTGTCCTTCTGAGTGAGTGTCGATCGCCGAAGAGCATGACCGCGATCAGTGCGGCAACCCAGGCGATCGCGACGTCGACATGAACGGCTCTGACAAGTGGCCGACGACCGACGACAGCCACGAGCGTCGGAAGGTAGAGCGCGAGCCCAGACGCCAGGAGAAGGAAGAAGGCTGCCGCGTGGATCCAGTGGAGCGCGCGTTCGGTGCGGGAGAAGCGGAGGACGTATTGCCTGTCAGCCACGGTTCGACCGCCCCACCCAGGCGTCGCGGTCGTAGCCGAGCTTCTCCCAGAAGCCGTCCGACGGGTGCGCGACAAGCTCGATTCGTTCGACCCACTTCACGTTCTTGTACCCGTACATCTCCGGGATCACCACCCGCGCGGGCGAACCGTGCTCGCGGGCGAGCGGTTTGCCGTCCATCTCGTAGGCGAGCAGCGCGTCGTGACGGAGGGCTTGCTTGAGTTCGAGCGAATCGGTGTACGGCCGTTCGGCGGAGACGAACTGCAGAGCGCGCGCCTGGCTGGTCGGCCGGGCCACTGCAAGGAGATCGCGAAAGCGAATGCCGCGCCAATGGACTTGCGTGACGGTCCAGCCGGTGACGCAATGGAATGTTGAGACCTGCTCGGCGGCTGGAAGTGTCAGGAGGTCTTCGTAGCGAAGCGACTGTCGTCGCTCGACGAGGCCATCGATCGTCAGCGTCCACCGCGCCGGGTCGAAACTTGGCATCGTGTCGGCGACCGTGTAGATCCGCCAGCCTTCGGATGGGACGATCGCACGGAGATTTCCCGGCAGTGCTCGCGCGAGTGGGTGGAGCGCGTGCTGTGCGGCCCGCCACGCGCTGCCGCCCCAGACGAGCGAGGACGCGCCGCCCGCGACGACGGCAAGGAAGGTGCGTCGGCCATAGGTGCGCGCGGTTGGGTCAGGTGGTGGCAATGACGGCCGTTGGGGCCGTGGCCCGCGTGATCCAGAACTGCGTTGAGTGACGCAAGCCGGCAAGGTTGAACCGGGCTCGGCACTCGCCGTCGTGGCTCACCATGAATTGGCCGACGAGGACTGCTCGGCCGCCTCCGCCCGGTGCGCGTGTCCACAGCGAGTACATGCTCGTGTTGCCTGTTGCGAGGTGGTGTGCGACGAGTGCGATCGATTGGTTTGCGCCGTCCCCTGGAGTGATCGACGCGTGCGCAACCACCTTGCCGGAGAGGGTGTGGAGAGCAAGCGCCGACGGTTGGGAGACGGGACGATGCCCGGCAACGACGAAGACCCCAACGGCAGCTGCGACGGTGGCGACGCTCGCCGCAGCGGCCGTGACAAGTTGGCGCCGTGCCCGACCTTGGTGAGAAGGCTTCCGGCTTCCTCGCAGCACTCGATCGACGCGGGCGAGCCGGAAGAGTCGCGCCTGGCAGAGATGGCAGTTCGCGACGTGTGTGAGCAAACCGCGGTCATCCCGGTCGAACAGCAGATCGGGGAGACGGTCCCACGCCGCCTCGTGCGTCACGGCGCCTCTTCCTCGAGCGTGTCCGCCATGCGGTTCAGCCCGCGCCGCATCCAGCTCTTGACGGTTCCGAGCGGTACCTGGAGCCGCTGGGCGATTTGGGTCTGCGACAGGTCATCGAAGTAGCCGAGCTCGATCACCCGCCGTTCGTGTTCGGGAAGATCTGCGAGCGCGCCGTGGATCCAGAGGGAGTCGAGTTGTTCCGGATCGTGCGTGACTTCGGCGCCCGGCTCCGCTTGCGGCTCAGGTACCCGCTTGGCGTTGAGGTTGTAGGCGACGTTTCGTGTGACGGTCAGAATCCAGGCTGCCGCCGAGCCGCGTTCGCGATCGAAGAGATTCGCCTTGAGCCAAATGCGGACAAACGCCTCCTGGGCGCAGTCCTCGGCATCGCGGCCACGTAGGAGCATCCGGCAGATGCGTTCGACCGGGCGGCGGTAGCGACCGCGGAGCTCCTCAAAGGCAACATCGCTGCCGCCGGCAACTGCCTCGAGGAGCTCCGCGTCCTGCGGGCCTGCAGTAGCGGGTAGGGGGAGAGACTGCAGGCTCACATCGGGAGGTACAGCGGACATCTGCCGCTTGGATGCAGTCGGGGCCGCCGGCGGTTCCGGCGGCCCCGCGGGCGGGTGCTACTTGACGGTGACGTTCACCGACGCCTGCACACCGATCGTGGGCGCATGCGTGTTGTCCTCGAGGATCGCGATGAACCGGTGCGCTCCCGGCTTGATGCCGGCGAGGGAGACGTGGAAGCTCTTGCCACAGCTCATCCCGAGCATCGTTGCCATCCCCATCATTCCCATGGTGGAGCTATCGACGTTGGCGTGCCAGTGACCGTATCCGGCGACGTTTGCCTTTCCGTACAGGTCACACGAGAGCTTGAAGTTCTTCGTTGCAACGACGAAGTCGAACCCGCCGTGGACGGTCGCGCCGTTCTTCGGCGAGACGATCTCGACCGTCGGCTTGCCGGCGAAGTGGAGCGGCTTTGCCGCCGGAAGCGCGTGTGCCGGCTTGTAGACGAAGCTGACCTTCTTCGTCGCGCCCATGTCGTCGGCGTGGTCGTTCGCAGCCGGGATGAAGCTCAGCGTGTGCTTGCCTGGTGCGACATCGAGCATGCTCACGTGTCCTTTTGGGCTGCAGAACATGTTGATGAGGGAGTGGTCGAGCTCGACATGGTAGTGACCGATTCCTTTGCGGTTGGCGGTGCCGGCGTATTCGCAGTTCAACTTGAAATTGCTGATCGAGACGGCGGTCGGCACCGAGTTCGCCGTGACGACATTGTTCGGAGTCGGATTCAGGATGCGCAGTTTCGCTCCGGTGTGCACCGTCATCATCGGCGGCGCACCGAGCGCGACGGCGACGACGGTCAGGGTTGAGGCGACTACTCCGGTGGCGATTGCGACGCGGCGGGGATTCCAGCGCAAAGTGTTCCTCCTTGACGGCATGACGGCGCAGACGCCGATGAGGCGCTTACCTCACAAGCTGAGGTACAGGCCGGGTGCGCATTACGGATGCAGCCGGCGCCGCTACCGCACGACTTTGACGTCCGGCCGGAAGGCTGCGACGGCGAACCAGAACGGGTCGGTGAACGTTGCCGGGTGTCCGTCTTCAGTCACCGTGACCGAGCCGACGTCATGGCCTGTGGAGATCTCGCTGCGGTCGAGCGCGGAGCTGACACCCAGCCGGAATCGGACCTCGAACTTGTGCGTTCCAACAGACACGTCGACTCGCCGTCGCTTTTCGAGTGCCGTGAGCGAGACGGCGACCGCGTCGCGGCCACGGGCGATGTAGACCACTCGCTCTTTGGGCGCAAGTCGGCGGTCGTTCTCGTTTCGTACGGGGAAGAACGGCGGTGACGACACGTTGTCATAGCCGACATATGGGTTGGAACCGTATGGCCTGCTGTAGCCCGTGTGGCGCGAGAGGACGAGACCGTGGGCGTAGGCGCGCCGGAAATCCCGCCAGGCGACGATACGCACCGGAAGCTGCCGCAGTCGTGTGCCGGCGTAGCGGCCAACGACCCCGGCGCCGCCGAACTGCTGCCACCATGACTCCGTCTGGCGGTCGTACATGACCAGGCCGGAGTTGCGAAGGTTCCCGGTCGTGCCGAAGCTCAACGTGCGACCGCCGATCCGCCGGTCGAACGCGATCGCCGTGTTGCAGAGCGGACAGAAGGTGACGGCAACCGGTGTCCCTGCGATGCGGTCGTTCACGATCTCGTGCCAGATCAGGATCTGCAGCGGGTATGCGCGAGCCTGGTGGCCGAGAACAACCTCGATCACGGGTTCCTTTGCGGACAGGAAGCGAACGCGGGCGGCCTCGAGGAACCGCGCGTGGTCAAGCGCAGGAATTCCGTCTTTTCCCGGCCCGCCAGCGTGGAACTCGCTGAGCGGAACGGTGTGCCGCGAGAAGTCGGTCTTCCAGCCGCCGCCGAAGCGAACGACCTCGCCGGCGTGCTGAGCCGCCCGTTCCGCCTCCTTCAGCCTTGCCCGGTCGGCGCCCGCAACGCTCGATCCGCATCCGACCGCGGCGATCGCGAGCGCGACAAGTCCGAAGAACGAGAATTTCATTACCCAATTCGATGCTGACGACGGCGCTCGCGGTTCACGGTTGGAATCGAGTCGGCGAAAAAGGGCATCAGACACCGCGATGCCTTCAATTCTTGATCTCGAGCTGGTCGACTGCGACGACAAGCCCGCCTGTCTTCTCGACTCCGGCGCGCGCCTGACTGTCGTCGTCGTCACGCGCCACCTGCGCTGACTGCCCTGCCATGAGCACCTGGTCGAGGTGCAACGCGCATTGCAGCAGTTCGACTCGGTGTCGCTCGTCGCCATCGTGCCGGGGCATCCCGAAGAAGCGCGGCACCTGCGCGACAATCTCGACCTCACCTGCCTTGTCGTCTGCGACCCGGAATGGACGGTGCACCACGCGCTCTCGCTCGCTCGCGGCGGCGTCCGCGAGGTCTGGCTCTCACCGTCGCTGTGGCGGCAGTACGCGCGATTGATGTTCCGCGGCCGCCTACCGCGCCTGCCCAAACAAGATGCATATCCGCTCGGCGGCGTCGTCGTCCTGACCCAAGACGGTTCAGTCGTGTGGCGCCACGCAAGTCGAACCGCCGGAGACTATGCAGCGATCGAAGAGATCATCGCTGCTGTACTGGCAGAGTGACTCACGGAGAGATGACCGACGGCGAGCGCTGGACCGGTGAGGTGCTTCGAGAGCTGCGGGCGAAACGGTACTCACCGGCCGCGTGGATCGCTTTCCTCGCCGCGTCCTTCCGCCGGTTCGCGGAGACACGCGCCGCGCATCGTGGCGCCGAAAGGCAGGTCATGCTGCTCACGGCGCTCGGGCTCGTAGGTGCGGCTCTCCTCGCGGTTGGCCGCGGCGCCGTGGCCGGAACTTCCACGGCGGCATGGTGGCTGGCGGTGATGCTGATGGTCGAGCTCCACCTCGGGATGCTCGAGCGGCCGGACGGGACGGTGCTGCGGACGCTTTCGTTGCCGAATCTCCTTTCTCTCGTGCGCGCCGCGCTCGTTCCGCCTCTGCTCCTCGCAAGCCCGATCGTGCTCGCCGGCCTCCTTGCGGCAGCCGGAGCGACGGACGTCCTCGACGGTTTCATAGCGCGCCGCTTCGATCTGGCGACGCGGCTCGGGCAGTGGCTTGACGGCTCTGTCGATGCCGTCGTCACGGGAGTTGCGTCAGTGGCCCTCGTTCACCTCGGGTTGCTGCCGCTCTGGGTCGCGGCCCTCGTCGTTGCGCGCTCGCTTGCGCCGTGGATCGTGATTGCGGCGGCCTACTTCCTGCGGGCTGAGTCTCCCCCGCAAGAGGCCTTCGTCCCTGGCCGGCTCCCCGGTGTCATTGCTCTCGGCGGCCTGATCATGATCGGGGCCGGTGTCCCGGCCGGCGTTGTGTTCGTCGTCGTCGGGATGATCGGTGGCTTCGCGACGTTCAGCGCCTCGGTCGTGCGGGCCGTTCGCGCCGGTGTGCGGGGCTAGGGGTCGCGCTCTGCGAGCAGCCGGCCGAGCGGGAAGAGCTGTGCTGCTGCCTGCTGAACCGCCATGCTCATCGACGGGTACGGATGCATCGTCTGGGTCAGCCGACCGGCAAACGATCGCGTCTGCATCGCGAGCGCGCACTCCTGAATCAGCTCGCCCGCGCGCGGGCCGACCACCTGGGCGCCGACGAGCTCGCCCCCGCCCATCCGACCGAGCACCCGGCGCTTCGCGGTGACAAGCTTGACGAACCCCACAGGCTGCCGCTCGATCCGCGCCCGGTCGACGCGCGCCATCGGGTAGGTCGCGACGCGGACGCCGTCGTGCCGCTCGCGTGCTTCCGCCTCGGTCAGCCCCACGTGGGCGACCTCGGGATCGGTGAACGTCACCCACGGCGCGACCCGCAGGTCGAGCTTGGCGCGTTTGCCGGCGGCGTTAAGGCCGGCGACGCGTCCTTCGTGGGATGCAACGTGGGTGAACTGCAGCCCACCGGTGACATCCCCGGCGGCGTAGACGTTCTGGAGGTTGGTTCGAGCGTGATCGTCGATCTCGACATATCCGTGCTCGCAAGTAACGCCGAGCAGGTCGAGGCCGAGGCCTTCGACATTGCTGCGTCTCCCCGCCGCCACAAGCAATGCGTCGCCACGCACCTCGCCCTGGTCGAGCGTGAGCACGATGTCGCTGCCGTCCATGCGCGCTGCGACTACCTTGACGCCGAGGTGCAGGTCGACTCCTTCGCCGGCAAGCGCATCAGCAACCAGCACGCCTGCCTCCGGCTCGTCGCGCGGCAGCAGCTGATCGAGCATCTCGACGACGACAACCTCGCTACCGAAGCGTCGGAATGCCTGCGCGAGCTCGAGACCGATCGCGCCGCCACCGAGGACGAGCAGCCGCCGCGGGAGCTCGGCCAGTGAGAAGATCGTCCGGTTCGTCAGATACGGAACCGTCTCCAGGCCATCGACCGGTGGAACGCCCGGTTCGCTGCCGGTCGCAATGACGAACGCGGCCGCGGCAACGGGTGTTCCGTCGACCTCGAGCGCCGTCGGCGAGGCGAAACGCGCCTTGCCGTGCAGCACGTCGACGCCTGCACCGGTGAAGCGCTCGTCTCGCTCATCCTGCGCGATCTCTTCGACGATCAGGGCGCTTTCACGCTGGACGGCGGCGAAGTCGAGAGCTGGAGCACGATCGAACACACCGGCGGCGGCAGCGCGCTTCGTGTCGTGGGCAAGCCGCGCAAGCTCGATCAGTGCCTTCGACGGAACGCAGCCATAGAACGTGCAGTCGCCGCCGAGCCGCAACTCACGCTCCACGAGCGCGACGCGCTTCCCGCGCGAGCGCGCGGCGAGCGCGGCGGTCATCCCCGCCGTCCCACCCCCGACCACAACGACGTCGTACTTCGGCATCGAGCCGTCCGATGCATCGTCCCCCCCGATCGTCGCGCTCACGACGGGCCGCGCTCAACGAGCCACAACTCGAGATCCTGTCGGATCTTCATCCGCGCCCGGTGAATACGGCTTTTTGCCGCCGCCACCGAAAGGTCGAGGAGGTCCGCGACCTCCTGGTTCGACCAGCCCTCGAGGTCGCGGAGAACGAGCGGCGCCCGGAAGTCGAGCGGCAGCAACGCAAGCCGCTCCGCCAGGAACTCCTGCACCTCGTGGTCTTCGGCGGCAACATCGGGCGCGACGGGGCGCGACACCGACGGGTCGACGGCGCTGTCGAGCACCTCGGCGAGACCGTCGTCCAGCGTCTGCGTGTCGAGTTTCTTTCGCCGGGCGCGTTGCAGCGCCTCGTTCACGGCGATCCTGTACAGCCAGGTGAAAGGCGCCGCGTCGCCGCGGAAGCGGTCGAGATGCCGCCACGCTTGGACGAAGGTGTCCTGCGCTGCCTCGTCGATGTCACGGTCGTCGCGAAGGAAACGGGAGAGGAGCGCCCGGATCCGCCGCTCGAACAGACGCACGAAATCCTCGAATGCCGCCAGGTCGCCGGCTTGGGCTCGCAGCAGCAGATCGCGCTCGTCGGAGGCGGACACGTCGGCTGACGGTACATCGACTTGACGCCTGCACGCATCTAAGCTGGCATGACGATGAAAATGACGATTCCGATGGTCGCAAGCTGCCTGGAGACGCGGGAGGCGCTGTCCGATCTCGCTGACAACGAGCTCGACGCGCGCCGCCGTGGCCGCGTCAAGCGCCATCTGGCGATGTGCCGGCACTGCCGGGCGATCTGGAAGGCGCTGCAGACGACGATCCGCGGCCTGCAGAGCCTCGGCACGCTCGAGCCGGAGCCGAACCCCGCCCTGGTTGAGGCGGTCAGCCGCACGATCCGCGCCGAGCAGCAGGGCCGGGGCGGCTAACAAAGAGAGTCGAGCCGCCGGGGGCGTGGGCTGGCGGCGGTTTGGTCGGTCTGCCTCAGACCGAAGGGCGGTCGCCCTCGTTCATGTGGCGGCGCATTCGGCGGCGCGTGAAGGTCGCCCCGAGCGCGACGACGAGCAAGGTGCCGAAAGCGAGCCCGACAAGCCCGAAAGCCCAGCCCGCGGCCCGCCCGAGCAGATAGGCGCCGGTGCCGACGGATGTCGACCAGGCGATACCCCCGACGACGTTCCAGAAGGCAAAGACACGCCAGCGCATGCCGGAGCCGCCGGCGAACCAGGCGCCGACAAGTCGAAGTCCCGGAAGCCAGCGTGCAAACAGAACAGCCTTCGGGCCGTGGCGCGTGAAGAATCGCTCACCCTCGGCGACAAGCCAGGCGCGCTCGCGGGACCAGCGACCGCCGGCCGTCAGCAAGAAGCGCAATCCTCGTCCGCCGACGACGAAGCCGACGTTGTCGCCGACGATCGCACCAGCCGCACCGGCGGCGATAACGAGCGGCAGCGAGAGCTCGCCGCGGCTTGCGAGGGCTCCTGCGACGATCAATGCCGTCTCTCCTGGAACCAGAGCACCGGCCGTCTCGCCGGCAACGAGCAGGAAGACGCCGAGGTAGCCGATCTCTGCTGGGACACCGGAAAACATCCGTTGGTCAGCCGGCGAGATGACCGGCCGGGTGATGGGCGGTCACGAGCGCCGGGCGATCACGGAGCCGTAGCCGAGCGTCCCGGCGGCGACCGCGTCGCGCGCGAGCGCGATGAGGGACGAGCCGCGCTCCAGGTCGCCGGAACTCATGGCTGCAGTCATCGCGAGCACTTTTAGACGCGCTTCGACGCGATCAAGCAGTTGCACAAGCGCGTTGTCATGCCGGTCAAGCGACTCGACGACGAAGTCTTCCCCGCCAAGCAGTTCAGCGATCTCATCGAGCGGGCGTGCGTCGGCGATGCAGGCGACCCAGGCCTGCAGGGTGCGAAGCTCGTCCGGCAATCGCGCGACGTCGGCTGTCATGTCGGAGAGCGCGAGCCGCGCTCCTGGCTTCAACACGCGGGCGAGCTCGCGGACCGCTGCGCGCTTGTCGGGAAAGGTGCACAGCGCACACTCAGAAAGGGCGCCGTCGGCACTGGCGGCTTCGAGCGGGAGCGCCTCCGCGTCGCCGACGAGAAACGAAAGACGGTCGGCGAGCCCGGCCACCTCAGCGGCGCGCTGCGCTTCGGCGACATTCGCCGCAGAGAGGTCAACGCCGATCACCGTGCAGCCCGTTTCGCGGGCCAGCTCGAGCGAGCTTCTCCCCGGTCCGCATGCCACGTCGACGGCGACTGACCGGCAGCCAAGGGCGAGCGGGCGAATCAGCTGCCGGGTCAGGTTGAGGCCGCCGGGGTGGAAGCTGTCGCCGAGCAGAACGCGGGCGGCAGGGCTGCCATAGGCGGCGACGCAGCAGGTCTTGATCTCCTCGGCTGCGAGACTCATCCTGCGACGGTCTTCGAGCCGAAACGCGTCGGCTGCAGCAGCGATTGCAGCGGGAGCGCGTTGGGGACGACCGGCGCGACTTCGGCACCGCTCATCTGCGCTCGTACCTGCTCGCGGTAGCCGACCGAGTTGTAGGCACAGAACGGGATCAGCCGCCCGTCCGGGGTGATCTCCTCGACACAGCACTTCATCAGCTGCCGTACGTTGAGCGTGTACGGATCTTGGAAGTCCTGGACGATCAGCATGAACACCTTCTGCTCGAGGTGCGCGAGTTCCGCCGGCAGGTCGATGCCGCAGCTCTCGCAGGCGAGCAACGCCTTCTCCGCGCCCGGTGTCGCCGACGAGGAAAACATCTGCTCGAGCGCGTGCCGGACGTCGTAGTCCGGGACAACACGGTTCGAGAGGTAGTCGAGGTAGTCGTCGATCTCCAGCAGTCGCGTGAACGGGACAACGGTGTCGCCGTCGACGAAGGCGTAGCTCATCGAGCGGCAGGTTGGAAAACAGCACGGCACCGGCACGAAGTCGTCGAGTGCGAACCACTCCGGCACCTGTGCGGCGACGAGCTTCATCACGTCCGCGTTCGTCAGCCGTTGCAGCGGGTCGAATTCGACGTGGCGGCCCGAGTGGGTGACCGGCTGGAACGCAATCGAGCGAACCGCAGGGTGGCGGATGCCGAAGCGGACGATCTCGCCGACTTCGTGCTCGTTGACGCCCTGCTCGATCGCTGCGACGAGCGTGACCGTCAGCCCGAGCTCGGCGGCACGGTCGAGACCACGCTCCTTGTCAGCGCGCAGATCCTTGCCGCGGATCGCGAGATGTGTCTCACGCTCGAACCCGTCGAACTGGAAGTAGAGGTGCGGCTTCAGCTTCGCGAGCTCCTCGCCAAAGCGGCGGTCGCGCGCAAGCCGAATGCCGTTCGTGTTCAACATCACCGAGCGGATCCCCTTCGACTGAGCGAGCGCAACGAACTCGAGGATCTGCGGGTGGATCGTCGGCTCGCCGCCGGAGAACTGCAACACCTCCGGGTCTCCCTCCGCAGCGATGAACCGGTCGAGCATGAAGTCGACCTGCTCGAGTGTCAGCGAGTACCCATCAGCGGGACCGTGATGGCCCGAATCCGCAAAGCAGATCGGGCAGTCGAGATTGCAAGAAGTGTTCACCTCGATGATTCCGAGGCAGGCGTGCTGCTTGTGCTCCGGGCACATGCCGCAGTCGAGCGGACAGCCGTCCTTCACCTCGGTCTGGAACTCGAGCGGGAGCGTGCCCGGCTTGTTGTAGCGCTGCTGGGCGAGATAGAGGTCCGCGTCCGAGTAGACAAGCGCCTCGAAGAGGCCGTGCTCAGGACAGCGCTTGCGCATGATCACGCGGTTGTCCTTCGCGTTGATCTCGGCGTCGATCACCCGCTTGCAGACCGGGCAGATCGAACGTGTCAGCTCCAGGAACACCTCGTCCCGGTCGACCTTGCGCGCCGGCTGGACAGCCATCAACTCTCCTCTGCTCGTGGACGACGAGTTCGATGCGCTCTACCGTAATGCCGTTTCCGCGAATCTCGCGCCGGAGTGACAGCATCGGACGGCTGCAGATGACGCTTCCAATCTCCGCCTACGGCCTGCTTGCAGACTGCAACTCCGCCGCACTCGTCGGGACGGACGGCTCGATCGACTGGCTCTGCCTGCCCCGCTACGACAGCCGTTCCGTCTTCGCACGCATTCTCGATCCGGACGCCGGGCACTGGTCGATCCGGCCGGCCAGCCGCTTCGAGAGCTCACGCCGCTACGTCCCGGGCACGCTCGTGATCGAGACGACCTTCACGGGGGCCGGCGGAACCGTCAGGCTGACCGACGCGATGCTGTTCGCCGAGGGCCAGCGCGGGCATGCGCTCGGCCTTCAGTCACCGCACGAGCTCGCCCGGCTCGTCGAGGGGCTCGAAGGGCGTGTGGAGCTCGAGCTCGAGCTGGCGGCGCGGCCTGAGTATGGGCTCGGCCGGCCGCTGTTCCGGCTGCGTGACGGTGGCGCCTTGTCGGTCGGCGGCCCCGACCGGTTCGCGCTCAGCGCCGACCTGCCGCTGGAGACAAGGGACTCGACCGTGTTCGCCCGCATCGCGGTCAAGGCCGGCGAGCGCCGCGGCTTCGCCTTCCGTTGGGCGCCCGCCGAGCATCCAGAGCCGCGGGCGACACCGTCCGGCGAGGTGGCGGGACGGATCGACGACACGGTCGCCGGCTGGCGCTCCTGGGAGGCTCACCATGACATCTACCAGGGGCCCCATCGGGAGCTGATCCGGCTTTCCTCGCGTATCTTGAAGGGGCTCACCTACCGGCCGACCGGGGCGATCGTTGCCGCGCCGACGACGTCGCTGCCGGAGGCGATCGGCGGCAGCCGTAACTGGGACTACCGCTTCAGCTGGATCCGCGACGCGAGCCTGACGCTCGATGCGCTCTGGATCGGCACCTGCTCGGATGAGATTGAGGCGTTCGTCGACTGGATGGTGGGCGCCGCCGGCGGCCACGTGCACGACGAGCAGCCGCTGCAGATCATGTACGGGATCGCGGGCGAGCGAGACCTCGCCGAACGGGAGCTGCCGCAGCTGCGCGGCCACCGCGGCAGTGCACCGGTCCGGGTCGGGAACGGCGCCTGGAATCAGACGCAGCTCGACGTCTACGGCGAGTTCCTCGACGCCTACTGCCGCTACGTCGAGCATCTCGGCGAGCCAGATCAGCTGCAGTCGCACTTTCTCTGCGATCTTGCCGACGCCGCAGCGGAGCGTTGGGGGCAGCGCGGCTCCGGGATCTGGGAGGCGCGGTCAGGGCCGCAGCACTATTTGTCCGGCAAGGTCTACTGCTGGGTTGCGCTCGACCGTGCGGTGCGGCTCGCTTCCCGGATCGGCGCTGGCGAACGAGTGAAACGCTGGGAGGTCGAGCGCGACCGGGTACGCGAGGCGATCCTGACCCGCGGCTTCAGCACGCGCAAGCGCGCGTTCACGCAGGCCTTCGGCGTTGAGGACCTCGATGCCTCGGCGCTTCTGATCCCTCTGACCGGCTTCCTGCCGGCGACCGACGAGCGAGTTCGCTCGACGATCGACGCGCTGGAGCGTGAGCTGATGCAAGACGGCCTGCTGCTGCGGTACCGCTCCGACGACGGCCTCGAGGGTGAGGAGGGTACGTTCGTGATCTGCTCGTTCTGGCTCGTCAGCGCGCTTGCCCGCGCGGGTGAGATCGAACGAGCGGAGGCGCTGTTCGAGCGTGTCGTCGGGTACGCGAATGACCTTGGCTTGCTGGCTGAGGAGATCGACCCGGTGAAGGGCGAGCTGCTCGGTAACTTCCCGCAGGCGTTCAGCCACGTCGGCCTGATCAACGCCGCCGCAGACATCGACCGCCACGGCCGCGGATGATGGACGCCGCAGGCGTAGGCAGAGTTGCGACGGCCGTGGATCGCTGCCGGTTCTGCGCACGACCGGAGAACCTAAGGGCGACGACCAGGATCGCACTCGTGGTCGGAGTGGTGCTGACCGGCATCAATGAGGGAGATACGTTCGCGGCCGGGCACTTCAACTCTGTACTGGTGTTGAAGGTGCCGCTCAACTTCGTGGTGCCCTTCGTCGTCTCGAACCTCGGCCTGCTTGCGGCGCGCCGGTAGCCGGTCGGAACGGCCGGCCGCCTGGCTCTTTTGACACGCTCCGGGTCTCGTGATGCTCGCTGTCAGTGTTCCGCACCAGCTCTGGCGGGCGCTCTCGTTTGCGCTCGGGATGACCTGGGAGATTCTCTGGGCGTTGATCCTCGGCGTCCTGCTCTCGGCCGTCGTCCAGGCGCTCGTCTCGAAGCGGGCGATTCGCAACCTCCTTCCTGACGACTCGCCCCGCAGCCTCGCTGTCGCCACCGGGCTCGGTGCAGCGTCATCGAGTTGCTCCTACGCATCCGTGGCACTCGCGCGATCGCTGTTTCAAAAGGGTGCGAACTTCACGGCGTCGATGGCGTTCGAGATCGCCTCGACGAATCTCGTGATCGAACTGGGGATCATCATGGCGCTGATCCTCGGCTGGCGCTTCACGCTCGGCGAGTTTCTTGGTGGGCCGCTGATGATCGTGTTCCTGGCCATCCTCTTTCGCGTGTTCCTCACGCGCCAGATGGTCGATCTGGCAGTGGCCGAAGCGACGAAGGGGCGTCGCGGGTCGATGGAAGGTCATGCGGCGATGGACATGTCGATCAGCGAGCAGGGGTCGCTCTGGCGGCGGCTTGCGAGCCCTGCCGGCTTCACAGCGACGTCCCACGTCTTCGTCATGGAGTGGGCGGCGATTCTTCGCGACGTCGTCGGTGGTCTTTTCATCGCAGGAGCGCTTGCCGCGTGGGTGCCGAGCAGCTGGTGGCAGGGGCTCTTCTTCGAATCTCATCCGACCTTCGCGAAGTTCTGGGGGCCGTTGATCGGGCCTGGAGTTGCGATGGTCAGTTTTGTCTGCTCGATCGGCAACGTGCCGCTCGCAGCCGTCTTGTGGAACGGGGGAATCAGCTTCGGCGGGGTGCTCGCGTTCATTTTCGCCGACCTGATCATCTTCCCGATCCTTGACATCTATCGCCGCTACTACGGCTGGAAGATGACGGGCTTTCTGCTTGCCACCTTCTACGCGACGATGGCCGTTGCCGGACTCGTCGTCGAGTTCGTCTTCCAGGGGGCGGGCCTGATTCCGAAAGGGCGGCACGCGAAGGTCGAGATGGCTTCGATCACCTGGAACTACACGACCTTCCTGAACGTCGTCTTCGGCCTGATCGCCGCGGCGATCCTGTGGCGCTTCTTCACGACCGGCGGACGGCAGATGCTCAAGATGATGGACGAGCCAATGGAGGATTCAGCCGAGCAGGCGGGATGATCACCGAACGCGCGACCGCGGCGCGCCTGGAGCTGGTCAGCCGTCACGGGCCGCGATCTTCACCGCCTCGCTGAGCGACGGATGCGGATGGATCGTTGCGAGCAGCGGTGCGAGCGTTCGCGTGTCCGCATGCATCGCGACCATCGCCTCCGGGAGAAGATCAGCGCCGTGGCGGGAGAGGATGTGGGCGCCGAGGATCTCGCCGCTCCGCTGGTCGAGCACGAACTTGACGCGTCCGCGCCGGTCCCCGAGCGCGCGCGCCTTGCCGGTCTTGCCGACGTCGAAGCGGCGCACCTCGACCTCGTGGCCCGCGGCCAGCGCCCGTTCCTCAGAGAGCCCCACGCCCGCGAGCTCCGGCGCGGTGAAGATCACGCGCGGGATCACCCGGTAGTCTGCCTCGATTCCGGCGCCGTCGAGCATGTTCGCGATCGCGATCGGCGCCTCGTAGGTGGCCACATGGGTGAACATGAGGCCTCCGGTCGCGTCGCCGATCGCTGAGACGTGCGGCAGCGTCGTGCGCAACGTTCCGTCGACGACGACCCCGGTTGGTCGCGTCTCGATGCCGATCTCCGCGAGGCCGAGTCCGTCGACGACCGGCACCCGGCCGGCGCCGACAAGCAGCTTGTCGCCGACGACGTGGCGGCCGTCTGCAAGGACGAGCGCTGGGCGTCCGGCGACCGTTTCGGCCCGCTCGACCGCCGCTTCCGTGATCACCTCGACCCCTTCCTCTTCGAGGTAGCGGCGGAGCAGGACTGAGAGCTCTCCGTCTTCGGACGACGCGATCCGCGCCCCGCGCTGGACCACCGTCACCTGTGCGCCGAGCCGCCGGTAGACCTGCGCGAACTCGAGCGCGACCGCTCCGGCGCCTAGACAGACGAGGTGATCGGGCAGCTCGGTCGCTTGCAGCAGGTCGTCGCTCGTCAGGTACGGCACTTCGCCGAGGCCGGGAATCGCAGGGATCCGTGGCCGGGCGCCGGCCGCGATCAGCGCGTGCTCGAACTCGATGCGCTCTCCGTTGCACTCGATCGCATGCTCCGACACGAAGCACGCCTGGCCGCGGAACAGGGTGATGCCGTCGTCCTTTTCGATCTGGTGCTCGTAGAACGAAACGCCGTCATCGATCACGCGGCGGATGCGAGCCATCACGGCCGCGAAGTCGACCTCGACCGCGCCGACCCGGATACCGAACTCATCGGCCTGGCGTGCGTCCTCAGCGATCTCCGCGGCTCTGACCAGAGCCTTCGTCGGGATGCACCCGCGCGTGATTCAGGTGCCGCCGACCAGGCCGCGCTCGAACAGCGCGACCCGCTTGCCGCGACTGCGTGCCGCACGGACGCCGGCCCAGCCGCCCATGCCGGCGCCGATCACTGCCACATCGAAGCGCGCAAGTGCCATCGCTACGCCGCTTCCTCGTTCTCGTTGAAAGAAGCGGCGATCTCGACAGCGTGCTCCGCAGACCGCGCCGGAACGCGTTCTATCGCCCGACCGTCGCGCTCGAGGATGTCGACCCGGTGACGCCAGAGCCCGCAGGTCCCGCCGAACGGTGTCGTGAGCAGCCCGACCGGGTTGAGGCGGCGGATGACGACCGCGCGCGGGAACGGTTCGCGCTGGACAAGTGGCATGAGGACGCCGCGGCGGTCGAGGCGTGCCAAGTCCGACGCGCCGCCTACAGGGGATCCGTCGATCATGATCTGCGGCACCGAAGTGCGGCCGGTCAGCCGGCGCAACATGCGACGGAAGGCGGGCGAGCGGTTGCCTGGGATCTCTGTGAACACGATCTCGCGGCCGCGCAGCAACGCCCGAGCCTGGTCGCAGTGAATGCAACCAGGGAGGGTGTAGACGGTGACGGGTGCGGGTTCAGCGCTCATCGTGCACCGTCCGATGCGTTCTCGACGTTTGGCGTTTCGGCGTCCTATTCGTGACCCGCAGGCAGTCGCACAGCGCTTGGACAGCACGCTCGGCGTCGCGGACGATCCAGAAGCTGAGGGCCGCGAGCGGCAACTCGACAAGCACGGCCTCGGCTGCGGCAACAGTAAGCTCACCGCCGCTTTGCGCGGTGAGGACGTCGAACCATGCGTCGACGACGAGCAGGGTGCCCGTTGCGCTCGCCGCCGCAACCAGCCAGGGCGAGTGCCGGATCGCGCTGAGCGCCGTCGACGCAAGGCCGAGCGCAAGGGCGGCGTCGAAGCCGGCCCAGGCGAGATCCCAGTGTCGGGCCGTGTGCGTCGCCGGCAAGGTCCGCGACAGCCAGAAGGCCCACGGTATGAGGGCGAGCGCGATCGCCGCGAGCATCGGCGCGAGCCGCCCGAGGCTCGGCATCGAGTATTGCGCTCGAGTTCTTGTCGTGTCATCCACGTCCTCTTCGACCCCGGCGGCGTGGCCGGGATTCTTCCCGGCCGTCAAGCACGTCTCGGCAAACCAGCGACCGTCGTCTATTCAACGATGAGCTTCGCGCCCCGAGCAGGAACGACCGCAGTCCCGCGAAGCCGGGCCTGCTCGGGCCGGTTCGCGGCCTGAAGGTGAAGCGTTCGCGCCGCGAGCTCAAGCACGACACCCAGCTGGAGCGAGGCGAGCGGCGCGCCGAGGCAGCGTCGGCTACCGCCCCCGAAAGGGAAGTAGGCGCCCTGCGGCGGGCGATGGTCGAGGAACCGGTTCGGCTCGAAGCGCCACGGATCCGGGTAGGCGACCGGATCGCGGTGTGCAAGGAGCGGGGCAGCAAGCAAGAACGTCCCCGCAGAAACCGCCCTGCCGCCGAGCATGACGTCGTGAGCGGCGAGTCGGACCGAGTCGACGACCGGCGGGCGCAGGCGCAGCACCTCCGCCACAACCGCTTCGACATAGCGGTTGTCGCCGTCGCGAAGACGTGCAGCGACGTGCGGGTGACGGGCGAGGAGGTCGAGCCCCCACGCGAGCGCCGCCGCAGTCGTTTCGTGTCCGACGATCAACAGCGCGCGCAGATCCGCAAGCACCTCCTTCTCCTCGGCCCCCGACTCCACAAGCAGCGAGAGTGCGTCTCCATCGGACGCGCGCCCGCTCTGCGCCATGGCCTCCCGGAGGTGCTCGTCGACGCTGCGCTGCCTGCGGGCAAGCTCGGCACCAAGGAGGGGCCGCTGCGATGCGCTCCAGGTCGCGAGAATTGGAGGGCCGGAGAGGTAGCGGTTGACGCGGCGCTGTAGCTCGATGGTGAACTCCTCGTCCGTGGTGCCGAGCACGGCCTCCGCCAGGACTGCGAACGTCAACCGGCGAAGCGCCGGCAGGAGAGGCACCCGCCTGCCTCGCGGGAGGCTGTCGAACGCGCGCCGGGCGAGCCACTCGATGCGCTCCGTGCGGGCTGCGACGCGGGACGCGCGGAAGACAGGCAGGAGCGCGCGGTGGCGACGTTCATGCTCTTCGCCGTCGGCGCAAAGGATCGAGCCCGCGAGCAGTGGCAGCACGCGCCTCGTTGCCTCGCCGGCGCGCAGCGCGTCGGCGTCGGCCGCGAAGAGGTCGGCAATCGTGTTCGGCCGCGAGACGACAGCGATCTCGCCGAGCGGCCAGACCGATGTTGTGAAGTTCGCGCCCTGTGCCGCCGCGCGCCGATCGAAAAACCCCTGCGGGTCGCGCGAAAGCTCGATGCTGGCGGTGACAGACCGTAGTGCGCCAAGCACGCTAAGACCGCACGATGTGAACGTTCCCGTCGAGCTCTACGCGCGCTGCGTCGATCTCGTTTGCCTTTGCCCAGGCGGGGACGATGTCGAGGACGCGGCTGATGACCTCGTCGGTCACGTGCTGGCGCAGTTCGACTGCGACGCGACAGCACGCATCGTCGAGCGCAGGGATCAGTTCTGCGTGCAGCGGGCTCAACCGCTCGATCAGGTCCAGACCGGCGGCTTCCTCTGGTACGTCGATCCAGAGCGACCGCCGCTCGAGCGCGACCAGTTGCGCCGCCGCGGGATCGTCGGCCCTACTCCTTCTGTTGGGTGATCTACGCAGGTTGCGCATGATCAGGTCAGATGCGACGGCCGCCAGAAGGATTCGGACGAGGTGTCCGCGCGCGCGGCAGTCGCGTCTCTTGCATCCGTTCCACTCGTCTCCGCTGTAGCTAAGGCGACGCGTCGATCGGCATGCGTTTCACGTCCAACTACCGATCCAGGGGGGTCGCATGCGCACAGTGCTTCTCGTCGGCTTCATCGCGGCGGCCATCACGGTCATCTCGGCCGCTTCGGCGGCCACCACCGCCGCACCGGTGCTTCGCGGCACCGTCGGTCCCGGCTTCACGATCACGCTGAAGAGCGCGACCGGGACGCCCGTGCGGACGCTGAAACACGGCACGTACACGTTTGCGATCCGTGATCTCTCCGGCATCCACAACTTCCATCTGCGCGGACCGGGCGTGAACAAAACCACGTCCGTCGCTCAGATCGGCAAGGCGAACTGGACTGTGCGGCTGCGGCCGGGCGGCTACTCATACGTGTGCGACCCACACCACACGTTCATGCACGGTAGCTTCACCGTACGCTGAGCGAAGCAGCGTGCTGCAGTGGCGTCGAAAAGGAGAGACTCGAGCCGATGTGGGTCAGAACTGATCCAGCCGCAGCCGGACAGGCGAACATCATCGCGTCGCACTCGCTGAACCGCGAAGCGATGCTTGCGCACGTGCGCTTGTACCGGACGATCATGTATGGCGACTCGCCGCTGTCACGCGCCGAGCGCGAGGCGATCGCGGTGACGGTCTCCGCGGCAAACGACTGCCACTACTGAGTGGTGCAACACGGCGAGAGCCTCGCCCGCGAGTCGGGCGACGCCTCGCTCGCGGAGGCGGTCGCCTCCGGCGCCTGGCACGAACTGGACGAGCGCATGCACGCACTCTGCGGCTACGCGCTCACGCTGACACGGACGCCCGCAGCCGTATCGGAGGCCGATCTCACACCGCTTCGTGCAGTCGGGTTCGATGACCGCGCGATCGTCGATGCGAATCAGGTCGTCGCCTACTTCAACTACGTGAACCGGATCGCAGACGGGCTCGGCATCGAGCTCGAGGACAGCTGGCCCGCTGATCAGCGGGCCGAGCGGCACTACGCGCTCGGACGACGCGAGTTTCCGGTCGTGCCGGCGGGAGATCTCACGTGGATCTCGGTCGAGCAGATGCGCGAGGTCGACCGGCTGATGATCGAGGAGATCGGGATCTCCCTGGAGCAGATGATGGAGAATGCCGGCCGCGCGCTCGCGTCGGCGGCTGCGCGCATGCTCGGCGGTGCGGCCGGCCGCCGGATCGTCGTGCTGGCGGGACCTGGCGGCAACGGGGGCGGCGGCCTCGTCGCTGCGCGGCACCTGCTGCTCGCGGGAGCCGACGTCGAGCTCGCGCTCGGCGCCCCGCCCGAACGATTTGCGGAGACGCCAAGGCGGCAGCTCGAGATCGTTCGCGTACTTGGCATGCCGGAGCACGTCGGCCCGACCGGCGATCTACGCGACCCCGACCTTGTCGTCGACGCGCTGCTCGGCTACAGCCAGAACGGCGCGCCGCATGGAGACATCGCGCGCCTCATCCGCTGGACGGTGGGCCGTCGGACACTCTCGCTCGACGTCCCCTCCGGGCTGGAGCTCTCGACCGGCACGCTGCGTGAACCTCACGTCGTCGCCGACGAAACCGTGACGCTCGCGCTCCCGAAACAGGGGCTCCGCGAACCGGCCGCGACCGCTGCGGTCGGCCGGCTGTTGCTCGCCGACATCTCGGTTCCGCCCATCGTCTACGAGCGGATCGGGATTCCGTACCGGACTCCTTTCGGGGCCGGGCCGCTCGTCGAGATCGCCGCGCGCGCGGCGCACGCACCGATCGACTAGAGGCTTCCGTCCGTACCGGTCCTCGAACGGCCGACGTCCGACCAACGAGAACTGCGGCACATCGGACAGCACGGAACCACTCGCGAAACGGTGACGATGCCGTAACCGCAGCCTTCGCAGCGCAACTCTCGACGCGCGTCAACCTCGGCCGCCTGCAGCGACGCGGCCGGCCTCACCGCGACAACGTGAGCCTCCGAAGACGACTGCATGTGCATGCGCGTCAGACACGGACGCCGCACATCGGGATTCGACTGACTCGGCGAATCTCGGCGCCGGCTGCGAGGTCTGACTTCGCGCACAACTCCCCGTCCCCGAAGGAGGAACGATGAAAGATCTTGACCGTGAGGCCTCTCAGCGCCAGACGCTCGCGTTCGCGCTGCTCGGCCTCGTCACGATCGGCTGGATGGCCGGGCTCGCGTTCGGCTTCGCCGCTGCCGGCGGCGCCGGCGGCAGTCTCGTCCGGACAACCCCGGCCTGGCTTTCCCCGGCGCTCCAGGGCGTGATCGGAATCGCCATCGCGTCGGTTGCCGTCGTGCTGACGGCGATCACACGCCGAATCCGCATCCGCGCCCACGTCCTGAGCGAGGCGCTTCCGCGCCTGCTCAACTAACTAATCCGCTCGAAAGGAGAACAACCACCATGACAACTGCAACCCTCTCCCGCGTCGGCCGCGATCTCGCACTCCCGCGGGAGGCTGAAGGTTTCGACATGCCCGCGATCGCCCGGCGGATGTGGCGGCCGCTGCTCGCGATGGGCCTGATGGCCGTCGCGGCCGGCGTCGTCACGGGAATCGTCCAGGCGACTCTCAGCACCCCTCTGCATGTCGCCCAGGTCGCCGCGTGGAATCCGGGGCTGCTCTTCCTCGGCGTCGGTCTGCTGCTCGGCTCGGTCACGTTCCTGCTCGCAACGATCCTCGGCGAGCTGCGCGACGGCGGCACAAGCGTGCAGAAGGCTCTCGGCGAGCAGGCCCTCATCCTCAAGCGTCCACTGACCGGCAAGCTCTTCCCGCCGGTGATGATGATGGGCCTGATGACGCTGCTCGCCACCCTGGTAGTGGGCTTCGTGGAGGCAGCAAGACTCGACACGAACCCCTCCGGCGCCGCCGACATCGCTGCCTGGGTCGGCCCGCTCCGCTTCGCAGGCGTGGCGCTCCTCTTCACCAGCGTCTCGCTGGCGCTCGCAACGATCGTTCGCTCGCTTCGCTTCCAGGCGGGCCGCATCCAGCAGATCGCCGACCAGCGCTCCAAGTAGTTGCCACCGCGCCCGCGCGCCCCATCGACGGCCGCCTCGTCGGCGAGGCGGCCGTCACCCGTTTTGGAAGAGCTTGCGCGCGAAGGAATCGTTCCCGTTCCCGCTGCATCGGACTGTCCGTGACAGCATCAACGTTGCGACGACAGTCGAGCAACAAGACAATGGATGACGCGATCTGGCCCCTCGGACGCTGACGGCTCTCGGTGCGCTCGGCGACTTCGTCGCAGTCGCGGGAATGGCGATCGGGATCGCGTCGACGTCAGGAGCTTTGCTCGCCGCGATCATCGTCCTCGGCAACCTCGGCCTCATCGGCTGCACAGGTGTCGCGTACCGCGGCCGCGTGCGATCCGACGCTCAGCGCGGCGACGTCGCCTGAGCGTCAACCGCCGTAGCGTTCTTCGACCTGGCGCCGGATCGCCATCCGCCCCCGGTGGAGGCGGCTCTTGAAGTTGCGCAGGTCGAGCTCGAGCACGGCGGCTGCCTCCTCGTTGCTCAGCCCCTCGACGTCTCGCAGCACGACGGCTTCACGGTAGGAAGTCGGCAGTTCGGCGACGCACTGCTCGATGAAGCCCTCGAGCTCCGCAGACTCGGCGAGTGACGCCGGCCCCTCCGACAGGTCAGGCAGCTCGAGCATGACATCGTCGATTGGGAGCGCGCGCCGGTGCGAATCGTATGCCTGTCGCCGTCTCGCCTCGTTGATGGCGATGCGGTAGATCCAGGTCGAGAACTGCGCCTCACCACGGAAGCGCTCGATCCCCCGCCAGGCTTTGAGGAATGCCTCCTGCAACACCTCCTCCGCGTCCGGGGCCGAGCCGAGCACCCGCCGGAGCATTCGCTGCAGCGGTGGCCCGTGGATCACGATCAGCTGCTCGAAGGCCGCCGGATCGCGATCGCGTGCCCGCGCCACGAGCCGCGCTTCGTCCAGGACTTGCCCGCGAGAAGGAGGGGGGTGTGTCATTTGCCGCTGCGTCCGTTTGGATGCAGGTCGCTGCGACTTCGATTCTCAGAACTGAATCTCGCCTGCCCGACGCGGGTCAAACGTGGCAGGAACATCCTTGCCGAAAGGCACTTCATCATGACATGGGAGCTCGAGTGACCAAACGAATCTTCGCCCGGTTGATGGGAAGGGACCCGCGCGAGTGCGAGCATGTTCGCGCCGAGTTCTCCGATTACGTCGACGGCGACCTCAAGCCGGAGGCGGCGGCGCAGCTGGAAGCGCACATCGGCATCTGTCCGCGTTGCCGGCAGGCACTCACCAACCTGCGCATCACACTCGGCGGGCTTGGCCGGCTCAACCAGGACGAGCCCGAGGCCGACCTCTCGGCCGCTGATCGCGCCCGCCAGGCCTGGCGGGATCGCCTCGAGTGAGCCGACCAACAGTGAGGCGCCCCGGGTTCAGGCCCGCTCGGGCAGGTGCCAGCGGTGAGGCTCGATCAGCTCGTCAGCGCCGGTCGGGCCCCAGCTTCCCGGCGCGTACGTCTCGAGCCCGCGCGGCGACTCGAGCAGCGGCTCGGCGACCTCCCAGAGCCGCTCGATCCCGTCGGCGCGGGTGAAGAGCGTGTGATCGCCGATCAGCGCGTCGTGAATCAGCCGCTCGTAGGCCTCGAGCTGGTTGGCGGTACAGAACGACTCCTGATAGTCGAACGCGAGGCGGGCCTGTCCAAGCTCCATCGTTGCGCCGGGGACCTTGGCCAGAAAGCCGGCCTCGATCGAACCGGGCTCGGACAGGTCGAAAACGAGCTCGTTCGGCGCGAAGCCGTCGGCGCCCTGGAACATCCGCCGGGGCGGCTCTCGGAAGGAGAGCGTCAGCACCCGGCGCGTGTCTGCCAGCCGCTTGCCGGTCCGGAGGTAGAAGGGGACGCCCGCCCAGCGCGCGTTGTCGATCCTCACCTCGAGCGCGACGAAGGTTTCCGTCTGCGAATCCGACGCGACACCCTGCTCGTCCCGGTAGCCGTCGTACTGGCCGCGGACGACCCGGTCGGGCCGTAGCGGCTCGAGCGCCTCGAACACCTTGACCTTCTCGTCGACGAGCGGCTTGGGACGCAGCGAGTTGGGGGGCTCCATCGCGACGAAGGCCAGCACCTGGAGCAGATGGGTGACGATCATGTCGCGGAACGCTCCCGTCGCCTCGTAGAAGCTCCCGCGCGTACCGATCGAGAGCGTCTCCGGCACGTCGATCTGGACGTGGTCGATGTGGTCGCGATTCCAGATCGGCTCGAAGAGCCCGTTCGCAAACCGGAGCGCGAGGATGTTCTGCACCGCCTCCTTGCCGAGAAAGTGGTCGATCCGGAAGACCTGCTCCTCGTCGAAGACGGCGTGCACGGCGGCGTTCAACTCCCGTGCCGAGGAGAGATCGGTGCCGAACGGCTTCTCCATCACGATCCGCGCGCGATCGGCGAGGCCTGCCTCCCCGATCTCGGCGACGATGCCCGCGGACGCCGCCGGGGGCACCGAGAGGTAGTGCAGGCGCCGCGGCGCCGCGCCGAGCTGATGCTCTGCCCGCTCGACCGCACGCGCCAGGCCGGCGGTGCCGGTGCCGGTGCCGCTGTAGGAGAGTGCGGCGGCGAACGGGGCCCAGCAGTCCTCGGTGACGGGGCGGCGCGCGAACTCCTCGACGGCGGCCCGCGCCGCCGCGCGGAAGCCGCTGTCGTCGAGATCGTCTCGCGAGACCCCGACGATGCGGAAGCGCTCAGGCAGGAGCTTCGCCTCGTGGAGGTGAAAGAGGCCGGGCAGGAGCTTGCGGCGGGCCAGGTCGCCTGTCGCGCCGAAGAGCACGATCACGTGCTCGGCCGGCCGTTGCGCACGGGCGTCGGCGACGACCGTGATGCCGCTCTGGACCTGGGCCGTCATGCTCCCTCCCGGGCGGCGCGCGCCGCTCCGAGGAGCGCAGTCTTGTCGTTCAGGATCACCGTGACCGGGATCCGCTCGAGCAGTCGCCGGAAGCGCCCCTTGTCGACGAAGGCGGCGATGAAGCCGCCCGCCTGGAGCCGAGGCAGGATCTTGGGAGCGATGCCACCGCCGAGGTAGACGCCTCCCGTCGCGAGCATCGCGAGCGCCACGTTGCCCGCGTGGGAACCGTAGATCTCGACCAGTAGGTCGACCGCCTCGACCGCAGCAGCGTCTCCTGTGTCCGCCCCCGCCGCGATCGCGGCCGGATCGGTGTCCGGGGCGCCGCCCGCAAACCGATAGAGCGTTGCCAGGCCCGTCCCGGAGCAGACGCGCTCGACGCTGACGTGGCCGAGTTGCGGCTCGAGCCAGCGGTAGAGCTCGACCTGGCGCTCGCTCCGGGGCGCGAAGTCGACATGGCCGCCCTCGGTCGCGAACGCACGGTGCTGCCGTCCGTCCCAGTAGAGGCCCGCCTGGCCGAGGCCGGTGCCGAGCGAGACGACCGCGGCGTTGCCCGCGGCGTCCGGGTCGCCATCGTTGAGCGCCGCAAAATCACTTGGCCGGAGCGACGCGATCCCGAGCGCGTTCGCCTCGAGGTCATTGAGGAGCTGCACCCGCTCGAGCCCGAGGAGCGCCGCAAGCGGCGCGGCGTCGACCTCCCAGGCGAGGTTGGTCGCATCGACGCAGCGTCCGCCGCGCACGGGGCCCGCCACGCCGAACGACGCCGCCTCCAGCGAAGACGGGTGCGCCGCCGTGAAGTCGGCGACCAGTTCCTCCAGGCCGGCGTGCGCTCGGCTCGGGTAGGTCTCGAGGACGGTCGGTTTGGCCGGGTCGCCGTCGAAGAGCGCGAGCCGGGTGCTCGTGCCGCCGATGTCGCCGGCGAGGATCACCGGCCGCCCTCGAGCTCGGCGTGGCCGCCGAACTCGCGCCGCATCGCCGACAGGACGCGGTCCGCGAAGTCCGCCTCACCGCGCGAACTGAAGCGTGCGTAGAGCGCTGCCGAGAGGACGTTCGCGGGAACGCCCTCGTCGATCGCGGCCTGGATGGTCCAGCGGCCCTCGCCGGAGTCGGAGACGCGTCCCGCCAGATCGCCGAGGTCGGGTGAGGCATGCAGCGAGTGCGCGGTCAGGTCGAGTAGCCAGGAGGCGACCACGCTGCCGCGTCGCCACACCTCCGCGACCTCGGCGATGTCGAGGTCGTAGCGGTAGTAGCGGGGGTCGCGGAGCGGCGTCTCCTCGGCGCTCGCGGCGTGGTCGTCGTTGCCGATCCCCGCCTTGTGCAGGATGTTCAAGCCCTCGGCATAGGCGGCCATCATCCCGTACTCGATTCCGTTGTGGACCATCTTGACGAAGTGCCCGGCGCCGGAGGGGCCGCAGTGGAGGTACCCGTGCTCGGCCGACGAGGGCTCGCCCTCGCGACCGCCCGTCCGAGGCGCAGCCTCGACGCCGGGCGCGAGCGAGCGGAAGATCGGCTCGAGGCGTGCGACGACCGGCTGCTCACCGCCGATCATCAGGGAGAAGCCGCGCTCGAGGCCGAAGACGCCGCCGCTCGTGCCGACGTCGAGGTAATGGATGCCGTCGGCCTCGAGCCGTTCGGCGCGGTCGATGTCGTCGCGGTAGTAGCTGTTGCCGCCGTCGATCACGACGTCGCCCGTCTCGAGCTCCGGGACGAGGTCTGTAAGCACTGTGTCGACGAGCGCGGCGGGCACCATCATCCAGGCCGCTCTGGGGGCCTGGAGCTTCGCCGCCAGGTCGGCGAGCGACCGTGCGCCAACGGCGCCCTCCTGCTCGAGCAGTGCGACGGTGGCCGCGTCGACGTCGTAGACGACGCAGTCGTGCCCGTCTCGAAGCAGGCGCCGCACGAGGTTCGCGCCCATGCGCCCCAGTCCAATTATGCCGAGTTGCATCCGTCGTCCTCCCGTCTTCTCAGGCGCTCCGCGTCCGCCGATAGCGGCGGATCAGCGCGTTCGTGGAGCTGTCGTGGTCGAGTTCCGGCTCCGCCGCGTCGGCGAGCTCGGGC
>Ga0307374_10003308_pt1 | contig 27652 bp, 24 predicted proteins | sample OX3MG_FD_202532 | JGI IMG/M metagenome (GOLD analysis project Ga0307374, IMG submission 202532) | Soil microbial communities from Risofladan, Vaasa, Finland - OX-3 | ecosystem: Environmental > Terrestrial > Soil > Coastal area > Acid sulfate soil | place: Finland: Risofladan, Vaasa | collected...
CCCTCGCTCGATGAGATCAACAAACGATACCTGATGCACGTCCTGCGCATGACCAGCCAGAATAAGGCCAAAGCCGCACACATCATGGGCATCAGCCGCAAGACCCTTTACCGCATGGTGGAGCGATTCAAGATTCGGCTTTAGCGCCAATCCTGTCCAGTTTGGGTGAACCTCATGATCTTGATAGCAGAGTCGCCGCCTGACCCCTCACCCCGGCCCTCTCCCCGCAAGCGGGGAGAGGGGCTCGGATTCAACGATGTGCAGTTATTCTCAAACGGACCTGAAGTGAACAGCATTGAGGCTATCGCTCCCATTTTCTTCTGGAAACACAAAACGCTTCCTGGCTCCAGTTGTGACTTCAGCAATCGGATCCCCGGCCCACCCGCGGTCTGGGGGAGTCCCAGAATTCGGTAGTGGGTCAGTGAAAATGGCCCGCTACCCCAAACTCAGACTGCATTAACCCTCATGAGCCGGGCAAGGGATAGTCATTCTGTAAATATTGATTACTGAGGTGTTAACAAGTAGTTGACTTCGTGCGGCGCTCCGCTTACGCTGGGTCTTTGAGGTTGCCTCCGGCCAATCTCCGCACTTAGGTGCAGCGTTTCGTAAGTTCGCTCACGTATTCTTGCACCCCCTCACCCGGCGCTGCGCGCCACCCTCTCCCCGCTTGCGGGGAGAGGGGCTGGGAGTGAGGGGGTGTTGAAGACCGTTGCAAAAATACGTTACCGTAATTGCGAATGGTGGTACTTAGGTGCAGAAGATGTTGTTCCGGAAACGGGCGGCCTGACGGAGGGACTCTTGACGCAGGCGCGAAGATTCGGGATGTTGGTTTTGGGAAGCTCACTCCTGCTTGGGGGTTTGTGTGGCAGCGCTCTGCCTCGCGGGGCGCACTCTACGGTTCATTCAACCCCTCATCCCGCAGCATCCATCCCGGCCGTGTGGAAATCCGAGACCACCAAGAGTGAATATCGCATCCAGGTCTCGGCCAATTCCTTTACCGCCGTGTGGACCAATATTCCCAAGCCGATGCAGCAGCAAGGAGCTTACGTCCGCACCGAATGCCGCCGCATGGGATCAAAGTGGATTGGGACCACGCGCAGCTATCTGCCCTTTTCCTGCGGGGCGGGCAGCGCCGGACACCCTCCTGCGGTCCATTGGTGCCACATCCTGACGCGCACCGAAATTTCAAGCATTGCGCCCGGCCGAATCGAAGGTCGGGGTGAGGCGCTGAAGTCGTTCGACTGCGATCATTGCAGGATTCTGCAGAAGGAGTGGAAGCCGTTTACTTGGGCGCCACTGGCGGGACGCTGACAGGCCGGGGCGGGAGACATCTCAGTTCAACGGCAGGTAAGCCAGGCGGGTCTTTCCGTGAATCTTGAGGTGGCAGGAACAGTCTTGCTGGCCGCAGAGGACGGAAACGGTTCCCGCATACTGGGCTTGAGTAATCAGGTCCAGGTGCCCGCATTTGGGGCAGGACAAGATGGCATAGAAGCCGGAATCGAGTGGGGCGCGTAACGCCGCCGTATCCTCCAGCAGGATGATGTCTCCGGGATCCATTTCGCCTACTGCGTTGTCCTGCACATAACGGAGTTGCACCGGCGGCTTCGCGCCGGGCGTCCGGCAGTTTGAAGTCTCACAATTCTCCCTGCTATTGGCTAAGGGACGACTGCTGTTTTTCCGTATGATCCGGCTCTGGCTCATGAATGGTCCTCACCCTTGCTGCTGCATTTGGCAATTTCGGCGGCGTATGGGCAGGCAGGCGGCCGCACCGGTAGCACGGGGCTTCAGTCCGGCTGTATCGGGCTGAAGCCCCGTGCTACGAGCTGCCGTCGCTCGCCCTCGCGCCTGCGAATCGCAGGCGCGAGCAATCCCCTGGCGCCGGGCGCCGCGAGGATTGTTTCCCCCTCCCTTCAACAATATCGACGCGGAGAACGGAAAACTTGAGGGCAAGACGCGTGGCAGATGGCAGAACCGTCGCGCGACCCCTCTCCCCAATCGGGAAGCTCAGAATATCAAGCCGATTAACCCCAATGCTGTTCATTAAGCTAACTACCCCATCGGAGCCTGATTCCACGCGCTGTAGGGGCGGGCCTTGTGCCCGCCCGTGGGCGACCCCAAGGGTCGCCCCTACGAGATGTCCCCTTATCTGAACAGCTTTGGGGTTAAGCAGGCCGGTCAGGAAGCCGGTTGGGCTTCGGCGTGATGCCGGACGTCAATGCCCTCAATCAGGAACAGCACGTCTTCAGCGATGTTGGTGGCGTGGTCAGCAATGCGCTCCAGATTGCGCGCCACGAACATCATGCTGACGCACTGCGGAATCATTCCCGGGTTTTCCTGCATATAGCGAATCATCTGGCGGTAGATGGTGCCGCACCAATCGTCCACCTCGTCGTCCGAGGTGAGCACGCTGCGAGCCAAGTCCGACTCCTTCCTCACAAAGGAATCCAGGGCCTTGCGGACCATGGATTCGACCAGCGTGGACATTTGCGGGATGTCTACGGAGGCGGACACGGCGGGCTCGTGGAACAGGTCGAGCGCCCGCTCCACGATGTTGACGGCGAGATCGCCCATGCGCTCCAGATCGTTGTTGATCTTGATGGCAGACATCAAAAAGCGGAGGTCCTTGGCCACGGGCTGCTCCAGAGCCAGCAGGCGAATCGCCAAATCGTCAATATCGATCTCCATCTGATTGATGCGGGACTCATTGTTCAACACCTGCTGGGCGAGCTGCTCATCGCGCTCCACCAGCGAGTGGACGCTGCGGTAAATCGCCGATTCCACAAGGCCGCTCATCTGCAGCAGCAGCTTGCGGAGGTCGTCCAGCTCTTCTTCAAAATGACGCAATGGTTTTCCTCCATCCCGAGGGGCTTAACCCTATGGCGGCCGCCGCAGCGCCGATGTTATCCGAAACGGCCCGTGATGTAATCCTCTGTTTCCTTCCGCACGGGGGTCTTGAATAGAATCCGCGTTTCGTTAAACTCTATCAGCCGGCCCAGCAAAAAGAAACCGGTAACGGTGGAGACGCGGGCCGCCTGCTGCATATTGTGGGTGACGATCACGATTGTACAGATATCCTTCAGCGTCAAGAGAAGGTCTTCGATCTTGGCAGTGGCGATGGGGTCCAGCGCCGAGCAGGGCTCATCCAGCAATAAAACTTCCGGGTCAACGGCCAGGGCGCGGGCGATGCAGAGCCGTTGTTGCTGTCCTCCCGAAAGGGCGTAGGCAGACTTGCGCAACGAATCCTTCACTTCATCCCAGAGTGCGGCGCGCCGCAGGCTCTTTTCCACGGCTTCGGCCAGGGTCATACCGCGCGGCACGCCGTTGACTCTCAGGCCATAGGCGACGTTATCGAAGATGGTCTTGGGGAAAGGGTTGGGCTTTTGAAACACCATTCCCACCTGCCGGCGCAACGTGACCAGGTCCATGGACTCGATGTCGGTGCCGTCCAGCAGAATCTTCCCTTCCATGCGGGAGTGATGCACCGTTTCCGACAAGCGGTTCAGAGTGCGGAGAAAAGTCGACTTGCCGCAGCCGGAAGGACCAATCAGGGCGGTGATGGTCTTCTCCGGAATGGAAAAGGAAATATCCATCAGGACCTTTTTCGGCCCGTAGTAAAACTCCAGGTCCGAAATCTGGAATTTGGCCACAGCGCCCGCCGGGAAGCGGATGGCGGCGTCCGGTTTCTTTCCTTCAGCAGGTGGAGGATAAGCCATGGAAGGTTTTATGGCTGAACTCATCAAATTCTTACCGCCCCGTCGGTTGACCGCGCAGCAGGAGGGCACGGGCACAGATATTGATCAGGAGGACCAGCATCAGCAGGACAAATCCAGCCGCCCAGGCTTGCCGCTGCCAGTCATCATAAGGCGAAATAGCATAGGTAAAGATCATCACCGGAAGCGAAGCTGTGGGCTGCATCCAGCCGGTTGACCAATAGCGGTTGTTGAAGCTGGTGAAGAGCAAGGGCGCCGTCTCCCCGGCGACGCGGGCCATGCTGAGCAGAATGCCCGTGGCAATGCCCCGGAAAGCCGCCGGGACCACCACCGTGGCAATGCCTCGCCAGCGGCTGGTGCCCAGCGCCAGAGCGCCTTCGAGCAGTGTGCCGGGCACGGCGCGCAGAAAGTCCTCCGTGCTGCGCATGACAACCGGAATCACCATGATCCCCAAGGCCAGACCGCCCGCCAGCGCGGAGAATTCATGGAACGGAAGCACTACCAGAGTATAAGCGAAAATGCCGGTCACAATCGAGGGCACCCCATTCAGCAGGTCCGCAGCGTAACGGACCATGAAGGTCATGGTGTTTCCCCCGAATTCCGCCAAATAAACTCCGGCAAGAAGCCCCACCGGAATCCCGGTGACTGCCGCGATCAGCAGAATCTTGCCACTTCCCACAATGGCGTTGGCCATGCCTCCGCCGGACTGGCCCACCGGCGTGGGCAACTTGGTGAGGAAGTCCCAACTTAGGTAATGCCCGCCATTCCAAAGAAGGTAACCCAAGATAAAGCAAAGCGCCAGGACGGACATAACCGCGCACACTCCGGTCGCGCCCAGCATCACCACGTTCACAACCCGGCGGCGCGCCATGCGGAAGCTCATGTTTGGATCGTCCCTCCCTTGGTGGTCGCCAAAATCAGCAAGCGGGCCAAGCCATTCAGGATGACGGTAATGATGAAAAGGACCAGCCCGAGCTCGATCAGCGACTGCAAATAGAGCTTTCCGGTGGCTTCGGTGAATTCATTGGCTATGACCGCGGCGATGGTATAGCCGGGCGCCAGCAGGGATGCGCTGATCTTTGGATCATTACCGATCACCATGGTCACGGCCATGGTTTCACCCAAGGCCCGGGCCAATGCCAGAAAGATTGATCCGAGAATGCCGGTTTTCGCGTAAGGGACCACCACTTGCCAGATGGCTTCCCAGCGCGTTGCGCCCAAACCCAGAGCCGCCTCGCGCTGGTCCGCGGGCACCGCCAGCAGCACTTCGCGGGAAACCGAGAGAATGTAAGGAACAATCATGATCGCCAAGACCACTCCGGCCGTCAGGAACCCCACGCCATAAATAGGTCCGGTGAACAGCGGCGTGTACCCCAGGAATTTTTGCAAAAACGGATCCACCGTGGTGCGCATTACCGGCACGACCACGAAGATGCCGAGCAATCCGAAAATCACACTGGGCACGGCGGCGAGCAGCTCCACGACAAACGTGAGCATGTCCGAAAGGCGGGGAGGAGCGAATTCCGCGAGGAAGATGGCGCCGCCAACGCCCAGCGGGACCGCGATCATCAGGGAGAGAACCGAGGTGACCACCGTTCCATAGATAAAGGGCAGCGCCCCGAAGTCGCCAAACACCGGGTCCCACGCCCGCGACACAAAAAAGGTCCAACCAAATTGATGGCGGGAAACCGAGGAATTGCGGTAAAGCTGGAACACCAGCAGGCCGACGATCAGGCAGACGAGGGCCGCGAAGATCAGGGTGATGAGATGGGCGATTTCATCGCCATTGCGCAGGCGGGCTGCGAACGATTTTGCATTCGCCGCTGCCTGCGGCGGCCGCGATCCGGCGGCCATGGTGTCGGCTGTTCCCATGGATTAGTTGACTTCCGAAATGTGCCCCATTTCAATTGCCGCAACGGCATCGGGCAGGCTGGCATAAGCCAACGGCTCCGTATACTTCTGTCCGTCGGTCAACATCCAGTGCAAGAAGCCCTTGATGATCTGCCGCTTCGTTCCGTCCGCGATATGCGCCGGAATCAAGAGATAAGTGAAGCTGCAAATCGGGTAGGCGTTTGCCCCCGGAGCATTGGTGATGGACACCCGCACGTCGTTTTGCATCTTCGCCGCCGCACCCGCCGCTGCTGCCGTCACCGTGGCCAGGCTCGCCTTGATGAAATGGCCGGAGGAGTTCTGCACGGTGCCGTAGGGCAGATGGGTCTGAAGGGCGTAGACCAGTTCCACGTAGCCGATGGAATAGGGCGTTTCTTTCACGATGCCGGTAACTCCTTCGTTGCCCTTGCCGCCCAAGCCGACAGGCCAATTGACGGATGTGTTGCTTCCCACCCGGCTCTTCCATTGCGGGCTGACCTTGGAAAGATAATCCGTCCACACGAACGTGGTCCCACTGCCATCCGACCGGTGTACCACCACGATGTTGTTGCCCGGTAATGATACTCCTGGATTGGCCTTGGCGATAGCCGGATCGTTCCATTTCGTAATCTGGCCGAGATAAATGCCGGCCAGCGACTGCGGCGTGAAATTCAGGGTCGCGGTAACGCCTGGAATATTATACGTCGGCATCACCGCGCCCAGAACGGTCGGAAACTGAATAATCTTGAAGCTGAACGTGGCCAGCAGCTTATCGTTCAGGGGCATGTCGGAAGCGCCGAAGTCCACGGTGCCCGCCTTGAGTTGCTGGATGCCGCCACCCGAACCGATGGACTGATAGTTAATCTCAACATCCGGGTGAAGCTGATGGTAAACATCGAACCACTGGGAGTAGATGGGATATGGGAAAGTCGCCCCTGCCGCATTCAGCAGGACGTTTGTAGGGGAGGGTGGCGCCAGCGCCATAATCAGGGCTCGGGTAGGGGAAGGCGCCGGCGCAGGGGAGGAGGGCCGGGTTACGGATACCAATGCCACCACAGCAAATCCGACTAACAAAAGAAAGGGCGCGTACATCTTCAGATGCTTGTTCACGGAGAGCTCCTTAGATAAGCATTTCTTGAAGAATCAGTGTAAACGGCCAGTGTTACAGATAAGTTAAGGCGACTTTAAATTTAATGAAATAAAGGGAATAGCCATCAAACGGCTTCCATCCGGTCGTCCTTTGATTTCCCACGCGAACTCTTGCCGTGTGGCATGTCGAACGCGGATTTTTGGCTTTCGCTCAGGTTCAGGCAAAGAATCGGTAGAGATGCAGCGGTCCTTGAATTTGAAAACAATGTCCCACAAGGTCTAGATGGACACTTTTTGTCATCCGGTGTTTCGGGCTATCTTTCCAGTTCGTCCCCGAATTCCGGCGCGAAACTCCTGAGAATATTTACCCTCTAGTTAACTAGCCACTTGCCCTGGTCAAGCCATTCCTTCGCAGTGGGCCGGTTTGGCTCTTGGTGCGGCGAGTTTACCTCGCCAATTGGCGGTGTAAAGCCGCCTCTACTTCTGATTTTCCACTCCGACCCCGGAATACTCATGGAAGTTGGGCCTTTCGTGGGAATGGCAAGCGTGGCGGATGCGGTCCCAACTTTCGCCAGGACGCCGGAGCAGATGGCAACCACTGCCACCCCCTTTGCATCCATAGTGGTTTGCAGCCAGGACGACCCAACGGCCGACCAGAAACAGTTTGACCTCTGGTTAGCCGCTCAAATTTCATCAAAACCGATATTCCGGCCGGGAGGAGACCCAGAAATGAGTCCGAAGACTACGAAGTTCTTCCTTGGGGTAGGGATTCTGGAGCTCTGTCTGCTGGCAGCAGGGTCACTGCGGGCGCAAGTCCCTGGCGCCACGCTGTCTGGAACCATTACGAGCCTTTCGGGAGCAGTGGTCACCAATGCTAAAATCACCGTCAAAAATGTGGCCACAGGTCAATCGACCGAAACCCAAACCAATTCGGACGGTTTCTACACCGTACCAAACCTTATGGCGGGAGAATATGAGGTTTCCGTCTCGGCTGTGGGATTCAGCACCAAAGTAAGCAAAGTGATGCTCACGGCGGGGGCCAAGCAAACCCTGGGCCTGAGTTTGATAGTCTTTCCCGGCAGCGCCTTAACGCCTTCGCTGGGGGATCTGGGTTTCTCGCCGAATCAGGTCCAAGGAAATGCCCAGAGTCAGGCACTGCTCGACAAACGATCGCACATGCTGCAGATCCATCAACGGCTCGGCTTGATAACGACCGTTCCTTTGGTCGTTTCGCTCTTCACCGGCCCTGGCGCCAAGGGCCATCACGGTCTACCCGGCAGTCCGGGCGGCCGCAATCTGCATATGGGCCTGGGCATTTTGACAACGGGCATGTATTTTACCACCGCCTACTATGCCATTCGTGCTCCCAAGATTCCAGGAACCGAACCCTATGGGCTGATTCGACTGCACAAGGCCCTGGCCTGGATTCATGGCCCGGGGATGATCCTGACCCCTATCCTGGGAGCAATTGCTTACAGCCAGCTCAGCAACGGGGAAAGGGTTCACGGGATCGCAAAATATCATTCGTTGGCGGCCGTTACGACCGCCGCAGCTTATGGCGCCGCAATTTTATCCGTAACCCTAAAATGAATTCTGAAGAGGCGTGATGAATAAGAAAATCCTGGCCGTACTCCTGCTTCTCGCCCTGCCGCAGATTCTCCGGGCGGATAGCCAATGGGTTCTTGTAAAATCCACGCTGACGTATCACATGTCTCACCCGCTGCATGAGGCCGATGGCGTGAGTCATGCGGCACGGGGGAAAGGAATCTGCCACGCCGGAGAATGCAATTTCCTGATTGCCGCGCCGGTCAAGTCATTTGATTCGAGGAACAGCAACCGCGACCTGCACATGCTCGAGGTGGTTCGCGGGGCGCAATTTCCCATGGTCGTCGTGCGCACCTCACTGCCCGAAAACGCACCTGCATCAGCAAGCATCCATGCCGATCTGGAGGTTCAGTTTGCCGGCCAGACCGCCCACTATAAGCAGGTTCCATTCAAGCTGGTAACTCAAGGGAACAAGATCCGGATAACAGGAACCATTCCGGCAACAGTTTCCGATTTCAAGATAGACCCCCCCAAACTCTTAACGATACCCATTAAGAACGAGATCCCGGTGACCGTGGACATGACCTGGCGCCGGATGTGAATGGCAAGTGCTGGCCGCCCCCCATCCTGCCTTTTGCGTGCCCCATCTTCCCGCCTTTGGAACTAAACCGTCCCGCTTCCTGGTGGTACAGTGTTGTCAGGAGAAAGCGTTCCAGTGGATTCAGATCTAGCCCAAAAGGCTGAGGCGCTGCCCAATCAGCCCGGCGTTTACATCTTCAAGGACGAAGGTGGGAAACCCATCTACGTGGGCAAGGCTAAGTCCCTGCGCCAGCGCGTGCGGTCGTATTTCCAGGAATCGCGGACTTCGGACGATAAGCGCGACCGGATGCTGGACGCGGCGCGCGACCTCACCACCATCGTGGTGGATAACGAAAAGGAGTCGTTGGCGCTGGAGAACAACCTGATCAAGCAGTACAAGCCCCGTTACAACATTCTCCTGCGCGATGACAAAACTTATCCTTACATCAAGCTCACCATGGGCGAGCGATTCCCGCGCATTTACGTCACGCGCCGCTACCGTAAGGACGGTTCCACCTACTATGGGCCGTATTTTCCGGCGAACCTGGCCTATCGCATCGTGGACCTGGTTCACCGCTCGTTCCAAGTTCCATCCTGCTACGTCGACCTCCGCCGGTTCCACCCGCGGCCTTGCCTGCAATATTTCATCAAGCGCTGTCTGGGACCTTGCACGGAGGGCCTGACCACGCCGGAAGTCTATGCGCAGCGCGTGCGCCAGGTGCGCATGTTCCTGGAAGGGCGAGTCAGCGAATTGTCGCGCGACTTGCAGCAGGAGATGGCCCGCGCCTCCGAACAACAGCAGTACGAGGAGGCGGCGCGCTACCGCGATCAGATTGAAACCATCGAGGCGTTGCGCGAGCGGCAGAAGATGGCGGCTTCACGCGGCGAAGACTTTGACATCCTGGGATTCCACCAGGAAGGGCCGCTGGTGGCGGTCAACCTCTTTCACCTGCGGCATGGCCGGGTGGTGGATCGCCGCGAATTCTTCTGGGAAGACGTGGGTGAGTTCGTCCCGGCCGAGTTTTTTTCCACACTGCTCCAGCAGTTGTACCTGGACCAGCAGTTCCTGCCCAATGAGATTCATGTGCCCGTGGATTTCGAGGACCGTGAGGCGCTGGAGGAATTGCTCACCGAAAAGAGGGGCGGACTTGTGAAAATCCTCACGCCGCAGAGCGGCCATCGCCGGTCCATGATTGAGTTGGTGGCGCGTAATGCGCGCAATTCCTTCGAGCGCCGCTTCCGGGTGATGAAGCCACCGGTTCGCGAGATGCTTGAAAATTTGGCCGAAGCCCTGGAGTTGCCCAAACCCCCCACCCGCGTCGAGTGCTTTGATATTTCCCACACGCAGGGAACCGACATTGTGGCCTCCATGGTGGTGTGGGATAACGAAGGCATGAAGAAGAGTGACTACCGCAAATTCATCATTAAGACCGTTCTCCAAAATGACGATTTCGCCAGCATGAGGGAAGTTGTAACACGCCGCACCAAGCGCCTTTTGGCCGAAAAGAAGAAACTACCGGACCTCATTTTGATTGACGGCGGCATTGGCCAACTGCACGCCGCCGCCGCCGCTCTGGAGAGTCTCAAGATTATCAATCAACCCATTGCCAGCATCGCCAAAAAGGAGGAAATCCTGTACGTGCTGGGCCGGGAAAATGAACCCATCGTTCTTGACCATCATTCGCCGGCTCTCCACATGATCCAGCAGATTCGGGATGAGGCTCACCGCTTTGCCATTACATTTCATCGAGCCCGGCGCTCCAGCCGTGAATTTACCTCTGAGCTTTTGCAGGTTCCAGGCGTTGGCGAACGAACAGCCAAAAAACTGCTTACCCACTTTGGCAGTTTGGAGGCCATTCGAAGAATGTCTCGAGAAGAACTTTCCCAGGTGGTGAAACCGGATTTGGCGGAACAGATCCATGAGCATTTGGGGCCAGGAAAGCATGTGAATAATTTATAAACCGGCCAGACCGACTTCTATATAAACCCAATTTATTTAATATTTTGTTATTGATCTTGGCGTCCGGTTATGGTATCTGTTCTATATGGCAAACGAATCGAGCAGTTTCAAACTCACATACTTGTTGGTAGGACTAGGCATCGGTGCGGCGGTAGGGATTCTCTTTGCGCCGAAGACCGGTGAGGAAACCCGTGACCTGATCGTTGGCAAGACTCGGGACGGCGCACAGTGGGTGACCGATCGCAGCAACGAACTGAGCAAGGCAGTGCAAGGTGTGGCCAAGGATGCGGGACGGAAGATCGACCGTTTGGCGAAGGCCAGTAACGGCTTGGCCGACCGAATCGGCCTGAGCTAGTTCCACCCGGCAATTCTGAGATACGAGCCGCCGGACGTGCGGCTGCGTTGTGGAGGTTCAAATGAGCAATGGTAACGGGGGCTCGAAGTTCGCATTTTTCCTGGCGGGCCTGGGAGTCGGGGCGATTTTGGCGCTGCTTCTGGCGCCGGGTTCCGGTGAGGAGACTCGGCAGATGATCGGCCAGAAGGCCAATGAGGGCAGGGATTACGTGTCCAACAAGAGCAAGGAATTCCGGCAGCAGGCCGAAGGCATCGTGGAGAAAGCCAAGGACTTGGTGACGCAGCAGAAGGAACAACTCTCCGCCGCGCTCGAAGCTGGAAAGCAAGCCTATCAAGAGGAGCGGTCGAAGTCCCGGTGATGCCGGCTTTTCCGGACCACCGGTGCTGGGATGCGAACATGGCCCACGCAAATCTGATGGCCACTTTTGTGGTGGTTGCCGCTTTGGCCCTGGCTTTGCAAGCCGCGGTCATGGTCGGAATCTTTGTGTCCGTCAAACAGTTTCTGACCCGGGCGGACGGCGTCATTCGTGATATGCGCCGGCGGACTGAGCCTTTCTTGGACACCCTCAATGCCATTGCTCAAGACTCGCGCGAGCCAGTTCACAACATCGTCACCAATCTTTCGGACGTGAGCCGGACGCTTCGGGAACGGACAAACCTGGTGGACGCCCGAGTGGGGGAGATGGTGGAAACCTTCCGTTTGCAAGTGGCGCGCATCGATCAATTGATTGCCACATCTGTAGTAAGGGTCAACACCGCGGCGGATGTCATCCAGTCCGGAATCCTCAATCCTGTTTATCAAGCGTCGGCCATTCTGAAAGGCGTTCAAGCGGGCATCGATTACTTTTTCAAACGCCGCCGATCGAGCGGCGCCCGTGAGGCGAACCAGGACGAAGAGCTCTTCATTTAGCCTGCCCGATTTTGCCGAACCCCCTGTGGAGACCACTCCTTTCGCGGCACCCCAATCCAGACAGTCAACCTCAGCGGCGCTGGCGATTTTCGCCCGCGCTCCGGTGCCTGGCCGGGCCAAGACCCGGCTGATTGCATTGCTGGGCGAAGCAGGAGCCGCACAATTCCAGTGCGCTTTGCTCGGCGATTCGTTAGGCAAGGTGAGACCGTTCCACACCGGCGCGGCGCTCTATCTGTTCCTGGCGGGCAGCACCTCCGGGCTGGGCGGTTTGGTGAAAATCCCAACGCAGGTGGAAGTCGCACTTCAAAACGGATCGACGCTGGGTGACCGCCTTGAATCGGCTTTCCGCAAGCTCTTCAAACATCACCAGCGCGCCGTCATCACCGGCACGGACTCGCCGTTGCTCCCTCCAGCCACGCTTCGTCTGGCCCTCCATGAGTTGAGGACATGCGACGCCGTGCTGGGCCCGTGCCCGGACGGCGGATATTACCTGATTGGGCTGCGAGCCTCACGCAGTCAACCCATCCTTCGCGGTCTATTGCGGGAGGTGCGCTGGAGCACCCGCTTCGCTTTCCGGGATACGCTCGGCTCCATCACCCGGCGAGGACTTTCCTGCTCAGTTCTGCCCGAATGGAATGATGTGGACCGTCCGGCTGATGTTTTGCGTCTGCGTCGGTGGCTTCACCGCCATGCCACGGCGCGGCGCTTGGCCCCGCAAACCTGGCGGTTCCTCAAAACATTCTTGTAACCGTTCGGCACGCAGCCGGAGGGTCGGATCTCAGTCTGCTGTAGCGGCGTCTCTGAGCACGGAAGATGCTGATCAAAACAATTCGGCGGTCAGAGACCGCCGCTACAGCAGCAAAAATGTACCGCTACCTCCGGCGGAGGCACCCGTCCGTGCTTATGCCGCGCTTTCGCGGCATAATGGCTGGTGTTCGAAGAAGCTGCGCTCCGTGATAGCGCGCCGATGGAGATGCCATGCACAAAGATCGCATTAGCGGCGGAACATTCATTTTGGTTTCACTTCTCATGGGCGCTTGGCCGGGACTCGCCCAAACCCCAACCCCGGCTACGGCCACATCCACTGCGGCCAATCAAAAAAACCTCTCGGTGACGGTTTACAATTCCGATCTGGCCCTGGTGCGGGACGTTCGCGATGTGAATATTCCGGCTGGGACGGTCGATCTCCGGTTTGAGGACATCGCCGCCAGCATCCAGCCGGAAACCGTTCACATTGCATCGGTGACGTCGCCCCAAGGTCTCGACGTTCTGGAACAAAATTACGAATACGATCTGTTGAACCCGGCGAAACTCTTGCAGAAATACGTGGGCAAGCAGGTGACGCTGATCCGCCTCGAGTTGCACGACCAATCGACCGTGGAAGTTCCCGTCAAGGCGACGCTGCTGGCGGATAATGACAGTCCTGTCTGGCAGGTGGGCAATGAAATTGTCACCGGTATGGGGGCGGACCGCTATGTATTCCCCGACCTTCCCCAGAACCTTTACAGCAAACCCACGCTCATCTGGCTGCTGAAGAATCGCAATGCAGGCGAACAGACCATCGAGGCTTCCTACCTGGCGGAGAAAATCCACTGGAGTGCGGATTACGTGCTCAACGTCACAAGCGATGAGAAGAGCAGCGCATTGAACGGATGGGTGACCATCAATAACAACACCGGCACGTCGTTTCGCGACGCCCAGCTTCAACTGGTTGCCGGGCAGGTGCATCAAGTAACTCGACAGCCGATGTTCCGTCGTTACGCCATGCGGAATCAAGTGGCCTCGCCTGCCGCCGCGCCGTTTGCCCAGGAGTCCATCTCCGAATACCATCTCTACACGCTGGGCCGCCGCACCACGCTCGCCAACAACGAATCCAAGCAGATCAGCCTGCTTTCCGCGGCGAATATTCATATCGAGAAAACGTTTGAAGTCAACGGCAACGGCTTCTACTTTCGCAGTGCCATGGGACCGGGCCAGCCCACCAAGGACCCAATCGAGGTCCATCTGAAATTTCGGAACTCGAAGGACAATTCGCTGGGTATGCCCTTGCCGGAGGGCACGGTGCGGGTTTATCAGGCTGACTCCCACGGGCGGGAACAATTCATCGGCGAGGATCACATTGGCCACACGCCAAAAGACGAGAAACTCAACCTCCTGATCGGCAACGCTTTTGACGTGGTTGAGGAGCGGAAGCAGACCGATTACCAATCGCTTGGCCCCAACGCCTCGGAAAGCGCCTATGAAATTACGATTCGCAATCACAAGAACGAACCCATCACGGTGAAGGTGAATGAACCACTGGGCGGCGATTGGACCATGCAATCTTCCAATTTCAAATACCAAAAGACTTCGGCCTTCTCAGCGAGGTTTGAGATTCCTGTGCCTGCGAATGGCCGGGCGGTGTTGAACTACCGAGTGCGGGTGAGGTGGTGAAAAAGAAGAAGCCGTCAGCTTTCAGGCTTCAGCCTGGATTGTTCATGCACTTCCCCTGACGGTCCCCAAGGGAGATTCGTGAATAACTGCACACGGTTGAACCAGTGCCCCTCACCCGCCGCTTCGCGGTACCCTCTCCCCGCTTGCGGGGAGAGGGCCGGGGTGAGGGGGAACGCGACGACCATGCCATCAAAATCATGAGGTTCATCCTAACTGAACAGTATTGGGAATAGGCGCTTTTCCGGGGATTAAGGCAGGCAAGCTCACGCTGCAAGCTGATCGCTTCACACAATCAACATGCAATCACCATAGCTATAAAACCGGTATCTTTGTTCCACGGCGTGGCGATACGCCTTCAGGATCAGTTCGCGCCCCGCAAATGCTGAAACCAACATGAGCAAGGTGGATTGCGGCAGGTGGAAATTGGTGAGCAGGCCGCGAACGGCGTGAAACTCGTGACCCGGCACAATGAACAAATTTGTTTCTCCCCGCCCCGGCTCAATCCGCCCTGGCCCCATGCTTCCCGGCTCGCTTTGTCCTGTGCCAGCTTGCACTGGACCGGGAAGGGCCAGGTGTTCGAGCGTCCGCGTGGAAGTGGTGCCCACGGCAATCACACAGCGGTTTTCTTCGAGCGCCCGATTGATGGCGGCAGCGGTTTCCGGCGAAGCCTCAAACCTTTCCGGTTCCATGCGATGGTCCTCCACCTGTTCCACGCGCACCGGTTGGAACGTACCGAGTCCCACGTGGAGCGTGACCTCACAAGTCTCGACGCCGCGCACCCTCAGTTCCTCCAGCACCCCCCGGGTGAAATGGAAACCGGCGGTGGGAGCCGCTACGGCGCCCCGCACCGTGGCATAAACCGTCTGGTAAGTTTCGCGGTCGGCGGCTTCGTCCGGGCGGCGAACGTAGGGCGGCAACGGAACGTGGCCAATGCGGTCGATGGTTTCCTCCACACCGCCCTCGCGAGCCTTCAGCCGCACCCGCCGGATGCCGCGCTCGCCCCGGCCCAGGATTTCCGCCTCCAGAGCGCCCGCGCCGAAAATCAAGATTTCACCCGTCCGCAATTTCCGGCCCGGATGCACCAAACCTTCCCACGTGCCATCCTCCAACTGCCGGGTCAGGAACAATTCCACTTCGCCACGCAGAAATTGATTTACAGCGGGATTATTTTTCCCGATTTCCTGTGCGGTTGTGCCCAATCGCTGCCCCAGCAGCCGCGCCGGAAATACTTTGGTGTTGTTAAACACCACCAGATCGCCGGGCCGAAGAATTTGAGGAAGCTCGCGGAACTTGCGGTCTTCAAACGTTCCACGTTGGCGGTCCACCAACATCAGCCGCGAAGCGTCACGCGGCTCCATGGGCCGCTGGGCGATCAAGTCTCTGGGTAAGGCGAAGTCAAATTGGTCAACTCTCATGCAATCTGATTTTAACGCGGATGTGATACATTACCTCCGTGCAAACTGGAACTGTCACCATTTCGCGCCGCGCCACCGACCGGATTCTCGCCGGCCACCCGTGGATTTACCGTACCGATGTGGAAAAGGCTGAGGCTGAGCCGGGCGCCGTGGTGCGCCTGATGGATGGCCGCAAGCGTTTTTGGGGACAGGCGCTTTACAGCGATAAGTCGCAAATTGCGGTGCGATTGCTCACCCGCGAGGAGCGCACTTTCGATCGCACTTTTCTTGCCGAGCGCATTGCTGCGGCCGCAGCCTGGCGGCGTGAAATCGTGGGTGACGCGCAGGCTTACCGCTTGGTGGCCTCGGAAGGCGACCGCTTGCCCTCGCTCATCATTGACCGCTATGGCGACCGGTTCGTCATGCAGACTCTGAGCCAGGGAACGGACCGTTGGAAGCCGATGCTGATTGAAATCCTGCAGGAACAATTCAATGCCAAGACCATCATTGAGCGTAACGACGTACCGGTACGGAAGCTCGAAGGCTTGATGGAGCAGAAGGGCGTTCTTGCCGGTGAGCCGGTAACCGAAGTTGCGATCCATGAAAACGGCGTCATTTTCCACTTTGATTTGCTGGCGGGACAGAAGACGGGGGGCTTCCTCGACCAGCGGGAAAATCGCGCTGCGGCTCGTGAGCGCGCGCGCGGACGGGCGCTCGATTGCTTCTGCTACGGTGGGGGCTTTGCCTTGACCGTCGCTTCGCGCTGCGAATCGGTGCTGGGCGTGGATAGCTCGGCAGAGGCGCTGGCGCTGGCGCGCCGCAATCAGGAATTGAACGGTATCTCCAACGTCGAATGGAAGGAAGCCAACTGTTTTGACTTCCTCAAAGCGGCGGACCACGACGGCCTGCGCTTTGACACGGTGATTGTGGATCCGCCCGCCTTCGCGCCGCAAAGGTCGAACGTTGAACCGGCGTTGCGCGGCTATAAAGAGTTAAACCTGCGCGCCTTGAAAATCCTGAATCCCGGCGGATTTCTAGTGACTTGTTCCTGCTCCTTCCATGTCAGTGAAGCCGATTTTCTCGAGGCCGTGGCCAGCGCCGCGCTCGATGCCCATCGCCAAGTGGTGGTGGTGGAGCGGCGCACGCAATCGCGCGATCACCCCATTTTGCTCACCGTGCCGGAGACGCATTATCTTAAATGTCTGATCCTGCGCGTGCTGTGATTTTCCAACGGCAACGTAGCGCCGCCGTCCCGGCGGCATTTGGCCGGCAGGATGCCGGCGCTACTTGCCTGCTTTCGAGCCGCCAGGAGCTAACGGCATCTCGCCGTCCACGTCTTCGGCTTGGCAGTGATAAAGCGGTTTCAAGCACGGTGACCCGGAGGCGCTCTGTCCCTGGGCTCACCGCAATCTGGCGGGTGGCGGGCGCCAACAGCCTCGTGGTAAGCTTGCCAGCGGAGGAGCCAGCATGACCCCGGCCCAAACATTGCGCGAAGCGTTCCGTGCTACCGACCCTCAGCCTTTGCCGAGCGGAGACTCTTACTTTGTGAACCTCGCCCAGGCGCGAGGCTCCACCGCCACCGTCCGGCTGAGACAGATGATTCAGAACTGCGACTCCGGAGAGTACTCCGCCATCGCTTTCAGCGGGCACCGCGGCTCCGGCAAGTCGACCGAGCTTCGCCAGTTGGAGAGCGAGCTCGCGCCTTCCTGCTTCACGCTCTACCTGGACATCAACGACTTTCTGGACGCTGCGGACGTCGATTACACCGATCTCTTTCTGCTAGTGTCGCGAAGCCTGCTCGACGCTTTGCGCGAGAGGGAAGTCCCTCTCAGCACGAATCTGCTTCGAGACGTGGAGGCGTGGTTCAGGCAGGTCACAAAGGAGACGGAGGAGAGCATTCAGCTTTCGGCGGGCATCAGCGCGGAAGCGCAAGCCGGCGTGAACATTCCGTTTGTGGCACGCCTGCTCGCCAAGCTGACGGCCGACGTCAAGGCTGGGTCTTCCCAGAAGAAGACCACGCGAGAGGAGCTTGACCGTTACTTCAGCGGTCTCCTCAGTAACACGAATGTTTTGCTGACCTCAGCCGCCAAAGCCTTGCAGCAGGCCGTCCGGCCCAGCCAGCTTCTTATCGTGTTCGACAATCTCGACCGTTTGCCGCCGGACAAGAGTGAAAAGCTGTTCTTCGATCACGGTTCGCAATTGCGCGGCATGGCGTGCCACGCCATTTACACGGTGTCGATCGACACCTTTTACTCGCGCCGGGGTCTCTTCAACGTCTTTCCGGGTCATGTCATCCTGCCGAACGTGAAGCTGCGCGCCGGAAAGTCCTCCAAGGAGCCGCACCGAGCGGGGGTCGAAGCCATGCGCGAGATCATCCGCCGGCGCCTGGACGTGGAAACCCTTATCAGCCCGCCGGCGCTGGCCGGCGAATTTATCCGGCTGAGTGGCGGTTCGGTGCGGCAGCTCATCCGGCTGCTCCGCGAGGCGGTGCTCAGCGCCCAGTCGCGCGAGCTTGCCGCCATCAATTCTCAGGCGCTTGAGGATGCAACCCGAAACCTCCGGCAGGACTTCGAGCGCATGCTTGCGCCATCCGACTATGAGTTGCTCCGCCGCGCCTGGGACACAAAGAGCATCGAGAAAACAGATGCCTATATGCAACTGCTCTCGAACCTCTCCATCCTGGAGTACAATGGAGACGAGCTCTGGTATGACGTTAATCCGCTGATCGAGTCCATCCATGCCTTCCAGGACGTCGCCAAGAAGCCGCGTGCAAGAGCCCGCCGCTGATGAGGCTGTGGAGCGCGACTATCGCAAGCTGCTCGCCTTTCTCGACCTTTCCTCCGGCTTCACGCTGGCCATCGCCCGGTGCAACCTGCCCTCACTGCGACGGGAAATCGTCGAGCGGGCTCGGAAAGATGCTGGCCGCTCGGGGGTGGTGGTCAAGATTGTCGACTTCGCGGGCGATGCGCCGGAGGACTTCGTGCCCGGCGTTCGTCGGGGGCTTGACGACGCGCCTTCCAATGGCCGCCTGGCGGCGATGGTGACGGGACTGGACGGTCTGATTTACAAATCGGCGAGCCCAGAGGAGCTTCGCGGAGACGGACGGCCGCCGTTTGTGGCCCGCCTCAACTTCGACCGCGAGCGCATCGCGCAGGAGCTGCGCTTTCCGATTGTCTTATGGCTGGAGAGCGAGTCCACGAAACTCCTCCTCACGCAAGCTCCGGACCTGATGCAGTGGGTGAGCGCCCATTTCGACTTCGGGGGTCCCGCCGTCACGGAGAAGGCGTTCAGCACGCTTGTGGAGAGTTACCCGGCGCTTGACCGCCAGGGCGGAACAGAGACCCGCGCCCAGTTGGGCGAGCTCAGCGGCTTGCTGCAGGAGCTCGATGAGACCCAGGGCGCTCAGGACGCCGCCGGCCTGCGAAAACGGCTCGCTGTATTGAATGCCCTTGCGGAAAGATGCTACCGGCTCGGAGACTCGCAGCAGGCCAAGGCCTACTGGGCGGAAGCCTGGAAAATCGCGACGAAACTGAAAGACCGGCGTGAGGAAGCCGCGGCCTTGGGCAACCTGGGCATTGCCTACAACAGACTCGGCGAGACCCGCCGCGCCATCGAGTGCCACGAGCAGGCCCTGGCCATTATGCGCGAGATCGGCGACCGGCGGGGCGAAGGGACCGCGCTCGGCAACCTGGGCATTGCCTACAACAGACTCGGCGAGACCCGCCGCGCCATCGAGTACCACGAGCAGGCCTTGGCCATTGCCCGCGAGCTCGGCAACCGGCGGGGCGAAGGTAACGCGCTCGGCAACCTGAGCAACGCCTACTACAGACTCGGCGAGACCCGCCGCGCCATCGAGTACTACGAGCAGGCCCTGGCCATTGACCGCGAGCTCGGCAACCGGCGGGGCGAAGGCCATGACCTCGGCAACCTGGGCAACGCCTACGACGCCTTGGGCGAAACCCGCCGCGCCATCGAGTACTACGAGCAGGCCCTGGCCATTGCCCGCGAGCTCGGCGACCGGCGGGGAGAAGGGACCTCGCTTAACAACCTGGGCTTGGCCTACGCCGCCCTGAACGAGACCCGCCGCGCCATCGAGTACTACGAGCAGGCCCTGGCCATTGCCCGCGAGATCGGCAACCGGCAGGGCGAAGGCAACGCGCTCTGGAACATGAGCCTCGCTCTTGACACGCTCGGGCAGCACCCGAAGGCCATTGAACTTGCCGAGGCGGCGCTTAAGGTCTACGAGCAAATCGAAGACCCCGGGGCCAGCACGGTGCGAAGCCAGCTCGAACAATGGAGACGCTAGGCGAGAAGGAAGCCAGCCAGCAAGTAACGCGGACGAGTCCGGGCAAGAGGGCCTTTCGTCCTTAAAAATCCCACTACCGCCGGGCGCAAAGTCTCCCCCACCATCGCGTATAATGTTTTTGCGCGCGAAATTTACGAAGGCGGTCAGGTTCCGAACTGCGGGTTATGCATCGTTTCGCTTTATTAATACGGAAAGTTCGGCGTGGGCCAATTCTCGCGGGACTGTTCATTTTCCCCATTCTGCCAGCTTACGGCCAGGCCAGCCATCCTGCACCCCAGCCACTGACGCTCGAAATCTCTGTCAACACCCAAGCCGTGACGGCGCCTCTTCCCATCCGGGTAACGCTCCACGTGCACAATTCCGGCGCCCAGGCGATTTGGCTCTACCGCCCGGTGCGTGACGCGGCAGAAGCTGGAGCCGACATGGACCGGCCGCGCGGCGGCTCGACGCTGGTCACCCGCATATCGCCCTTGAATTTGCCGGCGGGCGCGGTGGTGAATCTTGCGGCGATCGGCAAGGTGATGAAGCCTGCCAAACTGCCGCACCCCAAGCTGGTGCAGCTTGATCCCGGCGGCGACTTTGAGGAAACCCTCGCCATCCGCATTCTGCCCGCGTTGCTGCGCGGCCCGAGCGGCTCCTCCGGCAATCTGCCCTTTTGGGGCAGCTACCGCTTCTCAGTGATTTATGGGGCGGGGTATCCCAACGGTGACGACCTGCGGCGGGACGTGGGCGTGGTGCCTTGGGAAGGCGGCGTGACCAGCAACGCCCTGGAGATCACCTTGGCAGCGCCGCCGGCTTCGGATCGCGGCAGTGTTTCCGGGTCAATCGTGAACCAACAATCCGGTTTTGTGGGTGATGCTGTGGTCTCGTTAAGCGCCCAAGACGGGCATTTGCTGAATCAAATGGTGACCAACTCGTCCGGCCGCTTCTCATTCTCCTCTCTGCCGCCCGGCACCTATTGGGTTACTGTGCGTGAGGAGGGATCGACGCAAGCTGGCGGCATGTATGAACACGCGACGCTGACCGCAGACCAGCCCGAGACTTCCTTGAAACTCCTCCTAGCCCGCGAGGACATCAGCGATGCGAAGAAACTCCTCCACAAGCCCGTCCTGTTCCGGGTCACGGACAGCGCCAATCAGCCCGTGGATGGCGCGCTGCTGGATGACACCTGGTCCGACGGCCCGGTCATGGAAGACCTGAAAGGGCGGACGGGTGCGGCCGGAGTGGTGGTGATGGACGTGCTCCCCGGTAGCAATTACGTGAGCGTCAAGAAGAAGGGTTGCCGCAGCAAAGACGAGCGGTCCCAAGTCTCATCCGACATCGGTGTGGACGGCTTCAACCTCATTTTCGATTGCGAGCGGAAATAGAGACAGGTCTTGGCCTTCTAACCACAATACTGTTCAGTTAAGGCGAGTTTCATGATCTTGATCTCAGAGTCGTCGCCTGACCCCTCACCCCGGCCCTCTCCCCGCAAGCGGGGAGAGGGTGCCGCGAAGCGGCGGGTGAGGGGCTCTGGTTCAACGGTGTGCATTATTCTCGAACGGACCTTAACTGAACAGTATTGAGGCTAAAGGATAGACGATCTCACGCAAAGGCGCGCAGTAAAACGCCTCGGATTCGATGCAACTGACTCCTAAAGGACCCTTCAGTCTTTCACACACCTTGCGGTTCATCTTGAGCCCTCCGGCGCTATTGAACGGGCGGCGGTTTGAGCCGCTGCTGGATCATTCTGTGGATGGTGAGTATCGCCGCTTGGTGGATTTGGATGGCGACCTTGTTCTTTATGGCGTTTCGGAGAGCGGTGCCGGGTCACGCCAAGGTCTTAGCGTTCGGGTCCTTCATGGGCGTCGTGATTCAAACACGCTTCGCGCCATTTCCGGGTTGGCAGCCAGGCAATTTGGGCTTGATGTCGATCTTTCCGGTTTCTACGATTTGGCCGGGAAGGATTGTGTCCTCTCGCATTTGGCGAAGCATTTTCGCGGGATGAGGATTCCGCAAGCGCCCACCGTCTATGAGACTTTAATCTCCGCCATCATCGAGCAGCAAGTTAACCTGTCATTTGCCCACAAAGTGAAGCGAGTGCTGATTGAGGCTTACGGGCGAAGCCTTGACCACGATGGCCGCAGTTACCATTGTTTTCCCGAACCGGCGGCGCTGGCCATCACCACGCCGACTGAGCTTCGCAAGCTCGAAGTCTCTGGTCCCAAGTCGGGCTATATCATCGGCATCTCCAGAGCCGTGCTGGACGGAAGTTTTGATGTGGAGGGCCTGCGCCAGCTTGAGCCGGCCGCCGCCGCAGAAAAGCTCATGGCCTTCAAGGGAGTGGGGTGTTGGACTTCCCAATATGTCGGGTTGCGGGCGCTGGGGCATTTGGACTGCCTGCCTTCGGGGGACGTGGGCTTGCAGAACGCGATGGGTTCATTTTACGGCCACCGCCGCCAGCCAACTCCCAAGTGGGTCGAACGCACGGCGAAGGCGTGGGCCGGGTGGCGAAGTTACGCGACGTTCTATCTATGGCTCACATATTGGGAGGCTCCTCAATGGCGGGAAGACCTGCGAGTTCAAATCCAGGCAGACAGAATCGATCCACCTCGAAGCACAAGGCAGCGTCGCTGACCTCTGAAGTTCTGGCGCTTGCGCGGCATTCCTTGCAAGCTCACCATTTCCCAAGGATCGCCCGCTGCCTGGAGGTACTACCCGAAAAGGACATTTGGTGGCGTCCTAACCAGGCATCAAATAGCGCCGGAAATCTGGTCCTTCACCTCACTGGAAACGTGCGGCAATGGATCATTTCCGGACTTGGCGGCGAGCCGGACGTTCGGCATCGTGACCAGGAATTCTCAGAAACCGGGCCATTGGCCAAGCGAGTGATTCTGAGCCGCTTGAAAGCTACGGTTGAGGAAGCCGGACGGGTGATTTCTAGCCGGACGATGGAAGACCTTAATAGGGTGCATCTTATTCAAGGGTTTAAGGTTACGGGCTTGCAAGCAATCACCCACGTGGTCGAGCATTTTGCCCTTCACACCGGCCAGATCATCTACATCACTAAGATGAAGATGCAAAAGGACTTGGGATTTACGCGGCTGCCAGGCGAGAAGCGCATAAAGGCCCGGACAAAGGCACCGCCGATGCTTTGACGCCAGGGTCAAGCATAACCAAGAAAGTCTTGGCCTGAGTCCTGGGATAATGTACTATTAAGTATATATATTTTATTTTTAGAGGGACGAAAGCGACAGCACGGAATGGACCAAAGCCGATTTTCTGCCGTCTGCGCGTGGCCGACAGCGAATATATGATGGCGATAACCTGTCTAATGATATGGAGATAAGCCCTGATTTAGCTAAGGGATTCGTTTGCAGTCAACTGCTTCCGGTCGGTGAATCGCTCGGGGGCGGCGATGAAACCGTGTTGGCGGAAGGTAAGCCAGTAAGTCGTTCCGGTCAACGCGATCAAGGTGCTCTTTGTTCCTAGAAATTCAAGATCAAATCAGGGCGAAGTTCTGTGAAGCTGTCCAGGAAACCTTCGGACTGGCAATTGCCAAGCCGTCGATCGGGTTCCCGCCCACGGCTGACCTGGGTGAAATCTCCATCACTTCCTGTTTTGAGCTGGCCAAGCAACTGCGCCAAGCGCCCCGCAAAATTGCCGAGCAGATCCTTCCCAAACTGTTGCCGATTGAAGGGGTTGAGCGGGCGACCATCGCTGGTGGCGGGTACGTCAATTTCTTCCTGGACCGGGCCCGGCTGGCCGAAGGGCTATTTCGTTTGAGGACAGAGGTTGCAGCAAAGCCTTCAAAATCAGCCGAGGCGACGACCGAAAAGATTCTGGTTGAGCATACCAGCATTAACCCCAATAAAGCTGCGCACATAGGCCACCTGCGTAACGCCGTTTTGGGTGACACGTTTGCCCGGCTGCTGCGATTCCGCGGTTATAGGGTGGAAATCCAGAACTACATTGATAACACAGGTGTTCAGGTTGCCGATGTGGTGGTGGGCTTTGTACATCTTGAGCATATGGGTCCCGAGGAAGTACGGGCCCTGATTCAGAGCACCACCCGGTTCGATTATTACTGTTGGGACCTTTATGCCCAGGTCTTCCAGCGGTATGAAACCGATCCTGATTTGGCGGCTTTCCGGTCAGAAGCTCTTAAAGCCATTGAGGAAAACGAAGGTGGCCTGGCCGAGCTTGCGGAGATGGTGTCTTCGGCCATATCGCGCATTCACCTGGAAACCATGTTGCGCATCAATGTGCAGTACCAGTTGCTGGTCGAGGAGAGCGAAATCCTGCGGCTCAACTTCTGGAAGTCAGCCTTTGAGCTGATGAAGGAAAGAGGAGCGATTCGCCTGGAGGAGTCCGGCAAGAACCACGGATGCTGGGTGATGGCGCTTCCCGCCACTAATGGGGAGGCCGCAGGCGACGTCGCCGCGAATGAGGAGGATGTGAAGATTATTGTCCGCTCCAATGGCACTGTGACCTACGTGGGAAAGGATATTGCCTATCACCTCTGGAAGTTCGGCCTGTTGGGGAGAGACTTTGGTTACAAGCCTTTCTACCAGTATGCTGATGGCCAAACCGTTTGGCGCACGGCTATTGAGGGTGTTCCCAATCCTCCGGCGTTTGGCCAGGCCGCCGAAGCTTTTGCAGTCATCGATACGCGGCAATCCTACGTGCAGGATGTCGTGCGGGAAGCCTTGCGCGCCTTGGGGTACAAGGCCCAGGCTGACCGCCTTCACCACTTTGCCTATGAGGTTGTGGGACTTTCACCGCGCTGCGCCCAGGAATTGGGGGTGGAGCTTTCCGCTGAAGCCCAGGAACGGAGCTACATCGAGGTCTCCGGCCGCCGGGGATTGGGGATCAAAGCGGACGATTTGATCGATCGGCTTCTGGAGAAAGCTTTGCAGGAAGTTCAGGGCAGGGAATCCTCGGGGAATGTCCAGGAGCAAAATGAATCAGCCCGGATGATTGCAGTCAGCGCTTTGCGCTACTTCCTGATCAAGTTTACGCGGCGAACCCTAATCGCCTTTGACTTCAAAGACGCTTTGGCATTTGAAGGAGAGACCGGCCCTTACCTCCAGTATACGGCCGTCCGTGCCGGGAACATCTTACATAAATTCAATGAGATACAGCCTGATTTTGAATCCGAGCGGCGGCTGGAGGCAGTGAACGCACATCAACTCCATTCATCCCTGACGGGTGAAGGCGGTGGCGATTTCTGGGACTTGGTGCTGCTCTCGGCGCAATTGGAAATGGTGGTAGACCAAGCCATCGCAGCCGAGGAGCCGGCCATTGTTGCCAAGTACGCGTTCCGCCTGGCCCAGGCCTTCAACAATTTCTACCATCACTATCGCATCCTTCAGGAACCAGACCCAACCCACCAACAATTTCTTCTATGGCTCGTCCAGCTTGTCCTCAAGACCTTACAAGAAGCTCTCGACCTGATGGGGATTGAGATTCCCGCCCGGATGTAATACCGAGCCTGTAGCCTTTTCCCTTAATCTTCGTGGGGGCGGAAGCCGATAGAGTTTGAGGGGACGGTCACCTCATTCTGCTTGCAAATAGAGTTGATGTAGTTATGTTTTAGTAATAGTTTAAGACCCGAATAGGTGTAGTATTGATAATGTTCGGCAAGTGACGAGGTGTCTGTAAAACCACGGCCATAACTGCCTTCAAGTCTGCTGGAGTGCCAAATATATGCGTTATTGCAGTTCTTCACAATCCATGGTCGGCCGATACCTGAACTATTCTCTCTACAATCAACCCCTGCGCCCGGATAGGTTTCCTTCGCACCTTGGCCGGACGGGCCCAGTTGGCCGCATTGCTCACCCGCGGCGGAGCTTCTTCAGACTCTGTTTTTGGTTCATGGCAGCGGTGCTGTCGGCCTCGGCCTCGTTCACCGGTTGGGCCCGGGAATCCGGCCAGGACCGGCCGCAGCCACCGCTCACAACCGCCCGGGAAATTCACGAGCTAACGATGAAAAGGGCTGAATCGGGTTTGCCGGTTCTGCTGCGCGGCGTCGCTACGTTTCGAAATAGCCAACATCTGTTTATCCAGGATTCCACCGGTGGGGTTTGGATCAATCAGGAACACAAGGATTTCGGGATAAAACCCGGTGACTTGCTTGAGGTGCGGGGCATCACTGCGGACACGCAATTTGCGCCGGAAGTTCGAAGCCCTCAATTCAAGGTTCTCGGCGCCGCACCCTTCCCCAAGCCCCGGCAAGCCTCATGGGATGAAATGAACACGACTGTGGATGAAAGTTTGTGGGTGGAGGTCTCCGGGATTGTCCATTCAGTTGCTTCGCAAGGCAAACAGACCGTCCTCGATCTGACCGTTGAGGGAGGCCGAATTCCGGTTATTGTCGCCGCCGGTTCTGGACCGGTTTCATCGAATCTGGTCGACTCAGAAGTCAGAATTGATGGCGTCTGCGAGGCAGCCTTTAACCAAAAGATGCAATTAATTGGAGCACGCCTATTTGTTCCAAGTTTTCAGCAAATCCATATTGTGATTCCAGTTCCAGCCCATCCATTCGCTGGTTCCGTTCAACCCATCGGCAGCATCTTCCAATTTGGACAGACACAGTGGCCCATCCATCGTGTCCACATCCGTGGGGTGGTCACCGGCCAGGTCCTAGGAGGCGCGCTCTTCGTAAAGGATGCTACGCAAAGCCTTTACGTTCAGGCAACGCAACCTACAAAGGCTTTGCCGGGGGACCGGGTGGATGTCCTGGGTTTCCCAACTTTGAATGGCCTGGCGCCCGGTTTGGAAGATGCAGTTTTCCGCGTCAATAGTCACGGGCCAGCTCCGGTTCCCACCAGAATTATCACGGCTCAAGCACTGAGCGGCTCATTTAACACAGAACTCGTGCAGATGGAAGGGACACTCGAAGGGAGCTTCAGCACCTCGATGGAGCAAGTTCTGGTCTTGAAATCGGGCGATACAACGTTTCACACGGTGCTCGGGACGGGGAAATCCGGAGCAGGGCCCAATGCGCTTCGCGATGGCAGCCGTCTGAGGGTGAGTGGAATCTGTCTGGTCCACAGCGAAGAACACCACCATCCGATGTCATTCATTCTGGTTTTAAGGACCCCTGCCGACGTTGCCATCCTCAGCAATGCGCCCTGGTGGAACATTCGCCACGCCCTGTGGAGCCTGGTCGGGTCCGTTCTGTTCGCTTTATTTTGCTTGGCGTGGGTTGCCATCCTGAGGCGGCGCATGCAACAGCAAACCCAGATTGTACGCACGACGCTGGAGTCTACGGCGGACGGAATTCTGGTGGTTGACTCACAGGGAAGGATCATCAGCTACAACCGCAAATTTGCGGAAATGTGGGGCATTCCGGAAGCGGTCCTGGCCACGCGGGAAATGAATGCCGTTTGCGTGCACGTTCAGGAACAACTGAAGAATCCCGAATTGATCCTGGCCCGGAATAGGACCTTGGATGGCCCGCCGGAGTATCAAACGGACGATCTGATCGAGTTCAAAGACGGCCGGGTCTTCGAACGGCAT
>Ga0307374_10003310_pt1 | contig 27650 bp, 27 predicted proteins | sample OX3MG_FD_202532 | JGI IMG/M metagenome (GOLD analysis project Ga0307374, IMG submission 202532) | Soil microbial communities from Risofladan, Vaasa, Finland - OX-3 | ecosystem: Environmental > Terrestrial > Soil > Coastal area > Acid sulfate soil | place: Finland: Risofladan, Vaasa | collected...
CAGCGGCCCTTGTGCGCGAAACGGTGACGCCGGCGGTCCACTATCTCCGGTTCGGCTTCACGGATGCCCAGGTCGAAGCGTTCCTTGGGGGTCCCGAGGTCGCCGTGGTCGCCTTCCACCCTGAGTACCAGGCCCGAACGCCCCTGGCGGACAATGTGCGCCTGGAGTTGCTTGGAGACTTGCGGGGCACAACAAAGCCGCTCCCTATCGGCTGACCAGGGCAACTTCTGTGTGTCGGCCTTTACAGGCGCATCAACCGTGGGCCATACTTTTCGTTCGCCGGAATTCGGTGCACGCGCCGCCAGGTACGTCCGAGGGGTGCCTCCGACCAGGGCGAATGTTGCCCATATCCGACTTTGTGAGGAAGTGTTTCCCATGAGTGCCACCACGTGGCGCAAGCAAGCCGCCTGCCGGGGCCTCGACGTCGAGGTGTTCTACCCGTTCTCGGAGGACGAGGCCGATTCGGCCGAAGCCAAGGCTATTTGCGCTGAATGCCCGGTCCGTCAGGCGTGCCTCGAGCATGCCCTGGCCAACCGCGAGCGTGAGGGAGTATGGGGCGGCACGACGGAGCGGGAACGCCGGCGCATCGTCCGGCAGCGTCGAAAGTCAGCCTGACGCTTACGGGGACGCCCGATGGGCCGTTGGGCCCGGCGTGCAGGGGGTCGGGTTCCACGGCTCGGTCTGCAGGTTCGTGTAGACGTCACCGGGCACGGTGGTCGTCGTCGACGAGTTCGGCGAGGTCGTCGTCGTGGTGCCTGTCACCGAGAGCGGCGACCCCGCGATGAACAACGCGAGGGAGTTCCCCGTCAGGCTCGGGTCGGACACGTAGCGGACCGAGCCGGTCAGAGACGCGCCGAGTGTGTGGGCAGCGTCCAACCCACTCGAGCCGTACCAGATTTCCGAAGGGTCCCCCGTGGCGATCGGCGTGGGGGCATCACCGATACCTGTGATGGTGTAGCCGGCCGCGGTCAGGGCGCTGGCCACGTCATGGGCCGCGCCGGCCGCCGCGCCGGCGTTGTAGACCTCAATGCTGATGAGGTTATGGGCCACGACCGGGAGGGGCTTGGGCGGGGGCGGCTTGGGGAGCCCAATCTGGTTGAAGGATTTGATCAAGGTATCGGCATACGGCTGTGCGGCCAGGAGCACGTCGGCTCCGCCGTCAGTTACATAGCCGCGGGTCGGTAGCGTCTCCGTCACCAGGTTTGACGAGCTGAGGCCACGGAAGGTGGTGGCCATGCTGAACAGCTGACCCTTGCTCAGCGTGTCATCAATGGTCAGATTGGTCACCGCCGCCGAGATGAACCCGTTCAGGGCGAACGGGTTGTGGAGCGACTGGTTGACCTTGGCCAGGACAGCTCGGAAGAACGCGTCCTGGCGCTGAATCCGGCTGAAGTCCGACAGGCCGTCGTACGTCCAGTACCCGTTCGCGTTCTCGTACTCGAGGTGACGGGCCCTCACGAGCTCCAGCGCCGTCGGGCCGCTGACAATCTGGCACCCCACTGCGGTGACGTCGAGGCCCGAGTAGGAGTCGCGCACTGGTGTCGGGAAGTCCATGGTCACACCACCGAGGGCATCGACCATTCCTTGGAACCCGGGAAAGTTGACCGCCATGTAGTGATTGATCGGGATCTTCAGGTCCTTCTCAATGGTCTGGATGAGGACGTCGGGCCCTGCGTCGTAGGCCGAATTGATGCGGTTCATGCCTACGAAGTTGCCCTTGTTGGCTGGAATATCGACCCAGAGGTCGCGTGGGATCGACAGGATGGTGACCGACTTTGTGGCCGGGACGAACCGGGCGACCATGGTGACATCACTGCGTTGGCCGCCGACAGACCCGCCCGAACCGAACGCATTCTCTTGTACGGCATTGGTGACGAAGGCGCGGGAGTCTGAGCCCACGAGAAGGATGTTGAACGGTTTGCCGGGCGGCGCCTGCTTCACCAAGTGCTTGGCGTGGACCTTCTTGATCTGGTCGAAGCGGTAGCCGGCGTAGAAGTAGAGCCCTCCGGCACCAGCTGCAGCGAGCAGGACGATGGCAAGCACGGAGTAGGCGGTCCGGCGCAGCCAGCGGTGGCGATGCTTCTTTTCCTTCTTCCGCTTCTCTCGCAGTTCGGCCTGAAGGGCGGCACGGTCCTTGGCGGTTGGCGTCGACTCGTCTTCGGACTCCGGGGCGTCCTTGGATGTCGCCGCGTCGTCGGGTGCCGACCCGTCTTCGTCTGGCCCGTCTTCGGCCGGTGCGTCGGCGACCACCGGCTCAGTGGGGGAGGGTACGTCGGCGTCCGGCTCAGTGGGCGCATTCAGCGCTTCCGACGCTGCATCCGACGCGGCTTCAGGTGCGGCGCTGTCCGGCTGCTCCCCAAGGGTCGGGGCGTCATCGGGCGCTGGCGTTGGGTCGGGCGGCGGCTCCGCCGCCTCGGGATCCGCCTCGTCGTCTGGTGGCAAGAGTCCGAAATTACCCTTGCGGACCGTCCAGTAGCCTGCGCCCGTGGATTTTTCGCTGTCCCCCGAATTGGAGGAGTTGCGCGATTCGGTCCGTCGCCTGGCCCAGGACAAGATAAAGCCCCGGGCACGTGCGATCGACAAGGACGGGCAGTATCCGGCGGACATCTTCGACGTCTTTCGCGACGCCGGACTGCTCGGGCTGTGCCTTCCAACCGACTACGGGGGCTCAGGCGCCGGCATCCTCGGTCTGGCCATCGCCATTGAGGAAGTCGCCAAATACTCGAACACCGCCGCGTTGATGCTCCTGTTGACCCGCCTCCCGACCGGCCCGGTCATGATCGCAGGGACGGATGCGCAAAAGGCCAGGTACCTGCCCGGAATAGCCGATGGGACGCTGCGGGCTGCGTTCGGGCTGTCAGAGCCACAGGCGGGGAGCGATGTCATGGGCATGCGCACCCGTGGCGTGCCCGACGACGGCGGTGACGGTGGGTGGGTGCTCAACGGCACGAAGTGCTGGATGTCCGGCGTGCGCGAAGCGGACTGGTACACGGTGTTCGCCAAGACGAGCGACCCGGCCAGCCGGGCGCATGACTCGGTGACAGCGTTCATTGTGGAGCGGGCCTGGGATGGCGTCGACGTGGGGAGGATCGACCACAAGATGGGGGTTCGGGGCGTCGATACCGGGGAGCTCGTGCTGACCGATGTGCACGTCCCGGCTGAAAACGTGATCGGGGAGGTGGGTGGGTTCCGGCTGGCCATGTTGGGGTTGAATGCCATGCGGCCGATCGTCGCCGCCCGCGGGCTGGGGCTGGCTGAGGGTGCGCTTATGTACGCCACCGAGTACGTGCAGCAACGAGCCGCGTTTGGGAAAACGATCGCCGACTTCCAGGGGATTCAGTGGGAGATCGCCAAGTGCGCCGTCGAGATAGAGGCAGCCCGGTTGCTCACATACCGGTCCGCCGTGCTGGCCGATGAGGGCAAGTTCACGAAGGAGTACGTACCGTTCTTGTCGATGGCCAAGTACCACGCCACGGAAATGGCGGTGCGGGCATCGTCACTGGCCGTGCAGCTCCTCGGTGCAGCCGGCTACATGGAGGACCACCCGACTGAGCAGTGGTACCGCGACGCCAAACAGCTGACGATTGTCGAGGGCACGTCGCAGGTGCAGCTCGGCCTGATCGCGCGGGGAGTCCTGGACCGGGACTTGTGGTGGGACTGAGCCTTCCGTGGCCTGAGGTCCTCAGCCGTCTGACCCGCGGGGAGTCGCTCACGGCCGACGAAGCAGAGGCGACGCTGGCATCGGTGCTGGCCGGTGACGCCACGCCGGCGCAGATCGGCGCTCTCCTGACCCTGTTACGGGCGAAGGGTGAGACAGTTGAGGAGGTGGAGGGCCTCGCCCGAGCCATGGTCGAGGCCGCCGTGCCGGTCGATCTGGCTGGGGTTGATGGCATGGTGGTCGATCTGGTCGGGACCGGGGGGGACCGTTTGAGCAGTATTAATGTCACAACGCTCGCCGCGTTGATCGTGGCGGGGTGCGGCGTGGCGGTCTGCAAGCACGGCGGACGTTCGGCATCGTCGTCGGTCGGCTCGGCGGACGTGTTGGAGGCGCTCGGTGTCGCCATTGAGATCGGTCCGGTGGGCGTGGCTCGCTGCGTGCGCGAGGCGGGCATCGGGTTCTGCTTCGCGCAGCGCTTCCACCCGGCCATGCGCTACGTGGCGCCCATCCGCAAGGAGCTGGGCGTGCCAACGATCTTCAACTTCTTGGGTCCTTTGACCAACCCGTCCCGGACGCGGCATCAGCTGGTCGGGGTCAGCGACCCGACCATGGCGACCATCATGGCCACGGTGCTGGGGGCGACCGGCAGTCGGCGGGCCATGGTCATTTACGCCGACGATGGGTTGGACGAGTTGAGCGTGACGGCTCCCTCGACGGTGCTGGAGCTCAACGGTGATGGTGCCGGTTCGTATGAGTTGACCGAGTGGCGGGTTGATGCGACCGATCTGGGTCTCGCTCGCGCCACCTTGGCTGACCTGCGCGGCGGTGACGCGGCCTTCAACGCCCAGGCGATCCGGACCGTGGTCGGAGGCGAGGGAGGGGCGAACCGCGACATCGGCGTGCTCAACGCTGCGGCCGCGCTCATGGTGGCCGGTCGAGCGAAGGATCTGGAGGCCGGGGTCGCGCTGGCGAGCGAGTCGCTCGACAGCGGCCGGGCCGCGGCCGCGCTTGACGGGCTGGTCGCTACCTCTCAAGCAGCATTGCGCCAGGGGACGGACTGATCCGCCACGCCCGCAGGGGGGCGTGAATCGAGGGGTCGAGGGCGGGTGAGTCCGGCGCGCACAGCGCAATGACGCAGCCCCCGAACCCGCCGCCCGTCATGCGGGCGCCGTAGACGCCCGGCATGGAAAGAAGTCGGTCGACCAGCTCGTCGACGACGGTGATGGAGACCTTGTAATCCTCCGCCAGGCTGCGATGGCCGTCGGTCATGACAGCACCAACGCCGACCAGGTTGCGTCGTCGCAGCAGGCGCTCGACCTCACGCACCCGTCCGCATTCGGTGATCACGTGGCGGGCGCGGCGGCGCAGGACCGGGTCGTGCAACGCCGAGAGATCAGCCAATTCGCAACGACCCAGGGCTCGGCCGATGTGGCTGGCCGCCATTTCGCATTCGGACCGACGGATGGCGTAGGGCGACGCGCCAAGAGCGCGTTCCACACCGCAGTGCACCACTATGAAGGCCGCTTCCTCGGGGACGGGGATCTGCCGTGTCTCGTAGGTCGAGAAATCGATACGCAGCGCATGGCCTGCTTGTCCCTCCATGATCGCAAGGGGATCGAGGAGGCCCACGCGCGAGCCCGCTGAGGCTTCCGCGGCCTGACAGAGTGCGGCAATCGTGCGCGGCTCGCCCATGTTCCCGAGCGCAAGGAGGATCGCGACCGAGAAGGCGGCGCTCGACGACAGACCAGCCCCGATGGGAAGGGTGCTCGTCACTCTGATCGTGCCCCCTTCGGTGAGGTTGGAGAGCCGAATGAGAGAGGCCGCCAGTACGGCCTCGGGCGGAGTTGGGTCGGTGCCCCGCAGGGAGATCTCCAATGGCCAGGGGTACTGGTCGCTGCGCAAGCTGACCAGGAAACTGCCTGGCTTGGGGGTGAAGCTGGCCTCGGTGACCAGATCGATGGCCATGGGCAGCGACAGCCCCGCGTTGTAGTCGGTGTGCTCGCCGATCAGCGTCACTCGTCCGGGGGCACGCGCGGTCGGCACCCCTCCAGCTTGACCCCCCGGAGCCGCTCGGGGGAGCATCCTCGGATGGCAGAGCACGCGCATAGTGGACCGCTGACCGGGATCAAGATCATTGAGCTGGCGGGGATCGGGCCGTCCCCGTATACGGCGATGATGCTGGCCGACGCCGGTGCACAGGTGATCCGCCTCGAGCGGGCTGCGCCCGGCGCGGCTGAGCGGGCCGCCGCAGCGGCATCTTCCGGCGAGTCGTACTGGGACCTGCTGAACCGCAGCCGCCCCTCTGTCGGCATCGACTTGAAGAATCCCGACGCGGTCGAGCTGGTGCTCGGTCTTGTTGAGCAGGCGGACGGGTTGATCGAAGGGTTCCGGCCGGGTGTGGCCGAGCGGTTGGGACTCGGGCCCGACGCGTGCTGGGCGCGGAACCGGGCGCTCGTCTACGGACGCATGACGGGCTGGGGTCAGGAGGGCCCGCTGTCGCAGGCGGCAGGGCACGACATCGACTACATCGCTATTGGCGGCGCCCTCTGGTCGGTCGGCCGTTCCGACTCGCCGCCGGTTCCGCCTTTGAACCTGGTCGGTGACTTTGGTGGTGGCGGGATGCTGCTTGCCTTCGGCATGGTGGCCGCGCTGCTGGAGGCGTCGCGCTCGGGCGAGGGTCAGGTGGTGGACGCTGCGATGGTCGACGGGGCGGCCTCACTCATGACGATGATCCACTCGTTCCACAAGTTCGGCATCTGGACCGAGGGGCGGGGTGAGAACATGCTCGATACGGGAGCGCCCTTCTACGAGGTCTACGAGACGTCCGACCACAAATTCTTGGCGGTCGGGGGGATTGAGGCGAAGTTCTACGCCGAGCTCTTGCAGGGTCTGGGCCTGGCGGACGATGCCACGCTGCCCGGGCAGATGGATCGTGCGCAGTGGCCGGCGATGAAGGCGCGCTTCGCCGCGGTGATCGCGACCAAGACCCGTGACGAGTGGACGGCCATTTTCGACGGGACCGACGCGTGCGCGGCCCCCGTGCTGTCGCCGTGGGAGGCGCACGAGCACCCGCACAACCGGGCCCGCTCGACGTTCGTGGAAGTGGACGGGATCGTGCAACCGGCGCCGGCACCTCGGTTCAGTCGGACGCCATCGACGATCAGCCGGCCGCCGTCGCCGCCCGGAGCGGACACCGAGACCGGATTGCTCGAATGGGGGGTTGACGAAGGGACCATCGCCAAGCTCCGCGAGTCGGGCGCGCTCAGCTAGTTCGTTCGAGTTCGGTTCTGGCGGGCGTGGCCGACTTCCGACGCGCAGTACCGGGCGACGGTCGGGCCGTCGGGTCAGTCTTCACCGCCGCCCGCGCCGACATGTCGTATCTCCCCGCGTTGCACACCGCCGACGAGGACATCGCGTTCTTCACGGAGCACGTGTTGCCGTCGAGCATCGTGACGGTGGCCGAAGTCTGCGAGCCCGGCGAGTTTGGGGAGCCGGGCGAATCGGCGGCGAGGCTCGTGATCGGCTTCAGCGCGGTCAAAGATGACTGGGTCGATCATCTCTACGTGACACCGGCGCTCCAGCGCCGCGGCGTGGGGAGCGCGCTGCTGCGTCAGGCGATGGACGAGCATCCCGACGGCCTGTCGTTGTGGGTCTTCGCGGCGAATGGAGGGGCGCAGTCGCTGTACGAGCGAGCTGGTTTCCACGTGGTCGAACGCACCGATGGAAGCGGCAATGAGGAGGGGCAGCCCGATGTCCGGATGAGGTGGTCGGGCCTCCGTTAGGTGCAGGGAGCAGGTGAAACTCGGCGGAGTCCCACTCTGGTGGGTCGTGGGCAAATGGGGTGCTGGCCGTCAAGGGGGCGCGCTGCGGCAAGGACGGAGAGGCTGAGGGCATGATCACGCGGTGCAGGGTGACCGTATACAGACGCGCGATTCGTCAGCGTGACAGCTGCGAGATGCATCCCCCGTTGCGCACACGGATCCGCAAAATCGTTCTATCATGCGACAAGAGCAACATCAGCAACAGGAGGGGTGGTAGCGGACCGAGCGGGGCCTCTGGATCGAGTTCCATGCGTTGCATGGGCTCTGGCTCTGCAGCAACTGACATTGCCTTTGGCGGGCTCGTGTACAACTTCTTCGGTAGCGACGACAATCAATTGCAGTCTTACGATTTGACCGGAGAAATCGGTGGCGCGGGTGGACAACGAGAACGTCGAACCTCAGGCGGTAATGGATTCGAGTGCGCCGCGGCTGACCAGACGTGAGGTCATCGGCCGTTTCTCCAAGGGCGCCGTCGTCACGGGCGTGGGAGCGTGGGTCGTCCCCGAGATCCTGATCGCCCATCCGACATTGGCGGGCGCTCTCTCAACCCCGGGTACTGGCAGCACGGGCCCCACCGGTACCTCGGGCCCTACCGGGAACACCGGGCCGACCGGCGCGACGGGGAGCACCGGCGCCACGGGGGGTACAGGCCCTACTGGGAGCACCGGCAGTACCGGCGCGACGGGGAGCACCGGCGCCACGGGCGCCTCCGGTTCTGGGGGGTTGACGACAGGTGGTGTCATCACGTCACCGACCGTGTCGGGCGTCAGCGGCAGCACCGCGCCGTCCATACCGGTGATCGCGGCGGAGACGACGGGTCAGCCGGCGGCGTCGACTTCAGCTGGAACGGATCCCCTTGCATTCACCGGAGGCAATCTCGCGCGGGACGCGGAGGTCGGTGCGGCCATGATCGTCGGTGGGTGGGCGCTGACCCGGTGGCGCGGTCGGTCGCAGCAGACCCCGCAGGACGCTGAGCCGCCCAGAGGTGACTGAGTACCTCTCTGACACTCACTCCGGCGCCGGCGCCTCGGTGCTCACGAGCGAAGCCGAGTATCACTCACCCCCGCTGGAGGCATTGTCATTTCGCTTCATGATCCACGGCAATGAGCCCCTGCTGGGCGAGTACCTGGAGACGCTTCTTTCCTCCCTTGCCGGAGGGCCGTCGTCGGGAGGACCTGGTGATGTGCACCACTACGCCGTGGTGGGCAAGCCGGGTGGGGACGTCGACCTGTTCCGCGACGAGATCCGCATCGCGCAGCTGACCGACGCGTGGTCTGCCGTGGCATGGCTGCTCTGGGACCTCAACCAGGAGGTGGTCCGTTCCACGGCGGACTGCCTCCTGTTTCATGCCGGTGGCCTGCAGTCCGGCGACACGGGCATCCTTCTGCCGGCCCCTTCCGGGTCGGGCAAGTCCACCCTGGTCACGGCCCTGGTCCGAGCGGGGCTGGGCCATCTGTCCGACGAGTTGGTGGCCTTCAACCTCATGAGCGAGCGGCTCCTCCCGTTCCCCAAGCCGATCACATTGAAGTCCGGCAGCTTTCACTTTTTCGAAGCGCTGAGACCACTCGACGCCCCGGGACCAGTGGCGGGGCCGCGGGGACCCGTGGCCGAGTGGTTCATCCGGCCCGATGACATCCGGTGGGGTTCGGTCGGCTCGGCATGCCCCCCGGAGATCGTCGTCGCGCCCCGGTATGTGACGGGTGCGCCGACCACGCTCCGCAGCCTGTCGCCCGATGAGGCGTTTCTGGCGCTCGCGCTCAACACGGTCAATCTCGACCGGGTAGGTGCCGACGGTGCGCGGGTGCTGGGGAACCTCGTCGAGCGTTGCGCGTGCTACGAGCTCGTCATGTCAGATCCCTCCGAAGCAGCCGAGTTGGTGCTCGGGCTGCTGGGAGAGGGCGGGTCACGATCATGACCGCGCAGGGCGAAACCACCGAACGCCACGCAGATGCCCTTCCGCGGTGGTGGCCCGACGCCGACTCGGTTCCCATCCCACGACCGAACGCGTCCACCGTGCCGCTGCAAGGGAGCGTCGGGATTTACGACGATGTCGGGCACTCGCTCTTCGTGCTGAACCCGAGCGCCTCGGCCATTTGGGACCGATGTGACGGTACGGCGACGTTCAGCGAAATCGTCGAGCAGCTGGAGGGCGAGCACCCGGTCAGCGCTGACGGCATCCGCGACGACGTGTGGGAGACGCTCCGTCAGCTGGTGCGTCTCGGATTGCTCAGAGGTTCACTACCGGGCAGGTAATCGTGCGGGTGATGCCAGCGATCATCTGCACCTGGCTCACGACGAGACGACCCAGCTCGTCAATGGAGCTTGCCTCGGTCCGGGCGATGACGTCGTAGGGTCCCGTGACGTCCTCGGCCATGACCACCCCCTCAATGGCGCCCACCTGGCGGGCCACGTCGGCGGCCTTACCGACCTCGGTCTGAATCAGTACGTACGCATGGACGGTCATGGCACACCGTACATTGGCGGGGTGCCGATGGCCCCGAGGATCGAGCAATTCCGGGACATGGCCCGCCTGGCCCGCGTCGACCTGTTCGACCAGACGACGCCGATGGGCCGGCTGTCCCTGGTGCAGGTGGCCATGCTGGCCGGCGACACCCTGGTGACCATTTCTCTGGCCGGCTCCTTGTTCTTCTCCATAAGTCCGACGGAGGCCAAGAGCAAGGTCTTCTACTACCTCCTGTTCACGCTGGCGCCGTTCGCGATCGTCTCGCCACTCCTCGGCCCGCTGATCGACCGCAGCCGGGGGGCGCGGCGGGCCATGGTGGTGATTTCGGCTCTGGGCAGGGCGGCGCTCTGCCCGTTCATGGCGATGAACGTGCACAGCCCCCTGCTTTTCCCGCTCGCCTTCTTCGTCCTTGTCTGCTCGAAGCTCTATCTCGTGACCCGCGGCGCGCTCGTGCCCGAAGTCGCCGCGCTGACCGCCCCTGACCAGACCGGGCAACCGGCCGAGTACGCCACCCTCAACGCGAGGCTCACCTTGCTCGGGACGGTGGCCGGCTTCGCGGTGTCCGTGCCGGGGGTCGCCGTCCTGAAGCTCGGGAATGCGTCGGCGCTGCTGTGGCTTGATGCGTTCGTCTTCGTCGCCGCTGCCGTCGCCGGGGCGCGGCTGCCCACTTTCAACGCGCGGCGGGCGGTGCGCCCTCTTGCCACCGACCCCCAAACGATCCCCTCCGCCCACGTTGACGACCGGTCTCCCGATCTCGTGCGTCTGCAGCCCGTCGCCCATCCCGAGGTGCTCCTGGGCCTCAGCGCCATGTCCATCATCCGCGGGCTCCAGGGATTCCAGATCTTCCTGCTCGCGTTCGGCCTGAGGCGCCTGAAGGTCGGGCTCTACTGGTACGGGCTCGCACTGGGTGCGAGCGGGGCGGGGGCGATCGTCGGGCTGGTGCTGGTGGGCCGCCTACGCGAGCGAATGACCGAGCAGCAACTGCTGCTCGCCTCCCTGTGGCTCATCGGCGTGTCGTCGGCCGGCGTCGCCCTGTGGGGCTCGCTCTTCTCCCAGGTCGTGCTGGCCTTCGTGGTGGGCCTGGCCGGTGCGGTCGCGCAGCCGTCGTTCGATGCGATGACGCAGCGCTTCATCCCGCCCGCCGCGCAGGGACGCGCCTTCGCGCGCTTCGCGACGCGCCAGCAGCTCATTTGGGTGCTCGGCTCCATCATCCCGGTGGTCGTGGCCTTCCGTCTGCCGCAGGGCGACGCCGTGATGGCGGTGATCGCCGGCTTGGGTGGGCTGTCCTACCTGACCGGTCGGCGTGCGCTGCGCGCGCCGCGGGGGACCCGCTAGCCCAGGCGGCGCTCCAGCTCGTCCACCGACTTGCGCAGGGAGTCGGGCAGCCTGTCGCCGAACTGGCTGAAGTGCTCGCGGATGGACGGCACTTCGGCCTTCCACTCGTCGGTGTCGACCCGCAGCAGCTCGGCCATGTCGTCGCGGCTGACCGAGAGCCCGTCAATGTCGATGGCGTCGGGGGCGGGAACCCAGCCGATCGGCGTGTCGTGCGCCTCGGCCTTCCCGGTCACGCGGTGGAAGACCCATTCGAGCACCCGCGAGTTCTCGCCGTAACCGGGCCAGAGCCACTTGCCGTCGGCGTCCTTGCGGAACCAGTTGACGTAGAAGATCTTGGGCAGGAGTTCGCGGTCGGGAGCTGCCTCACCGATGTCGAGCCAGTGGGCGAAGTAATCAGCCATGTTGTAACCGCAGAACGGCAACATGGCGAAGGGGTCGCGGCGCAGGTTCCCGACGGCGCCGGCCGCTGCGGCCGTCGTCTCCGAGGCCATGATCGAACCGAGGAAGACGCCGTGCTCCCAGTCGTGCGACTGGAAGACCAGCGGGACCACCGAGGCGCGGCGTCCGCCGAGCAGGATGGCCGAGATCGGGACGCCGTTGGGGTCCTCCCACTCGGGGGCGATGGCCGGGTCCTGGGCCGCCGGGGTGGTGAAGCGGGCGTTGGGGTGGGCTGCCGGGGTCCCGGACTCGGGCGTCCAGTCCTGGCCCTTCCAGTCGGTCAGGTGGGCCGGGGGCGTGTCGGTCATGCCCTCCCACCACACGTCGCCGTCATCGGTCAGCGCCGTGTTGGTGAAGATGCAGTTGCCGTCGAGCGTCAGCATGGCGTTCGGGTTGGTGTGCGTGTTGGTGCCGGGCGCGACGCCGAAGAAGCCGGCCTCGGGGTTGATGGCGTAGAGGCGGCCGTCGGCGCCGAATTTCATCCAGCAGATGTCGTCACCGACTGTCTCGACCTTCCACCCCTCGAGGGAAGGGATGAGCATGGCCAGGTTGGTCTTGCCGCAGGCGGACGGGAAGGCACCGGTCACGTAGCGGGTCTCGCCCTCGGGGGAGGTGAGCTTCAAGATGAGCATGTGCTCGGCCAGCCAGCCGTCGTCGCGAGCCATGACCGACGCGATACGGAGCGCGAAGCACTTCTTCCCGAGCAACGCGTTGCCGCCGTAGCCCGACCCGTACGAGACGATCTCGTGCGTCTCGGGGAAATGGACGATGTACTTGTTCTCGGCGTCGCACGGCCACGCGACGTCCTTCTGGCCGGGTTCGAGCGGTGCGCCGACCGAGTGGAGGCACGGCACGAAAGGGCCATCGCTCCCGATCACCTCCAGGGCGCCCGTACCCATCCGGGTCATGATGCGCATGGAGACGGCGACGTAGGGCGAATCGGTGATCTGCACGCCGATGTGTGCGATGTTGCTGCCGAGCGGGCCCATGGAGAACGGGACCACGTACATGGTGCGGCCGCGCATGCAGCCCTTGAAGAGGCCGTCCAGGAAGGTGCGCATTTCGGCCGGCTCACGCCAGTTGTTGGTGGGGCCGGCGTCTATCTCCTTCTCGGAGCAGATGAAAGTCCGGTCCTCGACCCGGGCGACGTCACCGGGGTCGGAGTGGGCCCAGTAGCTGTTCGGCCGCTTGGCGTCGGAGAGCTTGGTGAAGGTGCCCGAGTCGACGAGCTCCTGGCAGAGGCGGTCGTACTCGTCGGCGGACCCGTCGCACCACGTAATGCGGTCGGGTGTGGTCAGGGCGGCGACCTCGTCGACCCAGGCGATGAGCTTGGCGTTCGTGGTGGGGGGCATGGGGGGTTGCTCTACTCCTTTGTCCGGCCGTCAGACGTGGCGTCCAATGCTAGGCATGTGCCGTGGGTTCCCCCAAACCTGGGCACGCGATCCGCCTCGGTGAAGATGAGACGCTGGAGCGTATCCGGCGCGCGCTCGGAGGTGGAATTGAGGCGCCCGGATTGCGGGACGACGCAGCTGTCCTGGAGGTGCCGCCGGGTGTCCCGCTGATCGTGTCGGTGGACAGCGTCGTCCAGGGTGTCCACGTGGATCTGGCGCTGTGCACCCCGGCCGACGTGGGCTGGAAGGCCGTCATGGGCGCCCTGAGCGACCTCGCGGCCATGGGGGCCGCGCCGGTGGGCGCGCTGGTGGCGCTCTGTGTCCCCGAATCCGACGGGAGCGGCGACACCACCCTCGGGATCATGGAAGGGGTGGCCGAGGCCGCCCGGGCGGCCGGCTGCCCCGTCGTCGGCGGAGACGTCTCGGCTGCGAGCGTGCTCGTGGTGTCGGTCACCGTGCTCGGGACCGTGGCGGGCGAGCCTGGTCCGGTGCGGCGCGAGGGCGCGCGTGCGGGCGACGTCGTACTGGTGACCGGGCCGTGCGGCGGGTCGGCGGCGGGGTTGCGCTCTTTACGGGCGGGGGCTGGCGCCGGCGGCGCCGCGTACCGGCGTCCGCTGGCGCGGCTGGCCGAAGGGACACTGGCGCGGGAGGCGGGCGCGCACTCCATGGTGGACGTCTCCGACGGCTTCGCGCTGGATCTGCACCGGCTGGCGGACGCGTCGGGCGTGGGCTTCGCCCTGGCCGACATCCCGGTGGCCGACGGGGCGACCGAGGCCGAGGCGCTGGGCGGGGGCGAGGATTACGAGCTGGTCCTGACCATGGCCGAATCGCACGTGGAGGGGTACATGCTGGCCAACGCAGTGGCGGGGCTGCGACCGCCCCTCCGGGTCGGCGTGGTGGACGGAGATCCGGCGGTGCGGCTGCTCCGCGGCAACGTCCTGCCGCGTCTTGGGTGGCAGCACCGCGTCGGCTGACGTGGGGCCGGAGTCGGCCCCTACAGCGCGGGCCTCAGTCGGCCGCGGCGGCGTGGGTGCGGCGAAGGGGCTTGGTCACCTTGCCGGCCCGGATGCAGCTCGTGCAGACGTGCAGCCGCTTGGGCGCCCCGTTGACCACAGCGCGCACGCGCTGGATGTTGGGGTCCCAGCGGCGCTTGGTGCGCCGGTGGGAGTGGCTGACGTTCATGCCGAACGACGGCTTCTTGCCGCAGATGTCGCAGACTGCTGCCATCGGGGTGAGACCTCCTGAGGGTGGCCGCGGCGTGCTCGCTCGCAGGCCTACTCGAACGGGCAAAGGTTAGCATCCCCTGCCATGGCCACCCTGGCGGCGCTCACCGCCGACGACCTGCGTGCGGTGATGGAGGGCTTCCGTGACGGGCTGAGGTCGCATCAAGCCGACATCAACCGGCTGAACGTCTATCCGGTGCCCGACGGCGACACCGGCACCAACATGGCGCTCACGCTGGAGGCCGTGGTGGCCGAGCTGGCCGGAGTCGACGCCGGCGCCGGCCTGCCCGAGGTCTGCAAGGCGATCGGGCACGGCTCGCTCATGGGGGCCCGGGGGAACTCGGGGGTGATCCTGTCGCAGCTCCTGCGGGGCATGAGCGAGCGGATGGCCATGGCCGAGGCGCCCGGGGTGGGCGGGGCCGAGCTGTCCGACGCGCTGGAACACGCCTCGGGGCTGGCCCGCAAGGCCGTCGTGCGGCCCGTCGAGGGGACCATCCTGACCGTGGCCGCCGCGGCGGCGGAAGGCGCGCAGGCGGGCGGCGACACGCTGCTCGGGGTCCTCGAGTCGGCGCACACCACCGCGGCCGAGGCGTTGGCCCACACACCCGACCTGCTGCCCGTCCTGGCGCAAGCCGGCGTCGTCGATGCCGGAGGAGCCGGCTACCTCCTCCTCCTCAACGCGCTGCTGCTGGTGGTCGACGGCCGCCCGCTGCCCGAGCCGGACGGGGTCACGGAGACGATCGACTACTCGGCCGTGAGCGCGGTCATGACGGGCGAGGACCGCGAGAGCGAGCCGCACGTGAGCGATCTGCGTTACGAGGTCATGTACCTCCTGCACGCGCCGGACGAATCGATCGACGCGTTCAAGGAGGTCTGGGCCGGCATCGGCGACTCCATCGTCGTGGTCGGTGGCGACGGGCTCTTCAACTGTCACATCCACACCGACGACATCGGCGCGGCCATTGAGGCGGCCGTCGACGCCGGCCGCCCGTCACGCATTCGCGTGACCGACCTGGCCGATCAGGTGGAGGAGGAGCGCTGGGTGCGTGAGGCCGCCGCCGAGGCCGTGGTGGAGCCGACCGGACCCGTGCCGACCACGAGCGTCGTGGCCGTGGTGACCGGTGAGGGCATCGGCCGTATCTTCCGCTCGCTCGGGGTGCACCACCAGGTGGTCGGCGGCCAGACGATGAACCCCTCCACCGCCGACCTGGTGAAGGCGGTCGAGGCGGTGGGCTCCGACGAGGTCGTCGTCCTGCCCAACAACAAGAACATCCGCCCGGTGGCCGAGCAGGTGGATGCGCTAAGCGACAAGACGGTGCGTGTGGTCAACACCGGGAGCATTGTGGAGGGGTTCGCCGCGCTGCTGGCCTACGACCCCGGGGCGGGCGCCGCAGCCAACGTCGCCGCCATGACCGAGTCGGCCGCCCGCGTGGTGCCCGCCGAAATCACCCGGGCCGTGCGCGACGCCGCCACCGACGCCGGCGACGTCCACGAGGGCGACTGGATCGGGTTGTCGCGCGACGGCGTCGTGTCGATCGCCGACAACCCTGTGATGGCCACGCGGCTGTTGCTCAGCCGCCTGCTCGACGAGCACCACGAGCTCATCACCCTCATTGAGGGCGAGGGCGCCAAGGCCGGCGACACCCGGCTGATCAGTGAGTGGCTGAGCGAGGAGTACCCCGACGTCGCGCTCGAGGTGCACCACGGCGGACAGCCGCTGTACCCGTACCTGTTGGGCCTGGAGTAGGAGGGCCGGGGGTGGCGTCCCCGCGCTCGTTGCGGTCCCTCGGTGACATCGGGGTCTCGGTGCTGGACTCGGTGTCCGCCCGCAAGGCGGCCCAGCTGCACGAGTTCGGCGTCCAGAACGTCCTGGACCTGCTGACCACGTTCCCGCGCAAGGGCCGGTACATCGACCGCACGGTCACCTCCAGCGTGTCGGGTCTGGACGTGGGCGACGCCGCCGCCGTCCTGGCCGAGGTGACCCGCGTCAGCTCCCGCATGGCGCGCAACCGCCGCACCATGGTGACCGTCACCGTGCGCGACGAGAGCGGGTCGCTCAGCGTGGTCTTCTTCAACCAACCCTGGCGCGCCAAGCAGCTGGCCGTGGGGACCGAGGCGATCTTCTGGGGCAAGGTCGGCGAGTACCGCGGGACGCGCCAGATGGTGAACCCCGTCGTCGATGTCGTGGCGGGCGTGGACGAGCCCGCGGTCGGGCGGCGCCGGCGGACACTGCGCATCCTCCCCATCTACCCGGCGTCGGCCAAGGCCGGCCTGACCAGCTGGGAGATCGGGACCTTCGTGGAGGAGGCCCTGACCCGGGCGGGCGAGCTGGTCGACCCGCTCCCGCCCGAGTGGCGCGACGAACTCGGGCTCATCGGCCGCACCAAGGCCTTCGCCGCCGTTCACGAGCCCGAGGCGCTGGCCGACGTCGGCCCCGCCCGTCGGCGCCTCGTGTTCGACGAGCTGTTCCGCCTGCAGCTGGCCCTCGTCGTGCGTCGCCGCGCGTTCGAGGACAGCGCGCGCGCCTTCCGCCATGACGTCTCGCCGCTCGAGATCACCGGCGGCCGGAGCGGGACGCTGGTCGCCCGCTTCCTCGACGGCCTGCCCTTTGAGCTCACCCGCGCGCAACGCCAGGCGCTGGCGGTGATCGTGGCCGACCTGGCCGGCCCGTTCCCCATGCACCGCCTCCTCCAGGGCGACGTCGGCTCGGGCAAGACGGTGGTCGCCGTGGCCGCGCTGCTCGGTGCGGTGCAGAGCGGGCACCAGGGGGCGCTCATGGTGCCGACCGAGGTGCTGGCCGAGCAGCACGCCACCGCCGTGCGCGCGCTGCTCGGCCCGCTGAGTCCGTTCGAGGTCCGCACCGAGCTGCTGACCAGCCGCGTGAAGGGAAAGAACCGGGCCGCCATCCTGTCGGGGTTGGCCGGCGGCTCGGCCTCCCTCGTCGTGGGCACCCATGCGCTGCTCACCGAGGAGGTCGAGTTCGCCTCGCTCGGTACCGTCGTCATTGACGAGCAGCACCGCTTCGGCGTGGAGCAGCGCGCCCGCCTGCGCGAGAAGGGCGTGACCGGGGACCCCGACCTGCTGGTGATGACGGCCACGCCGATCCCGCGCACCGCGGCCATGGTCTACTTCGGCGACCTGGACCTGACCGTGCTGGAGGAGCTGCCGCCGGGCCGGGTGCCGATCACGACGAAGTGGCTGCCCGACGAGGACGAGGCCGAGGAGGCCTGGGCGCGCGTGCGCGACGAGGTGGCGGCCGGCCACCGGGCCTTCGTGGTGTGCCCACTCGTCGGCGAGTCCCTGCGGGTGGAGGCCCGGTCGGCCACCGAGGAGTTCGAGCGCCTGACCGGGGGCGAGCTGCGCGGCCTGCGCGTCGGCCTGCTGCACGGGCAGATGGCCCCGACGGCGCGCGAGGAGGTGATGGCGCAGTTCCGCCGCGGCCAGCTGGAGGTGCTGGTGGCGACCACGGTGATTGAGGTCGGCGTCGATGTGCCCGAGGCGACGGTCATGGTGATTGAGAGCGCCGACCGCTTCGGCATTGCGCAGCTGCACCAGTTGCGCGGCAGGGTCGGACGGGGGGAATGGCCGAGCTGGTGCTACCTCCTCGGTACCGGCGGGGAGGACGGGGTCGCCGCCGACCGCCTGGCCGCGGTGCAGCGCACGACCGACGGCTTCGCGCTGGCCGAGGAGGACCTGCGCCTGCGCGGGGAGGGCACCGTCCTCGGCGCGCGCCAGAAGGGGCAGAGCGACCTGCGGCTGGCGACGTTGTCGAGCGAGGAGGACCGGGCCCTCCTCACCGAGGCCCGGCGGGTGGCCGAGGCCATCGTCAAGGATGATCCGCACCTTGAGGCGCATCCGTCGTTGGCCGACGAAATCAGGCTCTTCATGAGCGAGGACGAGGGGGAGTATCTCTTCAAGAGCTGAGCGCGCCGTCTATGTTTGGCGGCGGTGCGAGTCATCGGAGGCCGGAGTCGCGGGCGTCGCCTCGCGGCCAAGCTCCCGGCGGCGGTCCGGCCCACCTCGGACCGGGTGCGCGAGTCGATCTTCGACATCCTCGGCTCCCAGGGTGGCGTCGACGGGCTCACGGTCGTCGACCTCTTCTGTGGCAGCGGCGCCCTCGGGCTCGAGGCGCTGTCCCGGGGCGCGGCGTCGGTCACGTTTGTCGACCAGGATGCGGGATCGCTGAGTGCGGTGCGGACGAATCTTGCTGCGGTCGGTCTCGGTGACGAGCCCGCGTCGCTCGTGCGGTCGGTGCTGCCGGGGTGGCTCGCCACCGCCCCGACCTTCGACCTGGCCCTGTGCGACCCGCCCTACACCTTCGACGCGTGGCCCGAGCTGCTCGGGGCGTTGCACGCAGAGCGGGCGGTGCTCGAGTCGGGTACGCCGATAGAGATTCCCGAGGGGTGGGTGGTCACGAGGGAGCGCCGGTACGGCGGTACGCTCGTCACCGTGGCCCGACGCAGCGGCAGCACCTCGTGAAAGTAGGCCTCTTCCCCGGTTCATTCGATCCCTTCCACAATGGACATCTGGAGATCGTCGAGCGGGCCAGCCACCTCTTCGACGAGGTGGTCGTCGCCGCGTTGCGCAACCCGCAGAAGGGTGACCCGCTGTTCGGCCTGGAAGAGCGCCAGACCATGTTGGAGGAGGTGACGGCGCACATCGGCCACGTGCGCATCGTGTCGGTCAGCACCCTGCTGGTGAACGTGGCGCGCGATGTGGGAGCGTCGGCCATAGTGCGGGGACTGCGGGCTGTCTCGGATTTCGAGAGCGAAATGCAGATGGCGCAGATGAACCATCACCTCTCGGGGGTCGAGACCATCTTCATCCCGACGAGCCCCAAGTACTCGTTCGTCGCTTCCAAGTTGCTGCGTGAGGTCGCGCGGTTCGGTGGTGACGTGTCCGCCTTCGTGCCCAAAGTCGTGGCCGACCACATGGCGGAGAAGTTCAAGGCCAAGAAAGGAGCGAAGTGACCGACCAGTTCCTTGATATTGAGGAGGCGGCTCCGGAGATTGATGCCGAGGCGATCATCACCCAGGTCCTCGAGATCATCGCCAACGCCAAGTCGATGCCGCTGTCCTCGTCGGTGATCGTCTCGCGCGAGGACGTCGTGGGCCTCCTGCAGGCCGCACTCGACCGCCTGCCCGACGAGTTGCGCCAGGCGCGCTGGCTCCTGCGGGAGCGCGAGGAGTTCCTGGCCGAGCGCACCCGTGAGGCCGAGACGCTGATGGAGGAGGTGCGGGCGCAGGCCGAGCGCATGGTGCAGCGCACCGAGATTGTGCGCCAGGCCAACTCGGTCGCCCAGCGCATACTGGACGACGCCAACGAGGAGGCGCGCACGATGCGCCACGAGGCCGAGGACTTCTGTGACCAGAAGCTGGCCGGGATGGAGATCGTGCTCGACCGGCTCACCCGGACCGTCCGTTCGGGCCGGGCCAAGCTGGCGGCGGCGCCCATTCCCGAGGCCGAGATCACCGCCGAGACGCAGGGCACGGAGGAGGACGGCTTTTTCGATCAGGACGTCACGTGAGCGCGTTCGTGGTGCATGTCGCCCGCCTGCGGCGCTCGCCCGGTGCCTCCTGGCACGAGGTGCGCCGCGGCCCCGTCGAGATGGCCGGACCCCTGAGCGCGTCGGGCATCGACCCGGGCCGCAGCGTCGTCCCGCTCGAGGCCGATGCCGAGTGCGACGTGGTCTTGCGGCCGTTCAGTGGTGGCATCAGCGCGCAGGGGACCGTGAGCGCGCCCTGGGTCGGTGTCTGCCGCCGGTGCACGGCGCCGGTGTCGGGCGAACTGCGCATCCCGGTGAGCGAGCGCTTCAGCGACGTGGGCACCCTCGGACCCGAGGACGAGATGTACCCCATTGAGGACGACACCATCGATCTTGGGCCCATGGTGCGTGACGCCATCGTGCTTGAGCTGCCCATGGCCCCGCTCTGCCGGGAGGACTGCCGCGGCCTGTGCCCGCAGTGCGGGGCGGACCGCAACGAGGGCGAATGCGGGTGCGTTGCCCCCCGTGATCCCCGGTGGGCTAACCTCGATGTGCTCCGGTAGCTGGCCCCTCACGGTCGGCGCGCCCTGATTCGATCGTTGGAGACTCACGATGGCTGTCCCGAAGAAGAAGAAGTCCAAGGCCAAGGGCCGCAGCCATCAGGCCGCCGCCTGGGTGCTGCGCCGCCCGCCCCGCAGCGTGTGCCCGCACTGCCAGGCCGCCAAGACCCCCCACGTGGTCTGCCCCAGCTGCGGCTGGTACAAGGGCCGGCAGGCCGTAGAGGTCGACTGACTTGAGCCGGCGGGGCGAGCGTCCCTCGCCCGACGCCCTGGCCGCCCTGCCCGTCGCCGTGGATGCCATGGGAGGCGACAAGGCCCCCTCCGAGATTGTCGAGGGCGCCCGGCGCGTCCACGAGGAGGACGGCATCGCGGTCGTGCTCGTCGGCCCGCCCGACCAGGTGGGCGACACCCGCGGCCTCCCGCTGGTGGCCTGCACCGAGGTCATCGCCATGGACGAGGACCCGGCTGGCGGCGTGCGCCGCAAGAAGGACTCCTCCCTCGTGCGGGCGGCCGAGCTTGTGCGAGACGGCCAGGCTTCGGCCATGGTCAGCGCCGGGAACACCGGGGCCACCATGGCCTCGGCCCTACTGCGCATGGGCCGGCTCCCCGGCGTGGTCCGTCCCTGCATTGCCACCCCGCTGCCGCGCCTCGGGCGCACGCCCGCCGTCCTCGTCGACGCCGGTGCCAACGCCGAGTGCACCCCGGCCATGCTCGTGCAGTTCGCCCAGATGGGGGCCGCCTACGTCTCCGCCCGCTTCGGCACCTCCTCGCCCACGGTGGGCCTGCTCTCCATCGGCGAGGAGCCGACCAAGGGGACGCCGCTGGTCAAGGACACCCACAAGCTGCTGGTGACCGGGTCCGGGTTCGAGTTCGAGTTCGTGGGCAACCTCGAAGGGCGCGACCTGCTGCCGTGCCCGGCCGACGTGATCGTGACCGACGGCTTCACCGGGAATGTGGCGCTCAAGGCTCTGGAAGGCTCGTTGCGCTTCCTCTTCGACACCATGCTCGGTGTGTTCGGGACCGACGAAGACACCAAGAAGGCGGCCGACGTGCTGCTGCCCCACCTGCTCCCGCTGGCGACCCAGTTCGAGCCCGAGAACACCGGTGGCGCCATGCTCCTCGGCATTGACGGGGTGTGCGTGATCAGCCACGGCTCCTCCAACGCCACCGCCATGGTCAACGCGGTGCGCGTGGCCCACGAATGCGCCGCCCGCGGCCTCGCCGACGCCGTGGCAGCCGCGGTCAAGGTTGCGTAAAAGTCCAGTTCAAAGGGCATAAACGGGCGGAATAAAGGCGGACGCCCCTAACATGGCCCCCATGCCTGCCGAAACCCACACCAATAAGGGCCCCCTCGACCGCAACGGGGTGTTCGAGTTGATCCGGGACCAGTTGGCGGACATTTTGGAAACCGACCCCGCCACCATTACCGAGGGAGCGTCCTTTGTCGAAGACCTGGACGCCGATTCGTTGGCCCTCATTGAGCTGGTCGAGGCGTTGGAAGAAGAGTTGGGGGAGCGGACGGTGGGATTCCGCATTGACGACGAGGACCTTGAGGACCTCCGCACCGTTCGAGACGCCGTTGACTACGTCTACGCCAAGCTCCAGTCTGGGTGAGCAGTCCGTGCTGGCCGCACGGTTGGGCCACACGTTCCGTGACATCGAGCTGCTGCATCTCGCGCTGGCGCACCGCAGCTGGTGCGGGGAGCAGGAGGGGGGCGCTCCATCCAACGAGCGCCTCGAGTACCTCGGCGACGCCGTCCTCGGCCTCGTCGTGGCGCGCTACAGCTACGAGCGGTATCCGGACTTCCCCGAGGGCAAACTCGCCAAGGTGCGCTCGGCGGTGGTGAACGCCCGTGTACTCGCCCAGGTGGCCCGCCGCCTCGGCGTGGGCGACGAGCTCCTCCTCGGCCGGGGCGAGGAGACGTCGGGAGGTCGGGCCAAGGCCTCCATACTGGCGGACGCGTTCGAGGCCATCCTCGGCGCGGTCTACCTGGACGCCGGGTGGAGCGCCGCCGAGGCGCTCGTCCTCCGTGAGCTCTCCGACGCGATCGCCAAGGCGGGGCAGGAGCCCGACGACTTCGACCACAAGAGCCGCCTCCAGGAGAAGTCCGTGCGCGACGGCCAGGGGACGCCGCGCTACGTGGTGACCGGCTCGGGGCCCGACCACGACCGCGCCTACGAGGCAGAGGTGTTCGTCGCCGGAACCCGCATCGGGGCCGGTATCGGCCGCTCCAAGAAGGACGCCGAGCAGGCGGCCGCCCGCAACGCGTGGGACGCGTGGGACGCGCGGGACGCCCGCGGCGCCCTGGGACCCCTGGAGGGATTGCCCGATGCCTGAGCTGCCCGAAGTCGAGACACTGCGGCAGGACCTCGCCCGCGAGGTCACCGGCAAGAAGATCAAGACGGTCTCGGTCGCCAACGGGCGCTCGGTCCGCCGACACGCGTCGGCCAAGCACTTCCGCGCCCCGCTCGAGGGGCGGACCATCAAGACGGTGGGGCGGCTCGGCAAGTACCTGCTCCTCACCCTCGACAGCGGCGACACGCTCGTCGTGCACCTCGGGATGAGCGGCCAGCTCCTGCGGGTGAAGTCGGTGAAGGACCCCAAGCCCAAGCACACCCACGTCGTCATCACCTTCACCCAGGGCGGCGAGCTGCGCTACGTCGACCCCCGCACGTTCGGCGAAATGTTCGTCTCCACGCCGCCGCTCAAGCCCGACGGTACCCCGCTCAGCCCGATCTCCGGGCAGGCCGGTGGGGACGGCGCCGCCATCCGCAAGGCCATTCCCGAGCTCTCCCATCTGGGCTTCGACCCCATTGAGGACATGATGAGCTGGGACCGCTTCGGGCTGCTGTTGCACCAGCACAAGGCAGGCATCAAGTCGCTCTTGATGGACCAGAGCTTCACGGCCGGCATCGGCAACCTCTACTCCGACGAGATGCTCTACCAGGCCGGCCTGCGCTACGACCGCCTGTCGGACTCGCTCACGGCGACCGAGGTGCGCCGTCTGTACCGGGCCATTGTCGAGACGCTGGCCGATGCGATAAAGCACCGCGGCTCCTCGTTGGCCGACGAGCAGTACCGGGACCTCTTCGGCGAGATCGGCGACTACCAGGGCCAGCATCAGGTCTACGACCGCGAGGGCGAGGCGTGCCGGCGGTGCCGCAACACCATTGTGCGGGTCAAGACGGGCGGGCGCTCTACCTTCTTCTGCGACCACTGCCAGGTCTGAGGTCTGAGGTCTGAGATCGCTGATGCCTCGGCGGCGTCCAGCCCGGGGACCTCAATTCGCGAGTGAGAGCTTGAGCGGATGGGACCCGCTCGCAGGCACCGTGTGTGTGGCTCGGGTATCCATCGGCTGGTCTTCAATTCTCAAAAAGGTTCGGTGTTCGGTCCGCCGGCAAGCTGTCCTCGGGGATCGGGACCGAACACCGAACCTTTTTTGAGAAGAAGCATGGCTCGGCAGGGATACACGGCAATCGACCGAGATCGCACTCGACCATGGAGCAGCACCTATCCGCTCACGCTCTGAGTCTGAGCTGCGCCACCGTACGCACCACCCGACACAACTCCCGAGGGGTGCTTCGCCCCGCCGAACGGACACAGTAGGGTCGCCTCGATGTTCTTGAAGTCGCTCAGCATGAAGGGGTTCAAGTCCTTCGCCGACCCCACCGTGCTGGAGTTCGAGCCCGGGATCACCGTGGTCGTCGGGCCCAACGGCAGTGGCAAGTCGAACGTGGTCGACGCCGTGACCTGGGTACTCGGCGCACAGGGCCCCCGCTCGCTGCGCTCGGCGAAAATGGAGGACGTCATTTTCGCCGGGACCTCTTCCCGGCCCGCGCTGGGTCGGACCGAGGTGTCGCTGACCATCGACAACGCCTCGGGCAAGCTCCCCATCGACCTGGCCGAGGTGACGATTACCAGGACGCTCTTCCGCTCCGGTGACAGCGAGTACGCCATCAACGGCACCCCGTGCCGGCTGCTCGACGTCCAGGAGCTGCTCGCCGATTCGGGCGTCGGTCGGCAGCAGCACATGATCATCGGCCAGGGCCAGCTCGACACGGTCCTCAACGCTCGCCCAGAGGATCGCCGGGCGATCATTGAGGAGGCCGCCGGCGTGTTGAAGCACCGACGCCGCCGGGAGCGGGCGGAGCGCCGCCTGGCCGCGACGGCGGAGAACCTCGAGCGCCTCGGCGACCTGGTCCGTGAAGTCCGCCGCCAGATCCGCCCGCTGGAGCGCCAGGCCGCGGCCGCCCGGTCGCACGACGCGGTCGCGCAGGAACTCCTCGACATCCGGCGTTACCTGGCCGGCACCGAGCTGGCCGAGCTGGGCAACCGCCAGCGCAGGGCGACGCGGGACCTCGCCATCTGTCACGAAGAGGAGAGTGAGCTGCACGCCTCCCTCGAGTCGCTCGATGCCGAAGCGACCAATACGTCGGCCGAGCTGTCCTCGCGGCGTGAAGAGGACCTGGCCGGTGCGCTCGGGCGCGTGCAGGGTCTTGTCGAACGTGCTCGTGGATTGGCGGGCGTGCTCCGTGAACGCGGCCGAGGTGTCGTGGCTGCGCTCGACGCGGCGGCCGACGTCGACGTCGTCTCCACGCTGGAAGCCGAGGGAGCCCGGTTGGCGAACGACATTGCTGCCGCGGCCGCCGAGGGAGCCGAGATAGAGCCGGAGCAAGCAGCCGTGGCCGCCGAGCTGGCCAAACTGGAGGAGGAGGCGATCGCGCTTCGGGCGCGCTGGGCCGACCTCGTCGGCGACGACACCATTGAGGAGGCCGCGTCCAAGGTGCAGGCGCGCCTGGACCTCGTGGCGCGGGGCGCCGCGCGCGAGCAAGAGGACATGGTGGCGTGGGATGAGCGGGTGGCCGCCCTGGAGCAGCGCAACGCCGGCGCGGCGGTCCGGGCCGATCTCCTGGCCGACACCAAGTCCGTGCTGGACGAGACCACGTACCGCCTCGGGGCCGACGTCGCGGCGAGCACGACCGAGTTGAACGAGGCGTCGGCGCGCCTGGACGCGGCGCAAAAGGATGCCGACGTGGCCGAACAGGCCCGCCACCGCAGCGCCGCGCTGGCCGATGCGCTCGAGCGCGCGTTGCGCGACCTGCAGGGGGCGGGCGGTCGCGAGCTGCTGCGTGGCATTGACGGCGTCGTCGGTTCCCTCGTCGATGTGGTCGAGATTGATGCCGGGTGGGAGGCCGCCTTCGAGGCGGCCGCCGGCGCAGGCGTGGCCGCGGTCGTCGTCGACGGGCGGCAATCGGCGCAAGCAGCGCTCACGACGTTGCGCGAGCAGGGTGTGACCGGCGCGGTCCTCGCGCCCCGACCCAGCGGCGCCCCCCACTCCTCGCTCGACAACCTGCCCGCGCTCCCACCGGGGAGCAGCGCCGAGCCCGTCCGCGGGCATGTGCGCGCCCGCCAGGGAGGCGCGGTCGCGGAGTCTGTTCTGGACGCGCTCCTCGGGCGTGCCGTGCGCGTCGACCGTTGGGAGGAGGCGATCGACCTCGCGGTCGCGCGCGACGACCTGGTCGTCGTCACCCCCGAGGGCGACCGCTTCGCGGCCACCGGCTGGCGTGTCCGCTCGTCGTCGGGCGTCGTCACCGCGGCCGCCGTCGAGGATGCGCAACGCCGGGCCGAGCAGGCCGCCGCCGCCGCCGACGAGGCGCGGGCGCACCTGGCCACCCGCCGCACCGAACTGGCCGCGGCCAGCGATGCGCGCGCCACGGCCGAGCGTGCCGCCGACCGCCACGCCGCGGCACGCGAGACGGCGGTCACCGACCGCGAGCGCATGGAAGAGGAGATCCGCCGGCTGGCCGAGGAGCTGGACGCGGCCCGCGCCGCCCGCGCCGGCTTCGACGAGCGCCTGGCCGTCGTGCAGGCAGAGGGCGGGAACCTCGCGCTGGCCCTGCCCGAGTTGGAGGCCGCAGCGGCGTCCTGGCAGGCGGCGACCACGCGCCGGCAGAACCTCGAGGTGCAGGAGGCGGCCCTCGCCGCACGCCGCCGCGTGCTCACGACCCGACGTGACGAGGTGGAACGCCGGCTCCAGGGTCACGCCGAGGAGCGGGCCACAGCGGCCTTCCGGCGCCAGCGCCTGGAGTCCGAAGGCCTCGCCGTCGGCCGGTTGGAGGCCGTGGTCGAGGGCGAGCAGGTGCGCCTGGCGGGGATGCTCGACGAGCTGCGGCGCGAGTACAAGGAGCAGGTCGACGCCGTGCGCGCCGGCGGCGAGCGCCTGGAGCAGTTGCGCCAGGACCGCCACACCACCGAGCAACGGCTGGACGCGGTGCGCTCGCGTACCCGCGCCCTCGACCTTGAGGCCAACGAGGTCTCCCTGCGCTCCGAGGCACTGCTGGAGCACATCACGCGCGATCTTGGCGCGCGCCCTGACGACCTCGTCGGCCTCTCTGCGCCCCCCGCACCCGAAGGCACCACGCTCACCGAGCTGGGCGAGGAGCTGGAACGCAAACTCGTCGCACTCGGGCCGGTCAACCCTCTCGCCCTGGAGGAGCTGTCCTCGCTGGAGGAGCGCCACAAGGAGCTCGAGGTGCAAGTCGACGACGTGCGTGGCGCCCGCCGCGAGCTGCACGAGGTCGTCCGCACGCTCGACCACGAGATCATGACGTCCTTCGCCGCCGCGGCGGCGGACGTCAACGAGCACTTCTCCACGCTCGTCGCAACCCTGTTCCCCGGCGGCACCGGTCGCATGGTGCTGACCGATCCCGAGGACCTGCTCAACACGGGCGTCGAGATAGAGGTGCGCCCGGCCGGCCGCAACGTCCGCCGAGTCTCACTGCTCTCGGGTGGCGAGCGATCCATGGCGGCCCTCGCCTTCCTCTTCGCCGTCTTCCGCAGCCGGCCCTCGCCCTTCTACATGATGGACGAGGTGGAGGCCGCGCTGGACGACGTCAACCTCCACCGATTCCTCGGCCTCGTGCGCGAGTTCCGCGACGAGGCGCAGCTGCTGATTGTGAGCCACCAGAAGCGCACCATGGAGACGGGCGACGCGCTCTACGGCGTCACCATGGCGCCCGGTGGCTCATCGCAGGTGGTCTCACAGAAGGTCGAGCGGCCCGAGCCCGAGGCCGGGCCGGTGCGCGAAGCCGAACCTGAACCTGAACACGAACACGCATGACCGCGCTGTACATCGCGCTCGCAGTGGCGCTTGTCGTTGTGGTGGCCGCCGCCCTGCTCTTCATCGGCCGCTTTCGGCGGGGTACACCCTTGGCCCCGACCACGACCACGACCGAGGCGCCCGTCGCCGTACTCGAGCCCGAGCCCGAGCCCGA
>Ga0307374_10003312_pt1 | contig 27631 bp, 25 predicted proteins | sample OX3MG_FD_202532 | JGI IMG/M metagenome (GOLD analysis project Ga0307374, IMG submission 202532) | Soil microbial communities from Risofladan, Vaasa, Finland - OX-3 | ecosystem: Environmental > Terrestrial > Soil > Coastal area > Acid sulfate soil | place: Finland: Risofladan, Vaasa | collected...
GAATTTCCGGACACGGTTATTATCCATAACAAGTATTTTCTTGTTGTCGTTCCTGAAGCGAAAAAAGATGTTACCACGGTTTATGATACGGTCCTGAAAAAGAAAATAGCCACATTTCAATATGTCGCGTTAGATTATGACGGCCGGAAATTCCTTTATACCAAAGACGGCATTGATACGTTTTTTGGCAATATCAATCTTCACATTCAGTGCAGCGCGGGAGTGATTAAAGCTAACTCGACTATTTATTGCATCACGCCTGATTCAAACAACCCGCAAATGAATAAGCTGGTATCAATTAATCCTGTAACGCTTAAAAAAAAAGAAGTTTATTCTTCCGGCAACTACCTCACAGCAGTTAATATTATCAACGGCAGTCTGTATATTGGAGAAAGAGACCTCCAAAACGGCAATTCATATTTAATCGTCAATGGAAATACAATACAGACCCCGACAGCGGTACAAACAATTTATCCGATAGGCAATAACGTGTATTTTGCGACAAGAAGTAGCCGTTTTTCAAGCAGTCAGGATGTATATTACGAAATTAGCACAGCAAACGATAAAGTGAAAATAAAACCCGCAGGGAAGGGAAGGATTATATTCTATGAGGAAACAAATAAATAACCCGACACACTTAAAAAACAAAATTCTGATCAGTATTTACGTTTTTCGCTATTTATCAGCTGAGTATTTTGACCGGATAGTGAAAACCAGAAAAGAGAAACAGCAAGTGTATGAAACCATTAATTACTTGGTAAAACAGAATTTTATCCTTAAGAAAGAACTATTACATGAGTTCTCTTTTCTTTATTTAACAAAAAAAGGCTACGACTTTGTCACAAAAAATCTAATTGGAGTTGAAGGTACGATACCATTTTACCAATACCGGACCGATAGATCACAAACAGGATACATATTTGTACATAATTACATGAATTTCACCTACGTCTGGAACTTTATAAGCAATAATCCTGAACTTCTGAAACAAAACATACAAATATATGAAGATGGAAATAAAAACCAATGCAAGCTCGTTTTTTATCATGGAGGCAAAAACGTTATTTTATCTCCTGACGTTTTAATATTTACTCCAGAGAAAAATTCAATTTATCGTAAGGCTGTTATTGTTGAAAACGATTTTGGAGGGGAGACACACGCAACACTTTTTAAGAAACTCATTGAATACAGTATCTTTATAAAAGAGGGGATGAAACAAAATAAAATAAAGTCAGTCGAAATATATTTCATTTTGGTGTCTTATGAAAGGGCGCACAATTTGTTTGGCACTCAAGGCACAATAGCAAAAATGGCCGATTATTTTAACTCTTCCTACAAAGTAAAAGATGTTGATGTAAGGGATATACTGCAAGTATTTCAAAACGGAGAAAATAAAATATTCTATTCGGTATTCAACCGCCGGCCGGATATTACCTGCCAAAATTTTCTGCCCTATGATTTTAGAAAGGAGATTATTGCCCTCCATCCATCATGGGAAAGACTACGACCACAATAAACCAGCAATTTTACAATTCATTCCTTGAGTTTTTATATTCAAACCATCCTATCACGCAGGATACGCATCCTTTTATGGTAACTGGTTGGGTGATTGTTTTTGGAACAGTACTATTTCTTGTATCTCCGCTACTCTATATTCTGGTTTTACGGCTTATCAATAAATACCAAAGCGTTTATTTATATGAAATCCGTTTACCAAAAGCAACACAAAACCAGTTAGCGATTGAAGAAATAGGCTCAATTTTCGCATCCCTTCATAACTTAATCTACTCGCCTTTTAATCCTATCTATAAAGTATTTTTTGAAATTATCAAAACTTCAGGATATATCAAAATTTATGTTGGGAGTAACGATCCCCGGATACTTGATGAGGCAAAGAAAACACTTAATCAACTGCAAAACATCGAATTTAATGAAGTAAAAACCGATCCTATCGCAACATTCCCGACACTTTTTGCCAAACAGGTGAGTTCAACAAAATCATTTTATCCGCTTAAAAAAGATCCGTTGTTTTTTGACCACATATTATCATATTTAAATTCACTAACAGATAAAGAATACGCGGGTGTGCAATTTATTCTTCAGGGGGTACATAAAAGTTATCAGATTAATAAATCAATAAATAAAGCGATTGCAAGGGATGTCAGGCATTACGGGAAAGAAACATCCGAGGGAAGAAATGAAGTTGAGATATACAAACAAAAAGATATCGGAAACTTATTCAAAGTGAAAATCAATGTGTTTAGCAACAGCAAGAACTTATTGCCAAACCTTGAGGGGATAATGGTATCGCTCGGAACATTAAAAAATAAATTTTTTGCAAGATTTGAAGGGAAAACCGATGTCAAAAACAGGTATATCGCGCCGGAAACATTTATCAGCAACAGTAATTTCAGGAGGGAATACGAGGGGATCTATGCCACAGCTGAGGAATTAGGCTATCTCATCCATCCAACAACTATACGCCTCTCAAAATGGAATCCGCAGCAGGAGAATAACTTAGAAGCTGACAGGGAATTTTATGTTGAGGAAGCAAACAAGATACTGATCGGCACAAAAACAGATACTGACGGGATTGTTAATAAGATATTTTTGTTGCTGGACAACCTTAAAAACCATGTGCATGTGATGGGTAAAACAGGGAAGGGGAAATCATCATTTATTTTTACACTTATTCACGCGGTGAAGAAAATAAAGGAGACTACTATATGGGTTATTGATCCGCATGGGGATTTACTCAAAGATTTATTCCGGGCAATCTCAAACCATAAAAACATTGTGTACCTCAATATCGAAAACCAGAAACGGATTTTTGGTTTTAACCCTGTATTCATGCGCGGGAAAAGAGAACACCAAAAATCAGCAGTCATTGACACAATTTTAGATATTATCCAAAGCGAAACTGAGGAAAAAACCGGACAATCAACCACAGGAAACACAACATATATTCGCATGAAACAAATGCTGACATTAGCGGTAGAGTTCGCAGACGCATACTATCAGTATTTAATTACCTTACATGAACGAGAACCAAATATTAAGCAAATTGACCCGAAATGAGCTGAGGAATTAGTAAAAGAGAGACAAATAACCCTCAATGACATTCCGTTTTTCCTGCATAAGAAAATGGGCTACTATCATTTATTCACTGAAGTATTCCGTGATTATTCCTCATTAACAACGCCTTCAATAATAAAAATGTTTGAGGAATATACAAACCAAGTCGCTGTCATTGAAGCTGTGCAAGTACGTTTTGATCAGCTGCTTCACAGCTCAACAATGCTTATTTATGAAGGAAATTCCTTACCTCTTGAAAAAGCGGTAGAAGACGGGAATATGTATTTGATACCAATTCCTAACACTATTTATGGCTCAAGAGGAGCGCGGGGACTACTGCAAATTTTGTTTTCAATGCTTTGGATTTACAAAGAGGAGAAAGGGAAGAAAGACCGGAAATCAACATACTTATTTATAGATGAGTTCCAAAATGCGCAATTGGCAACCATCCCGACAATCCTATCTGAAGCGAGAAAATACAAATTGTATTTAATCACAGCGCATCAATATATCGCGCAACTGAAAGACAAGATCCGGGAAGCAATATTCGGAACTGTTGGCACTCTTGTCGCTTTTCAGTCAGGAGCAGATAAAAACGGAGCATTGGACATCGCTAAAAACTTAGGAGGAGGCTTAACTGAAGAGGATATTGTCTCACTTCCTAAATTTACTGCCTACATCAAAACAGACGGGAAAGACGAAAACTCGAACAACATTTTTTCTTTCAACACTATTCCCGTAGAAGAAAAAAACGTAGCCCAAGCGCAAATTGATAAAATCAATAAAGAATCACTCGAAAAATACGGAGAAGAAATAACGATTATTAAAGAACGCCTCGCAAAAAAACAAAAAGACCCACTAAAATATTTTACTGAAGTAATTACTTAGAATATATCAGTTCTTGACGAAAAAACGGAGCCAGGATAGTATAATGACAAAAAGTAAGTCGCAATATGAATAACTTAAAAAACTTAGCAGGGAATGATTGTGCCATCTTTTTATTCCGGTTTGAAATACACGGTAATGCCATAAGCTTTGTAATAAATCAGGAGATTGCTATGGATATGTATGAGGATATAGACGTGAAACTCAAGCCCCTTGCACATGCCTGTTGCGAAACACTCTCACGGTACAGACACCTGAGTGTCAGTGACACTATTATGGATTACAACATTCTTGACACCAGTGAATTCGAGGTCATGTTGAGTAAAGGTTTAGGGAAATATTTTCCGGATGATGAAAAACAACAATTATTTAACGATGCCCATAAGATTGCCAAACTTCTGGATGAAGTAATGGCGAGAAGAACAAAGGAGGAAAAGGAAGGAAAACCCCAGGAGCCGACTTATAAGGACTTTTCGCAGAAACCGGAGCAAGTAAAAAAAGGGCTCGAGAAGTTAGGAACGGAAAAACGTCTTCAGGCAGAGTTACGATCAATGGTAGAAGGAAAACGAATACGTCCGGGAATACGACAGCTAACACCACAAGATTTACCTGTAGGCGTTAAAGCAGCAAGAGGATATGACCATAGGGGACAATGTTATGTATTTGAGCATAAAACGCTGGGAGAATTAGGAAGAATCGTAATGATTAAGCTGAGTGATGGGAAAATGTTAATGCAACCAGAGCTATTTACAGGACAAAAACCGATTGACTCAACTTTTGTAGAAAAGAGAAAGAAAGTATTTGGGGAACTTGTCGCAACTATAGAAAAACGATTCGATGAAAATTTTCCTGATTAAAAATTTTTAAGTAGGGAGAAATTGGGGGGGTTCTTGCTTTTATTACACCCATTTGTTAGTATCCTATCGTTAACACAAAAAGGTCTATGCCACGTAGTTTAAATTCAGTACAACTTATCGGTAATCTAACCCGTGACCCGGAACTCCGGTATACACAAAGTGGAAGACCAGTGTGTGACGTTGGTTTGGCAACAAGCAGACAATGGAAAACTGAAAGCGGAGAGAAAAGAGAAGAAGTAGACTTTCATAAAATTGTTGTCTGGGGCAAGCTTGGCGAAATATGCAGTCAATATCTTCACAAGGGCCAGAAAGCATATTTTCAAGGGAGACTATCAACACGAAAGTGGACAGCCCAAGACGGAACAGAACGGCAGACAACCGAGATTATCGCCGATGATATGCTTATGCTCGGCGGCAGAGATTTTGGAGGAAACGATGAACAATCTACCCCGTCAGTACAAACACCTAAACGTGAAACACCACCGGCTGCTACTCCTCCGCAAGAACCACCCGGAAAAATCGTAAAAACAAAAAAAGACGAGGAAGCGGAAACATCACCTGAAGAATCAAATCAAAAAGAAAAAGAATCAGAAGTTGATCCGGAAGATATTCCTTTTTAGAGAGATTTATTATCCCCTAAAATCCACCCTCGAATCCAAACTCAGAAAAAAAAGAATCCCCAGCTCAATATTTATTAGAGGGGATTTAAAATAACAAATATATCTGTTTGTATTTTATGAAAGTAACCACTGTTATATATTTGAAACGTTACTTTTGGACTTTTGAAAAGAATTCTTCACTGTTGGCTTTTTTCTTTTTGGTTGTGCTTTTGTAGCTGGTGGTTCAACCAAGTCTGTCACCGGATGCGTGTTTAGTAACAATGGCGATAATGGTGTTTGGTTTAAGTCCAAATCATTGAGAATATTACCAAGCTGTGGTTCATTTTCCCGTACATCAGGCCGTGGATCTGGTCTGCCATCTGTTTTGGGGTCAATACGCTGTCCATTTAAGAACACATCTTCTATAAATTTGTTGTAGGCATCATGGCTTAAGACTTGGTGGTCAATATATCCTTTCTTTGAGAAGGGACTAATGACCATCGCCGGGACTCGTAAACCATAACCGTTTTCATCAACAGAAGGTGGGGTAACGTGATCGTAAAATCCACCCCAGTCATCCCAGGAGAGGAGGACAACGGTACTACTCCAGTCAGGACTTTTCATAATGGCGTTCATAACTTCGGTGACATATGTTTGTCCTGCTGAGACTTTCGCTGGTGGGTGTTCTGATACATCACCGGAAGGAGTTATCCAGGAAACTGCCGGAAGCGTGCCGTTTTTTGCTTGTGTAAAGAAGTTATCAAGGGATTGAATATTACCCAGTTGTCCATCCTCTTTTACCGTATCGAAGTAGGGAAGCGGGTTCCAGATTCCTGGCGTTTTTGCATTTTGTTTGTGTTGCACACAGGTTTGTTCTGAATCGTCTTCACAGTCTGGTTCTTTTCCGGCTAAGATATAAAATCCCCAAGAGACGTTATTTTTATGGAGCAAATAGGTCATATCCGTCCAGGCATAGTCAGGTGGAATGAGTGTTTTTTGTAGTTTCGTAGCAGCTGTTATGAGTTGTTGTTTTAGCTTGGGTGCAATGCTCGCTGTACGTACAGCCGATTCGCATTGGGAAAGACTTTGTGTGGCTTTACAGTTGGTAAGAATGAGTTGGTGCAACTGGGTAGCCATATCTGGAGTAATTCCTGCCTTGGAAAGTGTGTTTTGGCAAGCAGGGAACTTAACCCCACGCCGACACATGACTATAAGATTTTTTTGCATCGTCGCTGTTGCCATATCCGGTGGATTACCGGGATTTTGCAAGGCATTGACACAGGATTGTGGGTCTCCCTGTTGAGAACAGTGCGCTGACCATTCAGAAACGAGGAACAGGTGTTCAGGCAGACTCCATGAGGCATTAGGCTCAAACATTGCATCCTGCAAGACAAAGTTTTTTGCATATGCCCAGTAGTTGGGAATTTCGGCATCGGTATGGTACCCCATCACATCATCCGCTTGCGTTTGTGTGCATTCAGGGTTCACGCCACACCCCTTGCCCTTGGTTTTTTCAGCCCGAGCGACAAACCCATCCATCTTTCCACCATCAATATCGTTTGTCGCATCAACCTGCCCATGAGGACCTCCGCCGTTCACATCGTTGGTATCATGATAGGGTTTGACACATTGTCCGGTTTGCGGATCATTGACACAAACGGTAGGCACACCATTTTGCATGGGGATACCATTTGCACCCGGATACGTCCCAAAATATGAATCAAAGGAGCGATTCTCTTGCATGATAATAACAATATGTTTTATTTTGCTTGAAAGGTATGGTGAATTTTGCGCTTCATTCTGAGGTGAATGAATATAAAGATAGATGCCTCCACCCATCAGAAAGAGTAAAGCGATAACAGAAATGCCAATCACCCAAGGTGATCTTTTCGGTAGTTTTGTTTTAAGAGATTGCAAAAGATGTTTCGCTTTTGGCAATTGCATATACGTATAGTAATTACAGCGTAGCATTCTAAGCTGTTAGAGTAAAGATAGGGGACGCAGATGAACGGAAAATGACTAATTCCTTAATTCCTCGCGTCAGACATCACAGTTATTTTTTAATCCTTAGAGATTTTATTTATTTTTAACGCGAAATAGCCTCATTGTATTGATAAGCACAAGAGCCGACGATATCTCATGAATGACAGTTGTTTCAATAAGACTAATGCTACCTAAAATAACAAGAATTGCAGTAATCAGATGTATGATGGTTGCGATAACTACGTCCTGTTTAATAATCCGAAACGTCTTTTTTGCGATACGAATCATTTGCGGCAAAGAGGCGACATTATTATTCAAAAGTACAATATCTGCTGCATTAAGCGTTAAATCAACCCCATGTCCTCCCATTGCAATGCCGACATTCGCTTTTGCCAGGGCCGGTGCGTCATTAATCCCATCACCGACCATTACCACATTTCTCCCTTCTTTCACTTTTTTGTCTACCTCCAAAACTTTCCCTTCAGGCTTCACGTCAGCAATAAAAGCAGTGTTGTGTAGTTTTTGCGCAATTGTTTGTGCTACTTCTTTTTTATCTCCGGTGACGATCACTGTTTCATATCCCTGTTTTGAAAGGGTAGAAAAGAGTACTGGAGCTTCAGGGCGGAGAGTATCAAGAAGGAAAATTACACCGAGTAACGATGACCCCTCTCCCACAAAAACAGGGGTTGCTCCTTTTCTTTCCCATTCTTCAACCTGAGTAGTAATCTCTTTTGCTATTTTTACTCCTTGCTCTTGCAAAAGTAATACGTTTCCAAGAAAGAGTACGTTACCGTTATATATAGCTGTCATACCTTTGCCCGTGAGTGTTTTTACCTGACTAAGAGATACTAATGAAAGTTTTTCTTCTTTCGCTTTTGCACTAATTGGCAATCCTAACGGATGATTGGAGTATTTCTCGATACTGGCAGCAAGTGTTAAAAGTTCATTTTTACTGCCTTTTTCAACAAGTATGTCCTCCACTTCTGGCATCCCTTGGGTAATCGTTCCTGTTTTATCAAATAAAAAGGTATTTGCTTTGGTGAGGTTTTCAAGCGATGGACTACTTTTTATCAATATACCTGATTTTGCGAGTATGGTAATGCCAATCGTTGTGGCAACAGGCACAATAATGGCAAATATGACAGGAACAACCGCAATCCAAAAAGACAAGGCTTTGATAATATCATGGGTAAGAAGGAAGATAATGCTCACACCCAAAAGAGCAAAACCTGTGGTTATCCACGCATATTGGCTTACCACATGCGCAAGTGGAGCTTTCTCGTTTTGTGCCGTATTTACCAAATGTTGTATCTGAAAGAGTGTAGAGTCTTGGGCAGTTGCTAATGCCTTTGCTTCAAAATAGTCGCCTGTATTAATTGATCCGGCAAGCAGTTTATCTCCCTTCTTTTTTGCAATTGGTTTTGATTCACCGGTTACCACCGATTCATCAAGGAGCGCTTCATCGGTCAGAAGGGTGGCATCAGTCGCAACACGTTCCCCGCTTTTTACCACAAGAGTATCGCCTACTTTAATATTCTTGATAAGAACTTCTGTATCTTTATCCGTTAGTTTCACGACGGCAGTTTTGGGCAATTTATCTGAAATGTTTGTAATGGATGCTTTTACCCGCTCCAAAATATACGTCTTAAATACATGCCCAAGCAGAATTATGAGGATAAAGATTAAGGCGACATTGCCTTTACCTAAATACAGTAATAGGTAAATAGTTACTATTGGTGGAAGGGATAAATCAAGCTGTTTTTTCAAGAGCGCTTTCCCGATAGACAGGTAATACGGGATGAGAGCAAAAATTGCAGCGAGATAGGGAATTATCGTAAGTTTGGGATATAAAAGATTACCGACAAGACAAATAACGACAAATGCAAGAGACAGCAGTAAAACAACAAGCGGACGTTTGTTCATTACTTTTAGTATAAACTATCTATTTTGCGCTGTAAGCATTGAAGCAAGCTAACCCCTCAGTACGGTATATAGTAATGAGGTATTTTAATAAAGTAAGCCGGTAAACAGTAGTGCTATAATCCTAATAAAATGAAATTCCTTAAAAAACATTGGGTACTCGTTCTGGTGATTCTAATCCTTATCGGCCTTGGCTTTTTGACATATGCCTTAGTGACTGCACTTGCCGCGCAAGGATGGAGCTGGTAGGAACACCAATGACGTGTATAACGTAGAGGATATGTGGGCGATTTCTGTTATTGCCTTCGTAATGACGAGAGCAGCTTACTTTACGTTGAAAAAGTTTTTACCCGACTTGAATCAGATCTCCGAAAGAAACTAGAATCCCCAGCCCACTACTTTTTAGTTTATATTTAATCTGGAGAGATAGATATTTGTGCTATACTTTTAAGATTCTACAATAATGGATTTTCTTATTATCTTTATTGCTAATTACGTTTTGTGGTTCGTTATTCTCGCGGCGTTGCTTACGGGGTATAAGGCTAAACGGTCAGAACAGATTAAGATGGTAAGATTAGCAATTATTGCATTTCCCTTAGCCTACATAATAGCGAAGATTGGTGAGCATTTCTATTATGACCCCCGGCCGTTCATGGTAGACCATGTCAAACCGTTATTTCCTCATGCTCCTGGAAATGGCTTTCCCTCTGACCATACGCTTCTCACTATGGCAATCGCGTCAGTTCTTTTTACCTATAACAAAAAACTTGGAATTGTTTTCGGTGTACTTTCGTTATGTATTGGGTTTGCTCGTGTGTTAGCTAATGTACATCACAGCATTGATATTATCGGTAGTGCTGTTTTTGCTATTGCAGCTACCTATGTTGCGTACCTTGCGCTCCCATATCTTAATAAATATCTCAATAAAATTCCTCTACTGCGAAGATAAGTGACAGTACTTCACTCTTATTTTTGGAGAACAATTCTTTCTTTTTTACTTTCGTTGTGCGACGGTCCTGTCCTATCAATAAGAAAGATACCGGTAAATAATCCAAACGAGCTTCCAAGAAGGATTCCTCCAATCACATCACTTGTCCAGTGCTCACCCAGATATACTCTTGAAACAAGCATGGTAATGTCATAGACAAGAATAAGACCTGAAAGAATAAGCTTTGTTATGAAACCAAACTTCCTGCTTTGCCAAAGGAGAATAAAACAGATTACTGAGACAAACATTGTCCGTCCAGCATGACCGGATGGATAAGAATTTATTTCCAGGACAGTATATACAGGGAATTGCAATATCTCTTGTGTACGCGCCATAAATGCTGGCGGTGATGGATGATGAACAAAAGATTTTCCGAAAATCTCAATTAAATGAAACCCAATAAAAAAAGCAACCGCAACTATTCCTGCCCGTAACCTCCTGCAGAGAACAAAAATAATAAGTAAGATGACAAGCATAAATTCGAATTGCCCGACGGTACTAAGAAGCGAAAAAGGGAAATCAAAGAGCCTGCTAATATGCTCCTGAAGAAGAATAGTAGTTTTGAAATCAAGCTGAGTAAAAAGATTCTGGTGGACAAGATACGAAAAGAAAACAAAAGAAAAAAATAAAACAATACCTGAAATAAAGTAAAGGAATCGTTTGGACACCTGTTTATTATACCAACTCATTGGATTGACCTTTTGACACCTACGGATTTGGTGTAGGTACCGGAGCGTTCGTGATAAATGAAATCTGTGCCGTATTAACTCCACGTATCCGTGGGATCTGGTAGGGGTATTGTGTATTCTCTACGACCATAATCTTGCCTGTATCCTGCATAGCAAGCAGAAAACCCATTTTAGATAATACAGTTATTGTTTGTTCAATAGCTGGAGTTGTTTGTTGCCAGTTTCGAGAAGGCCATGAGCCATCATATGCGATGAATTGTATTGGGTAGTTTGTAACGTTTTCTAAGTCTGCATTTGCTTCAGAAAGTTGTAGCTGTAATGGGTTTGGTTTGAGATTCCATAAGGGAGCGGTATGGTATAACGAGTGATTTTCAACATACATGCCTTCTTGGGTAAGGATCTTAAGCTGCGCATAAGTCATATAGGAATTATGACCGTCCATTCCAGATACTTTTCCCGTTAACCCCGGAGGGATAAAAAAGATTGCTGGAAAATGATACTGCGAAAGAATTGGTAATCCGTTTGTATAATCACTGACTCGTCCATCATCAAAAGTTAAAACAATGGCCTTTGTCGGAAGTGGTAAGTTATAGTAGAGATTATTAAATAAATCATTGGGGGATATCGGATGATAACCTAATTGCTGCAGCTGGTCCATTTGGGTAGCAAAGTTCTGTGGGGTGACCGTCAATCCAACATCAAGTCGCCAGGCATAGTCACTTTCATAGTGTGACCTAAGAGGAATAGATTGAATCAAATGGTACATAACAATTGGGACATGAAGCTTGTTTGTAACAGGTTGAGGTGGATAAAGAACTGGTGCTTGCAGGTCAGTTGGCCCGCCACCAACAATTTGGTATTGTTTGCCCTTTTTTATTAGCACCACCGGTAAATTTTCAAATGTCGATAGTTGAGAAGAGACAGAAGCATTTTGGGTTGTCAGTGACATTTTTAAGTGAGTAACGCAGGTATTCTTATATGCTCGTTCAATACCGTAGGGGAAAGTTGTCTGGCCACTTACACAAGGAGTCATGGAGATGTTGCCATAGTCAATATCCGAGAATTTTTGTTGCAGAAAGGTGAGATAGGCATTTTTACCAACAGCTTTTTGAATAAAGGCTTGATAGGAAGGAGTATAGAGATTCCAAATATCTGTGTACTTTTTTTCAAGCAGATCTTGCATATAGGCTGCGGTGAAGCTGTGTTGGACTGGTACGATACGCTTGTTCTTAGGCTTAATTGCTTGTTGAGCATGGAAAAAATAGTATGCAAAAAAAGAACCGGCAATAAGTAAAACAAGCACTAACAAGGCAGCACTTAAGAGCGGACTGCTATGAAAGAGATGCCTTAAGACAGACTGTTGAACTTTTTTGCGTGTCCTACGGTTATTCTTTATATAAATTGTCTTAGCTTTCATAACATACGAGGGATTTATTTTATCATTTATTCTCTGGCGTATGTAAAGAATAGTTCCAAACAACACCAAAAATGGTATGAGAAAAACTAATAAGTAGGCATAAGATGGTTATTTTTGGGAAACGTAATCAAATATAAAAAGACAAAAGCATACACCATGTTTCCGTTACAAAAAGCAATTCGATCGTTAGATAGTAGGGTTATAAAGGATACTATCTAATACTCTGTTAGTATCGGCCAAAAAATTTATAAAAATTTCTTCTAAAAAGTTCAAAAATGAGGCTGGAATTTTCTTTTTTCTACAAAAACCCCCTACACGTTTTGTTCAAAACTTACACTCTTGAAACAAAAATAAGAAGAAATCAAGAATCCCCAGCACAATACTTTTTAGAGGGGATATAAAATCAACGTTCTGCAAAACATAGAAATAAAGTTTCCTTGACAAAAGGAAATAAATGATATAAACTTTCCTTATGGTAAGTAAAGAATTACTTAAAACAATTATTACCACTAACCAAGCGCAAGCTATTCCTGAAACGTGGGAACGGACATTGAAAGTGCCTACGAAAAGTGGAAAAATCATTACCCTCGTCGGAGTACGCCGTAGTGGTAAGACTTACCATTTGTTTCATATCATGAATGAACTGAAAGGTGCAGGAGTAACTCCAGCACAGATTCTCTATATTAACTTTGAAGACGAACGCCTCGATCTAAAAAGTAGCGACTTGGATCTGATTTTGCAGGCATATCGAGAGTTGAATCCAGATCTGGATTTGGCAACCTGCTACTTCTTTTTTGACGAAATCCAAGAAGTAGAGAACTGGGAAAAGTTTATTGATCGTCTTTATTCCTCCATCAGTCGTAACGTATTTGTGACTGGATCAAACGCAAAACTCTTAAGTCAGGAAATAGCCAGCGCCCTCCGCGGCCGGACGATTACGTTTGAGGTATATCCACTTTCATTCCATGAATTTATCACTGTGGTAAGTCCAAACCTCAACCCATACAATAGTGCTGATAGAGCGACTCTCGTCAACCTCTTTGAGCGTTTTCTGATTCAAGGGGGATTTCCTGAGATAATTACTCAAGAGGAAAGCCTGAAAGACAAAATACTGCAAGAGTATTTTAACGTCATGCTCTTTAAAGATTTGGTTGATCGGTACAAAATAACCCAAGTTGCCGTACTAAAATACTTCTGTAAGCGGATTATCGGTACAAGCGCAGGTGAGTTCAGTGTGAATAAGATATACAACGAGTTGAAATCTCAAGGATATGGTATCAGCAAAGATACACTTTATGATTTTCAGAATTACGTGGAATCTATCTATCTGAATCGGTTTGTCGCCAAATATGCATATTCAGTCGTAAAGTCGGAAGGATCACAAAAGAAAACCTATGTTATTGACCAAGGCCTTGGGGTAGCGCTCGACTTTAAATTGAGTCAGGATAAAGGACGATTACTTGAAAATACCGTAGCACTTGAATTGCTGAAGCAAGGCAAACGTATTGCCTATCAGCAAGACGGTGGTGAATGTGATTTTGTCCTAAGCGAAAAAGACACTGTAAGTGAAGCTATACAGGTGACATTTGATCTTGCAGATGAACAAACGAGAAAAAGGGAAATTAAAGGGCTTGTTCAATGCTGTAAAACACTTGGATTGGAGAAGGGTACTATTTTAACTTTTGATGCGGAAGAACAGTTTGATGATGATGGCATACAAATTTCTGTTGTGCCAGTTTGGAAATATTTTTTATGAGAAATGAGCTATTGCCGGAACATACCAAAGAAATACTTACAGAAATGTGTAGGCGAGTGGGCGTGAGCTATGAATCTGTTGACTTCAGTAAGAAAGATTGGTTTTTCGAACATACATGGACGTTCGTGGAAGAGGACGACTTTAGAAAGTGGTTAGGAGCATTCTTGCGTCAACATAAATATGTAGGTAAAGGGAAAAAGAGGGGAGTGGACTGGGGATACTACGAAGCAGGAAAACTCGTAGGAAACTATGGCTGGAGGCTAAAGCAGGATTAAGGTTATGAAGATTTGGATTATAGCCGATACCCACTTCTATCACGAAAACATTAAAAAATTTCAGGGACGTCCTGATGATTTCAATGAGCAGATTATTAAAAATTGGAATAGACTGGTACAGTACAATGACTTAGTTATTCATTTAGGCGACGTTATTTTTGGATTAAATAAAGAAGAACAATTGCCATGTCTTATGGCAACACTCCCAGGAAAGAAAATATTGTGTAGAGGAAACCATGATCCCAAATCCGCAACCTGGTACATGGAACGAGGCTTCGATTTCGTCTGTGACTATTTCATATATCAGGATATCGCTTTTTCTCATGCTCCTCTTACACCATTACCACCACAATCGCTTGTCGCTGATATGCGATTAGTAAATTGGAATATCCATGGGCACTTCCATTCAGGACAAAGCAAGGAGCCTCGGGAAACAAGCAAGCAGAGACCATATAAGGATCGATACTATAATAGTGAGTATTATAAAACTCATAAAGAAAAGTATATTTTGATGCATATTGACGAGACACTAACTCCTATAGCTTTAGATGAGAAGCTAAAAGAAGTCTTCTATAGTAAAAACGATCTTCCCGAAAAGGGTTAACCTTTCCAAATTTTTAATTTGGTTCTCCATAGGGTAGTTTCCTTACCCTATACGTTTCTAAATCGTGGTTTTTTTGTCAAGTATAAATTATTCAAGGAAAAGAGTTGTTTTCGGAGAAATGGACAAAAGTGTGGGGGAAATATAAAAAATCTACTTTCGTAGATCATTTTTATTAGAGCGGCAGTGCCATCAGTGTTGTTCCTAGACTCATTCTGAATCTCTGACTCAGGAGCATCTAGGCACGAAATAATTTATTATTACCAGCTCTAAAAGTATTATATCATTCCTGTCATAGCTACAAGTAGCAGTCATGTCTACTGATTGCTAAAGTTATAACAAAATTTTGGAAATAAGCGTCATATTTTAATGAAAACTTACAAGCTGAGGCTAAAATAAGATGATTAGATAGTCAGGTCGAGAAAAAGGTTGGCCTTGTAGGACACTACAAAGGCAGAAAATTAAGTAAATCACTCATAATACCCATCCTTATAGTATAATAAGCTCAACAAAAATTACAAAATGGATATATCTGAAGCAAAAACTAGACAAGAAATAATAGACATACGACTCTTAAAAGCCGGTTGGGATGTAAATAATCCAACACAAGTAACCTCAGAGCTTGATATTTGGGTTGGATTGCCGGATGGTATAAGCGAGCCAGAAAACAAATATCAAGGATTTCGCTTTGCAGACTATGCATTATTAGGTGAAGATGGTTATCCGCTAGCGATTGTAGAAGCTAAAAAGACCTCTAAAGATGCCCGGATCGGTCAAGAACAAGCTCGACAATATGCAGTAGGTATTCAAAAAAATTCAAGCAAGGATATGCCGTTTGTTTTTTATACAAATGGAAATGATATCTATTTTTGGGATACAGAAAAGTATCCTCCGAGAAAAGTGTATGGTTTTCCAACAAGAAAAGATCTTGAGCGGTTACTTTTTTTAAGAAAAAATGAAAAACCAATCTCTCAAGAATTAATTAACCGTGACATATCTCAAAGACCATTTCAAATTGAAGCAATCCGCTCAGTCTTTGAAAACTTAGAAAAAGGGAGAAGGAAGGCACTACTAGTCATGGCAACTGGAACCGGGAAAACAAGAACCTGTGTGTCTCTACTTGATGTGTTGATGAGAACTAACCACGTTCAAAAGGTGTTATTTTTAGTAGATAGAATTGCCCTTCGGAATCAAGCACTCGATGCATTTAAAGAATTTCTTCCAAACGCTCCTGTATGGCCTAAAATTGGAGAAACAGAAATTGTAACTGACAGACGGGTTTACGCAGCCACATATCCTACAATGCTTAACATTATTGAAGATACGAATTGTCCGTTGAGTCCGTTTTTCTTCGACATGATAGTAGCAGATGAAAGTCATAGATCAATTTACAATGTCTATAAAAATATATTTGATTATTTCGATACTATTCAGCTTGGTCTTACTGCAACACCAAAAGATGCGGTAGAACATAACACCTTTAGTCTTTTTGATTGTGAGGATGGTATTCCAACCTATGCCTATTCATACGAGGAAGCAATAAATCATAAACCGCCGTATTTAAGTGATTACGAGGTATTAAAAATCCGGACAAAGTTTCAAAAAGAAGGAATTCATAAAAGCAACATCTCGCTTCCTGAACAACTTAGGTTATTAGCAGATGGTAAAGAACCAGAGGAGATAAATTACGAAGGGACTGACCTTGAGAAAAAAGTGACCAATAAAGGAACTAACGCCTTAATTATTCAGGAGTTTATGGAGGAATGTATCAAAGATGGAAGTGGAACATTACCAGGGAAAACTATCATATTTGCAATGACAATGAAACATGCACGGAGGATGCAGGAAATATTTGATGACCTCTACCCAGAAAATAAAGGAAATCTTGCAAAAGTAATTGTCTCTGACGATCCACGAGTTTACGGAAAAGGTGGCCTACTTGATCAATTTGTTAATAATGATTTTCCCAGAATTGCCATTAGTGTAGATATGCTTGACACCGGAATTGATGTTCGTGAAGTTGTTAACCTCGTATTTGCAAAACCGATATTCTCCTACACCAAATTTTGGCAAATGATAGGCCGGGGGACAAGGATTCTTGAGCCTAAAAAGATAAAACCCTGGTGTACGGAAAAAGATAAATTTTTGATTATGGATTGTTGGGAGAATTTTGAGTATTTCAAAATGAATCCAACAGGAAAAGTTGATAAACCTTCAAAACCAATACCGGTTAGATTATTTGAAACTAGGCTCCAAAAGTTAAATATTGCAGAAAATCAGAATAGTGAGCAGATAGTCAAAGATACGATTCAAAAGCTAAAAGAGGATATCGCAAAACTACCACAAAATAATGTTGTTATTTTAGATGCAAAAACAAAACTTGACGCTCTCAATGACTCATTTTGGCAAAGACTATCTGAGGAAAAAAAGATGTATTTGCAAAAGGAGATTGCTCCACTTATGCGGACTCGGACAGGTGAGGATTATAAAGCGATGAGTTTTGAAATAAAAGTTATTCAATTCTCCATAGCGAAACTAAATAAAGATGAAGATAAAAAAATTCAAACACTTGAGGACGTTTTAATTGAAATGGTTTCAGATTTACCGCTTTCAGTAAACGTCGTTGCCAAAGAAAAAGATCTTATTGAGGCGATACTTCATAGTGGTTATTTAGCAAAAGCGGATGAACAAGATTTAGATGTGTTAATACAAAAAATTGCGCCTCTCATGAAGTATCGTGAAGAAGGCATTAAGCCTGATCAAGATTCCCTTAACCTACGCGACCTTACTTTAGAAAAAGAATATATTAAGTTTGGAGCAGCAAATGAGCGTATAACAATACAGAAATATAGAGAGAAAGTCGAAGCGTTAGTTAAGAAATTAGAAAATGATAATGAAATTTTACAAAAAATCAAACTGGGAGGAAGCTTATCAAAAGAAGAAGTTGAAGAACTTGCCGATACTTTAGCAGATTATGATCCTTATCCCACAGAGGAAAATTTACAAAAGGCATATGATGCCCGGAAAGTAAACTTCTTAGATCTTATTAAATATATAATGGGAATTGGGGGATTGGTGACCTTTCCGGAAAAAGTTTCAGAAGCGTTTGCGGAATTTATCGTTGATCACAATACACTTTCTGCAAAACAAATTCAATTTTTACAAACTTTACAAACCTTTATAATTGAGAATGGAGAACTTACCAAGAAGGATCTCGTACAAGAACCTTTTACCAAATTGCATGAAAATGGAATCTTAGGTTTATTTGATAACCATATGCAGCAAGAAATACTTAAATTTACCGATAGGATATTACAAAATGCTTAATACAACAATAAGATCATCTATTGACCGTCTTTGGGATAGATTTTGGAGTGGGGGAATATCAAATCCCCTTACTGCCATTGAGCAAATAACCTACCTTTTATTTATGAAAAGACTGGATCAGCTTGATATTAAGAAAAAACACGACGCACAATTTACAGGTGAATCATATAAATCAATTTTTGCAGGGGATAATGAAATCATGAGGTGGAGTCACTTTCGTCATATGGAAGGCGGAGAAATGCTGATCCATATACAAACTAAAGTCTTTCCATTTCTTAAAACGCTCGGTAACGATGAAAGCTCTTTTGTAAAGTATATGAGTAACGCAGTTTTTATTATTTCAAAACCATCTCTTTTGGTTGAAGCTGTTAATATTATTGATGAAATTTTTGAAGAAATATTACAGCAGGAAGCAGCCGGACAAGGATTTCAAGACACACAGGGAGACTTATACGAGTATTTACTTTCAGAAATTACCAGCGCTGGTAAGCTTGGTCAATTCCGCACACCTCGGCATATAATACAGCTTATTTGCGAACTCGTTAATCCAAAACTAGGCGATACAATATGTGATCCGGCATGTGGTACCGGTGGATTTTTACTTGGTGCGTATCAACATATTCTAACGCAACATACAAGCAAAGAACATCAACTGACAGACGAAAATGGACTTACCCGGGGATTGGTAGGGGACAAACTTACTGATGAAAGACAATGGAAACATCTCAAAGAAAAAACATTTTATGGGTACGACATGGATGAAAGCATGGTACGTATTGGACTTATGAATTTATTGATGCATGGCATTTCTAACCCGAATATTTCTCAAAAAGATACTCTTTCAAAAAAATACGACGAAGATAATTTCTACGATATGATTATGGCCAATCCTCCGTTTAAGGGAAGCATAGATAAGGGCGATATTAATGAATCATTTTCTCTTGATACAACCAAGACTGAACTTTTATTTATAAATCGCATTATAAAATCTCTCAAAATAGGAGGACGGGGAGGAATGATTGTGCCTGATGGTGTGCTTTTTGGTTCAAGCAACGCTCACAAACAAGCTCGGAAAATGCTTTTGAATGACTGTGATTTGCAAGGAGTAATCTCCATGCCAAGCGGAGTATTTAAGCCATATGCGGGAGTAAGTACTGCAATTTTAGTCTTTGTAAAAGGCGGAGAAACAGAAAAAGTTTGGTTTTATGATATGGAAGCTGATGGATTTAGTTTAGATGATAAACGAAGCAAAATTAAAGAAAACGATTTACCAGATATTGTCGAAAAATGGAAACATCGCAAGGAACAAATTGAGAATAATAGAGCTAGTAAGTTCTTTTATGTGGAGAAAAAAGAAATCGAAGAAAACAATTTTGATTTAAGTATTAATAGATATAAAACAACTGAACATGAAGAAGTGAAATACGAAGATCCAAAGGTAATTATGGAAAAAATAGATAAACTGGAACAAGAAATTACAAATGGGATTTCTGAATTAAAAAAACTCTAAGTATGAAATACATTACATTAGGTGAAGTTTCTGAATTTATCAATGGTTACGCTTTCAAGCCATCAAATTGGGAAAATGATGGACTTAAAATAATCAGAATACAAAATTTAACGGATCAAGATAAGGTTTTTAATAGAACTACAAAAGTAGTCCCTGAAAAATATATTGTTCATAAAGGTGATCTCTTAATATCTTGGTCGGCAACTTTAGGAATTTTTGAATGGAAGAGTGACGAAGACGCCTTGCTTAATCAACATATATTTAAGGCTGTACTTGATTCAAATGTAATTGAAAAAAAATATTTTATGTATGTACTAAAATTTACTATAGCAAAAATGTCTCAATTTACACATGGTTCAACAATGAAACATATAGTAAGAGGCGACTTTCTGAAGCATAAGATTCCTCTCCCTTCCCTTGAGGAACAAAAAAGAATTATAAAAATTTTAGATCAAGCAAACGAACTTCGCCAAAAACGTAAAAACTCTCTGAATCTTTTAGACGAGTATGTTAAATCAGCGTTTTTGAATATATTCGGGGATCCTGTTACTAACTCAAAAAATTGGAAGCGATATGGTGGGAATAAATATTCAGAGGAAATAACTGTTGGAGTAGTCATTAAGCCGGCTTCATATTATGTTGAAAACGGAATACCAGCATTGAGATCCCAAAATATAACTAAGGATGGTATTACAACGAATAACTTAGTATTTTTTTCTCAGAAAGACAATGAAACGAAATTGTCAAAATCAATTATCAGAAGGAATAACGTTTTAATAGTACGAACAGGTCAACCTGGAACAGCAGCCATTGTACCTAAAGAATTAGATGGTGCAAACTGCATAGACGCTATTATTGTTAAGCTGAATAAAAAAATAATAACTCCAGAATATTTAGTTACCTTTTTCAACTCTGCGGGTGGAAAAGAAATTGTATTAAAAACAGCTAGAGGGCAAATTCAACAACATTTTAATATTGGCTCTTTAAATAATGCTCAGATTCCAATTCCGCCCATAGAACTTCAACAGCAATTCTCAAAAGTATTTAAAGAAAAAAAATTACTCAAACAAAAAATGCTCGATCAATCAGTAGAATTAGAAAATCAATTTCAAGCAGTAATGCAAAAGTCTTTCAACTCATCAATTTAATATTAGACCGTATAACAGCATTTTAACCAATTATAGGCTTTTTCAGAGGCTTTTTATTGTGCTATTGTAAAAAACGAGGCTAAATCTATGTCGCAAATTAAATCTTGTGCGACATGGCAGAGAGTCTTGACTTCCACTATTCTTCCCAGCAAAATTGACTCATGCAACAGTGTCCAAATTGTCATTTAGAACAAATTCCTGAAAAACATTGGGTATACCAAATAAATGATAACTCTCGATTAGATTTTAAAAAACCTAAAAAGTTAAATCTCTATGGTATTTTTATTGGTAGTGCATCGATGATAGTCATTTTACTAAAGGTGTTTCTCCTTGCAGATGCTCAAGCCCATCATGGCGATACACCTCTAAATCCAAAATTCGGTTTTGAAATGATTATTGGTGCAGTAGGATTATCAATTTTATTTTGTATTGGGCTTCTCCTCTATCGAGAGATCTCTTATCCACGAAAATTACTTTGGTTTAAAGATATGAAAAAGAAATCTAAACAGAAATATGTTTGCAAAAAGTGCGGTAAGAGTTGGGATTGTTAGTTTATTTGAAACTATTTCACGAGTTTGGGAGATGGGAAATCATAATGAATTTACCGCCCTACTGTATTTTAACCAAAAAATATGTTATAGAAACTTTATTGTGCAACATGTTTAGTTTCAGTATTGGCATCTCTCTCCTTCTCTGCTAATATCCCTTTATGCCTGACAATAATGACCTATTAGATTTTCATAAATCCTTAACAAAAGAAATTAAAGGTCTGCAAAATAGAGTAAGGGATTTAATTCGACACCCATTTCCACAAAATACAAATTGGGGAGAAGACGGAAGATATAAAGAAGCTATATTGAGAGATGTTATCAAAAAAAACATTACAAGTAAGTATAAAGTTGGAACTGGATTTATTGTTGAAGAAGATGTCATATCGACTCAAATAGATATATTGATCATTGATAGAGAAAATCCACCATTATTCGAGAGAGATGACTTTATAATTACCACACGTATTAATGTGAAAGCAATTATTGAGGTAAAAACGGACTTAGCTTTATCAGATAGACAAGTAATTGAAAAAGCAACACGAAATGGAGTGCTACTAAAGCGAGGTATAATGCCTTTTAATGGTATATTCTCATTTGAAGAACCTACTGAGAATATAGACAATAAATCTTTTAGGGAATCTCTACAAAAGAGTAAAGGCAGCGTTAATTATATTTCCCTTGGTAAAGATTTGTTTATAAAATATTGGGATAGATCCCCCATTGCAACTGAATCTATTAAAAATTTTTATAGAATATATGAAATCGAGGATATTTCTTTTTCATATTTTCTTTCTAACTTAATTGGTTATCTATACCCAAATTTGGAAGTCGAGAGAGATTGGTTTTTATACCCTATTTCAGGAACTAAAGAAATTTATAAAATTTATGATATAAAAATTGAGGAAAAATTATAAAATAAGATTAATTTGTGTTTTATTTTTTTTGATCGCCTTGACTGCACCATTCGCCCTTCCTCGCCAGCCTCATTTGCACTTCCCCTAACTCCAACTCTCCTTGAGAAACTCAAGCAACAACTCCCGCAACCGTTCCTTTCCAACAAGCCCGACATTATTCACCTTAGCTAACTGAACCGCTTCCAGCGTAAAGGAAGAAGTCGCCACCACGATTGCCTTAGCACAATTATACATCTTCAATGCTCCTACGGCTTCTTGTACAGCTGCATTTCCAACACTCGAACCGTTATATCGTTTTGCCTGTATAACAGTTCTTTGATCCCCCATGTTTACGACCAGGTCACATCCTTGATCCCCAGTCCTTCCGGTTTTCTTTACCGAATACCCCATCGCTTCATAGAGTCGGCACAAGAGATTTTCAAATTGCGTAGGATTCAATGCGGAGAAAGCATGATTTTTATTTGCAATACTATCCCGAACAAATTTATCTTCTTTATGATAAATATAATGGCGAAGTAAAATACTAATATCCTTATAATTATCTGTTATAGAGACATGAACTCCTTTATCATGCAGTGTCCTTCTGAAGCTGTCCATCTGGTCCCAGGTAAATGTATATCCCTGATACTTCCACAAATTTTTTTCACTCTTCTTTTGATTGCCAAAACTATTGATAAAGTTGTTTATCGTTTCTTCCGTTCCCGTCTGCTGTATAGAAGAAAGTAAATCCGATAACTTCTTCTTTTTTCTCCGTGTCTTCAACACACTCCATAAAATAGCAATTGCGGCTAAAATAATAAAAAGAAGAACATAATAAATAACCCCCTGGTAGAATTTAGATTTATTAGTAAACCAAAGCGTGGCTAAATATAAAAAATAAAGAGCTGAAAGAGAAGTAATCAAATATTCAATTGTATTGCTGTCTTTTTGATATCGACGCGCCATGAATTAATAGTACAGCATTTGTATTTAGAAAATAAAGCAGAATGTCTTTACTACTCTCAAATTTTCTGCAACATGAAAGATTTTAAAAAACGTTTCTATGACTTATCTACTTTTTCTTGAAAAGAATCCAAATCCTCTTCTCGGTTGAGGTAAATCATCGCAAATATCAGTTTCACTTATTGCTCTTACAATAGTACTTATTTTATCAGGTGGTGTACCTGTTCCTTCTATTAAACTTAATGCATCTAAAACTCTTTGGGTCCTTAGTCCTTTACTTATATCACCACCCGGTGGTGCTGTCCTTCCAAACTGTGCTTCACTAGAAGAAATATATCTTTCTCTTCGCTCCCCTTTCATAATCCGTGAATTATAACACTAACGGGTAAATCCAATTAGGTAATTTAATCATCATATGACATCTGTTAACAGCAGCGTTGGCACTTTCCCTGTATGTGTTACAATAATAATATGTTAAGCATAAATACTAAACAACAAATTATAGATATTCCTTTAAAAGATTTTTTGCGTTTATTAGGAGGTAAAATTGATAGAATTTTTCTGGGAAATAATTATGTAATGGAATCATTTAACATCAAAATAAAAGGTGAAGAACCAATACCAAGCGAATCTTTAGTTCATATATACTATTTTCCATCCGATCCGGCAAGGCTATTCGATAGCGTTGACAGAAATAAACTGATTGACTTACTTACTTTACCAATACAAGAATTGACAAAAAGTCTTAAAATTAAGAACGGTGCGTATTTTATTGCATATCGAGGCTTAAGAGAAGATAATAAGGCAGAGCGTGTTGAACTGGTTATCTATTGATTTTATTTCACCTTCCTCGCAAGCCTCATATACACCTCATCCGCTTCCTTTCTCGAATCCGGAGCATGGTCAATTCGGAAAGTACAAAATGAATTGTACAATGTAAATATATAAATAAACCCTAATTAACAGCATATGATAGAATATAGAAAATTTATACTATGAACGCGGTTATCTCTTATTCTCATAATGACAACAAATATTTAGAAGATTTGCATAAGCATTTGGCAGTGCTAAAACGTGAGGGTTCTCTAAACGCTTGGTCTGACCACGATATTCTAGCAGGCGATGACTTCGAGTTGAAGATCAAGTCAAATTTACAAAATAGTCAATTATTCCTTGCGTTAGTAAGCCCTGACTACCTTGCCTCTTCCAACTGTTACGAAAAAGAGTTCGAAATGGCATTACAGATGAATGAACAAAATAGAATTCGGATTATACCGATTATTGTTGAACCTTGTGATTGGCAATCGACTCCATTTGGAAAATTTCTCGCACTTCCAAAAGATGGAGAACCGATCTCTAATTGGACTAACAAAAATAATGCTTATCTTAACATAGTAAACGAGCTTCGTCGAATTCTTCAAGTTATTGATAATCCCCATACTTTTGATAAGAATGGCACCAATACAAAATCTGTATCTGGTCGGCGTGTGCGATTGAAACATGACTATGATGCTATCGATAAAGCTGAATTTGCTGACAAGGCATTTGAAATTATACGTACATACTTTGAAAAATCGTGTGTTGAGCTTATAGATGCGGATGAAGACATCAAAGCAAAATTTGAACCAATGAGCAATATTGCCTTCAGTTGTACTGTTATAAACCGTGCCAAAAGAAACAATGGCGAGGCTCATATCACTATCTACAGCAATAATAGCAAAAAGGGAATTGGGGATATAAGTTATGTTTGGGAGAGACGTGCCGACAATAATTCATCCAATGGGAATATAAACGTCGAGGCAGATGAATATGACCTTTACCTTAGCTATAATTCTTATTCAGCATACAACGAGAATGGAAAGATAAAATATACTGCCGAACAAATAGCTGAGATATTGTGGAACGAGTTTGTAACAAAAGCAGGAGTTAAATATGAGTGATCCGATTCGCTACTATTGCATGAATAGTGATAATAGGTTTTAGGTGTTAGTCAATGGTTATAGATGTCCATTGCGCCTAGTCTTTTCCATAAAAATGTATATTTTATTTTTCAAATTCCCTTCCTTGCCAGCCTCAAATATACCTCATCCGCTTCCTTTCTCGAATCCGGCGCAAGTCCAATCCTATCAAAGATAATTTCCGTGTCCTCTCCCCTTCTGTACGCCCGCACCACATGAGTATGTCTCAACGTCTTGGGTGTCAGTTCCTTATCAATCCCCGTTTGCTTTTTCAGCTCAACAAACAACATCTGCACAAAGCGGTCAGTAAAAGGAAAAAGAGAATTTTCAATGCCATACTGCTTAATATACTCCTGATACACAGCCGTAAACTGCGCCGGCAGGGCAACTTTCCTATCCTTTTTCACTTCCCTGCCTTTGTGTTTAATCCAAAGCTCGGGGCTGTAGGCATTTGAAATATCGACATGCGCTTTTGTCAGAGTAAAAAGTTCATTACTCTTCATCCCTGTTTCTAAAAGCAACAACACAAGAAGATACGTTCGTGGATCGCGACTTGCCACTTCATACAATGTTTTTACTTCATCTTCATATAAATAGTCCGGCAACGGTGACTGTATCCGGGCATTGTTTAACGCAGCTGTCGGATCGTCTGTAATGACTTCCAAGCCCTTTAACCAGAGAAAATAGTTAATGATAGCGCTCACCTTCCGGTTGAGTGTTTTTCGCTCAATATTCCTCCCCTTCTCTGATACCAGTGTCCCGATCCACTGTTGCAAATCAAGCGGTGTGACTTCCTTTAATTTTTTATCCTTGAGATACAAAGATAACTCCTTTACATCTCCCCAATACATCTTGACCGTTTTGGGCGCGTACTTCTCCCCCAAGTATGCCATATAGGAAGGCAGCGTACTCATGATACTGCTCTCTTCTGTCGGCATTACTGGTTTGATAAACTGCTTTGAAACAACTTTGCCAAATGATTTTTGTTTGAATATTTGTAATTGGTTTGTATTCATATAAGTTCTAAAAAATCTAAATATCGTAACCCGAAGAGGCTAATATAGTATTCTGTTCCAACTATTGATTCTTTTCTGTCTCCAATAACAAATTGTAAGAATCCTAAGCATACCAATTCCGCACATGCGGCTTGAAATGTTGAAGCAAATTTTACGCGATCGTTAGTTAATTGACTTTTAAGTAATCGATCTTTTTTATTTAACGATTTAAAGTGCCCTAATTTACTAATGGGAATATCATAGTTATCTTTAAACCAGTTGTATATAAGTGGAGTCATTGGGAACACATATGACACATTGGAATCTCCCCTTTTAATCATCCCTAATGCTTTTTTAATATCCCAATGTTGGAATTTGGGTAGAATTTCTTTAATGAAAAATCGCAAAAATGCAATCGATTGAGGCGAGAGATTTTGTGCAGTATTGTAAAACCTCTCAAGTTCAAATTGTTTTTTGTCCGTTTCTCTAATATATCCGGATAGATAAATTCGTTTTATTACTTTCTTTTTCCCCTCGCTTCTTGCCCTAATTAAAGCATCAAATGTAATTAGAAGCGATTGCTGAAATTCAGTAGACTTTACAAGTTCTTCCGATATCCCACCTATATTTTTGTTTATTTTTTTAATGAAATCATCAGCTCTCGGATCCATAGCTTTAAAAAATAGATAAGTGCTGCTTATACCCAACCATGCTATCCCTACCTCAGGATGTGTAGATGCAATGTTAGCTACAACCGTTCCAATGAAAGGAATAGAGATATTAGTTGTAACATTTTGAGGCAAATCCATAGCGTTAGTATATCCCCATCACTTCGGAGAATCAAGTATGATTCTCCCTCATCCTTCCTATATATTTTTTGGTTTTTATATTTATATGGAGAATGGTTGTGATTCTCCGAAGTAACTACACATTATTCGTTTTATTTATCTCCTTGCAGTTCTGCAATAGGTTTTAAATATTTTTGAGTAAATACTGTTATACCATTAGTATTTAAATGATCTATATTGCCATACAAACGGATATCTGTCAGTACATATGAATCATCATAATACTGTATCCTCTCCTTTTGCTTATATTGCTTTAAAAGTAACTTCAATTGATCCATACCTGGATAGTTTTTAATTAATGTTGGAGGGATAATAAAAACTAGCTTCATATGGTGTTCATGGCAAAGAAGAATGAGACTATTAAGTATATCTACATAATGATTAAATGTTTTT
>Ga0307374_10003314_pt1 | contig 27628 bp, 27 predicted proteins | sample OX3MG_FD_202532 | JGI IMG/M metagenome (GOLD analysis project Ga0307374, IMG submission 202532) | Soil microbial communities from Risofladan, Vaasa, Finland - OX-3 | ecosystem: Environmental > Terrestrial > Soil > Coastal area > Acid sulfate soil | place: Finland: Risofladan, Vaasa | collected...
CGGTGACGCAAGGTCAGCCGCCCGAGATGTCCTGGATCTTCTGCTTTCCGGCGGTGACGAACGGCATCATGTCGCGCAGCTCCGCGCCCACCTTCTCGATGGGATGGTCGATGCCGGCCTGGCGCAGCTTCTTGAAATTCGGGCGACCGTTGGCGTTCTCCTCGACCCATTCCCGGGCGAAGGTGCCGTCCTGGATGTCGCTCAGGATGCGGCCCATTTCCTCCCGGACCGACTGGTTGATGACCCGGGGGCCGCGGGTCAGGTCGCCGTACTCGGCGGTGTCCGAGATGGAGAAGCGCATGCCGCTGATCCCCTGCTCGTACATCAGGTCGACGATGAGCTTGAGCTCGTGCAGGCACTCGAAGTAGGCCGACTCGGGTTGGTACCCGGCTCCCACCAACGTCTCGTACCCGGCCTGGACCAGGGCGGTCAGGCCTCCGCACAGCACGACCTGCTCTCCGAACAGGTCGGTCTCGGTCTCTTCGGCGAAGGTGGTGTCGAGGACTCCGGCCCGGGTCGCCCCGATGGCGTGGGCGTAGGACAGGGCCAGGTCGTGGGCCTTCCCCGACGGGTCGGCGGACACCGCCACCAGCGACGGCACTCCCCCACCTTCGGTGTAGGTGCGTCGGACCAGGTGGCCTGGTCCCTTGGGCGCGACCATGGCCACGTCCACGTCGGCCGGCGGGGTGATCAGTCCGAAGCGGATATTGAAGCCGTGGGCGAAGAGGAGGACGTCGCCGGCGTGCAGATGGGGAGCGATCTCGGCCTCGTAGACGGCGGCCTGCTCGGTGTCCGGCAGCAGGATCATGATCACGTCGGCCTCGGCGGCGGCATCGGCCACCGACAGCACCCGCAGCCCGGCCTCCTCCGCCTTCTGCCTGGACGAGGAGCCCTCCCGCAGGCCGACCCGGACGTCCACCCCGGATTCCGAGAGGTTGAGCGCATGGGCGTGGCCCTGTGACCCGTAGCCGATCACGGCAACCTTGCGGCCACCTATCAGACTGGGGTCGGCGTCCTTTTCGTAGTACAGCGTGGCCATCGTGATCAACCTGCCTTCTCTGTGGTTTTTGCGAATCCGAGCACCTTGGCGTTGGCCCTCGATCGGTCGTCGGTGCGGTCGAGCTTAGGCAATGCCACCCGTCCGGAACGCTGCAGGTCCATGATCCCATAGCTCCGGATGAGATCCTCGAAGTCGTCGACCTTGGTGGGGGCCCCGGCCAGCATGACGGTGAGGCGGTCGTGCCCCACGTCGACGATCTTGCCCTCGAACACGCCCACCAGCTGAATGACCTGTCCCCGGGTCTCCGGGGAGACCTCCACGGTGACCAGGAGCAGCTCCCGCTCGCGGGCGGCCGACGGGGCCAGCTCGGTGATGGACACCACCGGGATCAGCTTGTCGAGCTGCTTGATGATCTGGTCCAGGGGGGCCGACTCGACGTCCACCACGATGGTGATCCGGCTGAAACGGGGGTCGTCGGTCGGGGCCACGGCCAGGCTGAAGATGTTGTAGCCGCGCCGGGCGAAGAGGCCGGCCACCCGGGCCAGCACCCCCGGCTTGTTCTCCACCAGCACGGTCAGGGTGTGGTGGCGCTGGTCGACTCCATAGGCGGACATCAGCGATCACCCCCGACCTGCGACGGGTCGACCAGGATGTTGTCGTTGGAGTCCCCGGCCGCCACCATCGGGTAGACCTTCTCCGAGGTGTCGGTGCGGAAATCGACCACCACCGGGCGGTCGTCGATGCTGTTGGCCTTGTCGATGGCCGGGCCGACCTCTTCGGGTGTCTCGACCCGGATGCCGACACACCCCATCGCCTCGGCCCAGCCGACGTAGTCGGGCAGGTCGGGCGACAGGTAGACCTCGGAGTACCGCTCCCCGTAGAACATCTCCTGCCACTGGCGGACCATGCCCAGGTAGGCGTTGTTGAGGAGGGCGATCTTCACCGGGATGCGCTCCGAGCTGGCCGTCACCAACTCCTGGGCGGTCATCTGGAAGCACCCGTCGCCGTCGACGGCCCACACCGTGCGGTTGGGACGGCCAACCTTGGCCCCGATGGAGGCGGGCACCGCGAAGCCCATGGTGCCGAGACCACCGGAGTTGATCCAGGTGTTCGGGTAGTCGAACTTCCACCACTGGGAGGCGAACATCTGATGCTGCCCGACCCCGGACGCCACGATGGTGTCCTCGGGGGTGGAGTCGCGCAGTGTCTCGAGGACGAACTGCGGCTTCAGCTCCCCGGGGGCATCGGTCTGGGCGTAGACCAACGGGTACCGCTGTTGCCACTGGCTGAGGGTCGCCCGCCAGGGGTCGACCCGCTCCCGGGGGAAGGAAGCCGCCGGCGTGCCCGCCACCGCCGGAGCCCCGGGAACCGCGTCGGCGGGCGTGCCTCCCGGCCCCGAACGGGTGGCATCCGAGTGCGGGAGGCCCAGGCCGTCGAGGGCGGACAACAACTGGTCGATGACCAACCGGCAGTCGCCGACGATGGCCACCTCGGCGTGGCGGACCTTGTGGTGCTCGGCCGGGTCGATGTCCACGTGGATGACCTTCGCCTCGGGGGCGAAGTCTCCCACCCGGCCGGTGACCCGGTCGTCGAACCGGCTGCCCAGCGCGATCAGGAGATCCGAACGCTGCATGGAGGTCACCGCGGTGTAGTTCCCGTGCATGCCCGGCATCCCCAGGCACAGCGGGTGGGAGTCGGGGAAGGAGCCCCGGGCCATCAGGGTGGTGACCACCGGGATGCCCGTCCGCTCGGAGAGCTCCCGCAGGCCCTCGGAGGCGCGGGCCTTCAAGATCCCGCCCCCGGCGTAGATGACCGGGCGCTCGGCGGCCAGCAGCAACTCGGCTGCCTGCCGCACCAGCTCGGGGTCCCCGACGGTCACCGGGTGGTAGCCGGGCAGGTCGAGGTCGGACGGCTCCGGCCAGTACCAGTTCATCTTGGTCTGGGCCACGTCCTTGGGCATGTCGATGAGCACCGGCCCGGGCCGTCCGGTGGTGGCCACGTGGAACGCCTCGGCCACCACCCGGGGGATGTCGTTGGCGTCGGTGATCAGCCAGTTGTGCTTGGTGATCCCCATGGTGATGCCGGTGGTGTCGCTCTCCTGGAAGGCGTCGGAGCCGATCGACGAGGTCGCAACCTGGCCGGTGATCACCACCAGCGGGGTCGAGTCCATATAGGCGTCGGCCAGCGGGGTCACGATGTTGGTAGCCCCGGGACCGCTGGTCACGATGGCGACCCCGGGCCGCCCGGTGGCCTGGGCGTAGCCCTGGCCCATGTGACCGGCACCCTGCTCGTGCCGGACCAGGATGTGGCGGATCGAGGAGTCGATGATCGGGTCGTAGACGGGGAGGATGGCGCCGCCGGGGAGGCCGAACATGACCTCGACCTGCTGCATCTCCAAGCTCTTGATCAGCGCTTGTGCTCCTGTGAGTTCCTTCGGGTCCATCGGGGTGCTCCCTTGTCTGATGTCTCGGCGATGGTCGGGCGATTGGTGGTTGGCGGTGGTCGGTGGTCGGGCGATTGGTGGCGGGGAATGAAAACGACCTCCCATCTGGGAGGTCGGAGAGCGCACACGGCGAGAGATCGTCGCGTGCGCTACGAAACGAGTACCAAGGTGATGCTGGGGTTGATGGGGCCGCTGCGCATGGTCCATGCATTGTTGCATGACCAGATGGGTCCCGACAAGTGGCTGCCCCGGTCGGCCCGGGGAGAGCCCGTCAGCCGGGTGTGCCCGTCGGGGCCGTCGGGAGCCCGTCAGCCGGATGTGCCCTTCGGGGCCGTCGGGAGCCCGTCAGCCGGATGTGCCCTTCGGGGCCGTCGGGGCCCAGGTCCGGACATCGTGGCCCTCCCCCACGACCGCGAAATAGCCGACCTCGGTGATATCGATGCCGAACAGGTGGTACTCCTCACCGCTGGGGCGCCAGCCGATGTGGGCCTCCAGCGCCACGCAGTAGCGCTCACGCTCGGCGGCATCGGTGATGTCCAGCGCCCGGCCGTAGATCTTCACGTCGCCATCGGTTCCGCTCTTGTCGGTGACGACGGTGTGGACGACGCAGCGTGGATCCCGCAGCAGGTCGACCGCTTTCCTCGACTGCCACATCATCCCCAGGTAGAGGGTCCCGTCGACCACCAACGGCTCCACCGGGCTGATCCGCGGCCATCCGTTGGCCCGCAGGGTCCCGACCAGCACCAGCCCGGCGGCATCCATCCGCCGCCCGGCGATGGCGGCCAGATCCGGATCCCCGTCGGCGAACTCCCCCCAGCCGGCCATCAGCCCGACTCGCCCGACTCGTCCGACTCGTCCGACCCGTCCGACCCGTCCGACCCGTCCGTCTCCCCGGTCAGGGCTCGGTGACCGCGCCCCGCTCGGCCCCGGTGACCAGCCGGGCGTACTTGGCCAGGACCCCGGTGGTGTACCGGGGCTCGGGGTGCTTGAGCTCGGTCCGGCGTCGCTCGAGCTCGTCGTCGTCCACCACCAGGTCGATGGAGTGATTGACCACGTCCACCACGATCCGGTCGCCGTCGGCCACCAGCGCGATGGGGCCCCCGTCGACGGCCTCCGGAGCCACGTGTCCGATGCAGAACCCGTGGGTCCCGCCCGAGAACCGGCCGTCGGTGACCAGGGCGCAGTCGGCGCCGCGGCCCACCCCTTTCATGGCGCCGGTCACCGCCAACATCTCCCGCATGCCCGGGCCCCCCTTGGGGCCTTCGTAGCGGATCACCACCACGGTGTTCGCCTCGATGGATCCGGCCAGGATGGCCTCCATGGCCGCGGCTTCCCCGTCGAACACCCGGGCGGTGCCGTCGAAGGTCAGCGAATCGATGCCGGCCACCTTCACCACCGAGCCGTTGGGGGCCAGGGTCCCCCGCAGCACCGCGATCCCGCCCTGGACATGGATCGGGTCGCCGATGGCGTGGACCACGTCACCGTCCGGACGCGGGGGGGCGAGGGCGGCCAGGTTGTCGGCCACCGACTTCCCGGACACCGTCATGCAGTCCCCGTGCAGCAGCCCGGCGTCGAGGAGCTCCTTCATCACCACCGGCACCCCACCGATGCGGTCGAGATCGCTCATGTGGTACTTCCCGTGCGGCTTGGTGTCGGCCAGGTGGGGCACCCGGGCCGCAACCTTGTTGAAGTCCTCGAGGACCAGCTCCACCCGGGCCTCATTGGCGATGGCCATCAGGTGCAGCACCGCGTTGGTCGAGCCGCCCAGCGCCATGGTCACCGCGATGGCATTCTCGAAGGCCTCCTTGGTCATCACCTGGCGGGGCCGGATGCCGGCCCGGAGAAGTTCGACCACGGCTTTCCCGGAGGCGAAGGCGGCGTCATCCCGACGGCGGTCGACGGCGGGGGCCGACGAGCTCCCCGGGAGGGACATGCCCAGTGCCTCGGCCACCGAGGCCATGGTGTTGGCGGTGAACATCCCCGCGCACGACCCCTCGGTCGGACAGGCGTTGTGCTCGATCAGGCTCAGCTCCTCATCGGAGAGGGCGTCGACGGCATGGGCGCCCACCGCTTCGAACACCGAGACGATGTCGAGGGCCCGGTCACCGGCCCGTCCCGGAAGGATCGAGCCGCCGTAGAGGAACACGCTGGGGAGGTTGAGCCGGGCGGCGGCCATGAGCATCCCCGGAAGCGACTTGTCACACCCGGCCAGGGTCACCATCCCGTCGAAGCGCTCGGCGTGCATCATCACTTCCACCGAGTCGGCGATGACCTCGCGGCTGACCAGCGAGGCCCGCATCCCCTCGTGGCCCATGGAGATGCCGTCGGACACTGCGATGGTCACGAACTCGAACGGGAAACCACCGGCGGCCCGCACGCCGGCCTTGGACCGCTGGGCCAGCCGGGCCAGGGGCAGGTTGCACGGGGTGACCTCGTTCCAGGACGAGGCCACCCCGATCTGTGGTTTGTCCCAGTCGTCGTCGGTCATGCCCACGGCCCGGAGCATGGCCCGGGCCGGTGCCCGGTCCGGTCCGTCGGTGACCTCGAAACTTCGGGGCTTCACCCCGACCAGCGGCTGCTCCGACGGTTCGATGCGGGTGTCTTCGCTCATGCCGTCATGGTACGGCTTCTCATCCCGACCCGGTCCCGTACGCTTGGCGGATGGCCATGGTCGAAGAGATCGCGTTCGCAGCCGGAGACGTCGAGCACCTGGTGGCGGCGATCGCCACCAACGGTTTCGGCCTGCTGCGGGGTGTTCTCGACGAGACGGCGGTGGCCGCCCTCGAAGGCGAATTGACCGACGCCCAGCATCGGCTGGTGGACGGGACCCTCGGGCGCCGCCACGGCACCGCCATCCTCGACGCGCCGGATGCCACCATCGACGGCCGCCCGTTCGCCCACTACGTCACCTTCGCCACCGAGGTGTCCCCGCGGGCCGCCGCCGCGGTGCAACTCCCGGTGGTGGTCGAGGTGGTCAGGGGCGTGCTGGGTGGGGACGCCTGGCTGCTCGACTACGAGCAGTTCGGCGTGGTGTACCAGGATTCCCGCCCGGGACCCGGCTCGGCCTACTCCCGGATCGGATGGCACACCGACCACCAGTCCGGTCCCCACCTCTCCATGTGGCCCGGCCTGGCCTTCACCCTGCACATCGATGCCACCTCTCCGGCCAACGGCTTCCTCCGGGTGCTTCCTGGAAGCCACCTGGGGGGCACCGACGGGATCCCCCCGGGGTTCGAGCGGGTCCCCGGGGAGGTCGCCGTCTACGCCGACCGCGGGGACATCCTGTTCCACCATTCCGATCTGTGGCATGCCGCCGCCCGGGCCACCGCCGACGGGGAGGAGGCCGTCCGCCGGCATCTTCGGGGGAGCTGGCACGGGGGCGACCGGCTGGAGGTCGGGCACGGGACCGACGACTTCGTGAAGAACGCCCGGCGCTAGCGCCGGCGCCGGGCCGAGCCAACGAGAGAGCCCGTTTGAGAAGGAGGGAAATGTCAGCAACGCTGAGGTTGACGAGAGAGGGTGCCGGCATCGAGCTCCGACGCGGCCGATTCGACATCTCGATCGACGGCGAAACCGTCGGTTCACAAGAATACGGCGAAGCGTTCGAGACCCCCATCGAGCCCGGATCTCACATCCTCCGAATACGGGCCGGCCGATATTCGAGCCGCGACTGCCCGTTCGAGGTGGCCGACGGCGATGTCCTCAACTTCCGTTGCCACGGAGCCATGATCTGGCCCAGATACGTCGCGTCCATCGTGAAACCGGACCTGGCCATCTCATTGAAACGCGAATGATTGACCGAGGGATGGGATGAGACCGACTCGGACCGCACTCCCAATCGTCGTCCTGGGACTGGCGCTCGCCGCTTGTGGATCTACCGGCCTGCCGGCGGCCCCGTCGACCATCTCGTCTTCCTCAACGGCGCCAACGCCAGGTTCCACCACGACGCCTGTCACCACCAGCTTTGCTGCCACGGTGACATCGCCCGGAGAAATCAACCCCGCTGCCATCCCTTTGGGCGACGGGTACCTCTCGACCAACCCCAAGGTTGGTTATGTCGAATCGTGCCAAACGTCGTTCCCCTCCATCGGAGGCGCCCAGGTGGTGGGGCCGTGGATCAACACCACCGCCAAAACGTGGGACTCGCTGACCAAGATCCACGTCCAAGGCGCGGTCAGCTGGCCGTCGGCCAGTTCTTCGGTAACGGTGTCCGGCGAAAACCGCATCATCAAGACCAACGATCTGCCCAACGGCCACGACACCGGCACTTTTCCCGTGGCCAGCAGCGACCCGGCTTCGGCGTACGACCGCAACCCCAATTCGATCACCGCCCAGTCGATCACCTGGACATTGCCCTTGGACCCGACGGCGGCGGCCACGCCGTCGTGCACGCCCGGGGGCCCGATCGGCGTGCTCGACGACGGGGTGCTGCTCTTCAACGCTCTCGACGGCGAAGGTCGCGACGCCGGAGCCCACGAGATCCTCGACAGCTGCGACGAGCATCCGCAGATGGACAACGAGCTGCATCACCACTTCGTACCGTCCTGCATCCTCGACAAGGCGACCGGCAACTCGACACTCGTCGGCTACGCCCTCGACGGCTACGGCATCTACGTCGAACGCGACTCTTCCGGCCAACTGTTGACCAACACCGACCTCGACGCCTGCCACGGTCGCACCTCAGAGGTCCTCTGGAACGGGATCAAGCAGACGGTCTACCACTATGACGCCACGCTCGATTACCCCTACACCCTGGGATGCTTCCATGGCACCCCGATCAGTACTGGCGGCGGCTCGTAGGGCCTGCCTTCACGGAGTGCGCTCGGCGACGGTCAGTCCCCCACCTCAGTGTGAAGCCGATGCCCCCTGGCCGGCCAGGGCCCCCCGGCTGACCTTCTCGGCGGCGTGGGCCGGCACCTCGACGTAGCGTTCGAACGTCGAGGTGAAGCTGCCCTGGCCCCCGGTGAGCGACCGGAGTTCGACCACGTAGTGGGCCAGCTCGCTGCTGGGAACCAGCGCGCTGATCAGCTGGGTCTCGCTGTCGCTCGGCTGGTTGTCGATCACCCGTCCGCGCCGGGTATTGAGGTCGGCGAGCACTCCGCCCTGGAAGCGGATGGGGACAGAGACGTCGATGCGGGAAATCGGCTCGAGTAGGACGGGCCCGGCGCTGGCCACGGCGGCCGACACCGCCAGTGCCCCGGCGAATTCGAAGCTCATCTCGTTGGAGTCCACCGCATGGAACTTGCCCCCGTCACAGGTGACCTTGACATCGATCACGGGAAACCCGAAGACCCCCCCGCGCCGCAGTTGGCGACGCACGCCCTTTTCCACCGCGGGAATGAACTGGCGGGGAATGGCGCCGCCTACGACCGCGTCGACGAACTCGAACCCCGCCCCCCGGGCCAGCGGCTCCACCCGGAGGTGGACGACGGCATACTGCCCATGGCCGCCCGACTGCTTCTTGTGCTTGCCCTCGGACTCGGCGACACCGGTGATCGTCTCCCGGTAGGGGACCAGCACGTCTTCCCGGTCGACCTCGACCCCGAACCTCCGTTGCAACCGTTCGCAGGTGACGAGGAGGTGGGTCTCCCCCATGCCGGAGAGCACCGTCTGATGGGTCTCCTCATCCTGGCGGACCTGGAGGGCGGCATCCTCCTCGGCGAGCCGGTGGAGTCCGGTCATGAGACGGTCCTCGTCCCCGGTCCCTTTCGGGCGAACGGCAATTGACAGCATGGCCGGCGGGTGGGGCGGGACATCGACGACGACCGGGGTCGACTTCGGCGCCAGAGTGTCGCCCACCTGTAGCGATGCCAGCTTCGGGACCGCCACCACGTCGCCGGCCTGCGCCTCGGCGATCGGAATCACTTCCTTGCCCCTCAGCATCTCCAACCCGTGGAGTCGTTCCTCGGAATGGGTCCGGGTGTTGGTGAGCACCATGTCGGTGCGCAGGGTGCCGGACAGGACATGCAGGAGCGAGATCTTTCCCACGAACGGATCGATGACCGTCTTGCACACCCGGGCCAGCGGCTCCGCTTTCGGGTCGGACGGGATGTCGATCCTCTGGTCACCGGCGTAAGCCACCGTCGAGCGGGAGATCGGCATCTCGCAGATCAGCCCGGCCAGGCGATCCAGGGCGATGCCGGCGGTCGCCGAGCCGCAGATGACCGGGAACACCGACCGGTTGGCGATGCCTTTGACCAGAGTGGCCTCCAGCTCCTCGAAGGATGGGGTTGCCCCGTCGAGATAGCCGGACATCAGGTCGTCGTCCGCCACAATGATCTCTTCCACCAGATGGTCGTGATCGCGATGCTCCCGGGGGGCCAGGTCCTCGGGGATGTCCACGACCTTCGGCCGGCCGTTGAGGTAGACGGTGGCCGAGTCGGCCAGCAGGTCGACGATGCCTTCGAGCTCAGATGCCGCGCCGATCGGCAGTTCGAGCGGGGCGACCCCTGACCCGAATGCGTCGCGGAGCTCCTCCACTGTCCGTTCGAAATCGGATCGCTCGCGGTCGAGCTTGTTGACGTACACCATGCACGGCAGGCCGGCCTGCTCGGCCAGTTTCCATACCGTCCGGGTGTGCACCTGCACACCTTCGACCGCGCTGACCACCACCACCGCCATGTCGGCAACCGAGAGAGCCATCTCCACTTCGGCCACGAAGTCGGCGATGCCGGGGGTGTCCAAGATGTTGACCTTGTAGTCACAAAAGTCAAAAGGGGCGACTGCCGTGGAGACGGAGCTCTTGTGTTTCCACTCCTCCGGTTCGAAATCACAGACGGTGTTTCCGTCTTCCACCCGCCCGGGTCGGCCGATCGCACCGTTGGCGAATAGCAGGGCCTCGGCCAATGTCGTCTTGCCGACACCGTCGTGCCCGAGGAGGGCCACGTTGCGGATTCGGGAGGATGGGACAGCTACTTCCATGCGCACCTCGTCTCGAGCCGGTGAAGGGTGGAATCGAATCTACCGCCGCCTCCCGGGATTTGCTTGGGCGGCGGAATCGGACGACCCGGCCGGCCTGGACCCACATCGGAACTCGGGAACCAGGAATAAAGGGAGGATATTCTGTCTTTATTAAGCAACGAACCATCGTCAAGGAGCACCAAGGAGGGCACGACATGTCCGTGGCAATTGTGACCGGGGCGTCGAGAGGGCTCGGAGCCGCGTTGGCCGCGGCACTGGCCAAGGACGGGTGGTCGGTCGTCATCGATGCCCGAAGCGAGGCGGCGCTGATCGCCTCCCGAGAGGACGCCATCTCCGGTGGCCGGCCGGGGGCGGTGGTGGTGGCTGTGGCCGGGGACATCACCGATCCGGGACACCGGCGGGCACTGGTGGACGAGGCGGAACGCCTCGGGGGGCTCGATCTCCTGGTCAACAATGCCAGCCGGCTGGGTCCCTCTCCCCAACCGAACCTCACCTCTTACCCGCCGGACGAACTCCGGGCCGTCTTCGAGGCCAACGTGCTCGCCCCGGCCGCGCTCACCCGGGAGGCGGCCAGCCTCCTGCGCGACTCGCCGAATCCCCGGGTGGTGAACGTCACCTCCGACGCCTCGGTGGAGGCCTACGACGGCTGGGGTGGCTACGGGGCGTCGAAGGCCGCCCTCGACCATCTCAGCGCGGTGTTGGCGGTGGAAGAGCCCGGCCTCCGGGTGTGGGCCATCGATCCCGGGGACATGAGAACCCAGATGCAGCAGGAAGCCTTCCCCGGAGAGGACATCTCGGATCGACCGCCGCCGGAGTCGGTGGTCCCGAACCTGATGGCGCTCCTGCACAGCGACCGTCCGAGCGGCCGCTACCGCCTGGCCGAGATCGCCATGACCGGAGCGGAGACGACCCGATGACCGCGGTCAGTCCGGCCCGAGGCGACCGCACCCTGAGCGGGTTGCCGGTTTTCGATCTTCCACCCGAGCTCGAGGCCTCATCTCCCCCCGAGGCCCGCGGCCTCACCCGGGACGCGGTCCGGATGCTGGTGGCGAACCGGCACGACCGACGCCTGGTCGATACCCACTTCTCCGAGCTCCCCCGGTTCCTCCATGACGGCGATCTGGTGGTCATCAACACATCGGGAACCCTGGCGGCCGAACTGGTGGGCCGGGACACCCGCGGCCGGGAGATCGAAGTCCGACTGTCTACCCAGTTGCCGGCCGGCCTGTGGACAGTGGAGCTCAGGCGGTCGGGGCAGCCGTACTTCGACGCCCCGGCGGGACTCCGGCTCGATCTGCCCGGAGGCGGCGCCGTCACCCTGCTCTCCGCCTACGCCGAGCATCCCCACGGGGTCCGGTTGTGGGTGGCATCGGTGGAGATTCCCGGGCGGCTCCACAGCTACCTGGCCCGTCATGGCCGACCGATCCGGTACGGGTACATCCAGGGCGAGTGGCCGATCTCGGCCTACCAGAACGTCTACGTCACCGAACCGGGATCGGCCGAGATGCCCAGTGCCGGCCGACCATTCACCCCCGAGGTGTTGACCCGGTTGGTGGCCGGCGGGGTCGGGATCACCCCGATCGTCCTCCATACCGGGGTGGCCTCCCTCCAAGCCTCCGAACCCCCGTATCCCGAGTACTTCCGGGTGTCCCCGGTGACCGCCGACCGGATCAACCACACCCACCGCCATGGCGGTTCGGTGATCGCGGTGGGTACCACGGTGGTCAGGGCACTGGAGTCGGTGGTGGACCACCAGGGTCTGGTCCATCCGAGCACCGGATGGACCGACACCGTCATCACCGCCGACCGCCAGGTGCGGGCGCTGGACGGACTGTTGACCGGCTGGCACGAGCCCGAGGCTTCCCATCTGGCCATGTTGGAGGCCGTCGCCGGCCGGGAGGTCCTCGAAGCCTCCTATGCCGCGGCGCTCGACAAGGGGTATCTGTGGCACGAGTTCGGTGATGTCCATCTGGTGTTGCCATGAGTGGAGCGCCGGCGGGCGAGCAACTTCCGCTGGACTCCATGCCATCGACCCGCCGTGCGATTCTGGCCTCCCTCAAACGCAACGGTGCTCGGCGATCGCGGGACCTGGTCGAGGAGCTCGGCATCACCGTCACCGCGGTTCGCCAGCAACTCGATCGTCTCCAACAGGACGGACTGGTCATCCACCGTCAGGAGCCAGTGGGCCGCGGGCGACCCGCCCACATCTACGAGCTGGCTCCGGCGGCCGAGGAGTTCTTCCCCAAGCGATACGGCGATCTCACCAACGAACTGCTGGGATACCTTGGCGGCCCCGACAGCGACGACGTCGCCGAGCTCTTCGAACTGCGCCGGCAACGGCGCCTGCACGACGCCCAGATCCGTTTGGACGGTTTGAGTCTGGACGGGAAGGTCCGCGAGCTGACCCGCATCCTCGACGAGGACGGATACCTGGCCGATGTGGAGGAGACCGATGACGGCGGTTGGCGGATCGTCGAGCACAACTGCGCGATCCTGTCCGTCGCCTCGGGATTCCGTCAGGCCTGTACCAGCGAGATCCGGTTCATCAGCGACGCCCTGCCCGAAGCCAAGGTGGTCCGAGTGGCCCACATCCTGAGCGGCGCCCATGTCTGCGCCTACCAGATCCACCGGCGAAAGCCCGGAAAAGCCGGCTCCGGTTGACTCAGGGGCTCAGCGGAACCCGGTGGCGGAGTCGATGCATCACCCGTCGCTTGAACAAGATCACCCGCTTCTCCAGGCCGCTGAGCTCGAGCCCCGAGGATCCGCCGACCGCGCCATTGGTGATCGAGCCGTTGGTGAGCGGTGGCGCCGCGGCGATGACCTTGCGGGCCGCCCGCACCGAGGCGTTCTGCTGCGCACGAATCTGGCTCCGCTCCTGGTCGACCTCCACCTTGCGGAGGCTCACGTGGAACTCGAAGGTGTTCACCCGGGTGTCGAAGAAGGCCCCGATCTCGAAGTTCACCAGATCCAACTTCACCAGCGTCTCGAAGATATCCAGGAACGAAGTCGGGGTGAACACCTGGCAATGGATGTCGACGAAGGAACGCTCCTTCTGCTGGTCGAGACAGATCCCAAAGGCAGCGACGTCGCTGTCAGGGACGTCGTCGCGGAGCACCCCCGAGTAGTCGGCGGTACCCGCCCAGATGGCCGGTGTGTCCACCATGCCATCGATGGTCACGGTATGGGCGAAGAAGTCGAACATCTGCGCATAGGTGGGCGCCTTGATGTTGCGCAGATGGGCATCGAGGACCTCGCTGAACTCGGTGACCCGGCGGTTCACGTCGAAGGTGAAGCGCTTGTCCGGCACGACCAGCGACAGGATGCCCCCGGTCACCAGCACCGATTCCACCTGGTGCAACCAATCGACCATGAACGGGATGTGCTCGAAGACGTGGGCGGCAATGACGTAGTCGAACACGTTGCCGGCTCCGACCGCTTCGCCCAGCGCCTGGTCTCCGTGCTGCACGATATCCACGTCGACAAGCGAATCGATCTGACCGGCCAGCTGAGCGTTGGTGGCGTATTTCCTCTTGAGCTCGTCGGTGCTGGCGTGATCGAGATAAGTGATGCTTCCTTGGTGTTTTCCCACCCTCGGGTTCGCCAACGGCCCGATCTCGAGGCCCCGCATCGATGCGAAGTCGATCAACGCGAACTCCGGTGGGCCGTCCTCCATGCATCTACCGTAGATGAACCGGCGGAATCGACGCGAGTTGCGCCGAGCCGGTCACGGCCTCGTCCACCTGCCGGTCGATGACGATCTGAACTCGCTGGCCGCGGCCACCGTGGGGTCGACGGACGGCCCATTGCCGCTCTCGTCCCCCCGTCCGGAAAGGTCGGATCACTGGTGCGCCGAGAGGAGTACTCTGTAGTTGCCTTCGACAGCGAGGGTTTGGTGGGAAGCGGCCCACCACCGCTGTGCGTGCATGGAGGTAATGGACCTCGTGTCGAGTTCCTGGCTTTGGTTCCAACGTGGGTGTCCTTTCGGGGACCTCGGCGTCGCGACCCACCCCGACAACCCGACCATCATCGCCATGCCCGGGACCAGGCTTTGAAGAGGCACCATGGTCAGAAACGCTGACGCCCGACTGGATCAAGCCCGACATGACGCTCACCTGTCCGAGAGCGAGCTCTTCCTCCGCTACTTTTCCCTCGGAGGAATGAGCAGCTCGTTGCAGGTCGAGGCCTTCCTCCTCGGCGCCCTCCTGCCCACCCCCCACGACCACGACGTATTGGCCCATGCACTGAACGAGCGGTTCTCGGAGCTGGGTGCCGATCATCCCGTCCCCTACTCGGGCGACGTCTAGGTTCGGACCCGTGGGGTACTCGAACTCCGAGACCAGCCGCCAGCCGTCGGCCCGCCCCAGCCACGCCGGTCACCTGGACGCGCTCGACCACATCGAGGGCCCATCCGACGCCGCCCTCGTCGTCGGCATCGAGCGCGGCCACCCGGGCGCCCTGGCCGAAGCGCACCGGCGTCATGGCCCGTCGGTGTACGGATTGGCCGGCCGGATGTGCGGCGGCGAAACCGGCGATGCCGGAGAGGTGACCCACCAGGTCTTCCTGGCATTGTGGCGGAGGCCCGAGCGATACAACCCGGAGCGCGGGTCTCTCCGAAGACATTTGCTGGTCCAGGCGTATGCCGAGGCCATCAAGCGGCGGAGGATCAACTCCTCCCGAGGCCTCGACCTCACCTCCGGACCCGGATCTGACCCGGGGGGTCGAACCCGGCTCTCGGGCCACGAGGCCTGGGGGCTGCTGGCCCGGCTGCCCGAGGTGAACCGAGGGGCCGTCGTCTCCGCCTATTTCGGCGAGCACACCTACAACGAGGTGGCGGAACTGCTCCAACAACAGGACGGGGCCGTCAAGACCCACCTGGATGCCTGTATGACCGAGCTACGAGCCAGGCTGGCCGTCAATTCCTTCTTTGATAATATGGCCGGAGGAACTGAGGACATGGCCGATCCCGAGACCACTATCGTCGACCTCACCGTCAATCTCTCTGAGGTAGCCCGCGCGCTGTTCGCCGCCGGGAGCGTGGTCGACACCCTGCAGACAGTGGTCGACCAGGCAGTGGCCACCATCGATGGGTGTGATTTTGCCGGCATCTTCACCGTGAACGGCGACGAGGTGGTCACCGCGGTGCACTCCGACCCTCTGGTGGTCGAGATCGATGGCCTCCAGCAAATGACCGGCGAAGGGCCCTGCCTCGACGCCATCGACCAGCAAACGACCGTCTATGCCGAAGACCTGGCCGACGATGACCGGTGGACCACCTTCGGGCCCGAGGCGGCGGCCGCCGGGGCGCGATGCGCGCTGGCCTACCACCTCTACGCGAAAGGCACCCTGGGCGCGCTCAACCTCTACGCCCATTACCCCCGGGCCTTCGGGGCGACCGACCGGGCCAAGGGGTTGATCTTCGCCACCCTGTCCGGGTTGGCCCTGAGCGGAGCCCGTTCCCACGAAAGCGAAGACCGGCGAGCCGACAATCTGAACCGGGCCCTGGCCACCCGTGAGCTCATCGGTCAGGCCCAGGGCATCCTGATGGAGCGGGAGCGCATCACCTCCGACCGGGCTTTCGACATCTTGCGCCGGGCCTCCCAGCATCTCAACATCCGGCTCCGGGAGGTGGCCCAGGACCTGGTCGACACCGGCGATCGGCCGCCGACCCGGCCGGCACCCGGACCGACCTGACGGCCCCGGTAATCAGCGCGGTCAGCCCACCCGCTGGGAGCAGCATCCGCGCATCGCCGGCCACGTTCGGCCCGTGGACCCGCCGGCATCCGCAAGGGCCGTGCCCAGACAGCTATGGATTCCCATCCGTCACCCTTCCTCCGTCTCCCATCGGGCCGAAACGGCTTCAGAGCGGCCGGCGTCGGAGGGAGGGGTCGGCAATCGGGGCAGGAACCCACCCGACGTCGCTGGCATTCAGGTTGGTTCCCGGCGGAACGATCTCGTCGATGCGGTCGAGAACGTCCCGGGTCAGGCGCAGGTCGAGTGCGGGAAGCTGGGACTCCAGGTGCTCCATCGTGCGGGGTCCGATGATCGGCGAGGTGACAGCCGGATGCTCGAGTACGAACCCCAGGGCCAGCTGGATCAAACTGAGCCCGGCTTCCTCGGCCACCCCGTAGAGAGCGGTGACGGCGCTGAGCTTCTGGGCGTTGCCGGGAAGGGTCATGTCGTAGTGGTGCGGCAACATGACCGAGCGCCGACTGGTGTTGTCCTTGCCCTGGCCAAAAGCACCGGAGAGCCAGCCGCCGGCCAACGGGCTCCACGACAACACTCCCATGCCGAACTGTTGGCACCGGGGAAGCACGTCGGCTTCGATGCTGCGCACCAAAATCGAATACGGCGGTTGCTCGGTGACGAACCGCTCCCGGCCTCGACGCTCGGCCACCCATTGGGCTTCGACGATGTCGTCGGCGGGAAACGTCGAGCTCCCGATGTACCGGACCTTGCCCGTGCGGACCAGATCGGTGAGCGCGCCGAGGGTCTCGTCGATGTCGGTGTCGGGCGAGGGTCGATGGATCTGGTAGAGATCGATGTAGTCGGTGCCCAGCCGGCGAAGGCTGTTCTCGCACTCGGCGATGATCCACCGGCGAGAATTCCCCTGGGCATTGGGATCGCGCCCCATGGCTCCATGCACCTTGGTGGCCAGCACGATCTTTTCGCGCTTCACCTGGGCCAGCGCCTTGCCGACGATCTCTTCGGACTCGCCCATCGAGTAGACGTCGGCGGTGTCGACGAAATTGATGCCGGCGTCGAGGGCGCGGTGGATGATGCGGATCGACTCGTCATGGTCGGGAGTCCCCCAGGCCCCGAACATCATGGCTCCCAGGCAGAGCGGGCTGACCTTTACACCGGTACGACCGAGGGTACGAAGCTCCATGCAGGTGATGGTAGCGGCCGATGCCGCAGCCATGAAGGGTGACTCAACCGACGGCGGCCAGATCCTCGCCGGTCAGCCATTCTGCGAAACACGGACCGGCCAGGCGTGCACCTGGGCCCGGGAGCAGCGCGCCCGTCCGCATCGCCTTTCCGACCTGGCCCGGCACCCGCAGTGGGACCAGGGACATCTGGTGGTCGGGCCGGGAGGCGATGGCTCGAGCAAGTTCAAACAGATTGGCGGGCTCAGGGCCGGCGACCTCGACGGTCGTCTCGCCCGGGGGTGTGGCGGCGACCTCGACGACCAGTTCGCCGACCGTGCGGGCGGCGATCGACTGGACCCTCATCCGCGGCATCAGCCCGAGGCGGCCAACGTGCAATCGACCCATGACCTGGGCGGGGAACTCGTGGAACTGGGTGGCCCGCACGATGGTGGCCGGAAGCGGTCCCTCGAGGGCGGTGGCCTCCTGGGCCAGCTTCGCCTGGTAGTACCCGAAGGGCACCCGGTCGACGCCGACGATGGACAGGGTCACCAGCCGTGAGACCCCGTGGGCGGCCCCGACCCGTTGCAGCCGGCGGGTCGTCTCGGTGAAGATGGCGGTCGCCTTTGATCGGCTCATCGCATCCGCATTCATGGCGTCGACGACGACGTCGACGCCGGCCAGCGCGGCGTCGAGACCCTCGCCCGTCCGGACGTCGACCCCGACCCTCCGGCTGAGCACGGCGACCTGGTGTCCGGCCTGTTCGGCCGCCAAGACCACATACCGCCCCACGGTGCCGGTCCCACCGACGACAGCGATCCTCATCTCAGCCTCCCTATATCCGGATGTATGATATCTTAGTTTATCGGAACCGACCTTCTTGGATAACTAGGATCCGGGTATGCGTATCAACGAGGGCGTCGAGTGGGGAGCGCACTGCGCCGTGGTACTGGCCATGCTCCCTGACGGTGCCTCCCTTCCCGCCACCCGCCTGGCCGAATACCACGGGATACCGGCGCCGTACCTGGCCAAGTCCCTGCAGGCCCTGATGCGGGCGGGAATCGTCGAGTCGATGACCGGGCGCCACGGTGGGTATCGGCTCGGGAAGCCGGCGTCGGAGATCTCCCTGCTCGACGTGTTCCAGGCGGTAGAGGGTGACGACACCTTCTTCCGCTGCACGGAGATCCGTCGGCAGGGGCCGTCCCGGGTGGCGGCGCGCGCCTACCCGCCCACCTGTGGCATCGCCGCGGCCATGTGGCGGGCCGAGGCCAGCTGGCGCGACGAGCTGTCGGCCGTCACCGTACGAGATCTCGCCGTCCAGGTCATGGCCCAGGCCCCCAAGGCGGCGATCGTCAAGGGGTCGAAGTGGTTGGCCACCACCCTCGCCGCCCGCAACCACCCCTGATATCGGTTTCCGACGACGAGGGGCATCCATCCGATGACGGCCATGAAGCCACCCGGACGCGACCCTGCCCTCGAGCTCCTCGACCGGTTTGTCGGCACCTGGACGATGGAGGCGTCCTTTCCGGGTGACCCACCGGTGACGATGGGGGCGGCCGCAGCGTCTTCGAGTGGACGCTCGGCGGGCGGATTCTCATTCAGCGCACCGAAATCCCCAACCCCGATGCTCCTGACAGCGTCGTCATCATCATCATCGGTCTCGACCCCGAACACGATGGGTACATGGGGCACTCTTTCGACTCACGGGGAGTCGCCCGGCGGTACGCAATGACTTTCCGGCAGGGCGTCGGGACCCTGACCCGGGAGTCGCTGGACTTCTCGCCGTTCGAATTCCGGCAACAATTCACCGGCTCTCTCAGTGGCGACGGCGCCACCATCCGCGGAACGTGGGAGAAGGCGGACCCCGGCTCGGGCTGCACCTACGATTTCGATCTCTCGTATACCCGGGTCGGCTGACCAGCTGACCTCGCCCGGCTGCCGCTTCGATCACTCGCCGAGGAGAGTGGCGAGCTTGGTCACCGTGTTCCAGTTGCGCCCGGTGGTGGTGACCGACCAGTGCTTCTCCACAAACCCTCCAACCGGGGGCGAGGCCAGAATGCCATCCGGGCACCACTGGTAGATCACCCGGTCACCGAGGCGGATCCGATCGGGTGCCAACTCGACAGGGTCGTGTTCGGCCATGAGCGTGGGGTCGGGCGACTCGGAGAGGAACACCACCAGCAGCTTGGAGCCACTCGTGGCCACCTTGCCCAGAGGGTTGCCGGCGATCACTGCCTCGATCTCTTCCTGGCTCCGGACGATGCAGGCCACCTGCAGCCCGAGCTCGTCCCGGATGGCGGCCTGGACGCGACCGGCCAGCACCTCGGGCTTGGCCCGGCGGCCGCTGAACACCGCGTTGCCGCTCTGCAGCAGGGTGCCGACGTCGGTGAACCCGAGTCCCGACAGCAACCTGCGCAGATCGGCCATGGCGACCCGCTTGTTGGCCCCGACGTTGATCCCGCGCAGCAAGACGGCGAATCTGGGCAACGGCATGTCTCCTCGGTTCGTCGCCAAGGCTATTTCACCAGGACCCCGACTCGGTCATCCCGGGAGCTCAGGGCCCGGCGATATTGACCGCTTTCCGGGCCAGCGCATCGCTCTCGGCGAGGTCAAGGAGGGTGGCCGCGGCGTCGGCCCGACCCGATCGAACGCCGGCGGCAGATCTGTCTCCAATTCCCCGAGGCGACCGAGAAATCACTCGGCGGCCACCGTGCACCGTCCTTCCGGGTTCGGGACAAGTTGTTCGTGACGACCAGCGAGGACGGCACTTCGATGACCTGCAAAACTCCTCCCCGCGACCGGGCGATGCTGGTCGCCCAGCCGGATCAGGGCCGGGGCCCGGCCGGAATAGGCGCCACTTGCGGCTCCTGAGTGGGTCATTCCGTGTCAATTAGCAGTTCAGCAGCCATTTTCGCCGGGACCCACTTTACCAAATGTTTACCCGGCTCTCAGCTAACCCCCAGTCTGGAAAAGTATGAATAGGCATGGCCCTCACCGTGACCCGACCGCCGGGTCAGTCTCAGGACCCTCCCAGGTTGGTCGGTCAGGACGTCAGCGTGCCTGACGAACGCTCTGGCGCGCACCTCTGGCAAGTCGACATCCTGCGGCTCTTGACGTTTGCCGCGGTGATCGGGGTGCACACCATCGGCAACACCGGGATTGCCCTCACCACCGGGGCCAACGGGACGCTGATGCTCCTCCAGTTCGGCAGGGAGGTCTTCTTTACCCTGACCGCCTTTGTCTTGGTCTACGCCGCCCTCCGCCGCCCGGTCTCGGCCCGGCCGTTCTGGCGGAAGCGGTTCACCCTGGTACTCATCCCCTACCTGACCTGGAGCGTGATCTACGAGGCGGTGCGTGATCCCACCTCCCACGGGTGGTCGTGGAGCCACTTCGGCTACGACCTGGTGACCGGCACCGCCGAGTACCACCTCTACTTCCTGCTGGTGACCATGCAGCTCTATCTGGTGTTCCCCTTGCTCTGGAAGTTCGTGAGGCGCACCGCCGACCGTGCCGTGCCGATCCTGGCGGCAGTGGCGGTGGTCAACCTGGCCTGGTTGGCAGTGCTGCAGTACGGGCCGGCCGGCTCGCCCACCATGACCTGGTTCTATACCCGTGCCTATGAGCTGCTCCCCACCTACTCGATGTATGTGCTGGCCGGGGCCTACGCGGCGGTGCACTACGACCGGATCCATGCCTTCGTCGAGCGGCAACAACGACGGCTGCTGGTCATCGCCGGCGTGTCGGCGTTGGCCGCGATCGGTGCCTACGTTGCCCAGCTCCCAATCATGCCGAACTATCAGGCGGGCAGCGTCCTCCAGCCGGCCATGATCGCCTCGTGCGTGGCCGCGGTGATCGTGATCTATCTCATCGGCCATCGGTGGGCCTCGGGTCCGCGCCGGGGCATGCGACTGGTCGCGGTGGGATCGGAGATCTCCTTCGGGGTCTACCTGGCCCACCCCCTCGTCCTCAAGCTCCTCACCGACCACGGGTTCGGTGGTGGTGAAGCCTGGCTCCCCGGACCCCTGATCGCCTTGCTCGCCTATCTCCTCACTGCGGTGGGGGCGATTGCCATTGCCTATACAGTTCGCCGGACGCCCCTCGCCCTTCCCCTGGGTGGTCGGCCACGACAGCGCAAGCCGGCCCCGCTGACCGCGGTGGCGGACACCCCCGCCCCGGAAACGGTGGCTTCCCTGATCAAGGCCCGGGCGGCACGGGACGAGCACCGGGTCCTGTTCACCGAGGGCGCCACCGGCCGGGTGCTGACGGCCGGAGACCTGGACCGCACTGCGGCCGCCTGGCGGGCGGTGGCCGATTCCGTCGGCGATGCCCGGGTCGGCCTGGCGGTGGCCGACCCGCTGGACATGGTCAGCGCCTATCTGGGTGCGCTGGCCAGCGGGGTCACCATCGCCCCCCTCGACCCACATGCCACCACCGCCGAATACAGCTCCCGTTTCGCCGCCCTTGGCATCTCCGCGCTGATCACCGACTGTCCGGAGGCTGCCGCGGCCTCGGCCGCCTCCGGATGTGATCTGTGGCGAACCGGGCATACCGCCCCGGTACAACTGGTGGCCCGCCACCGGGGCGAGCGACCCAGTGGCGGTCGGGCGGCGCTGGTCATGGCCAGTTCGGGAACCACCGGCGCGGCCAAGACCATTCCGCTGACCGAGGCGAACCTCTTGGCCACCGCCCGCCAGGTCTCCAGCCACCTCGGGCTCACCACCGAGGAGCGCGGCTACAGCCCGCTGCCCCTGTTCCACATCAACGCCCTGGTGGTCGGGGTCCTCGCCTCGATCCATTCCGGGGCCAGCCTGGTGGTGGACCGCCGGTTCTCGGCCCGGACCTACTGGGCCACGGTGGCCGAGCAGCATGTCACCTGGCTCAACGTCGTTCCCGGCATCGTCTCGATCCTCGCCGACCCGGCTACCCCGCCTCCGGCCACCGCCATGGTTGGGGTCCGACTGGCCCGCAGCGCATCGGCGCCCCTGGCCGTCATCACCCTCGAGCGGTTCGAGCAACGCACCGGCATCCCGGTGGTCGAGACCTACGGGATGACCGAGGCGGCCAGCCAGATCACCGCCAATCCGATCGGCGCCCGCCGTCCGGGATCGGTCGGCCTCCCGGCCGGACTCTCGGTTCAGGTCACCGCCGGCGACGGCGAACCGGTGCCGACCGGCACCGTCGGGATGGTGGCGATCTCCGGTGAGAGCGTGGTGGAGGAGTACTGGTCCACCACCGACGACGACTTCCCGCCCCGCCCGGCGATCGATGGCCACGGGTGGCTGGCCACCGGCGATCTCGGGCACTTCGACGACGAGGGCTATCTCTACCTCGACGGTCGGGCCGACGACGTCATCAACCGCAGCGGCGAGAAGATCCACCCCCGGGAGATCGAGGAGGTTCTTCTCCGGGAACCTGGGGTGATGGCGGCCAGCGTGGTCGGGCGCCCGCACCCGGTCTACGGCGAGGAGCCGGTTGCATTTGTGGTCCCGGCCAGCGAACTGGACGACGCCTGGGATCTCCCGGCCCGGCTGGAGGCCCGCTGCGAGCAGTTCCTCGGCCGCCGGAAGCAACCCGCCGAATTCATCCTCATGACCAGCCTGCCCGTCGGGCCCACCGGAAAGGTGCGCCGGGAAGATCTCCGACGCCTTCCGCAGGAGGCGATCTCAACGTGACCACCTCCTACCCGGATTTCCCGTCCTCTTCACCCTTCACGAAAGGAAACACCATGGCTCACGACCTGCTCAACCTGCCGTACCGCACGATGAAGCCCCGCGACCGGGGCCTCACCATGGTCATGGACACCGGCCTGCCGACCGCGTACTTCGAAGACGCCATGACCAGCGCGTCCACCCACATCGACGTGGTGAAGTTCGGGTGGGGCACCTCGCTGGTGACCGCGGACCTGGGCCGCAAGATCGCCTGCCTGCGCGACATCGGGATCCGCTTCTACTTCGGCGGGACCCTCTTCGAGAAGTTCGTCGTCCAGAACTCGTTCGCCGGATACCTGAAATGGTGCCACCAGTGGGGAGCCGACACGGTGGAGATCTCCAACGGCACCATTTCTCTGAGCAACACCGAGAAGGCCGGCTACATCCGGGAATGCGTGGGCAGCTTTCGGGTCTTCAGCGAGGTCGGTTTCAAGGACCCGGTGCGGAACCAGCTCCTCTCTCCCGACCAGTGGGTCGAGAGCATCGAGGAAGATCTCGGCGCCGGCGCCGAGATCGTCGTGACCGAGACCCGGGAGAGCGGGCGGAGCGGACTCTGTACGGCTGACGGCGAGCTCCGGGTCGACCTCCTCGAGCACATCCTGTCCGGATCGGTCGATGTCGACCAGCTGCTGTTCGAAGCGCCCACCAAGGAACTGCAGGCGGAGTTCATTCGCCGGATCGGGACGAACGCCAATCTGGGGAACATCGCCGTCGCCGACGTGATCGCGGTGGAGACCCTGAGGTTGGGGCTGCGGGCCGACACGCTCCCGTTCTTCGAGTCCCAGACCGTGCTGACGTGATCCACTAGTTCATGCGTGATCCCGAGAGCGCATTCCATCTCGCCATTCCGGCCCGGGACCTCGACGAGGCCCAGGCGTTCTACGTCAACCAGCTCGGCTGCCACCTGGCCCGCCGGTACGACGATCGGATCACATTGGACTTCTTCGGTGACCAGCTGGTGTGCCATCTGTCGGACAGCTGGGACCGGGAGCCGCTCGATCTCTACCCGCGACATTTCGGGGCGACCTTCCGACAACGGGACGATTTCGAATCCCTCCAACGGCTCATCGAGGCGCGGGGCATACCCTTCGAGCGTCCCAGCCAGTCCCGCTTCGAAGGTCTGGTCGAGGAGCACCTGACCATGGTGATACGGGACCCGTCCAACAACATGATCGAGTTCAAGTGGTACCGGGACCCCCGGATGATCTATTGATCCAAACGGACCCCGCGCCCGGGCCGCGGCTGATACTGGCCCGGCACGGACGCACGGCCTGGAATGCCGACGGCCGCTTCCAGGGGCACTCCGATCCCCCGCTCGACTCGACCGGTCGACAACAGGCTCTCGGGCTCGCGGCCCACCTGGCACCGCTCGGGCCCGACCTGGTCATCTCCAGCGATCTCCGCCGGGCCCGGTCGACGGCCCAACGGGTGGTTGCCGCCTCGGGAGCGGAGTTCGACGTCGACGCTGACCTACGAGAGGTGTACCTGGGCGGGTGGGAAGGCCTCAATCACCGGGAGGCGGAGGCGGCGTTCCCGCAAGAATTCGAGGCCTGGAGCTCGGGGATCCCGGTCCGCCGCGGCGGCGGCGAGACCGAGGACGAAGCCGGGCGACGAGCGGCGGCGGCGATCGGGAAGGCGATGAGCGGGCACCCGGGGCTGGTAGTGGTCGTCTCCCACGGTCTCGTCCTGCAGTCAGCCATGACCTTCCTGGCCTTCGACGGGTGGATCCGGGGTGGTGGGGATGCGCTCCATTTGCCCAACGGGGAGTTCGTGGCTTTTTCCGTCGACGGCGCGCCCTGGTGTCCAGCGGAAGGCCCCCCTGGCACCGTATAGTTCCCGGCGGACCGCCCAGGTCCCCAGCCTCAAGCGACGGAGCACGAATGCGACACATCTCGCGCCGGGACCGACCCGGTCGCCGGCTGCGCCGGTTTGCCGCCGGGAGCTGCCTGGTCGGCTGCGCATCTTTTTTGACCCTGGCGGTGCCCGCGACGTCCCACGCCGCCGTGCATACGCTCACCGGAATCCGGACCCCGGCCGCGGCCCGGGCCCTCGGACCCGTCGCGACCCCCACGTCGTCCAAGCCGACCTCGATCCCGGAGCCGACGGTGCCGGATCCGACCGACTCGTCGGGCGAGCCGGATCGGATTGCCCAACCGGATCTGCCCGGCCTCGGCCCGTCGGTCGGGGTCCCGGTCCCGGCCGGCTGGACATCGTCGGTGCAGCAGATCCAGTCCGGCGTCCTGTTGCGGGATTACGTAGTCGTCCGGCCCACCGCCAGCGGGTCCGGGCCTCTTCCGGTGCTGGTCGTCCTCCACGGCCACGGCATGACCCCCGCCGGTGTCGCCCGGCTGACCGGATTCCTCCCGGTCGTCGGGCGGGCGGTCGTCGTCTACCCCGCCGGCTTCGGGAAGTCCTGGGATGCCGGCGGGTGTTGCGGGCTGGCCCGAGCCGCCGGGGTGAACGACGTCTCGTTCTTGACCACTGTTGTCCACGATGTCCTGGCCAGCGTGCCTGGGACCTCCGCGGCGAATGTCTATCTGGCCGGTTTCAGCAACGGGGGGAGGATGGCGTACCGCATGGCGTGTGCGGATCCCGGCCTCTTTGCCGGGGTGGCCGCAGTGGAGGCCGTGCCGGTACCTCTCTGCACTCCGCCGCGCCCGGTCTCGATCGCCATCGTCGCCTACCAGGAAGATCCCTACGTGAGCGTCGGCTCCCGAGATCCCACTCAGGTGGTGCGCGGGAAGGGTGGGCCCCGGCTCGACCAAGTGGTCGCCCTGTGGCGCCAGGCTGACGGGTGCGTCGGCGGCCCCACGGTCAAACAGGTCGGCACCGCGGTCATCAGCCTCTGGTCGGCCTGCCAGAACCAGACCCGGGTCCAGTACGCCTTGTACGCCGGAGGTGGACACCGCTGGCCGCAGGGTGATCCGGGCACCCCGTCAGCCTCGGGGCTGATCTGGAGTTTTCTCCACTAGGCCGCCGTCGCCGGCCGGCCGGGCTCGGTGAGTCGCGGAACAGCCGGTCGCGAAGACGCACCTACTATTCACCAATGGGTCGGAGGAGCCACCTTGCCCTGATGCCGGAGCCAATGAGATATCCCACCCGGTCGGCGGCAATGGTCGTGGCCGCAACCACCCTGGCGGTCACCGGACTCGCCGCCTGTGGCTCAGCGAACCCACCCGGGTCGGCAGCGACGATCCCTCCGGTGACGTCGTCGCCCACACCCCAGGCACTCTCGGCGGTGATCAAAGCCGTCAACAGCACACTGTCCGTCACCAGCGCCTTCGACATGACCTTCTCGCGCTCTTCGTCGAGCGGGGCTTCGGCGACGCCCAGCCGCGCCAGTGGGGCCGTTGATTTCCGAGGTCCCTCCGGCACCATCCGGATCGACCTGCCGGGAGCCGGAGGAGGGACCGAGCGGATGGTCTTCCTGCCCGACACCGTGTTCATCAAGCCTCCGGCGTCGACGCCCCCACTGCAGGCCGGAAGACCCTGGATCTTTGCCAACTTCGCGGACATCGCCAAGTTCAAGATCAACTTTCCCCCGTACATCGTGCAGACCGAGAGCATCAATCCCGCGTTCACCCTCAACGAGCTGGCCTGGGGCTCCACCTCGGCAGTTCCGGCTGGACAGACGGAATTCGGAGGAGAACAGACGGCGAGCTACCTGGTCACGGTCGATCTGGGCCAAGCGCTGTCCCATGCCACCGGACCGGCCGTCGACGTCTTCTCCCAGGCACTCTCCGCCGAGATTTCCGCGACGGGTGGAGGTGCAACAGGGCCTCCGGTGACCATCGCAATCGAAGTGTGGGTGGGTCGCTCCGGTCAGTTGGTGGGGGCGAGAGTCACACCTCCCAACGCGGGAATCGGCACGATCACCCTTGCCCTGAACGGGTTCGGGACCAGCGTGCACGCCGACAAGCCGCCGCGGGGACAGGTCGTCGACCTCGCAGGCATGATCCCGGGCGCCGAACAGGAGGCTCTCAACAATGGAGACACCGACGGTGCATGAGGCCGGCGAGCGCCGACCACACAGGATGTCCGCGCCGGCCATTCGGATCGAGCACCTGACCAAACGGTTCCGCAACGGCATCACCGCGGTGGATGATCTCGACCTCGAGGTGGCGGCCGGCCAGATCCTCGGCATGGTCGGACCGAACGGCTCAGGGAAGACGATCACCTTCAGAATCCTCCTCGGACTGGTCCGGCCCACATCCGGCCGAGCCGTCCTCTTCGGTCAGGAGATTCGGCCCGGGGCCAGGGTGCTCGGTCGGGTGGGAACCTTGGTGGACGGGCCAGGATTCGTGCCCTACCTATCCGGACGCCGCAACCTCGATCTGATCTGCCGGCAGATCCACCTGACCGGTGGGTCCCCCGATCTCGACGGTGCCATCGAGTTGGCGGGTCTGGGCGATGCGATCGATCGGCCGTTCTCGGGCTACTCGCACGGCATGCGCTACCGGTTGGCCATGGCCCAGGCGCTCTTGGGCGGGCCTGATCTCCTGTTGCTCGATGAGCCCACCACCGGCATGGATCCCGTCCAGATCCATGAGGTACATGCCGCCATTGCCGCGTGCGCCGAGGCCGGGAAGACCATCGTGCTGTCGAGTCACCAGATGTCCGAAGTGGAGCTCGTCTGCACCCACGCGGCCGTTCTGCGCTCCGGACGGTTGCTCGCTACCGGGTCGGTGGCCGA
>Ga0307374_10003316_pt1 | contig 27612 bp, 36 predicted proteins | sample OX3MG_FD_202532 | JGI IMG/M metagenome (GOLD analysis project Ga0307374, IMG submission 202532) | Soil microbial communities from Risofladan, Vaasa, Finland - OX-3 | ecosystem: Environmental > Terrestrial > Soil > Coastal area > Acid sulfate soil | place: Finland: Risofladan, Vaasa | collected...
GAATGAAAGCCCAGAATGACGAAGGGGAAAGCCTGCATCGCCTTGAGCAAGGCCGGGATGAGGCAGTGCTCGCTGATCCGCTCGACCGCCACGACGACCTCGAACTGCGTGACCGCATCGACCCGATTGATGACATACAGCCCCTTGATACCGTCGTCATCCCCTGGGTGCACCGAGTCCACACGCAGGTATCCTGGCTGGCCGTCGGGCTGCGGGCGCCGACGCTCGCCGATGGCCACACTGCGCGGGCGGGTCGGCTCATGGTGCCCGCGCCGATCGACGATACGCTGCCCATGCTGCCACTGCCCGATCAACCGTGTCAGCTAAGACCGCGAGTAGCCGGTGACCTTCCGCATGAACACCTGCAACAGCCCCTTGTCGGCCCGCTTGAGGACGGTGTAGTGGAACTGGCGTAACGTCTTCTCCAGCCAGTCGTAGCGGTCGGTATCGGCCGGCGGCGAGAAACTCACCTCGGTGCTGCCATCCAGAAAAGCACGTACCTCGGCCAGCGAAGACAACGATTGGGTATTGAGGGTCACGATCATGCTCCAAGAAGGACCGCTCAGGCTCATCTGTCGTTGGAATCACGCTGCCCCTCCAGGCTCAGGTGTCATTGGAAGAGGCTTACACTAGACGGGAAACGGGAGACGGTGCTAGTCTTGCGCTATATACAAAGCTACATAGCGCAGTATGTCGACAAAGCAGACTATTTGGAATCACGCTGCCCCTCCAGGCTCAGGTGTCATTGGAAGAGGCTATGTGTCGCTGGAACAGCTTCAGTTTGTTAAAGTCAACGCGAATCTGCGACAATGCGCGTGGCATCAAACGCTGTTCTCCTCGCTGAAGCGCACTGACTGTTCAAGGATGGGTGGTGCCGAACGTGCAAATACTGTTGGGCTGCTTGACCACCGCATGCGTTACCACGGTGGCGATCATCGTGTTGCAGCAAGCCGCCGCCCCGCTGGGGCTCGTGGATCGTCCGAACGAACGGAAACTGCACACCGACAACGTGCCGCTGGTCGGGGGCTTGGCGATGCTCGCGGGCGTGCTCGCAGGGGCGTACTGGTACGACTGGCGCGATTTGTTCACCCTTGTCCTGTTGGGTTCCGCCGCCGTGCTCACCTTCCTCGGTGGGCTGGATGACCGTTACGAACTGAGCGTTCGCCTGCGCCTGCTGGTGCAAGCCGGCGTCATTCTGGCTGTTATCGTCAGCACCGGCGTCTACATCCACACCCTGGGCTACCTGTTCGATTACAAATTGGAGTTGGGCTGGGTGGGGATCCCATTCACCGTGGTGGCCGTGATCGGTTTGGTCAACGCCTTCAACATGATGGATGGCATGGACGGTCTGGCCGGAGGTATGGCCCTGGTCAGCATCGCTGCCATCGCTCTGTTCAACAGTCCTGACTCCGCGCACCAGCTGCTGTTGCCGCTGTTGCTGGCCGCTGCCGTGCTTCCCTATATGGCCGTTAATCTCGGCTCCGCCCGCCACAAGATCTTCATGGGTGACGCCGGCAGCATTTTCATCGGTTACCTGCTGGCCTGGACCCTGATTCGCCTGAGCCAGGCGCCAGACACCCACATGGTGCCGGTCGACGTCCTGTGGTGCGTGGCGCTCCCGGTGCTCGACACCGTTGCCGTCATGTACCGCCGCCTGCGCCAGCACCGATCACCGTGCACGCCTGATCGCGGCCACATCCACCACATTCTGCAGAATGCCGGCCTCAGCCCCCGTGCCAGCTTGATTGTGCTGGTCGCACTGGCCATCTTCATGGCTTTCGCCGGTTGGGCGGCCCGGTCGCTGCAGATGAGTCCGGGTTCCAGCATGGCTGCATTCATGATCCTGGCGGTTGCCTACACCTCCTTCGTCACGCGGATTTGGATATCGCAGGAGGCGCAAAGGGAAGATCTCGAATCCTCTATTGGCGCTTCAGATAAATCCTACTAAAGATAATGTGTTACGGCTACGCACGTATCACTCGATGACAGAGCTCAAGGCTCACTACTCAAGACTCCCCAGCTATGGGGCTGACCTCACCCCCACTCAAGCCAACTTCTTTTCCCACGCCAACGAAGTCTGCGCGATGAAATCCAGGTCATCGTGGCGGGGTGTCCAGCCCAGAGTCTCACGGATGCGGTCGGCAATTGCGACCAATGACGGCGGGTCACCGGCGCGGCGTGGCACCGCGGTGAAAGGCACCGGAGATCCATGCGCACGGCCGACCGCAGCCAGTACTTCGCGCACCGAATAGCCGTGGCCGTAGCCGCAGTTCAACGTGGCCGATACGCCTCCACTGCGCAAGTACCGCAAGGCATCCAGATGCGCACGCGCGAGATCGTCAACGTGGATGTAGTCGCGCACGCCGGTGCCGTCGGGAGTGGCGTAATCGGTGCCGAAGACCGACAGGCGAGGGCGCTTGCCGAGCGCCGCCTCGCAGGCGACCTTCACCAACAACGTGGCGTGCTGCGTGGACTGGCCGATGCGCCCGGCCGGATCGCAACCAGCGACGTTGAAATAACGCAGCGCGACGTAGCGTAGGCCGCCCGCGGCGGCAAGATCGCGCAGCATCCACTCGCTCATCAGCTTGGAACTGCCGTAAGGGTTGATCGGCGCGGTCGGAGTATCTTCGCTGGCCCTGCCGCCCGGTGGGATACCGTACACCGCGGCGGTGGAAGAAAACACAATTTGCTTCACGCCGACGTCCCGGCAGCAGGCCAACAGGTTGCGCGTGGCGCAGGTGTTGTTGCCGTAATAGCGCAGCGGATCGGATACCGATTCCGGCACAATGGTGCGCGCGGCAAAGTGCATCACGGTATCCACGCCGTGCTCGCGCAACAGCTTTGACACCAAGGCCTGATCGCCAACATTGCCGACGATCAATTCGGCGTCGAGCACCGCCTCCCGGAAGCCGCTACTCAAGTCGTCCAGCACCACCACCTGCTCGCCGGCTTCAACCAGTTGCAACACCACATGGCTGCCGATGTAACCGGCGCCGCCAGTGACCAAGATCAATCCTCTCTGTGACATGCTATTTCCCCAGTTTCAAATACGCGGCAGATGATGGGGGCCGATATCCCGATGGCGGGACTTGCAATTCAAGAGGGTATCTGACCTATCTACTCAAGCGCTACAAGCAACGTTGGACGTATGCAATAGATGTCTCGCCCCGGTGCACCTGCACCTCGCCGATAGGTTCAGCCCCCATGCGCAGGTAGAACCGGTGCGCGGGTTCCAAGGCCGCACCGGCCGTAATCTTGAACTCCGTTTGCCCGTTTTGCGCAAAATACTTCGACAAACGATGATACAAAGCATCCGCGCGACGTTGGCCCCGGAACTTGGAATCTATCGCAATAGTGAGTAGCTCGGCATTCGGCAGCGGTCTCTCTGTGCTGTGAGTGCCGCCATACCGCAGGATTTCCAAAATCCGCGCTACCCGATGCGGGCGCACCATCGACGGAAGCAGCGCAACAAATAACGTAGGCCAGTGGCGAAGCATGCGCCGATAGACGGCCTTCATGTGGATCGTGCCGGAAACGAAACCAATTACGCGGTCACCGTCGGTGTCGACAATCAGAGCGCCATCGTCGGACTCGTCTATGGCGCGATACATCAAAGCAAGAAAGGACTCTCCCAGCCTCGGCAAGAATCCCTGATTGATGCACGAAATGTGTAGCCGCGCCACTTGCCGATAGACCTCGGGCTTTTCCATCAAGGCGCGCTCAGCGCAGCGGCAAGCTCACCCGGCGGCCGCGGCAACGTCCTGAATATCCGCCACACTGCCTGTGATTTGGGGAATACGACGACCCACACCGTGATCGCGATACCCAGCAAGTACGTGTGCAACCCCTGGTTCGCCACGTACCACTCTTCGAGCCCGCCCTTATAGGGCATGATCACTTCGTCGTAGAAGCGATCCGGGTCGGCGTGGGCGTGCATCAGGTTTTCCTCATCCCGAAAGATGATCGATCCGACGCCGGAAAGCCCAGGGCGCACCCGGATGATGGCCTGCTGCGAAGCTGCTGGAAAAGCGTCGAAGCATCGTTGCGTCTGCGGCCGTGGCCCCACGATGCTCATGTCGCCCTTCAGGATATTGAGCAACTGCGGTAGTTCGTTGATCTTGGTCTTGCGCAAAAAGCGTCCCGCCGGGAGGATGCGCGGATCGTTCTTCAAGGTTACGGTGCCTGTACTGAGGTTGGGGCTGTCTTTCAGCATGGTTGCAAACTTGTAGAGCCCGAACAACTTGCCGCCGCGCCCGACCCGCTGCTGCACGTAGAACACCTCGTGCTCGCCGGTCAGGCACAAAACGACGGCGATCGGGACGAGCAAGGGCGACAATACCAGCAGCGCCACGCCAGACAGCAGAATGTCGAGGAACCGTTGCATGATTACATCCGGGCGTCGAGGTACTTTCCGGTTTCCTTGTGTGCGAAGTCCGGCAGCATTTCATGGAACAAATCTACAATTGGTGCTTTGTCCCAACTGGGCTGCGCGCGGACGGCGTTAATCGCCTGCACGAACTGATCCAATTGCGCGGCATCGTAGCCGGGCGGGCTCTTGATGATGCCCAAGCTTTCGAAACGCTGCATGTCCAGCGTTTCGCCGTCCGTGTAGAACTCCTCGAAGCCCTTCTCGCCGGTGGTATCGCTGGCGAAGAAGTAGCACGGCCATTGCTTCTTTGCAATCAACTCCTTGGCGCGCTGGCGCGCTTCGTCTTCACTTCCACATGCATGTGCCTCGAAGCCGAGCGTTGCCAGATAACGCACCGCGATGTCGGAAAACCGGGTCAGGTTCAACGTCTCACTGAGCTTGGGAAAGAAGATGTCGCGATTCTCGCCCAACAAGCATGACATCAGGCACAGTTCGCCCGATTCCTGCGGCGTCACGAAATAGCGGCGCACGTCATTCGGCGCCGAGATCGGCTGTTGTTTGGCAAAGCGCTGGTTGAAGCCGTGCAACAACGAACCATCGGAAAACGCCACATTGGCGAAGCGTGCAGTGGAAATCGGCATGGTCTCGCTGTCGCGCATCAGGAACATCTCCATGATGCGCTTGCTGGCGCCCATCATGTTCACCGGGTTGGCCGCCTTGTCGGTGGACACACAGAAATACTTGCACACGCCTGCGGCCTTGGCCTGCCGTACGGTTTTGATGGTATTCAGTATGTTCACCTCAATCATGCGCATCAGGGTGAACGGGTCTTTCTCGCTGCGCACATGCTTGAGTGCAGACGTGTTGAGCACATAGTCGTAGCCATCGCTGGCCAACATCAGCGCGTCAAACTCACGGCTGCCGCAATCGATCGCGAAGGTTCTGAAATCACCATCGATATAGCCCAGCGTGCTGCGAATATCGCGCACCAGCTCGACCATATTGTTTTCGCTGAGATCCACTACGTGCAGCGTCTTCGGGTGACGTTTGAAGATTTCACGCGTTAGCGCTTGACCGATGGTGCCAGCCCCGCCGATCACCAGAAATCGGCTGGCCGCCACCTTGGCGGACAGCTCAGCTTCGTGCGACTGCACATCGGCGCCAAATAGCGCTCGCGTTCGGCCGACTAACTCAAGTATGTTCATGCGAACCTCGATTTTGCGTTTCCGTTGGCCGCTAGCACGCTACCAGCCGCGTCAGTCCATTATCAGCGTGCTCGCCTTGTGGCGAACCTGAGCCAGTTCCAGTGGCGACACCTTCCCCTTGAAAGTCGCGCACCGTACCACCCAGTCAAGGCTCCTGACTTGATCCGCCAGCACCACGCCAGGTTTTTTGCCGTGGATAGCCACCTCGAACGGATAGCCTTTGATCTGGAACGTCATAGGGCAGCACAGCATCAAGCCGCTGCGGCCGTTGTAATTGGCCGGGCTCAAAACCAAGGCCGGCCGATGACCGGCCTGTTCATGACCTGCCTGCGGATCGAATTGCAGCCAGACGATATCGCCGGAATTCGGAATGTAGCGTTTTACCGCCACTTCGCGCATCTCCACTCTGTTCCATGCCACGCAACGACAGCCGGGTGCAACTTCGGTCCCATCGGCTCAAAGCGCTTCGTTGCCGACCACACGCCCGAAATTCACTACATCATGCCGATTTTCAGGGGTAATCCCGGACACCAGCTCATCCAGCGAAAGGCCATCCTCACGCACCGGCTCGATCACGACGCATCCCTTCTCCTCGCGAATGTCGACCACACGGTCCAACTGCAGCTTGCCGGCGTCCATCACGGCTGTCGGAATTCGAATCGCCGCGCTGTTGCCCCACTTTCTGATCGTTACACGCATGTCGACCTCACCAGCTCATGTAGATTTAATGTAGATACTACACGAAGTAACCGGCTGCCGCGCAACTCCATCTGCGCGCCGGATCCAGGCTACGCAGGTGCCCCATCCGGCACGCTGGACGGTAAGTTCACCACCCGCTCTTCCAGCCAGCGCGAATTTTCCAGCCCATCGTTTTGGCAATTTTTGTACATGGCCAAGCTGGACATTAGCCGCCAGACAGGCCGGACCATCACGCCCTGCGCGTTGCTGTACTTGAGAAACGCGTCGCGTTCGGCCAGCGAATCCAGCGCGATGGCATTGAGCCAGTAATTGGAGGTCGTTCCTGCGCGCGCGCGCAGGAACGAGATTCCATGCGCGTCGCAAAACTCGCCGTAGCGACGCGATACATCGGCCTTGATCGCAAGGAACCGCGGCAGCGATTCCATTTGTGCGCAGCCCAGTGCGGCGTTGAGATTGGGTAGGCGATAGTTGTAACCGGTCAAATCGTGCACAAACTCGTAGGGGTGTGGAATCTTGGCGGTGGTGGTGATGTGCTTGGCTCTGGCAGCCAGTTCGTCATCATCGGTAATGACCATGCCGCCACCACCGGTGGTGATCACCTTGTTGCCGTTGAAGCTGAGCGTCCCCATCTGGCCGAAAGTGCCGGTGTGCCGCTTGCCAACGTAACTGCCTAGCGATTCGGCCGCGTCCTCGATCACCGGAATGCCGTAGTCGTTGCAAATCGCCACGATCTCCTCGATCCGGCAGGGCAGGCCGAATGTATGCATCGGTACGCAGGCCGCAATACGCCGCCCGGTGTCGCGGTTGTACGCGCTGCCTTCGCGTTTCTCAACATGCGCCGACAGGAACGTACGCAATGCGTCAGCGCTCATACCCAGCGTGTCGCGATCCACATCCACGAACACGGCATGCGCACCCGCGTAGGTCAACGCGTTGCAGGTGGCAATGAAGGTAAGCGCCTGGCTTAGCACTTCGTCGCCGCGTTGCACCCCGGCCATCAGCAGTGCCACATGCAACGCCGCCGTGCCGTTAACCGTCGCGACGGCATGTCTCGCGCCAGTAAACGCCGCAATGCGCTGCTCGAATTCGGTGACGCGCTGGCCCACCGAAGAGACGAAGTTCGAGTCGATGCATTCGACGAGGTATTGCTTCTCAGCACCATCAAAGACAGGGCGGTGCAGCGGTACGGGGCCCTCGCCGTAGATCGAGCGTGAGAAATCAACGAACTGTTGAAACTTTCCCACATGTTCATCCATGTATTTCGGCCTTGACCCGGGGTTCGCAGGTAATTCCCATTTCACGTAGCATGACTTTATTGACCTTATGCACGTCGTACTTCGACTTCGCAATTTTACGCGACTCTTGCCCCATCCTCTGGGCCAACCCTGGATCCTCAATGAAACGTTCCATCGCGGCGACCAGTGCGTCCACTGATTTGACGGGGACCAGAAAACCGTTTCGCCCGTCGATAACCGTCTCACGACAACCTGGTGCATCGGTGGTGATGACTGGGCGCCCAACCGCCATCGCCTCCAATACTGTGCGCGGCGTGCCCTCGCGATAGGATGGCAAAACGTACACGCTGCACTCGGTCAACGCCGGACGCACATCGTCAAGCTTTCCCAAGTACTCAATATCCCCACCAGCAACCCAGTCACTAAGTTCGGACTGAGAGATTGCATCCGGATTCTCATCGATCCAACCGGCAAGACCGAAGCGAACGTCGGGGCACTTCGCACGGATACGCTGCGCTGCGTCCACATATTCACGCACCCCCTTGTCGCCCAGCAGCCGGCAGATCATCAGGAACCGTAGTGGCCTTGGTGAAACAACCGCTGCCGGAAACATTCCCAGATCCACCCCGGACCCGTTCACCACCACCGCAGGCACACTGGATGGAAGGATGTGAAGTTCGCCAAATAGCGCGCAATCGTCGGGGTTCTGAAAGAACACCTTGTGTGCCCGATGCAACGCAAACGCATACATACGCTGAACCAAGCGCCTGAGCGCACCACCACGGCCATTTGTGAACGCATACCCAAGACCGGTAATCAACGCGTAGCGATGCGGCACTCGTGCCAGCCATGCCGCTATGATTCCGTAGATCACAGGCTTGATTGTGTACCCCAACACAATATCAGGCCTGATGCGGCGCATTAGCCAATACAAGCGCCACAGCAACCAAAGATCAGCCAGCGGGTTTGTGCCCGCGCGTTGTGCCGGGATATCGTAGAGGTGTACCCCCAACCGTTCCAGAGTGGTACTGGTATGCGCATTGCTGGTTAATTCCGGCGCCATCGCATAAACCGTCAACCCACGTGCCACTAACGCAGCCAAAAGATCGCGTCGAAACAGAACCAGAGAATCGGCGAACCCAGCAACAATCAAGAAGCGTTTGGGCATGCCACTTTCAATAGCCTGCTTCTTTCTGGTGCCTGAAGGTCAATATATAAACGGCATCGTCAACCTGCTCATGGCGATACAGCGGCACAGAGCCGGAGTCACCGAAATCAATCACCCATTCACGCAGCATCGGCGCATCGGCAAACGGGCGGCTCATCTCAGGCATGGTTTCCAGCAATCCAAACTGCTGTTCGATAGCCTGACCGGCCCGGCATGAAGCTTGCGGGTTTCTGGTCGCCAGAAAGTGACGGCAACGTTCCGGCCTCTGCTCCTCCGGCGACGACTACTCGTGGCACTCGGGCAATCTCGTCTCGGCAGGCGAGCCCCATGCACTCAACCATGTGCGGACTTCCGCGCCGGTCAAATGCCGACCCGTTTCCCGATAGGCGGCCCATGATGCCAAAGCCTCATGCTTGATGCTTTCACGCGCCTCCTCGCGATCAACGTATTGCTGTATCGCTTCACGCATGATCCAGTGCGACGACCGCTGCCGCGCATCGGCGAGATGCTGGACGCGCCCCTTCAATTCATCACCAATCTTGAGTGACGTCGCCATGCAAACCTCAATGTATCACCGAGTGATATCGGCAGATATTGTAGTCACAAACTGTGGTGCCCACCCAAACGATCGTAGCGTAGTGCCAGCCAAAGGGATCAGTATTGCCTGGTCTTGGAATGCGAGTGCAGATAGAAAGCCCACCTGTCGTCGTCATTCAGAAAGATCGGCTACGCGGGATTTACAGTGCGGATTTACGGTGACACGATACTATGCTCGCAACATCGACAGTTGATGATCATGTCCAGACTCCCCAACATTGTTGCCCCCGGCATTTCGCATCACGTGACACAATGCGGCAACCGCCGTCAAAAGGTTTTTCATAACGACGAGGCCTACGTTGTGTATCTTGACCTGCTGGCCGAGCGCTGCCGACATAGCGGTGTGAGTGTTTGGTCGCACTGTCTGATGCCCAATCACGTTCACCTAATCATGGTGCCGCCCACAGCCGACGGTTTGTCCCGGGCAGTGGGCGAAGCACACCGACGCTACACCGCCTACATCAATGCCAGAGAACGGGTGACAGGACACCTGTTTCAGGGGCGATTCAACAGTGTGGCAATGGACGAGGCCCATTTGTTTTCGGCATGGCGATACGTTGCGATGAACCCTGTCGAAGCGCATCGGGTGGCCAAGGCGGCCGATTGGCCCTGGTTCAGCGTCCGGGCACATCTCATGGATCGCGACGACAGTCTGGTCAGTGTGGCGCCGGTACGGGAGCGCATTCCTGATTTTGCGACGTTTTTGGAGAGCGAGTCAGGGCCGGAGATGACAGGCCGACTGCTCTCAGGTCAAACGATCGGCCGTCCGCTGATGCCTGACGATCAACTCGATGCGCTGGAGCGATCCCTCGGTCGGCGTCTGCGGCCCCTGCCGCGCGGCCCACGGTGGACGAACAACGTGAGAGAGCATTAACAAAATTTGTGTATTGAGTACCATGTCACTGTAATTCGATTTGGCAACGAGTCTCAATAAGGAGTGTCCCATGGAACCACTTGACCGCATCACCCAGCATCCCGCAATCATGGGCGGAAAAGCATGCGTTCGCGGCATGCGCGTCACGGTCGGCATGATCGTGGGCCAGATCGGCGCGGGCCGCAGCGTCGATGACGTCCTGACCGATTACCCCAACCTGGAACGTGAGGATGTCATGCAAGCATTGCGTTACGCAGCGTGGCGCACCGAAGAGCGTGAGGTCATGCTGGCCCACGCATGAAGCTGCTGGTGGACATGAATCTGTCACCGCGGCGGGTGGATGCACTGGCTCATGCCGGCATCAAAGCGGCGCATTGGTCGACGCTCGGCGCGGCCAACGCGCCGAATGCCGAAATCATGCCCACGCTCGCAAGCACGGCTACGTCGTGCTAACGCACGATCTCGACTTCAGCGCCATTCTTGCGGCCACCCATGGCGAAAAGCCCAGCGTGGTGCAGATTCGCGCCGAGAATGTCAACCCTGACACTATTGGTCCGCAAGTGATCATCGCGCTGCGGCAAATGGCAGCCGAGTTGAAGTCCGGTGCGTTGCTTACCGTAGACCCCAACCGCACGCGGTTGCGCGTGTTGCCATTGCAGGCTCGGTGAAAGTCAAAAGGGTCTTGTAACGCGAGTACAGATTGAAAGCCCACCTGTCGGCGTCATTCAAAAAAGTCGGCTACGCGCGCCGCTACGTACCTTGACATAGTACAAGGCGCCGGAAAACTTGACCCTGTGTGGCGGAACAGGAAAGCAGGGGATTTACGGTAGATCTCGGGCGACACAATACTATGCGCGCAACATCGACAGTTAATGATCATGCGCCGACTCCCCCGTATCGACGGACAAACTAACGAGAGAGAGTTAAAGGATACATCTAAACACACTCCCTGTCGTTCCCGCGAAGGCGGGAACCTAGTGTGGTGTCCTAGAAATAACTGGATGCCCACCTTCGCGAGCATGACGGAATTTTTAGAGGTGTCCTTTAGTCGGCGATTGTAAGCCATACTGGAACCCGCTAGACTCGTTCACCATCCGCACGGTACGCATAGAGCTCTATGTCCAAGCTGCCGAAGTCACGCACTGTCTGCTCACTCCTCGTCTCCGGTCTTCTTTTACTCGTGTCCTGGACCGCCTGCGCCAATCAACCGCAGAAATTCCTGGTATTCGACGGCGCCATCACCCCCAGCTGGATCAAGGCACACGGCAATGAATACGTGTTCGTCTGGGGAGCGTCCCCGGGAACGGTGCCTGTCTTCCAGCAGTATGCACCCCATACCTTGCTAGGCACCTACTTCCCACACATGCGGGATCCAAACCGCGCAGACACGCTCGCACATTGGCAAGCCACGCACCCGACCTGGGTGCTCTACCAATGCGACGGTCGAAAACCAGCGCTGCTAAGCGGCGACTCCAACATTACGCTCGACACGAACAACCCCGAAGTCATCCAGTGGCAGATCCAGAACTTCCTTAATGGTGCCGCAAGTACACATGCTGTGGCGCTGGATGGCCTGCAATTTCGAAACAACGGTCAAGGGTGCGGGGTATACCGAACAAACCATTCGTTCGCCCCGTTGTATTCAGGAAAGGCCGTCGATCGCACCTACGCCGATGACGTAGCAAACTGGGTTCAACAAGTGTACCCCTCGCTCCACAAGCAGGGTATCAAGGTTATCGTCAACCACATCCCCGATGAAACCTCCAACGGTCGGTATCCCGCGCCTGACGTGAACTTCCCGCCGACCCAGCGACTCATCGCTTCGGTCGACGGCATGGTTGAGGAGGGGGCCAGTTTTACAATGCAAAATCGTGCCGTCGCGCTAGGTGTGCTTCAGTACGCCGACTACGTGGCAGCAAAGCAAAAGTGGATGTATTTCATCTATGAGTTGAATCCATTCAACGTCCAAACGGTAGAGTCGGCCATGGCGTCCTACCTGATGATGGCCAGCCCTTATTCTGCGGTATTCGTGTCTAATCGCGACTCGACCTACGGCCACGCGCCGAATTTCTTAGGTTATGACAAGAACCTCGGAAACCCTTGTGGTGCGCACACGAGCAGCAACGGAATACTGACACGGCAGTACGAGAAAGGGATCGCCATGTTTGCGCTGCCTGAACAAACTCCGCGTCCAGTCGCCATACCGGCTGGATATCAGAACGTGGATGGTAACTCGGCACCAAGTCAAATCGTTCTGAATGCGGGTGAAGGTTCAGTTCTGTATCGCTCCTCGGGAACGAGTTGTTCTGGCGCACCTTAGCCATGGCGGTCAAGGCTACAACTTGCCGGCAGCATATCCTCCCGTACTTTTTACAGTCAGCGGCTGTGCTTAGCGGGCTGCGACATCTTGCCATGCCTGGAACATCAACACGTCCCAAAGACGATAGGGTTCGTTGACTCGCCCCGCTGTATGGTCCATCCACATCTTGCGAATAGGGAGCGGGTCGAAATAACCCTCTTCACGTAGACGTTGTTCACTCAGCAGCGTTTCGGCCCAGTCGCGCAGCGGACCGCGCAGCCACTCCCCTATGGGTACACCGAAGCCCATCTTGGGGCGCTCGATCATTTCCTTCGGAACGTACTGATACAGCACCTGCCGCAGCAACCATTTCCCTTGTCCGCCACGAACCTTCTGGCGCATAGGGGTCTTCCACGCAAACTCGACCACGCGATGATCCAGCAGCGGCACCCGCGCTTCCAGACTCACCGCCATGCTGGCACGATCCACCTTGGTGAGAATGTCGTCGGGCAGATAGCTCACTAGGTCGGTATACATCATGCGTTCTATGGAATCAGCAATGTCCGCTCGCCTGAGCGGATCGGTCAGTGCAGTCGGTGGCTCGGTTGAACCCAAAACGATGGACGCCGGATCACGCCAGTGCGAGACCAACCAGCGATAGCGATCGTCGTCCGAGGACGTAGCCAACATGTCGGCGAGCATGCCGACCTTGGTACGCGGATTACGCAAGTGCAGTCGTGCCGGCATGTAGCGGTTAGCGAACTCAAACACCGCTCCGAAAAAACGCTCTTGTGAACGCAACGTCCAGGCGGCACTACGACGCAATGGTTGCGGTATCCGATGCATCTTACGTCGAAGTTCGTCACCCCAAAAATAGCGGTTGTAGCCGCTAAACAGTTCATCGCCACCATCGCCGGACAAGCTCACTGCAACATTACTGCGCGCCATCTTTGATACCAGATAGGTGGGTATCTGCGAGGAATCGGCAAAAGGCTCGTCGAACAATGTCGGCAGTTTTGGCACCACGTCCAGTGCATCCTGAGCGGAAACATATAGCTCGTGGTGATCCGTACCCAGATGGGTCGACACAGCCTTGGCGTGTTTAGCTTCGTCATAGGCCTGCTCATCAAATCCGATCGTAAACGTCTGCACCGGTCGGGACGATTGCGCTTGCATCTGCGCTACCACCAATGAGGAGTCAATCCCTCCGGAAAGAAAAGCGCCCAGAGGCACATCTGCACGCATCCGCAGCCCGATGGCATCGCGCAACAGGCTGTCCAACGCGCTGGTTGCTTCGGCATCTGACAGGTCGAGCCGGTCGGCTACGCCGGTTTCCGCGACTTCGCGAGCGGACCAGTATGTTTGCGCTTTGCCTGAAAGTTCAACCGCATCGCCGGGAGTCCCTGCCAGCTCACGATCCACCCGCAATAGGGCGCCCGGCATGAGTTTGAACAGACCGTGGTAGATCGAATAAGGCGCCGGAATGTAGTTGTGGCGCATGAACAGCGCCAATGAGTCCCGATCCACAGGATTGGCAAAGCCCGGAATGGCTTTGATCGCCTTCAATTCCGAGCCGAACACGAACATCGACCCGACCCAGCCGTAATACAGCGGCTTGATACCCAGCCGATCACGCACAAGCGTCAGCACGCGCTCTTGGTGGTCCCACAATGCGAAAGCGAACATACCGTTGAAACGCTGCACCGCGCCTTCCAGACCGTGATGTTCAATTGAGGCAAGCATGACCTCGGTATCGGAGTGACCGCGAAAGCTCGCGCCCGCTGCGGAAAGTGGGTCGCGCAAGTCGTCGTGGTTGTACACCTCGCCGTTGAAGACCATGACGTAACGTCCGCTGGCCGACGTCATCGGCTGATGTCCTTCGGGCGACAGATCGACGATGGACAGCCGCCGATGACCCAGCGCGATGCCGGCGTCCTCGTCCTGAAACACGCCATCGTCGTCCGGCCCGCGGGAGCGGATGGCCTGCGTCATGCCGCGCAGCACCTCCACGCCTTTGTCACTCGTGAAGCGTTGCCCTATATCCCAAAACCCTGTGATGCCGCACATGTCTAGTGTTTCCTGATGATATTTAAATAGACGTCGGTGTAACGGCTGGCCATAGCCGTCAAAGAATAGTTTTCGATGACACGCCGCCGGGCGCGTAAACCCAGCTTGCGCCTTTCGATTTCTTCCATCGTTGCAAGTCTTGCCCATCCCGCGCACAACGCCTCGGGATCACGTGGAGGCACCACGATGCCGGTGTCAGAAATAACCTCTCGTACGTCGCCCACATCAGTCGCCACACAGGGCACCGCGCAGGCCATGGCTTCGCCAATAGCATTCGGGAACGATTCACTCCAAGAGGAAGAAGAACCAACATCGAGCGCGGCATCCACTGCTGCGATGTCCATGCGGCGACCACATAGCCGCACCCGCCCGTTCAGCCCCAGCGTGCTGATCAGCGACGGCAGCTGAGTATTCTCCGTGACCAGACCCTCACCCACCAACACGAATATCGCTCGTGGGCATGAGCGCAATAATAGTGTCGCTGCGCGCAAAAAATTGGCATGGTCCTTGACCGGGTGCCAACGGGCGATCAACCCGATTGCAAGATTTTCGTCACCGATAGCGAGTTCTGAACGAACCCGCATACGAGCTTCGCAGTCCACCCGGAACAACTCTGTATCAAAGCCGTTCGGGATAACCAAGCGGCGTGCTTGCTGAAACCCGAAGGCCTCGTGCTGTGCCGCACTGACTGAAGAGTTGTAAATGATTTGCTGCGGAAACGCTGATAGCACCCGATTAGCCCGAATTACCAAGCGAGTAGCGCGCTTCTCGCGGTGCAGATCGTACAGGGAATGCCTGATCCCCCACAGTAATGGGATCCCTGTACCAAATTCTGCCAACGTAGCCATCAGGTTGGCGTGGTACATCCAAGCGTGAATTACATCCGGCTTGGTTGCCAGCAGGATACGCAGCCGCCACAAGTCACGTAGCTGTGGAGCAGCCGCGTGCATGCCCAGATGATGCACCGTCGCAGACTCCGCTATACGCGTGCTCAACGTTCCCGCGCTGCCAAGGGCGATTACCGTGTGTTCGAACGCTGGCGGTCGCAAAGCTTCGAGTAAGCGGCATAAGGCGGTTTCAGCACCCCCCGTGTTGAGCCCCGTGATAACATGCATAACTCGCATTAATGCTTCACCACACCCTAATTGACCCAATAACCCAAATCAAAATAATAGTGAATTGAAAGTCAAGAAAAAATCCATTCCCCCACGGAATGCTGCTGACAATTCGTATATGTTGAACAGAATGAGCCCAAAGAAGAACACCCAATAAATCTGCGTGCGAGGCACCCCCTTAGAACTTAGCGCAGTGGCCTGTAATGTATAACTATTAACAATGAAACGACCTGCTACCGGCGCGATTATTAAAAATAACAACGCTCCAATTGTGTTCATTACAGAAAGATCTATAATGGCTACTAGCTGACGGTTGCTAATTCCAGCACGAGCCAGCCTTCTGGCAAAAACAAAGAAAGCTACTGTAATTGTGATTATTATGATCCAGAATTTGACGTTTAGTACATCTTGCCAAGACAAATAGAAATCTCTCCTCCCACCCAATATCAACCCTGATTCCGATCTTGATAAAATAAAGAAAGTAACGGCGAGCCCAACTAAACCGATTACAATAGACCACACATTGCGCTTTGCACTATAAAGAAATGACGCCAACAGCAGTAACAGAAAAGACGAATGAACGAGGCACGCAACAAGCGCACCTTTCTTAACGCTTTTCGTTGTTGAAAACAGCAACATAAATATTGCAATGGCGAGTCCTTGACGTAGCTGCGTATAATCCATAACCAAGAGCAGATTAGGGGCTGTCGCATAAAGCAGCAGGAAAGTAAGTGGCCTCCCATTAATAAAAGATGAAAACGCCAGAAACACTAACGAGATACCTATTGTCACCCGTACGCAATCCTCTGGTGTAAAGAAAACCGATAAGAGTTTAGTGTACGTCAGCCAAAGCGGTTCATTAATTATATATTGATACAAATGGTATAGGAGTCCACCGGACTGCGTTTGATATATTGATAACCCTCTAAAATAATTTATGTAATTTACGTCGTCCAAAGAAGATGGAACAATACGGAATGTAAACAATATGATGATGGTGGCCCACAGAAACACAGATACAACCAAAAACAATGGTCTTCCACCAGACGCGTGCTGTTTCCTGCCATTACGAAATATCGGCATTGATTCGTGTGAACCAGTTGCCTCAATCACTGATCGAGTCTCCATTAGGCCTTTCTACCATTGATGAACTGGTCGGACTTGTCCGTGCGCTAGGGGGTCGACCGAGGACAGAAATCAAGACGTCTTCTGTACGCTGAGTAAAAGTAGCAACCCCAAACTGATCGACCACACGCTGTCGGCAATCTATTCGCATTGATGATTGCGCATCAAGAATACGCATCCGCATCCGTTCAACGCCGTCCGCCAATGCCGCCGAATCGCGTGGCGGGATAACAGTCGCGAATCCCCCCCCGATCATGGCCGAGTCTCCCACGTCCGTTACCACACAAGGTCGACCACACGCCATGGCTTCGGCAATGACGTTGGCAAACCCTTCGCCGGAAGAAGAAGAAGCTACGATATCCAGTGCGCTGTATACGGCCGCCATGTCGTCCCGCGCACCTGCCCAGATCAGGCGGTCATTCAACCCCAATGCATTTGCCTGATTTACCAAACCGGCCTTGTAAGCCGCGGGACCATCACCGACACAGACGAAACACCAACTTTCATTGCGAGCCGCGAGGCTGGCCGCTGCTGCGAGGAAGGTCGGGTGGTCTTTCATCGGATCGAGTCGGCCGACCAGGCCGACCAGCGTTGCTTCACCGGGTGTTTTCCACTCTCGACGGACCCTCTCTCTACCTTCAGCGTCGAATCGAAAACGGTTAGTGTCGATTCCGTTGGGAATAACCCGCATGGCCGCTTCGGGAAACCCCTCCGCGATGCGTAATCGTGCGCCGGATTCCGAATTGGCGATGACCAGGTCGGCGTAACGAGAGCAGCGCCGCTCCAGCCAATAAATCGTTCGTGTAAGCCAATCGTATTGACGCAGATCCATATTGGAGGCGCGTACACCCCAAACGACCCGCATCTTCGGGAAAAACAAGCGCATCAGCGTAGCCAGTAGATTGGGTGTAGGTAGATACCCATGCAGGATGTTCGGCTGCTCTTGCCGTAGCACGCGCCACAGGCGGAACAAAAATGCCATTACATCCCAGCGGCCGCGTTTGCCAAGACTGATCAGCGGGACACCCGCATCTACAAGACCGGGTTCCAACGCTCCCCCTGTGTAGAAACACGCCACCGTCACTGGCCAGCCGCGTGCGTGGAGTGCGCGGGCGAGTGTAACCGCTTGCGTCTCCGCGCCGCCACGATTGAGGGAACGCAATAGCAGCATGACCCGCGGCGGAAGACTATCCTGTGTGCTTTGGCTCGAATCATCCATGCTTGTCACAAATGATCCCGGATGTTTCCAACAGTGCGTTCCAACGCGCCAGAATCGAATCGAGCGAGTAAGCCGATGCGGCTACTTGGGCAGCGTGACCCAGACGATCACGCAACGACGGGGCATCCATCAAACGCCCGAGAGCCCCGGCCAAGGCCCTCGTGTCTTGCGGAGGTACCAACAGTCCGTCGATCCCGTCTGTGATCAATTCGGCTGGGCCGGTCGGGCAATCAAAACTCACACAGGGAATGCCACAAGCCATTGCCTCGAGCAACGCGTTGGGAAATCCTTCGAAACGCGATGACAACACGAATAACTGCGAGTGGCGCATCAATGCTTGAGGCGTGCTCGAAAAACCCGGCAGCGATACGCGCTCCGTCAAACCGAGTTCGCGCATTTGCGCCTCAATGACGTAGCGTTCCGGCCCTTCGCCCAGAATGACCAATCGCCAATCAGGGTGATCCGCGATGACGGATGCAAACGCGCGAAGAAGTAGGTCAAAACCTTTTTGAACGTCAAGTCTTCCGACTGCCAGCAGAATGTTCTGATCACGGCAATTGCTCACCACGCACCGTGCGACTGCATCCAGCGTCTCATCCTCTATTTGCACCGGGTTTGGAATCACTCGAACCGGTACATCGGGTATGTGGTGCTTCATCCAGACCGCGCCGCGCTCGGTCTGGATGGTCATGGCCGCTGCCCGGCGATACGTGAACGCGCGTAACGCACGCCAAGCCATTGGGTGCTGATCATGTTCCGGTGATATGCGTTCCGACAACACGACCGGAATCTTCAGAGAGCGTGCAGCGAGCACACTCAATACGTTTGTTGTCGGCAGGAAGCTGAGGATTCCGTCTGGATGAGTGGTGCGCAACGCGGCACGTAATGCGCGCACACGCTGATAGTTGTTGGCAAGCTTCTGCCAACCTCGGACGGAATTGCGCCGTAACCCAAGTCCAATGCGTTCGATCCTGGAATCGAGTGGATACCTGTCGGCGCACACGTCGTCAATCGTGATCAGGGTCACCGTCACCCCGCGCTGTACCCAGGCATTCGCAAGGGTCGCCATGACGCGTTCTGCGCCGCCGCCGCCGAGAGAACCAATGACCAGTGCCAGCTTCATTTACGCCCGACCTGCTCGATGCCACCTGCCGATGATGGAAGGATCGATGCCCAGATGCTCGATCACGAAACGCAGTGCAAGAAGGCGCCAGACCGCGAGCGACAATACGGCCCCTATCGCCGCTCCTGCCATACCGAGCCGTGGCACCAGAATGATCGCGGCCACACAATTCGTTGCAATACCAATCGACACAAATACCGACGCTTGCTTCTGGTACTTCGTCATCGACAACATGAAACCCACTTCGCCAAAGGTGCTGGTCACGCCGTAACCAAACAACAGAATCAACAATGAGACGTAAGCGGCTTCGAAACCGGTACCGAACAAGCCCAGTGCCCACTTCCCGATCAGTGCGAAGAAGATGCCGGCGACCAATGCCCCGAGAAAACCATAGCGAGCCGCACGGCACGCCACCGCCTGCAGACCCGCAAGGTCACCAGCGTCGTAGCGTTCAGCGATCATGGGTGCCAGTACGACATTCACAGCCTGTACGCCGTATAACGCGAAGCCGGCCATTTGGGCTGCCGCGTAGTACGTCCCCACCTGTTTGGGTTCTGCCAGCGCTCCGAGGATCAATACATCCAGCCGATTCCCTGCCACTACGATGATGGAAAGTACCGAGAGCTGCGCGCCCACGATTAACCACGGACGCAACGTGTAGGCTGGCTGCACCACGCGAGCCGGCACAGGCCAGGCTCGGGAGAGATGCCAAGCCGACACCAGCAGCGCAAGCAAGGCAGCGACAGCACTCGCTGCCGCCGCCACTGGCGCGTCCATTCTGGCACCCGACCAGGCGGCCACTACCAGCAAAACGATCAGTGTCACGGGGCGCCAGACCGCGATATAAACATTGGAAGCCACCGCCCGCTTGAATGCGCGATGAATCGCGCCACTCTGCTGCAATTGAGTGAGCACAGGCAGCATGGCGAAACCGATGTAAAACGTCGCGCGCCATGTTGCATCATGCCTCTCGCCCGCCCAATAAACGAAAGCACAACCTGCGCAGGCAAGGACAACGCTTGCCACGAAAACCCATGCGCCAATGGCACGACGCAGTCCCCGAACCTTGTCCCATTCTCCATTACGAACGTATGTGGGCAAGAAGCGTACGACACTGACGTCCTGGCCCATCTGCGCAACCACAGCGAGGACGCTAATCCAGCTGAGCATCAGTGCGTAGATGCCGTATTCAGTCTGACCAATAAGCCGAGCGACGATTAATTGTGCGGCCATGCCTAAACCCGCACCCGCGACGGTAACGACGAACGCACCGGATGCACCGCGCTTGAGCAAGTGAAAACTGGATGTCGAACTGAACTCGGTATCCGCGCCCAAACCACGGCTAGGAGAAACGTTTAAAATTTTGAAGGGCGACACTCAGACCACTCTCCCAATTGAGTCTACGTGCCTAATTGAACCAGCAGGTTGCATCCGCGCAACTAGTTTTCCACGCAAGTACTTGACTGCACCGCAGCGTAAAGGCGGCGCCTTGACTTGTACTTGCACCTGTAGACACCCTTCCACGTCCGTGATCCATGGCTTCATCCGGCGTCTGCGCTCGAAAAATGGAAGATTCTCATGCAGAAGACACGCTGTTCAACTATGCCGGTGGATGCGTATCCTGGAACAGACTCAAGACAATGAGTCAAATTTTCCGGGCGCCCCATTTGCCGCTCGCGCGGGATAGCGCGGGATCGAGACCTCATCAGGATGCCCTGCGAACCGCTTCGAAATACAGGTTTTCATTGGCCCCGCGGACACCGGTGAGCCGCAACAAATTTTTGATCATCCACATCGCTCTCCCCTTCCAGTTGAGCGTGTGCCAGTCACCGAAATAGACGCGCCTGACGAGTACTTGGTCGAAGTCGCGATCAAGGAGACGGGAGAGCCTCTCACGAGTGAACGACTGGACATGCCCCCACCGATGAGAGACCTCGCCGCAGTTGAGGCACACGACCTGGCTGCTTCCCAGCTTTTCATCAGCAGGTACGGTTCCGAGATAACGCCCGTGGCTCCCAAGCACCCGCGAAACTTCCCGAAATGTTTCAGCGATCACGGCGTCATCGAGGTGTTCGATGACTTCTGACATGATGACCACATCGAATGAACCATCGAGAAACGGCATCGCTTGGGAATACCCGATCTTGGCGTGGTCGTCGTCCAAGTGCACGTTTGTGCGTAGCCGTTCAATCGCCACTTCGCTCGGATCGAGGGAATAGATATCGACACGATTTCCGGCACGGATGATCTTTTCGAGATAACCGTTGCCCACACCTACATTCAATACATGTTTGTCTGCGGCCGCAAGCCGCCGCACAAGAAACCTCAGCCGCGTCGCGTTGCCGTCGAACGAACCGATTCCTTCACCTTGGAAGTAATCCCAGATCTTCTGCTGTTCCATCGTCACACACCTCTCTCAGGTCGCCGGAAGAGCGCCCTTACACATTTTTTAACCTCACTCGCAGAGCGCGGACCAGCCGAATCGGAACGTAGCTTCAGCCGAAACCAGCGGGCAATCAAGATGCTCGAATCACCGGCGCCGACCTCAAGCACACCATTGCCCGCAAGACCGGCAAACTCCAACGTAGCCACGACCCGTGAAACGGGGGCCTCCCGTAAATTCATCTCGTGCTGGCGGCACCCTTGTTCCTAATATCCATAGTCGGATAGTTTGTCCATAGTTTTCACTGGCACATCACTGTGAAAGTCCGGAGAGCGCATATACAAATAAAACCAACTGCGTCAGCGATCCGTGATTTCATTGAGTGTATACATGCCTGAAAGCATATTCATCGCACCCGGAACCCAATACACCTGGCAATCGGCGGCTCGGCTTGAGAATGAACTCCCGTGCGACCAAAAATCCCAGACTCAATAGCAGAGCGTGGCACTCGGCGGGTGAAATTGACTGGTATGGATACCCGCCGAGCCAGTCATGGACGTCGTTGTAGTAATCCATCCCGCGACTACCGCCGTAGTTGCGCACTTGCGCGTCGAAATCCTTGCCTTTAACGCGGGCCGCCATTTTTTTCAGAAAAATGTACACGTTCTGCGCACGTCGTTGTCCCACTGCCCCGGCTCGCGAATACCGATGTTTGATGATCCGCCACATGCCGCAGAAAGGCGTTTTCTTGTAGAGCGCGACGAGAAACTCGCCATCTGGAGCAACCAGTGCAGCAGCCGCGGTGATCGCCCGGATCATGTCACCGGTGTGGTGCAACACGCCCCACGAGTAGACGACGTCGAAGGTGCCGAGCTGGGCTGGATCCATGTCAAACACACTGCGCACTTCGAACTCCGCAGCGGCGTTGTGCGCGAAGCGTGCAAACGTAGCCTTTGACGCGGCAACAGAGTCCGGGTCTATGTCGACCCCCAGGACCCGAACTGCGCCCAGACGCACCGCAGCCAGTGCGTGCAGGCCAGACCCGCAGCCAATGTCGAGGAAGGTTTTCCCGTGCAGGTCCTGGCGACCGCAGAGACGTTGTAGATCCAACATCGCTTGAGCGATGCGAGCTTCGTCGATCTTCTCTGCATAGTCACGCCAGTTTTTTCCGAACGCGAAATGTGTAGCCTGATCAAGCAGGGATTCTTGGGTCATGTGGATGATTTCCATATGCATTACGATATGACTGAATATGTATGGTGGTGGTAGTGAGTGTGTAACCCCATCGATTCATGCCGTCCATGGTGATCGGAAGACAGGTGTGATAAGGCCAGAACCATAAGACTTGACCGGCCACCTGGAGGCGGTTTTCCCACGTGGCGCCCTTACTCACCAGTAATCTCCTGCAGCGCCCTCTTTCGCAGTGATTCAATTTCCGCGTGCAGGCGCTCGTATTCCGCTTCCTTGCGGATCAAAAAGCGCCGGGTCGCAGCCGCCTTGGCGACGATGCCGGCCGTAGTGAGGTGATACAGGTAGGCTCGCTTATTGCGGCTATTCTTGAAGTTCACGGCCTTGACGTAGCCGTGGTCCAACAGGGCATTGAGGCAGTAGTTAACCTTGCCCAGACTGATGCCCAGCTCGCGGGCAAGCTCGCGCTGAGACAGCTCAGGGTTGCCCGCCAGCAAGTCGAGCAGTCGATAGCGGGCCTCGTCGTCGAGTGTGCGTTCAATCATTGAACGGTGGATTGTAGAGGCCTTCGCGTAGGAGCGCAATTCATTGCGCGAATGGGTGGAGGGGAAGGGGGCGGTGGCGGTGCGGCCTTTCGCGCTACAGGGGGTTGTCAGATCAGCTCAACAGATCCAGGCCGAGGGATGTCTTGACGTCATAACGCTACAATGTCACCCGGTTACGATAGGCGGAGAGTGCCATGCGTGAGACATCGAAGCGTTCCACGGTTTATTTTGATCCTCAGCTACACGCAGCGCTACGGCTGAAGGCGGTCCACACGCAGCGCTCTCTGTCAGATATTGTCAATAGTGCGGTTCGCGCGGCGTTGGCGGAGGATCAGGAGGATTTGTCGGCGTTCGAGGAGCGCGTTTCTGAGCCAACCATAAGCTACGAGGCCTTGCTGGACGATTTGAAGGCGCATGGCAAGCTATAAGCTTGTTTTCAAGAAATCCGTCTCGAAGGACCTTCGGTCAATCCCGAACAAAGAGGTTGCTCGTATTCTTCAGTGCGTGAAAGCGCTGCAGGAAGACCCGCGCCCTTCCGGGAGCGAAAAACTATCAGGGCAGGAGCGTTATCGCGTTCGACAAGGCGTGTACCGCATTATCTATGAAGTGACAAACGAGCTCCTTGTAGTAACGGTCGTCAAGGTTGGCCACCGGAGACATGTATACAAGCGCAGCTAGGACGCGGTCGGGGTTTGTAGTGGCATATTTTTGCCTTGGACGGAAATCGAATTCCGTGGGCTACGGAGCGCGAGTTGCAGGTGGGGTACCAAACCGTGGCGGTTAGCGTGCCAGCGCTGTTGTGGGAGCGCAATTCATTGCGCGAATGGGGAGTCGGAACCGGGCGGCGGTGCTGCGGTCTTTCGCGCAGCAAGCTGCGCTCTACAGCACTACAGCACAGCACGAAAGGCGGATTACGCTTCGCTCATCCGCCTTGCTTGGGCTGGCCTACCGCCGCTGCCATATTGCCGGGTCGCGGCTGGCATGGAAGACAGCCAAGACGACTATGCGGAGCGCCTCGGCACGGAAATATACGTTATACGGAAACCGTTCCGCGATGACGCGACGAACGCCGTTATCCCCCGGCTAAAGAGCAGCGGCTGCTCCGTACCGAGTGCGACACGGTGGTCAATCTCTGCAATGAACTCAACGCCGAGATGCCGGCGTTGAGCTTCATACCAGGTCGCCGCCTCAATGAACTCCGCACGCGATGCACGATGAAACGCAACCGTCAAGGTCACCGAGTAGTGCAACGGTTTCGGCGGTGGCAATGTAGGTAAAGCCAGGAGTGATGACTTCATCCCCTGGGCCGATGCCAAACGCCATCTGGGCGATCTGCAATGCGTCAGTACCGTTAGCGACGGTTATGCAATGCTTCGCACCGACATAGGCGGCCAGCTTTTCTTCCAGCTCGGCCATTTCTGGGCCAAGAATGTATTTACCGTGCGCGAGAACGCGGGCGATGCCGGCGTTGATCTTGTCCTTGATGCGGATTATTTATCTTGTAAATCAATGAGCTGCATATGGTTTCCTTGAGTACCGCGTTGTCGTGTGCGGGCCGTTACCAGAGCCAGCGGACATGAGGGTACGCATGAATCTTTTCGTCTGCAGTGATCAGCGGCGCGTTGACTTCCCGCGCCAGCGCTACGATCAATCGGTCTGCTGGGTCCCTGTGAAAGTTGCCGGGTAGTTGCACTGATTGGACTGCCACCCGTGAACTGATCGGAACCATTTGAAGTGCATCCAAACCTTCCACAGCCGTCAGCCATTCATCAAGATCCATCGCCAAGGCCATACGTCCTTTCTGAACCAGCATGGCGATTTCCCACGGCGTGATGGCTGACACCAGAATCTGCCCGGCATCCTGCTGCTCCTTGGCAATCGCAGCACCGGCAGCGGTGGACAGTTGCGAATCCCCGGTTACCCACCAAACCAGGGTGTGAGTATCCAGCACAATCACTCCAGTGCTTCCCAATCCGCCTCAGCGACCGGGCTGAGGGGGTTGTCGTAACGTACCACTGAGCCCTTTAGCCGCTGTTGCGGGCTGTTTGATGCCGGCGAATAACGCTTGACGATAAGCTTGGGCGCGCCCCGATCCGTGATGACCACCGGCTCGCCGGTCAATTCGACACGACGAAAAATTTCCAGCGCCTGCGCTTTGAATTTGGACTTGGAGATTTCGGTTTTCATGGCTTACCGCCTATAAACGACTATGGTCACAAAGCCACAGCTACAGCGTGACCCTACCACGTTTCCAGTCCCGGTGACGGTTAAAGTTCCCGGCTTCGCTGCGCGCAACCGGGCTATGTTGACTGTATCAGTGAGGCACAACAACCAATATCGAATCACGGAGACGATAGACGGTTCCGGAGTGCTGGCAAGTTACTTCGCCATCACCACTCAGCGGCAGTGCAAGCTGCTCGCCGAACTCGCTCATCCAGCCTATTTGCCGCGCAGGCACGCCCACCACCAGAGCATAGGCCGGGACGTCCTTGTTGACCATGGCACTGGCGCCTACGAACGCGAACTCGCCGATGGTGACGCCGCAGACGAGGGTGCAGTTGGCGCCTAACGTGGCACCGCGCTTCACTAGGGTGTCGCGGTATTCGTCCTGGCATTCAACCAGCGACCGGGGATTGTAGACGTTGGTGAAGACCATGCTGGGGCCGCAGAACACGCCTTGCTCCAAGGTCACGTTGTCGTACACAGAAACGTTATTTTGGACTTTACAGTGATCGCCGAGGAGCACTTTGTTGCCGACGAAGACGTTTTGCCCCAGCGACACGTCCTTAGCCGATGCGGGCGCCGGCGCAGACATGGGCGAAATGCCATACGCGCGAGCCTTCGCCGATCTGCGCGCCGTCGTCAACGATGGCGCTGGGGTGCTGGAAGTAGGTCATGGTCGAATTGCAGTTCCAGTGGGCGTTTGACAAACAGTGCCCGCGCTATGCCGCGGCGTTTTTCAGGGACGGGTGATATTCACCGACCAGCCCCACCGGTTTTGCGTTGCGAATCGTCGCTACCGCAGTGACGGCGGTGCGTTTGGCTTCCAGCCCGTAACCATGACCGGCCAGGATCTGTTCGTAGGCGCGGGTGTGCAGGTCGGTGAAGCCGCCCGAAAATTCGATTTCCTCGCCATCCACGGTGATGGAACGGTAGGTGCCCTGGCCGGCCAGTTTCTGCGCGGCGGGGATGTCAGCGTAATCGACGGACAGGAACCAGCGCACGCGCGCGTGTTCGTATTCAAGGTAACCGCGTTGCGGGTTTCGGACGCGAAGTGAACAACGTTCTGCTGCAACTCGCCAAAGATGAAATGCAGCATGTCGAAGAAATGCACGCCGATGTTGGTGGCGATGCCGCCTGATTTCTTCGGGTCGCCTTTCCACGACTGCAGGTACCAATGGCCGCGCGAGGTGATGTAACTCAAGTCCACTTCGTGCCTGGTATCGTGCTTGGCGTTCCGAACTTTGTCCCGCAAGGCGATGATCGACGGGTGCACACGCAACTGCAGGATGGTGTTGACCTTGTGGCCGGTGTCTCGCTCTATTTCCTTGAGGCCGTCAATGTTCCACGGATTCAACACCAGCGGTTTCTCGCAAACCACATCGCAACCGGAGCGCAGGCCGAAGCGCATGTGCGCGTTATGCAGGTAATTGGGTGTGCAGATCGAGATGTAGTCGATTATGTTCTCGTGGTTGACGCGGCGCCGCTTGTCGACATGCCGGTCGAAGCGCTCGAACTCGGTAAAAAAGTCAGCTTCTGAGAAAAAACTGTCGATGACACCGACCGAGTCGCTCTTGTCCAGGGCGGCCACCAGCTTGTTGCCGGTGTCCTTGATCGCCTTCATGTGGCGGGGGCGACGTAACCGGCAGCGCAGATCAGTCCGAATTATTTCATCGCGGGGCCCCGGTTGGAGATAAATTTGTTGTAGGAGCGCAATTGATTGCGCGAATGCGGTGGCTGGTGGGCGCGTTATCCATCATGTGGCTGCACCTCGCGGCGCAGGGTTTCAATTTCGCCCGCGAGGCGTTCGTATTCGGCTTGTTTGCGGGCCAGGAAACGGACGGTGGCGCGGCTTTTGGCGGCAATACCGGCGGGCGTGAGTTGATAGAGGTAGGCGTTTTTGTGGTTGCTGTTTTTGAAGTTGCCGGCCTTGATGTAGCCTTTTCCCAGCAGGGCTTTGAGGCAGTAGTTGACTTTGCCGACACTGATGCCGAACTGCCGAGCCAGCTCGCGCTGGGATAGCTTGGGGTTGTCCGTCAGCTGGCGCAGGAGCCGGTAGATACCGTCTTGCAAGTCAAATCATTTTCGAGACCAAGGCAGGGTTATAGGGCTGCTGGTGCTTGAGCACACCGAAGGCGATGTGGATCAGGTGGCGCATCAGGGCGCCCAGCGCTGCGCGCT
>Ga0307374_10003318_pt1 | contig 27582 bp, 28 predicted proteins | sample OX3MG_FD_202532 | JGI IMG/M metagenome (GOLD analysis project Ga0307374, IMG submission 202532) | Soil microbial communities from Risofladan, Vaasa, Finland - OX-3 | ecosystem: Environmental > Terrestrial > Soil > Coastal area > Acid sulfate soil | place: Finland: Risofladan, Vaasa | collected...
TATGTCGAAAAGATCACTTCGTGGCGCTGACCGTGGGGGAGGACCCGCACGTCGAGCTCCTGGAGCGTTTCACCTTCTGACGCCCTCGGTTCATTCGTGCTCTCGTCACTCGATGATGGTCTCCCAATAATCACTCGCCAGACCTCGGGTCCGGACTCGATCGCGTCCCAGGTGAACTCGCCAGCGTGTTCGGCCTCGAACTGGTAGCGAAGCGGCTTGGGGTCGTGGTCGTTGACGAGTACGTAGCTCGTCCCTGGGGCGAGTGCGTGAAATTCGGCGAAGATGGTCTCGTGGCGTTGGGCCGGCGCTAAGGCGCGCACGTCGAGTTCACGAAGCGTCCTCGCGTCAGCCTCCACTCGCGAGCGCAACGTGATCGGCTCAGTGGTTATCGACTTCGCCAATCGGTGCAGGGCAGCCGTGGTCTTGACCGCGAGATCCGGCCTCGAGGTCCGAAGGGCGGCCCACGCCGAGGCCGCCAACTTGCAGGCCCGGTCGGCTCGGCCCGCGTCGGCCAACTCATTCGCGGCTTGCAAGAGCAGTGACAACACCGCGGCGTCGGGATCGGCTTGCGGCGCGTCATCGCGCAGCGTGTCCCGAGCGCTCGCTTCGGTGAGATGGTGCATTTGCGCCAGCAACTCCGCCAGGTCAGTGTCGCCATCCTCGAGCAGCGCGGGGAGCAGTACCTCGTTCTCCTTGTTGACGTGCGTCGCAAAGAACGTACCGATCTGCGTGGCTTGATTGAGCGCCGCCGAAGCCGTCGGGGCGCTCGCCAGGGATTCGATTGCCGAGGCGAGCACCCGGTGCTCGGCGATCATCGCGTTCACCGTATCGGCGAGGTCCGCTCGAGCTGCTGCGACACGGTAGATGGAGTGTTCCTCGGCCAGAGCGTGAGGGAGTACCTCTTCGGCGAGGTAGGCAATGAGTGCGCCAACCGCGGGTCCGTCAGGAGTACCACGGCCCACGGATTCGGCGATGACGGCAATGCGGCTGTCGACCTCTTCGACCAGTGTGCGGTGATGGAGCAACATCGCTTCGAAGGCATCGACCTGGGTGATCGTCATGGCATTCAACTCCTTGCTCAGTTCGTCGTGCAATCGGACTCACGTCGCGGATCACGGTGACTCATTTGTCTAGTCTAAACTAGAGAAATCCTACCACTGTACCTGAGGGGGAGCAAGTTGCTTGCAACGAATACGCCACTCGTAGCCGTTGAGCTGATCGCCGCGTCCGTCTGGGTGGGCGGCATGGTCTGCCTCGCGCTGGTCGCCGCGGTGGCCCGAGAAGTTCTGGACGAAGCAAGCCAGGTGAGGTTCTTTCGTCTGGTCGGGCGCCGCTACGGCGTCCTCGGCACGACCGCGCTGCTCGTTACCATTGCGGCGGGACTCGCGCTGTCGTGGCCGTCACTGTCCTCGTCCAGAACGATCGACGCCGCCCTCTCGTTAGCGGTGGTGTTGTTCATGGCGACGATCCTTGGGATGCGTCAGGCTCGGGCGATGACGACACTTCGCCGGAGAATGATCACAAACCCGACCGAGGGCGCAGTGGTGAACGCGGTGCAGCGCGGTCGGCGCTGGGCGACTGCCATCCGAGGGCTGATGGCTCTGATCACGCTGGCCATCATCATTCTCGCGGCGTGGATCATGACTCATTGACGCACGGGGTCACTCGGGGTGCCGCGCGCTAGGAGCCCGCGATGGTGCTACCGCCTCTTCGATCAGGCCCCGATTGCCTTCGTACTTGGGCCCGTGTTGAGGCGACGTCGCGCTCGAGCACGAGGCGACAACCGGCCCGGTGGGGTTCCTTGGTGGTGAGGCGGTTCACCGTGACGTCGCCCAGGCCCTCGGCGAGGCCCTCGGCGAGGCCGAGGTGCAGCTGACAGACCGTGGCCGGGTCACCCGCAGCCACCTCTTCGAAGGGACAGCGCCCCAGAACGAAGGTGACGTGACGACCCCGCTCGCTGCGGGTCGGTCGAAAACCGTTCTCCCGCAATCCTTGCTCGATGACCTCGATGGAATCGACCCGCTCGGACTCTCGGCCACCTCGTTCGAGGCCGACTTGATGCCCGACTTCGTGTGGACTCAAGTCGTTCTTCAACGCCCTACTGAGTAATCCGGCCAGCCACGCGTACGGACCGGACGTCGTCCACTTGCCGGCTGCCTCGGGGTGCAGGCGGTACAGCAAGCGCGGGCGCCCCGCAACGTCGCGCTTCTCCACCTCTTCCATAACGAGGTCGGCGTCTTTCAATACCGCGAGGTGCTGGCGCACGGCGTTGTGATTTAGTGCGACGTACTCGGTGAGTTCCGCCACTCCGACCGGTCGCTGGGCGTCGACGATGTAGCGAAACAGGCGGTAGCGCGTCGGGTCACCGAGGGCTCGGGCCTCGAGTTGAATGTCGTTGGCGTCCACGAATCTCCTCGCGAGGTTACGGGTGCGGTGCTTAGATTTCTAGTGTATACCGGAATAAACGATCATCGACTGCATGGTTCACCTTGGCCGCCTCGCCTCGGGGGTGTGTTGATGAGGCGTTCGATCTCTTGGGCTACGCGCGCTCGAGGACGGACCCACGGCCATCCGGCGTCGATCCGCGCGAGATCAATCTCATCCTCGTAGCGAGTCCGAGGGTGCCGATCGCGCCCGGGCGTCTTCGCTCACGCTCACTTGATCGCCCGACCAGCCCCGCGCGGCGATTGTATGACGCCCACTCGCCACGTCATGTTTCTGTGATGCTGGTGCGTCGAGCGTGCAGGGCTCGCGCGGACGCCGCGAGCATGAGAACCAGTACGACAGCCCAGGCGCCGACGGCCACCCAGATCGCCGCTCGGGCCACCGTTATCATGAAGCCCAAGCCCGGCGTTTGGCCCAGGGTATAAGAGGCCACGGCGTACATGCCGAGCGGGAACACCACGCTCCACAACTGCGGTTCGTAGGCCTTCGAGTAGTGACGAATCACGTGGCGCCAGATCCCGAACAGGATCAACAGCGGGATCCACCACGTGCCGAAGGCCCAGAGTACGACCGACAGGCCGGTCAGGAATGGTCGGAGTGCAGTGACGAGGGCGGTGGTGTGGGGGCCGTGCAGCGAGAGGATCCCGGCCGCGGCGCGCACGCTGATGGCGGTGGCGCCCATGGCGATCCAGTAGGCGGGGCTCATCTCGGCGGGGCTCACCCTGATCAGGAGCAAACGTAAGAAAATGATGACGATGAAGATGAGATAGAGCATGACGCCCACCCCCCACAGACAGACGGCGATCACCGGGAGATCCGCGGCGAGCCACGACGACGCAGCGTGCGCGGTGATAGCCGTGGCGACGATCGAAAGCGATTGCGTGGCCACCACCCAGACCAACCAGGTGCCGTTGAATTCACCCAAGACCGGGCGGTGGGCGGTCGCGACGATTGACCAGGGTAACCCGTAGCTCAACACGACCCACACGATCGCTGCGGCCGCACCGAGACCGAGGGCCACCAGGGGATGGTGGGCCATGGCTAATCGGGCGCCCAGCACGTCGGTGCCAGCGACGACCGTGAAGTAGGCCATGGCCGTGGTCGGATCTCGTAGGCTCTGACGAACGTAGACGTCGAAGTATGCGATGCGCACCGCATAGGCGAGCACCAGCGCGACAAACGCCACCATGGTGAACCACAGGACGATTCCGGAGAGCAAAGGGTGTCCGGTCAGATTGGTCCCGACCGACACGATGCCACTCGCCATCACCAAGGCGAAGTAGCCGGGATCGAGGGTGGCCAGCGCACGACGAATCATGCCGTCGGGTACCGGCTCGACGTCTCGAGGGGACGTGCGAATCCAGGGCGAGGGTTCGAGATCGCGATTCGTGGGACCCGAAGGTTCGCCCAGGTTGCTCATCGTCGAGTCCTCTCGGCTCGGTGGGGTCTTCTCACGCGGGCGCTTCGTTGGGTCGACTGCTCAATATGGGGTGCCGGTCTTGCGCCAACGGCGGCCGCTGGTGCCGGGTTCATTGGGACGAATCGCCACACGGCTGCGGTACACGACGAACGGGCGCCATAAGTACCACACCGGGTAACTCCAGGCGTGCACCAGCCGACTGAACGGCCACACGGCGATGATCACCCACGCCGCGGTGGCGTGCAACTGATAGAGGAAGGGGGCGTGGGCGATGGCGTAGACGTCAGGATTTCCGACGAACAATCCTCGGAACCACAGAGCGATGCTCTGTCGGTAGTCGTAGCCGGCGCCCAGTAGGCCGACCCCGACGGTCTCAGCGACGCCCATCGCGATCACGATGGCGAGCAGGATGAGCGCCAACCAATCGACCGGGCTGGTGGTGGCGCGCACACGGATAATGAGGAGCCGCCGCCCGGCGAGGATCACCACGCCGATGACGATTAGGACCGCCGCTAGCGTGCCGGCACCGGCGGAGAACCACCGGTACGCGGCCTCGGGTATGCCGACGTCGGCGGTCCAGCGTTCGGGTACGAGGATGCCGATGACGTGACCCCCGATCGCGGCGAAGGTCCCGTAGTGAAAGATCGGGCTGCCCCACTTGAGCCATCCCTTTTCTTGTAGCTGGGTGGAGCGGCTGGTCCAGCCGAACTGGTCGTATCGGTAGCGCCAGACGTGGCCAATCACGAAGGTGGCGAGCGCCAGGTACGGCAGGATCACCCACCAGAACAGCTGGAAGCTCGTGATGCCGTGGAGCCCGCTCAACGTCGGGTCGCTCCGATAGTGACGACCTGACCAACGACCGCGGGCGGGGCGAAGGGCTCGAGACCGACCCGCTGGGACGGCGGCCCCTGGGCTCGATACCGGGCCAGCGCGCTGCGATCAGCTCGGGACAGGCCACCGAGTGCGTCGAGAACCGCCCTGACCACCTCGGCGTAAGGACTCTCCGCTAGCTCCAGGTCGGCTCGTAGCGCCTCGAGGGCAGCACGGTGATCGGAGAGTACGGCGGCCCCGCCGGAGTTCACCGCTGCCAACTCCAAAAGAGCCGGTAGAAAATCGGGTAGTTCGCCCGGGGTCACGCACAGTCCGACGTTGCGGTAGGCCTCGACCAGGGCGGTAAGGGCCATACCTCGCTCCCTAGTGTCGCCGTGGCGAAAGTAGGTGAGGTGCAAATTTCGGCGACTGCGGAGGTCGAAGGTCTCCACGTAGCCAGCAGCTAACGCCAGGGGTTCTTGGTGAACTAGCCAGGCTGTCGTCTTTGAAAGGCGCTCCCGTGTCGCGCTCTTTGGCAGGCGACGCAGTGCGTTGGCTACCGCCGCCAGGTCGTCGACAAAACCTTGGTCGGGGTAGCTAAGGAGTACCGAGGCGCAGCCGAACACCGCGGCGGCGGTGGCCCTTCTCATTCTGCTTGCCCGAAGGCCGTAGTTCCTGGAGACGAAGTCGGCTGATCGCTTATCTGCAGGTGCATTCGACCGCGCGCGTCTCGGCCCGCGACCGCGTCGTCGCCGGACTCTTGGCGCCGCAAGTGAAACCCCGGGACCGCCTGGTCTTGCGGGCCCCCGCCACCCATACCGGGACCACCCTCTTCATCGAGCGAGCAACCCGGCGTTGCGTGTTGGGCGAGGAGCCGACCCGCATTCTCGGCGTGAGCCGGCGGAACGACGTAGCGGTCTTCGTAACGAGCGATGGCTAACAGTCGAAAGAGATCTTCCGCGTCGGGCTCGCTGAGTCCAACCTCGGAAGGGTCCACGCTGGGAGTGATTCCGAGTTGATTAGCGCGCATCACCGTCCGGACCATGGCCAGGCGCCGTAACGCGTCGCGCACCGGAGCCACTCGTCCGGCGCTGAACAGGTTGGCGAGATATTCCACGGGTATGCGAAGGGTGTCGATGGCGGCGAAAATATTGTCGGGATCGGTCTCGTCGTAACCGGCTGCGGTAGTGACGTCGGCCACGGGCGAGAGCGGTGGGACATACCAGACCATGGGCATCGTCCGGAATTCGGGGTGCAGCGGCAGAGCGACGCGGTGGCGCACAATGAGGGCGTAGGTCGGCGAGCGTTGGGCGGCGATTACCCAGTCGTGGGGAATGCCCTGGCGCTCGGCCTCGGTTGCGACCACCGGGTCATTAGGGTCCAAGAAGACCCCCAGCTGCGCCTCGTACAGATCTTCAGAGTCGGGCGTGGCCGCAGCCGCGGTGACCAGGTCGGCGTCGTAGAGCATGAGGCCCAGGTAACGCAGGCGCCCCGGGCAGGTCTCTGAGCAGATGGTGGGCAGGCCAGCCTCGATTCGGGGAAAGCACAGTGTGCACTTTTCGGCCTTACCGGTGCGGTGATTAAAGTACACCTTCTTATAGGGGCATCCCGACACACAAAACCGCCAGCCTCGGCAGCGGTCCTGGTCGACAAGGACGATGCCGTCCTCTTCGCGCTTGTACATGGCACCGGACGGGCACGACGCCACGCACGAGGGGTTTAAACAGTGCTCGCAGATGCGGGGCAGATAGAACATGAACACCGACTCAAAATCGAGCCGCACCTTCTCCGACATAGCTACGATGTTCGGGTCGCCCAGGGCCGTGGCGGGCGCGCCGGCCAGGTCGTCCTCCCAGTTGGCGCCCCCTTTCGGCGTCATCTCCCGACCGGTCAGGGTCGAACGGGCCGAGACCGAAGGAGATTTAGTACCCGCTGGAGCATTGATCAAGCTCGCGTAGTCGTAAGTGAACGGATCGTGGTAGTCGTCGATGGTGGGCAGGTCGGGGTTGTAGAAGATCGTCGCCAAGCGCTTGAGGCGACTGCCACCTTTCAGGCGCAGCCGACCCTTGCGATCCAACTCCCAGCCGCCCTTCCACTGTTCCTGGTCTTCGTAGCGGGTTGGGTAGCCGAGCCCGGGCTTGGTCTCGACGTTGTTGAAATAGACGTACTCGGTGCCGGGTCGATTGGTCCAGGTCTGCTTGCAGGTAACCGAGCAGGTGTGACAGCCGATGCACTTGTCAATGTTCATGACCATACAAACTTGGGCCATGATCCTCATTGGACAGCACCGTTCGCTACTGGGATGATGGGAATCATCAGAACTCGACTTGCTGAGAGCGCCGACGGATGACGACCAGTTCGTCACGCTGAGAGCCCGTCGGACCGTAGTAGTTGAACCCGTAGGAGAGTTGGGCGTAACCGCCGATCATGTGGGTGGGCTTCATCACCACCCGAGTCAGTGAATTGTCCGTGCCTCCGTGCATGCCCGAGAGTTCCGAGACGGGCATTTCTAGGTGCCGGTCGACCGCGTGGTACATGAGCACGGTGCCGGGCGGGATTCGGTGCGTGACCGCAGCCCGGGCAACGGTGACCCCATTGCGGTTGTAGGCCTCAATCCAGTCGTTGTCGGCCACCCCGATGCGCCCGGCGTCGAGATCGTTCATCCACACGACCGGACCACCTCGGAACAGGTTGAGCATGTGGGGATTGTCCTGATACTCCGAGTGGATCGACCACTTCGAGTGGGGCGTCAAAAAGCGTGCAACGAGCTGGTGCTCTCCGAGTTCGGTGCGGCTTGGATCTCCGAAGGTGGCGAGGAGATCGAGCGGCGGACGATACGTGGGGAGCATCTCGCCCAGTTCCGCCATCCAGTCGTGGTCCAAGAAAAAGTGCTGACGGCCCGTGAGGGTATGCCACGGTTTGAGCCGCTCTACGTTGATAGTGAACGGCGCGTAGCGGCGGCGCTCGGACTCGCAGCCCGACCACTCCGGTGAGGTGATTACCGACCGGGGCTGGGTGACCGTGTCGGCAAAGGTGATCCGGTCCCCGGCTCGCTCGTGGGCCAGGTCGGCGAGCGGCACGCCCGTGCGCCGCTCCAATTCCTCGAAGCCGGCCACCGCCAAGCGACCGTTGGTGGTGCCCGACATCGCCAAGATGGCCTCACAGAACAGGTCGTCGCGATCGATTCGGGGCCGTCCGTCGGCCACTCCACCTCGGGTAGTCCCGTTGCGGGACCGCAAGTAGTCGACCTCGTTGCCGATGGGCAACTTCACTCCCTTGGTGGTGGCGCCGAGTTCGTCGATGAGGGGTCCGAGCGCGCGAAATCGTTCGACCAGGTTGGGATAATCGCGCTCAACCACGACCAGACGCGGCATGGTCCGCCCCGGTACGGGCTCGCACTCGCCCGTGGCCCAATCGAGTGCTCGGCCACCAGGTTGTGCACACTCATCGGGGCTGTCGTGGAGGAGGGGTATGGCGACCACGTCGCGTCGGACGCCCAGACGCCCTTCAGCCAGGCGCGAGAATTCGGCCGCCAGGTCGTCGAAGATCTCGAAGTCGCTCCGCGTTTCCCACGGGTGGGCGATGGCCGGATTGAAACTGTGCACGAAGGGGTGCATATCGGTGGAGGAGAGGTCGTGTTTCTCGTACCAGGTAGCGGCGGGCAAGACGATGTCGGCGTAGATCCCCGTCGAGGTCATCCGGAAATCGATGTCGACAAGGAGGTCTAACTTGCCTTGGGGAGCCTCTTCGTGCCACGTCACCTCGGCCGGTCGCATCTCCGGTGGGCACTCCTCGGCGGCCACCGCGTTTTCTGCCCCAAGGAGGTGACGCAAGAAGTACTCGTGCCCTTTCCCGGAGGAACCGAGCAGGTTGGAGCGCCAGACCGTCAGCACTCGGGGGAAGTTGGCCGGATTGTCGGGATCGGTGGCGGCAAAACGCAACCGGCCAGCGGTGAGCTCGCTGACCACGTACTCGTCAACGCTCCGACCGGCCGCCTCGGCCTGGTCAGCTAGATCGAGTGGGTTACGGTCGAAGGTTGGATGAGAGGCCAACCACCCCTGGCGCACCGAATAGGCGTTGAGGTCGGCCACCGAGCGACCGGTGAAGCGGCCCTCGCCGAGCGGGCTCGAGAGCGAGTCGGCCCGCGCACCTTCATAGCGCCACTGATCGCTCGCCAGATACCAGTAGGGAGTGGCGGGCATGTGCCGGGTGGGCCGGGCCCAGTCGTAGGCGAAGGCAAGAGTGAACCAGCCGGTCAACGGTCGGACCTTCTCCTGGCCAACGTAGTGGGCCCATCCGCCGCCGTTGACCCCCTCACAGCCGCCGAGCATGAGTAGCGAGAGGAAGCTCCGATAGATCTGGTCGGAGTGGTACCAATGATTGGTGCCCGCCCCCATGGCGATCATTGATCTGCCGTCAGACACCTCAGCGTTACGGGCGAACTCCCGGGCCACCCGCGTACATGCCGCGGCCGGCACCGAAGTAATCCGCTCTTGCCAGGCGGGGGTGTACGGCACCGTCGCATCGTCGTAGTCGGTCGGCCATTCTCCGGGCAGATCGTCTCGGGCGACCCCGTACTGTGCCATGACGAGGTCGAAGACCGTGGTTACCCAGCGATCGCCTAACTGGATGGCCGGAACGCCACGGCGCAGCACCCCACCTCCTTCGCCCGCTCCCACGTCGAAGCGGGGCAGGTCGAGGGCGAGCGCCTCGGCTCCAGCACGCTGGTACAAACTGAGGGCGGGACGAATATCGTCGAGGCGCAGGTTCCATAGACCGACGCCGGAGTCGGTCCACCGAAAGCCGAGCGACCCGTTCGGCACAGCCGTCTCGCCACTTTCTTCGTCGAGGACTACGGTCTTCCACGCCGCGCCCTCCGTGGTTTCACCGAGGTCGGCGGCGGTGACGAAGTGGTCCGGCACCCAGGCATCCTCGCGTTGGCGCAGCGAGATGAGAAATGGTAAGTCGGTGTAGGTGCGGGCGTAGTTCTCAAAGCGAGGAACCTGTCGATCGCGGTAAAACTCGCTCAGCATGACATGGCCCATCGCCATTGCGAGGGCCGCGTCGGTACCCGGCGCGGCGGGAAGCCAGTCGTCGGCGAACTTGGTGTGATCCGAGTAGTCCGGTGATACCACCACTACCTTCTGGCCCCGATAGCGGGCTTCAGTCATGAAGTGTGCGTCAGGAGTCCGGGTGATCGGCAGGTTGGTGCCCCAGATGATCAGGTAACTGGCGTTCCACCAGTCGGCCGACTCCGGCACGTCGGTCTGGTCGCCGAAGACTTGGGGCGAGGCGATGGGCAGGTCAGCGTACCAGTCGTAGAACGACGGGATGGTGCCGCCGAGCAGTGAATAGAAACGGGTGCCGGCCGCGTACGAAGCCATCGACATGGCCGGGATCACCGTGAAGCCGGCGGTGCGATCCGGTCCGTAGGCGGCGATGGTGTGGACGTGGGCGGCGGCAATCATCTCGAGTACCTCAGGCCAGGTCGCTCGCACGAAGCCGCCTTGACCCCGGGCGGATTTGTAGCGAAGAGCTCGCACCGGATCGCCGGTGACGTCGGCCCACGCGGCGACCGGGTCTCCGAGGCGCTCTCGAGCCTCTCGAAACAGCGTCATTAACACACCACGCACGTAGGGGTAGCGGACCCGTCCCGGCGAGTAGGTGTACCACGAGAATGACGCCCCGCGCGGACACCCGCGTGGCTCGTACTCGGGAGAGTCCGGGCCAATCGAGGGGTAGTCGACAGCCTGAGTCTCCCAAGTAATGATGCCGTCTTTGACGTACACCTGCCACGAGCACGATCCGGTGCAGTTCACTCCGTGCGTTGAGCGGACCACCTTGTCGTGGCGCCACCGTTCGCGGTAGAACTCCTCGGCTCCACGTCCGCCGCGTCGATGCACCTCTCGTAGGTCATCAGAGGGTGTGCCCGGTTGAATGTAGCGCGCGGCGCGAACCAACCCAGTCTCGGCGAGCATCCCAGTCACCGCGTCAGCGATGTTCATGCTTGTGTGCTCCGGTGTCATCACCTTCCCACTACCAGCTTTCCAATGTTTCGAGTCAGCCATTGCTGCGTCAAATCACACTGCTTCGGACTCTATGAGTTCCGTGATGATGAGTCAAATTCACTCCGACAAACGATGATCGCGCTACATGGATCAATCATTGAGCGAAGTCGCGCTCCTCCTTCGGGTGCTGCGAGCGCCGGAAGTTGCCTGATGTAGCACGATCTGCGAAGAGCAGTCTCGGTTCGTTGGCCGCTCATTTCGACGGGGAATCGTCGTAGTCACTGACACCGAAACCCGTGAACGTGACGGGGCGAAACGTGGCCCCACCTCTTCTTGAAATGGCTCAAGCGTACGAAATCGCTGATTGTCGAGCCGTTCACGGATGCGCCAATGCTCAAACACGCGTAGAAATTATCGTCGGCGTAACGCCACACGCGACAAGAGACTTATGTCCCTACTGAAGTCAGAAAACGCCCTGTAGGTTTGCATTCGTCGGCTGGCCTGTGCGCTTGAGATCGAAAGATTCGCGACGATCGAATCGACTCTGGCCCTCATCGTCCTGTGACATTAAGAAGCGAAGGAGCAAGCATCCTCGAAGAACTGAGCAGGTCTGTTCCTGATGCGGTGGTCGTCGTAGTGCGCAAACTCTGTGTCACGCCTTCTCAATTGAGGGCGATGGTGCAGAAGACTGGCCTTGATCGGGTTGTCGTAGCCTGTCGCGAAGGCGCAGAAATGCGCGGAGAATTGATGGCGCACTTGCGAAGAACGGGCGCGCATCCCTCCGGGGTACGAGTGCTTGACATGCAGCCCGAAGATGGTGTGAGTCCCGAAGACGTAGCGGCAGAATCGGTTGTGCGAATCGAAGCGGCGTTGGCGCGGGTGCGTTGCGGCGACATCACCGCCCCCATTCGTGAGCGAGGACTGGCGACCTCGACACGCTTCTCCCGACGGAATATGTTTCGTCCGGATAGCATCGTACGAAATGCAGTCGCCGACTGGCGCGAGGAGTCTTGCGATAGCGGTGCAGCGTTTCGAGCGTGCGTTGATTCGTGCGCCGTCGGGGCCTTGAAGGCAGTGGGTCATCGGTTGGAAGTCGACGAGACCCTTTGTACGGGGTGCGGTGCGTGCGTAGTTGCATGTCGTTCCGGAGCGATGTCATTAGGCGGCGTGCCGTTGAACGCACTGGAGTGCGAGGCGCAGGTGCTGGTCAAAGGGTCATCCGGTTTACGTTCTCGGCCGGGCGTGGCAATCGTCTGCGCCAATTCAGACTCTGGGATGCTCCTCGGAGGAGAATGGTTGCCACTCGAAGTGCCGTCGCTCGAAATCGCGAGTGTCGGTTGGCTGCTCCAGATTCTTGCCGCGGGCTCGTCCGTGCGACTGGTTGATTGTGACGATGAACCTTGCGTCACCCGGGGACGCGAGATCACGACGCTTAGTCACGCGTTAGCGCAGCGGGCTTCGCCAGAGTGGAACTGCGAACTGGCAACGTGCACTGGTCCTGATTCAGCACGTTCGGCGCTCGGCTTGATGTGCGGAGCCCAGCCGACCAATGTCGAAGGCGTCACTATTGGATTCCGAGAGCCCGAGGCGACGATGAAGGCGTTGTAAAAAATGGGTTCGGCCGACGCCACGCATGTTGATGGAACGCTGTGGCGAGCGACGGCTGAGGAGACTTTGGTTTCGAGTGAGAGCGGACCGTGGTGTTTCGAGTCCGCATTATTGCCGCACGGTGACGTTACGGTGAGTGGATCTCGCTGCTCGGCTTGCGGGCGTTGCGTTCTTTCCTGCTCGACGGGTGCGCTCGCGCAGGGAAGTGATGTTGACGCGCCATTCCTCATCACATTCGATTCAAGTGCGTGCTCGGCGTGCGAGGCATGCGTGTCGTCGTGCCCGGAAGGTGCAATCGAGGTGCGTCACGTGATCGAATCGTCGCAATTGACATCGCACCGACGCACCGTCGTCGACATCGCCAGTAATCCCACGTGTAGTTCCTGTGGGTCCATACTCGCCGGCGGACTCGCGTCGTCAACGATTGTCGAGCGTCTAGCGACCTCGCATCCGCGTTTGGCGGAGCGACTGCGTACCGAGGTGCGGTGCACGGATTGCTTGTTGACTCTTTGACCGACTACGCACCCGTCGACGAGACCCGCGATTTGCGTCACCACTGATCAGCGCAAAGACGCGGTCGGTACTGTGACTTGTGTGCGACATCTCATTATTCCCGCGCAAGTGCGCGAGTTCGCGGCGTCCCCGTTGAACAAACTTTGACGTACGCTTAATATCTCCTCAAAGACCCTTCCGTAGCGCGCGACCGCTCCGTCGAGAACTTCGGCCACTGTCGCTCCAACGATTGCGTCGTTCCGTGCTCCCGTGACTCCGTGGCCGGACCAGCAACAGGATCTTGGTCATGTCGTTGTCTCGGGGAGCGGGGTATCGAGCCGGCCGAAATCGAGAATCATCGTTCGCACCAATTGTCCGCGATCCAGTCCCTCACCGTCGGGAACCATCGCGAGCGCGTTGGCACCGGCGATGGCGCTCACCATATGAGATCCCTTGCGCATGATATTCGTGACGTGCGGGCGTCCGTCAGCGCCGACCGCCACTTTCACGTGTATCACGTGGAGCTTGCCGTCGAGTCGTCGCGACAACGCTGAGTCCAGCACCGAGTTGAATACGGGCCTTTCGAGCAACCGGTGCCCCCCGAGCAGGCGTAAAGAAGGTCGCACGAAGAGTTCGAAACTGACGAGTGTCGACACTGGATTGCCGGGGAGTCCGAACAGTGGCGTACCGTCCTCGCCGGCGATTCCGAATGTCATCGGTTTGCCGGGTTTGATTGCCACTTGCATCGAACGCGCCCGCGTGCCGCAGAGTTTCAGAATGGCACTCTTCACGTGATCGACGTCGCCAACGCTTACTCCTCCCGTTGATACCACTGCATCGAAATCCCCGATCGCGTTTTGGAACGCCCGGGTGATCAGTGACTCGTCGTCCGGAACTATTCCGAGGTCAGTAGCTGTGAAGCCGGATTGACGCAATGACGCCAGCAACATTGGGCGGTTGAGGTCTCGGATCGCTCCTTGTGGCAATGGACCCCGGGAAGTGGTGAGTTCATTGCCCGTCGACAGAACGCCGACCCTCGGACGGGGAAAGACCTTGGCGCACGCCAAACCTTGACTCGCCAAGACGCCGACTTCGACGACGCCAAGTTCGGTGCCGGCCGCGATGAGGACTTGGCCCAACTCAATATCCTCGCCGGGGAATCGCACGTTCTCTCCACGGGCCATGGTTCGATTTATCGTGACGGCGCACCCATCGGGGTCCACCGTCACTTCTTCGATCATGCAGACGCAATCAGAATCGTCAGGGATCGGCGCGCCGGTCATGACGCGCATGGTTTCGCCGACCTCCAGCGGCCCGGTCGGCACGTCGCCCGCCATGATTGAACCGGTGACTCGCAGTCGCGTCGCCTCCGCCGAGGTGTCATCCGCGCGCAAGGCGTAGCCGTCCATGGCGGAGTTGGCGAAGCCCGGAATTCGTTCGCGTGCAACTACCTGCTCAGCAGCAACCAAACCCAAAACTTCATCGAGCGCGAGTTCCACTGGACGTAGCGGCGCAAGGTCCCGACGGACAAAACTCTGCGCTTCCTCAAGTGAAATCACGAGGAGGGCGCCCGCGTCGAGGCAAAGATTGAATTCACCGACGTCATGGACCAGGAACCTCTCGAATGGCCCGAGTGTCGCTGCTCCACGTTGCACCGCCTCGCCACAACTCTGGCTTCCACATCGGAACGGATTTCTTGCGCGTGTCGATATAGAACTGCGCGGTTTCGAACGCGTCGTGTCGGTGTGGTGCCGATGCCCCCGCGACCGTCGCGATTTCGGTGAGTACTATGCGTCCAATGCGGTGATGAACGCCAACGGCGTCGAGGTCCGGCCCACGGGTTCGAGCGGCGCCGATGATCCTGCGGATGCTCCGCTCCGCGAATTCGCCGTTGGTTTCGTATTCGAGCGCCTCAACTTCGTCGTGGACGGGCGAATGAGTACGAGCCGTACCGCAAAACGACACCACTGCGCCACCGTTGGCGCGGGTTGCCCACCCCGTCGCGGGCCCTGCGGATAACGGCGACGACGAGATGAGTACCCAATCTTGGTTCGGCGTCGAATCCATTGACTTAACCTTAAACTTGCAAGGTGCTGGTGAGCCCGAGTCGGACAAGATCCTCGGGGCAGTCGACATCGCAGAACTGTTCTTCAGTGACGACGGCTCCCCAGTCCGATTCGTCAAGGTACACCACGCCAGATTGATTTGAAAGGTGTTGCAACGAGCGAACCCCGCGATCGACGTAGTCCTGCGCGTCACGGAGATCTTGGGGTGACCATTTGGCGCATAGAGGCTGGGGCCTCCCTTTAACCACCGGCACGACGGAACCTGGGGCGTCCCATTCGATGATGAGGCGCAGTAATTGCTCGCTGAGGAAAGGTAGGTCGCAAGCGACTACCAACGCAGAGCCCTTGTGGCCGAGTTCACGGAGGGCGTGGGCGCCGGCCGCCACGGCGACCAGGGGACCTTCACCACGCTGTGATTCGAGGAACGAAGGCAGCCCGGACACTCCCGGTCCCACCTCAATTGCGGTGTCCGCGACGAGTGTGAGCAGCTGGCCCGTGCGCACGGCCAGTGTCACGCCTCCAATGGTGAGTAGGGACTTGTCGCGCCCCATGCGTCGGCTCGCACCCCCGCTGAGGAGGATTGCCGCCACGGAACTCGAAGGAGTGGGCATCAACACATCGTAACGAGGGCGCCCTCAAGTGTCTTTCGTCCCGAGTCGGCCAAGGCCGTGCGAACACGGTTTGAATGGGCCGTCGTCGTGCGCGTGAGGCGAAGGTGCTCCGAGGGTGCATGGTCCTACTGCGGACTGGTCTGGCCAGCCATTTCAAGGGCGAAGCACGCTGATCGATTGAGGAGGGCGTGGTTGCCGGCGAAATGTATAGTCGTTCAGTATGCGATTAGAGATTACCCGCAAATCCGACATCGCCACGCGAGCTCTCCTCGAACTGTCGAGCGACGGTTCACGTTCAAGGGCCTCAGATTTGGCACAAGTGCTAGGCACGACGCCGGGGTTCTTGTCACACGCCATGCTGGCTCCGGTCCAACGAGGTTGGGTTCAGTCCGTGCCGGGTCCCCTCGGTGGCTATTTCGCCACGTTCGATCCGGATCAGGTCAGCGTGCTCGACGTCATTGAAGCCGTTGAAGGCCCGACTGATACCGGTCGGTGCGTCCTCGAAAGTCGCCCCTGTGGTGAGGCGGGACGATGTGCCCTTCATGCTTCGTGGGCGAGTGCGCGAGCGGACCTACTCACCAGTCTCTCGTTGACCCCCCTGTCTCGCCTGAGATCGGAAGACCGGCGGTGAACGATGGGGGACTCCTCGACGCTGACGCGATGAATCGCGTGGTGAGGTCCGCGACGTCGTGTCGACCGTGCGCGGCAGAACTCCTCGCGCCAAAGGTGGCGTCGTGACGACGTCAAACGACAAGCAAAACGACGCGAAGGAGCGCTCAGTGATTCTCGCAGTTGCCGTGCCGAGGGAACACGGCGGTTGGGGGCTCACGCTCGAGCCGGGCCTGCTGGGGATGTTGTTGGTTCCCGGAGTCGCCGGTTTGTACCTGGCCCTCGCCGCGCTGGTCGGCTTTTTGGCGCGTACACCACTTCGCCTCGTCTTGGTTGACCTGCATCGTGGTCGTTCTTTAGAACGCACGCAGGTGGCGCGTTGGGTGACGGCCGGGGAGTTCGTGGTCTTTGCGGCGCTGGTCGCCGCGGCCCTCGAGGTGGGCAAGGGTCGATTCTGGGTGCCCTCACTCGTTGCGGGCCCACTCGTCGTCGTCGCGTTCTCCTTTGAGATGCGCTCTCGGGGTCGGCGACTCGTCCCGGAACTGGCGGGTTCGGTCGGCATTTGTTCGGTTGCCTCGTCGGTCGTGCTCGCCGATGGCGGGGGTGTTCGCTTGGCGATTGGCGCGTGGATCGTACTCGGCGCGAGGGCCGTGACCTCGATCCCTCACGTCAGAGCGATGATCGCTCGTCTTCACGCTCGACCGCAATCGGCGAGGCTCGGCGTCCTGGCCGACGGAACCGCCGCGGTCGCGGCGGTGGCGGCGGTCTGCCTGGACCACGCACTCATACTTGGCGCTGCGGCCGTTCTGCTCGTAATCGTCATTCAGCGACTCAGTAGTCGCTTGCCGGTCGCTCGTCCGGTGGTGCTCGGTGCCCGACAAACCGTCATGGGGCTCGGCGTCGTCGCGGCAACGGCGATCGGCGTGCACCTATTTCACTAGATGAATGGAGAAGAGAAAATGAACGATGACATTGAGATGGCTCAGTCGATAGCCGAGATCACGGCGGTCCATCCGGCGACAATGCGGGTGATGGAATCAGTTGGTCTGGATTACTGCTGCGGTGGTCGACGCTCGCTGTACGCCGCGTGCGAGGAAGCCGGAATCGACCCCCAAGCCCTGCTCGCGACGCTGCGCGCTACCGAGAAGGGACCGGAGCCGGACTGGAGCGCGATGGGTCCGGTCGAACTGGTTGACCAGATCGAGGCGACGCACCACGCCTACCTGCACACCGAGCTCGACCGGTTGGGCGCTTTGGTAGAAAAGGTCGCAACGAAGCACGCGGTCAGACATCTCGAACTCAATGAGGTACGCACCGTCTTCACGGAACTCAGCGAGGAGTTTGTTCCGCATCTGGCTAAAGAGGAACGCGGTTCCCCATGATTCGAGAGTTGGCCTCGTCGTCGATCGCACCAACGTTTCAGTGTGGCTCGCTTGAGAACCCGATCTCGGTGATGTTGCTCGAGCACGACCGAATCGGTGAACTTTTGAAGAAGCTTCGTACATTGACGAGCGACTATCAGACTCCGGTCAATGGGTGTCGAAGTTATCGCGCTTAGGGGGTATCCATCTAACCGGAGTAAACAGCTAGTTTTCGGGCTTTTCGCTCACGAGAGGCGAACACAGGTTTAGATATGGCCGACCCGCTAGATCGGCTGGCACGGCTCTAACCTGAAGGGACAGTCCAAGGGGTAAGACTTCGCCGCGGGAGGACAGGTGTTAGGTATGAGGCAGGTTCACATCTCGAAGACCACGGCCTTCCTTGTGGTGAGTGCGGCGCTGTCGTTAGGCATCACCGTTCCGGCGGGTGCCACGAGCAGGGTCACGCTATCGCCCTACGCGCCCTTCCCCCGAGCCGCCTTGACTGCGGTCGGTGCCGCGTTCGCTCGCTCGACGCGCGTGCAGGTCACAAGTGCAAGGGTCTCTGTCTCTCGGGCGTACGCCGTAGCACTCACGCAGGCTGGATACCTGCCAAAGGGCGTCAAGGTCACGATGCGCCTCGGCCTGTTCAGCGACGCGATGCAGGGTAAGCCCGCCGCCCTCTCCTACGCGGTCACCTTTGACGGCGTCAATGTGCCGAACTACGGGCCGACCGCCGGACCGGACGGACACGAACTCGTAGTTATCGTGAACGCCAAGACGGGACGAAGCATCGAGGCGTTCTCGTACCGTTGAAGCGCTCGCCAGTCCGGTTAGATGGATCCCCCAATCTTTTCCGACTGCCTCTTGGACATTTCACTTCGTAATCTGAGTCGTGTTCTTCACGTAGGTCATCTTGGATCGTCAAGATGTGACGGAAGTCTCTCGTGAGCAATTCCCGATTCGTCTGGGAACCGCGATTTTCTCGTCTAGAGGTTCCAACATTGAGAAGTCGATCAGAGTCAACCTCCAATCGCCGCGCAAAAACCTATGGCGTTTGTTCGCCTTCACCGCCCATCAGGTCGGTATCGGTTCGGCTCTCACCGCCCATCAGGTCGGTGTCGGTTCGGCTCTCACCGCCCATCAGGTCGTTGTCGGCTTTGCCTTCTACTCCCATCAGGTCGGTATCGGTTCGGCTCTCACCGCCCATCAGCTCGGTGTCGGTTTCACCTTCGCTTCCCATTAAGTCTGGATCATCACGACCCTCCGGTACAAAGTCACTTGTCTCCTCATCCATCTTTTCTCCCTTCATTATTGATTCGATCCATTGACATGTGCATACCCGCGCGGAGCAGTGTCACTGCGGAAAGGCAAGCGAGATGTAGTCGCATTGTGGCGATCGACCCGCGACTTCATCGTGTTCACATCTGGAAACATAGAGTCGCCCGAGCCACTTGTGGGTCCGTCTCACCGGCTGAGGAGTGCTCGCCAATATCGGCCTGACGCCGTGAAGCCTTTCGAACGCCGCTGACCAACTTCTCGCACCGGATCCTCCGGCGAGTACGAGAGTTTCATCAACGTCGAACAACACGACGATTGGCGCGGTCGATTGGAAGGGCGTGGTCATCGGGCGCCTCACACCTTCTTCTCGTCATGACCACCGAAGCCCTTGCGCATCGCCGACAACACCTTGTCGGCAAAGTCGTCGAGTCCACGAGATGCGAATCGCGAGTACAACGCCGTCGTAAGTACAGGCGCCGGTATACCTTCGTCAATGGCAGCAATTGACGTCCAGCGCCCTTCGCCGGAGTCCGAGACTCGACCTTCGTACTCGGCCAGGTCGGGCGACGCGAACAGCGCGGTGGCTGTTAGATCTAAGAGCCACGACTCGATGACGCTGCCGCGGCGCCACACTTCGGCTATTGCCGAAGTGTCGAAATCGAACTGATAAAACTCCGGCTGTTCCATAGGTGTCGATTCGGCGTCCCCTACACTGCATCGCCGACCTGCATTGGCGTAGTGCAAAACGTTGAGCCCTTCGGCCAAGGCCGCCATCATCCCGTACTCGATGCCGTTGTGAACCATCTTCACGAAATGCCCTGCACCGTTTGGCCCGCAGTACAAGAACCCTTGCTCTTCGGGAGTGGTGGCACCGGTACGCCCTGGTGTTCGGGGTGCCGAGTCCGCGCCGGGCGCGATGCTCAAGAAGATCGGTTCAAGCTTCGCCACTATGTCGGGCTCGCCGCCGATCATGAGGCAGTAGCCACGTTCGATGCCCCACACTCCTCCGCTCGTCCCACAATCGATTAGGTGCAGTCCCTGGCCGAAAAGCTGGGCGGCCCGCCTCATGTCATCCCGGTAGTACGAGTTCCCTCCGTCGATGATCGTGTCGCCGCGGTCCAAGAGATTCGCGAGGTCGTCAATCGTCTCAGCGGTGACGTCGCCAGCGGGCAACATTACCCAGACGACTCGGGGAGTGTCCAATTTTCTGATGAGGTCGGCCAGGGTGCGAGCCCCGATGGCACCTTCTTTTTCGAGTTTCTTCACGGGCCCGGCAGACACATCGAACACGACGCACGAGTGGCCATCGCGTATGAGACGACGCACGATGTTCGCACCCATTCGTCCTAGTCCCACGACGCCAAGTTGCATTGGCTTCTTGGTGGTCATCTATTTGCCTCCTACGAAGGTCGACATCGAGCACTGTGCACATGTGACGACGTTCGTTGCGGACGTCGTCGTCACGCGGTGACCTGATCCGTCGGGGAAAGCCATGGAAGCTGCCACGGGGTGTGGCCCCTCATTAGGCCGTCAGCTTGCCTTGGACCCCACGAACCGCAAGCGTAAGTAGTGATGGCGGGCGGTTGATCAATTAACGGTTGGAGGACCCGCCAAGTCTCTTCAATGACGTCCTCTCGCGTGAATTGCGAGAGGTCGCCAGAGAACGCGTCGTGGAAGAGGCGCTCGTACGCCCCTGAAGGTCTACCAAGTTCGCCGACGAATGAGAGGTCGAGGTGAGCGTCCCTCGACCCTCGACCGTCGGGACCTTTTGACGTCAAGGTGAGTCGCATCCCGGGATCGGGGCTGACTCGGATGATTAGTTGATTCGCGTCAACGTGATGTGGAAGGTCCAAAAAGCTCAGACGAGGTGGTCGCTTGAAGACCACTCGTACTTCGGTCGCATCAGCGGCCAGCTCCTTACCGGCTCGGATGAAGAACGGCACGCCCGACCATCGCCAATTCTCAATTGCGAGACGCAACGCTACGAAGGTCTCAGTCTTTGATCCCTTCTTGACACCGACGACGTTCTGATATCCATCGTATTGGCCCCGAACGCAGCGCGTCGGGTCGACGTCGGCCATCGCTCGGAACACGTCAACTTTACGATCCCATAGCGCCGTGTGACCTGGTCCAACCGGCGCCTCCATCGCGAGCACCGCGATGATCTGCAATAGGTGGTTCTGGACTACGTCGCGAAGTGCGCCGACGGAATCAAAGAATCGTCCTCGATCATCAACGCCGAAATTCTCGGCCAATGTGACGTTGACGCTACTTACGTGTTCGCGATTCCACAACGGTTCGAATAGCGAGTTGGCGAAGCGAATGCAGGAGATGTCGGTCACCGGCTGCTTGCCTAAGAAGTGGTCAACCCGAAGGATCTGTTCTTCGTGAAGGACCCCGTGAAGCTCGTCATTGAGTGCGCGCGCTGAGGAGAGATCGTGACCAAAGGGTTTCTCGATCATGACTTTGGCGTCGCGAACGAGGTCCGCTTCGCCGAGGGCGATGACTACAGGGGCAAAGAGCGCGGGCGGAATCTCCAAGTAGTACAACGGACGCGATTTACCCTTCAAACGCTTGGCCAGTGCTTCGTAGGTCGCGGCGTTCGTGAAGTCGCCTTTCACGAAGTTGAGTCTTTGCGCGAGGCGATCGATCACGTCACTCTTCACCTCGGTTCCGGAATCAACCAACGCTGTTCTCAACGCTGAACGTAAGCGATCATCGGACCAGTCCTCTATGGCGACACCAATGATCGGGAAGTTGAGCAGTCCGTCAGTTTCTAAGTTGTACAAAGCTTGGAACGTCATCTTCTTGGCGAGATCTCCCGTGATGCCAAAAATGACGAGCGCATCCGTTGCGTTCTTAGGATCCTCGCTCACATCCCTTCCACCGTCCGGTCGTCTTCATGCGTGAACCGGTTCGCAGAATCTCGAAACCTCCGATCTACGGAATGTCGTCGACAGGGGTAGGGGGTAGACCCCTGTCGACGAACGGCACATTTCGTCCGTAGCGCGGACGACCTATTTGCGCGGTGACGGTACTCGTCGCGTTCTTCCCACGCGCTGCGACTTTTTCGCATTCTGCGTCGATTTCTTTTCGATGTCGAGTTGAATCGAGCATCGTCGTCGAGCGTCTTCGCATCTTCCTCTTCGATCAGATCGAGGCGAAGGGCGGAGTCTCTTGCGGTAGTGAACTCAAACACGTAATGCCCTCTTCTATTCAAGTTCGGCGAATGTCGATCAAGCGAGAGGCAGGGTCTGGGCGTCTTCGTATTGAGCGTACGTTGCTCGATGCGATATGTCAATGGTCATGGCATTGACGCGTCGAAGTCGATGTAGGGCTCTCGCACGTGAGCCAACTGCGGGAGTTTTCGTGACTATCGATTGACCTATCGGCTTTGCAATTGACGCGGAGATCAAGCGTCGGGGATGGACGGTCTCGATGTCCGCCACTGGTTGCGAGTCGAAGACTGCGTTCATTATTAGCCAAATCGTCCTCTTGGTGTTGTTCGCGAGTGTTCTGAATCCATTGACATATCGCATGCAGAGTCTTACTCTCTGAACGGAGACGCCTAGACCCCGCAATTCTTCACAGTGGAATTCTTATTCAGTGAGGACCATATAGGCGGTGGCGAAGACGGAATCTGAGCCGATAACCACCCTGATCCCGGAGCGCGTTGACAGGTTGCGCTGGTCGCACTTTCACACGCGCATGGTGATCGCGTTGGGCGTCGCCTGGATACTCGATGGGCTCGAGATAACCGTCGCAAGTGACGTGGCCGACATCCTCGAGAGGAAGAACACGCTTCACATGTCGGCGCGAGGGGCCGACGTGAGACGAGGGGTCATTATCAAGAACCGGCGGGTTGACAGCCCACTAGAGACGGCCGTTTTGTGCTCGCGGCGAGGTTTGGCATGATTCAACATCCGGCGTTTTCGGTGGAGCCATGGTGCCTGCGTGAAAACGAATTAGACCTAGGCGTCTTGGCTCAGAGCGAGTCACTGTTTGCTATCTCCAATGGTCACATTGGTTGGCGCGGCAACCTCGACGAGGGAGATCCGTACGGCCTCTACGGCTCGTACCTCAATGGCGTCCACGAACTTAAACCCGTGACCTACGCAGAAGTCGGATACGGGTATCCCGGCCAGGATCAGGTCATGATCAACGTCACCGATGGAAAGACGATTCGTCTCCTGGTCGAAGATGAACCCTTCGATGTTCGCTATGGCGTTCTACATCGCCACGAACGCGTTTTGGACTTTCAAGTGGGCACACTTCAACGCTGCGCCGAGTGGTCATCGCCATCTGATCGCCGAGTGCACGTAACCTCGACTCGCTTGGTGTCGCTGGTCCAGCGGGCCATCGCCGCCGTCAGGTACGAGGTTGAGGCGGTCGAACACTCGGTTCGCGTGGTTGTCCAGTCCGAGCTCATCACGAACCAACCATCGTCGGCCGCGAGCAGTGATCCGCGCGCGTCGACCGCAATAGAAGACCCGTGGCGAGCGGTGCATCGTTCGAGCGCGGGAACTCGCTGCGAACTGGTGCACCAAACCAAGCGGAGCGAACTTGCCATGGCGGTTGCAATGGACCACGTCGTCGAAGGTCCACCCTCGACCGAAGTCTTCGCTGAATGCGAGGAAGATCTCGGACGGGTGACGATCCGCGTCACCCTCGAGCCGGGCGAGCGTTTGTCGATCGTGAAGTTCGTCGCGCACGGGTGGTCCGCGCATCGATCGAACCTGTCCTTGCGCGATCAAGTCGACGCCGCCTTGGTCGTTGCTTCACGTACCGGTTGGTCGGGGTTGCTCGCGGAGCAGCGGCGATTCCTCACGGACTATTGGGATCGCGCGGACGTCGAGATCAAGGGGGACGACGAGATCCAACAGGCCGTGCGCTTTTCACTGTTCCACGTGCTCCAGTCCGGGGCTCGAGGTGAGGGTCGAGGCATCCCCGGCAAAGGCTTGACGGGCACGGGCTACGACGGACACGCGTTCTGGGATAGCGAAACGTTCGTGCTGCGCGTACTTACCTACACTATGCCCGAAGCCGTGGCCCACGCATTGTCGTGGCGCCACGACACCCTCGCGTTTGCGAAGGGACGCGCGACCGTTCTCGGTCTGGTCGGTGCGGCGTTTCCGTGGCGCACGATCACGGGAGAAGCGTGCTCGGCGTATTGGCCCGCGGGTACTGCGGCCTTTCACGTGAACGCCGATATCGCCGACGCCGTGATTCGCTACCTTCACGCAAACGAGGACTGGGAGTTCGAGCGGCGCGTAGCCCTGGAACTATTGATTGAAACGGCACGATTGTGGTACTCGCTCGGTTGTTTTGACAGTTCCGGAGAATTTCGGATCGACGGCGTGACGGGTCCGGACGAGTACAGCGCCATTGCCGATAACAACATCTACACCAACCTCATGGCGCAGAGAAATCTACGCGCGGCGTCCGACGTAGCGCAGCGCCACCGTGAAGCGTCCGTTACCTACGGCGTCGACGAGGCGGAGATCGTCGCGTGGCGTCGCGCGGCAGATAAAGTGGTAATTCCGTTTGACGCGGGTCTTGGCGTCCACCAACAAGCCGAAGGCTTTACAGACCACCAGGTATGGGACTTCTCTGCTACCACGGCTGAGCAGTATCCACTCTTCTTGCACTTCCCGTACTTCGACCTCTATCGCAAGCAGGTTCTCAAGCAGGCCGATCTGGTGCTGGCCATGTACTTGCGCGGGGACGTCTTCGACCTCGAACAGAAGCGAGTCAACTTCGACTACTACGAGAGCTTCACAGTGCGCGACTCGTCGCTCTCGGCATGCTGCCAATCGGTGATCGCAGCTGAAGTGGGTCACATGGCGTTGGCCTACGACTACCTGGGCGAAGCGGCGCTAATGGACCTCGACAATCTCGAACATGACACTCGCGATGGCCTCCATATAGCCTCGCTGGCGGGTACGTGGATTTCGTTGGTCGCCGGTTTTGGAGGCATGCGTGAATACGACGACACTCTAAGGTTCGCCCCTCGGCTCCCCATCGGGATCGCTCGACTCGCGTTCGGCGTCGAGTTTCGAGGTCGACGAGTTCGAGTTGAGACGACGCCGACGACGACCAGTTATACCCTCAAACGCGGGGACGATCTAGAACTCTTCCATTTCGATCAAGCGCTGCTCGCTTCGACGAGTGGTCCGATTGTCTTCGACACCGCGGTCGCAGACGCCAAAGGCGAACCGTCCCCGGTGCCCAGCCAGCCCTGGGGGCGGGCACCTCGGCCTCGAGTCGCGAATTCTCCGTTCGAGCAGAAAGGAATCTCGTGAAAACGAAGAAAGAGGGCGATCACTACGATCGCGCGGACCTTGGCGTGTACGACGCGTGGCTATTTGACATGGACGGCGTGTTGACGAATACCGCTTCCGTGCACGCCGCGGCATGGAAGCAGACGTTCGACGAGTTCTTGACGGCCGAATCAGGTCGTACGGGAACGACGTACGCACCGTTCGACGTCGAGAGTGACTACGAGAAGTACGTCGACGGCGAACCCCGAGAGGACGGGGTTCGCAATTTCCTGGCCGCGCGTTCCGTCAAGCTCCCTGAAGGCGATGACAGCGATTCGCCCGACAAACGCACCGTCAAAGGAGTGGGCAATCGAAAGAACGAGCTCTTTCTGAAGTCGATGAAGAAAGACGGAGTAAAAGTATTCGACGGTGTGGTGGAGCTCGTAAACGAACTTCGTGGGCGTGGAGTCAAAGTCGCCGTCGTCTCGGCGAGCGAGAACACCAAAACGGCGCTCGAAACGGCCGGAATCGCTGAACTGTTCGACGCCATCGTTGACGGAGGGGTCGTGAAGGATCTCCATCTGGCGGGAAAGCCCGCGCCAGACAGTTATCTTCAAGGAGCAAAGGTCTTGGGGGTCGAGCCGGGCAAGGCCGTGGTCCTAGAGGACGCACTCGCTGGGGTGCGGGCGGGTCGGGCCGGGCACTTCGGGCTGGTCATAGGCGTCGACCATCACGACAAGGACGGAGTGCGTGACTACGCCAAAGAGCTTCATGATCATGGCGCCAATGTTGTGGTGACCGATCTCACGGAACTCGTGAGCGCCAGCTAGGAGACTGTTGAATAACGCCGATTGGTGCGTATTCTCAGAGTTGCAAGTCCAGAACATGTCTGAACCGAAGCACCGACGCGAAGAGGGTCGAAGTCGGCCACCCTGGTGGTCAGTGCCCGTGCAGTGGTCCCTTTATTGACGACCTGGACTTGCGCTGCTCGCTCTTAGGTGGTGGCGAGTCTCCAGGTTCCGTCGTGAACGAGCCCGAGATTGATCAGACGTCGCAGGTTGATGGCGGCGACCCGGGTCGTGAGGCCCATCTGGTTCTTCTCGACGCCGCGGAATCTAACGCGCCGGCAGTCGTCGCTCACGAGCCACGCAATCGATCTTTCGACCATCGGGCGATACTTTCGATAGTCCGAAATGAAGTCACCATCGCTCCACGCGCGGCGTGACTCGACGCGCTCGGCGTCGTGCGGATTGATGTGCAGCGTTCGTCCATCTTTGGAGTTCGTGCACCGCGATCGAAGCGGACAGGTTGCACAGCGCGCTCCGAACACGGCGTGACGCCGCGGGGTGATCGTGACGACGTGTCCCGCCGGGCAGGTGACGGTGCCGCCATCCTCGTCGACGATGAAGTCGTCACGGTGGAATCCTCCGGGAATCGCCGAGTGGGTCGGGTAAGGCTTGATCGCGCGTTGATGTCCCGCGTCGGCGAGCGCCGCGAGGGTGTCACCCGAGCCGTAGGCGCCGTCGGCGAGGACCTGTAGTCCCGGCTCTTCGCCTTCGAGCAGTGCCACCCCGCTCGGCCCGTCCGGCGTGTTCGCGGGGGTGAGTGCCGCCGCGGTGATGAGTCCGGTCTCGGGCTCGACGCAGAGATGCGCCTTGTAGCCGTCGCGGTATTCGCTGCGACTCTTGTGCATGTGGCGCGCCTCGGGGTCGACGACCGAGATCACGCGGTCCTTGGCCACGCCGCGCACGATGCGCCAGCGAACCTGCTCATCGAGCTCGACGTCCTGGCCCGCGACGAGCGCCAGCAGCCCGATCGCCGAGGCGCCCTCGACATCATCAAGGTCCCCACACGCGTCGAGCACCCGTAGCGCGTCGGTGACCAGCGCGTTCACGAGCTCGGCGCGCGCCACCTCGTCGTCCCAGGCAATGAGCGGCTTGCCCACTGCGTCGTAGTCGTGGGCCACGAGGGTGACCTCGTTCGCGCCGGGCACTACCCGGCGCACGCGCCGGATCGCGGCGACCAGTTGGGTGACGGTGTCCTGGGTCGCGACGGCGTCGTCGAGCAGCGTCGAGTCGAGCGCCCGACGGGTCTTGCCCCGCAAGACCCCGGTGGCCCCGATCACCGAGCGCACCGCCTCGAAGATCCGCTCGGGGCGGTGCGAGTTGCGCAGCCTCGAACGCCAGTAAGTGAGGACCGAGTAGTCGAAGCCCTCCTCATCGAGGGCGAGACCGCAGGCGACCTTCCAACTGATCCGGTCGGTCAACGCCCTGGCGGCGTCACGGTCCGAAAGTCCTTCGAGGGCCTGGAGGACCATGACCGAGGCCACTGTGTCCGCCGGGATCGAGGGTCGGCCGCGCTTGGAGAGGAACAGGTCCTCGAACATCTCGTCGGGGAACAGCTCGTGGCGGTGGTCAGCCAAGAACGCCTCGACGCTCCCTTGGGGCACGAGTTGTCGGCAGAGCGCCGACGCGTCGAGCAGTTCACGATTGAGTTCGCTGAGTCCTTGCATGTAACAATTCTCGACGACCGGCGCTCGAGAATTCGGCTTTGTGAGCCGAATTATTCAACAGTCTCCTAGATCTTCGTCAGCGCGCCGCCCTTATGCATCGCG
>Ga0307374_10003319_pt1 | contig 27580 bp, 25 predicted proteins | sample OX3MG_FD_202532 | JGI IMG/M metagenome (GOLD analysis project Ga0307374, IMG submission 202532) | Soil microbial communities from Risofladan, Vaasa, Finland - OX-3 | ecosystem: Environmental > Terrestrial > Soil > Coastal area > Acid sulfate soil | place: Finland: Risofladan, Vaasa | collected...
GCGCAGCGCACCGACATTGCCGAGCATGTGGTGGCTCCGGTCAGCGTGCGCACGTTGGCGAACGGATCAGTGGTGGCCGACTTCGGTGCGATCTACCCGGCCCGCATCCGCGTCCGGTTCGAGCACGGGATGGACGGCCGCACTATTCCGATGCACGTCGGCTTCGTGCTCGACCCCGACGGGCACGTCTCGACGACGCACGGGACCCAGTCCACCAATCTCTCGTATTCATACATCACGCGGACGGGCGATCAGGTGTTCGAACCGCTCACGTACATCGGGTTCCGTTACCTCCAAATTGACGATCCGGGTGAGGGGCTCAGTGCCGACCAGATTGCGGCGGTCGCCAGCCACGCCACCATGCCCGACGTGCCGATGGCGACCTTCGCCACCGGTATGCCCATGCTGAATGCGGTGTGGCGGTTGAACACTCGATCAAGCCTGTACTGCTGCCAAGAGCACTTCATCGACACGCCGACGCGCGAGAAGGGGCAGTTCGTCTGGGATGCCGCCAACGAGTCCGAGTCCGTCATGCGGACCTACGGCGACATCAATCTCAGCTGGCAGGGCATGCGCGACATGGCCCGGAGCCAGGCCCGCTACTGGCCCGACGGCCAGATCAATGAGGTGTACCCCAACGGCAACGGCGCCAGCAGCTACCCCACCTTCACGGAGCGCTACGCCGAGTGGCTCTGGCGCTATTACGTGGCAACCGGCGACGTCGACACCGTCGTGCTCCTCTACCCGAGCGCGCGACGGGTGGCGAACTTCCTCTGGGCCAGCCGCGACGCGACGACCGGTCTCCTCGTCGGGTTGGGTGATCCCTTCGGCGGCATCAACATCTTCGGGTACGACCTCAGCGTGTCCGCGGACACGGCCAGCAACATCCTCGGCGTGAACGCGTTCACCCGGATCGCGCAAGTGGGAGACCTGGCGGGCGACAGCGCCGGCGCTGCAACCCAGCGGCTGCGGGCGGCCCAACTGACGGCGGCGGTCAACGCCAGGCTCGTGCGCTCCGACGGGACCTACGTTGACGGGTTGAAGCGCGACGGGACACAGAGCCCGCACGCCTCTCAGGAGTCGAACGCCTTGGCCCTGGCCTACGGCGTGGTCCCAGCCGAGCGGGTGCAGGCGGTGGGCCGCTACGTGGCCGGATTGGGACTCTCGGTGAGTCCGAACCACGGGCTGGAGCTGCTGCGAGGCCTGGCCAACGCCGGGCTCTACGACGACATGGTGCGCACGTTGACCCACACCCGCGTACCGGGGTGGGCGTCCATTGTGGCGTCGGGTGGCTCGTTCGTGTGGGAGACATGGACCCCGAGCGACCTCGTCGGCGACTCCATGTCGCACGGGTGGGGCGCCTCAGCCCTCGTCGCGATGCACGAGTCGCTGCTTGGCATTTCGTTCATGACACCCGACCACGACGGGACGGTCCGGGCCGCCGTTGCCCCGCCGTCAGGCGGGCTGAATTCGGCGCGGGGGTCATGCCCCACGGTGGCCGGGCCCATCGCCGTCGACTGGCGCCGTTCGGAGTCCGCGCTCTCGCTGCATACGGTCATCCCGCCCAATGCCACGGCCACGGTGACGTTCCCGGCCTCCGCTCCCGCCGCGGTCAGGGAGGCGGGCGGGCGCCTTGACCGGGCGGAGGGGGTCACGGTCGTGGCAGCCGACGGAGGGCGGGTCGTCGTCTCGGTGGGGAGCGGCTCCTACCGCTTCACCGTGGGCCCCGCCTGAACATCGGCCTGGTCAGGACGCGCACGCCGTCCCGGCCGGTGGGGTCGTCCCGCTCACGAAGTAGGCCTGCACGTACGAGCGGACACACGAGCTGTAGAAGAACGCGACGTGATCGACCCCTTGCCGCGTGAGCAGCACACCTCGGTCCAGTTCGGAGGCCACATGGACAGCCCAGGCGTACGGGGTGGCCGGGTCGCCCGTCGTGCCGACAACGAGAATGGGAGGGGCGCCGCTCGCCCTGACCGGGGCGACCTTCCGCGTGGGGGCAATCGGCCAGACGGCGCAGGCTTCCTCCCCCCAGGCGAGCAGCGGCCCGAACACCTCGGCCTTGGCCCCGAAGAGCGCCGCGAGGTAGCCGTACGCCCCGATCTCACGGGAGGCCGGGTGGTCCAGGCAGTCCACGGCGACAGCCACGTCCGACCCGTTCGTGGAGCCGTCGGCGTTGTAGTTGTTCGACATGGAGACGATGCTGGCGCCGCCGCCTCCCGCGTCGGCCGCCAGGGCGGCGCCCAGCCGTGGCCACAGGCTCCGCGAGTACAGGCCGTCGAGCAGTGCGTCGTACATCTCCCCGGGGCCTGCGCTCCGTCCCGCACCGGCAGGCGCCGGGGTCGTGCGGGCCTGTGCGATCTGTGCCAGGAGTGCGGCGGTCGGGTCTGAGGTCGTGTGCCACGCGCACGACGAGGACGAGGCGCACCAGGTGAAGAAGTCGTTGAGAACAAGCTCGAACGCCTTGGCCTGTCCGAGCGTGAAGTCATTGAAAGAGATGGAGGGGTCAATGACGCTGTCGAGCACCATGGCGCGCACGTGCGTCGGGAACATTTCCGCGTAGGTCTCTCCAATAAGGGTCCCGTAGGACTGGCCCATATAGGTCAGGCCGGCATTGCCGAGCGCGATGCGCAGGCGCTCGAGGTCACGCGCCACGTCGACCGTCCCGAGGTAGGGCAGCAGCGCCGCGCTGGCCTTCTGGCAGGCGCCGGCGAAGGCGCGCAGACTGTCGACGAACGCCTTCTGCCCGGCTGCACCCTGCGGCACCGGGTCGGCGACGGGCTCCTGCGGCGCTCCCGGCGTCTCACCGCAGCTCAGGGGATCGCTCCGCTCCACGCCGCGGGGGTCGAACGTGACGATGTCGAAGTCGTCCAGCAGCTGGGGCGTGAACGCGCTGAGTTCATTGGCGAAGTCGTCAAGCCCGGACACGCCGGGTCCCCCGGGGTTGAGCACCAGCGAACCGATGCGGTCGGCCGGGATTTCGGCCGGATGCCGCTCGAGGGCGACCCCGATGGTGGCGCCCCCCGGCTGGGCGTAATTGAGCGGAACGGTAAGGGTCGCGCACTGGAGCACTCCCCCGCACGCCGTCCACGTGACGGGGGTGACGGGCAGCGTGGTCGTCGTGGTCGTCGGGGGGGCCGTCGTCCGGGGAACCGTGGTCGGCGGACGGGTCGTCGGCCCGGCGGAACCGGTGCCCGGCTTGCCGCCACCGCATCCGGCCAGGAGCACGGCAGCCGCGGCCAGGGCGCCGGCGCACCGCAGGATCATCGTTCCCCCGTGATCCCCGCCCGGCACCTGGACGCGCGCTCGCACCGGGCCACAGTGGCACGTGCCGGGTGGACCGTGACGTCACCGGTCGGAATGGTCCATTTGGCACTTCCGGCTGTGACACCCCCGCCGTAGGTTTGACGGTTGAGGAGAGGAACACTGCCATGAGCGCCCGAGCAGCACAACCACTGGGCCCTGACGAGGGCATCGACCGGGGGCGCCCCGGCTCGTCGGCCCGCGCCGAATTCGAGCGTCGCCAGCAGGCCGACGACCGGCACCGCCAGGAGGTGTTCGGGAGGTTCCTTGCGCCGCTGGTGAAGGCCGTGGCCGGCGAGCGGCACGCCACCACGGCCTGGAACCGCGGGGGTCGCGCCGAGGAGAAGGTGGGCCACTACCTGAGCCGGGAGGTCGGCCTCAACGGACTGGTACTCCACGACCGGGCCGTTCCCGCCTCACGGGGCAACATCGATCACATCGCCATTGTTCCGTCCGGGGTGTGGATCATCGACACCAAGCAGTACAGCGGGCGCGTGCAGCAACGGAGTGCGGGCGGCTGGTTCGTCTCACGCCCGGTCCTCTTCGTCAACGGGCGCGACCGGTCGAGCTTGATCCCGGCCGTGCTGCGTCAGGTCGCACAGGTCGAGAAGCACGTGGCCGCCGACGTCCCGCTCCACGCGGCACTGTGCTTCTCCGACTCGGAGTGGGGACTCCTCGGAAGGCCGTTCGTCATCGACGGGGTGCACATCACATGGGCCCACCAGCTGGCGGGACTGCTGGACGAGCCGGGTCCGTTGACGGTCAACACCATCAGGCAGCTCGGCGCGGGCATCGCCTCGACCTTCCCGACCTACGCCCCCGCGGGCACCTCCCACAGCCCCACCGGCGCTTGACCAAGGGGGTAGTGCCCGGGCAGGCGCTCCCCCGACATGGCCCGCTCTATGCGCGCCTGCATGCCCGGCAACAGTGTGCCGTCGCCGATCATCTGCAGGAACACGGAGCCGGCGTTGCCGACATCGAAGAAGTCGCGTTGCCAGCTCCATTGGAAGTTGCCGGCATAGCGGAACCAGCTCCCACCCAGTCCGGCGATCTCATACGGAGAGCCGTCAGCCCGCGTGGCGTCAGCGATCTGACGCCATAGTCCGAGCACCTCACCCTGGTGCTCGTCAATGAGCACCTTCTGGTAGGGGTAGGTCCACCCTTCGAGCCCTGCCATCTCCAGCCCGAGCGCGTTCGTACGGATCTCTTCTCGCCCGACGGCCATGAATTCGTCGTTGGGCCCGACGTTCCAGCCATAGGTGGCGTCCTCGGTATAGAGCTCAGCCATTTGACGCCAGTCCTGCGCCGCCTCACCCCGGCGGTTGGCCTGCAGCCACCGTTCGACCATCTCTTCGAGTTCTGCTCGTGGGTACGCGGGCATCGGTGTTCAGTCCTCCTCAATACGCAGGGCGTGGGTGGGGCAGTACTTGACGGCCAGTTCGACAGCGGAACGGAGCGACTCTGGTGGGGTCGGGTCGAGCACGCTCAGCTCGCCCTGCTTGCTCACCGAGAAGACCTCGGGTGCCTCGCCCTCGCACGCCGCGTGACCCTGGCACAGGTCGCGGTCGACCACAATCCTCATGCCGGCGTCTTCGTGCGGCGCCGGTAGCGCACGCGGCAGGGCTGCTGGAGCTGCACGACCATCTTCGAATGGTCGTTGCGGTAGGAGTCGAGTGGCTGAGCCGCCTCGAACTCCCATCCCTGGAGGAGAACCGAGAAGATGGCCTTCAACTGCATCAGGGCGAACGCCGCCCCGACACAGCGGTGCCGCCCGGCACCGAAGGGGATCCATGTCCACGGATTGGCCCTGTCCTCCTCGCGCCCGTCCGCATAGCGCGCCGGGACGAAGGCGTCGGGGTCGGGGAAGTCCTCGGCAATGCGGTTGCAGATCGCCGGGCTCGCCCCGACGAGCTTCCCCGCGCCGATGCGGTACCCGCCGTAGGCGAGGTCCTCCATGGCGACCCGCAAGAGGAGGATCAGTGGCGGGTGGAGGCGGAGCGCCTCCTTGATGGACGACTCGAGGTGGGGGATTTCGCGCAGCGCCTGGAAGCTGACCTCGGACCCGTCCGCGTACAGCCGGTCGAGCTCCTCGTTGACGGTCGCCATCTCGTCGGGATGCCGCAGCAATTCGATGAGGGTCCAGGCGGCGGTCCCCGACGTGGTGTGGTGCCCGGCGAACATCATGGAGATGAACATCCCGGTGACCGTGTCGGCGCTGAAACGGTCCGTCCCGTCCTCGTCCTTGATCGACATCAGCACGTCGAGCAGGTCGGCCTCGCCATCAGCGGGCGGAGGGCCGAGGGTGCGCCGCCGCATGATGGCCTGTACGAGTTCGACCAACGCCTCGCGCGCCGCATCGCGCCGGCGGAAGCTCTCAATCGGTGCATACGGATCCACATAGGCGATGGGATCGGTGCCCTGCTCCAGATCGTGATAGAGCTCGGCGAACCGGCCGTCCAGCTCGCGGCGGAAACGGGTCCCGATCAGGCAGGCCGACGAGGTGTAGATGGTCAGCTCGGCGAACCACTCCAGCAGGTCGATCTCGCCCTCGTCTTCCCACCCGGCCACCATGCCCTCCACCTCCGAGGCGATGGTGGCCGCGTGGCCGCGCATGAACTTGTCACGCAGGGCCTGATTGTGGAGCATCTCGCGGCGCCGCTCCGGTGGGGCGTCGAAGACCACCCCCTTGCCGAAGATGGGCGTCATGAACGGGTACGCCTCAGCCTGGTCCAGCTCATCTTCAGGGGCTCGGAAGTAGAACTCGTTGGCTTCGGCGCCGGTGAGCAAAACCACGTCACGGTTCCCGATGGTGAACTCACCGACGTCGCCGCACTCCCGGCGCACGCGGGTCATGAGTGCGATGGGGTCGTGGCGGAGCTCCTCAAGGTGCCCGTTCTCTCTCTCTCCCCCCGACACGCGCGGTGGCTCCCGAAGCTGGGTCTCGACGGTCACGATGCTCCCTCCTGGTTTCGTTCGATCGGGGCCTCGGGCTGCACCTCAACGACGCTGAGGTGCGTACCGCGGGGCGTGCCGACAACGTGGGCGATGGCGGCCGCCACGCCGTCAGGTCGCATGAAGGCGGAGTGGCGGGCCAGCCCCCAGCGGACCCACTCCGCCAACACTTCGTCGGTCACGGCGGGATCCCAGTCCATGCCCATGCCGGTGAGCGTCGGTCCGGGCCGGATCACCGTCGCCCGGACACCGGTGCCCTCCAGTTCCATCTGCAGCGCGGTGACGAACCCTTCAAGGCCCCACTTGGACGCGACGTAGGCCGACATCCGCGGCCTGGGGTGCGCCACGACGTCCGAGGTGACGAAGACCAGATCACCGCGGCGGCGCTCCACCATGCCCGGACCGAACGCGTGTACGAGCCGCTGCGCGCCGTCCAGGTTCACCCGCACCACTTCGGCGAACTCGTCGGGTGGTGTTTCGAGCGCACCACCGGGACGGATCTGGGCCGCGTTGGAGACGAGCACTTCAACGGGCCCGAAGGCGCCCGCTGCCTTGTCCGCGAAAGCCGTGATGGACGCCGGATCGGCGAGGTCGAGAGGGAAGGCGGCAGCCTCGCCTCCCTCGCCACGGATGGCGTCGGCCAGCTCATTGCAGGGGTCGAGCCGGCGCGCCCCGAGGACGACCGGAAGGCCGGCACGGGCCAGGTGTTGCGCGGTTGCCGCGCCGATCCCGGAGGAGGCGCCGGTCACAACTGCAGGGCGGCGTTCGGGGTGCGGGTCGAAGTGCGGCACTACCGGTGCGTCGCCGTAGTGGGCAGAGCGGCCAGCCCCCGCACGTTGATGGAGTGCACACGCTGCATGCCCGCGACGTCTATGTCATAGGACGCAACCCGGGAGACGAGCTCGCCGAGCGCCACGCGTGCCTCCAGCCGCGCCAGGGCCGCCCCCATGCAGTAGTGCCGCCCGCCGCCGAAGCTGATGAGGCTCTGCGTGTCGCGGTCGAGGTCGTAGCGATCGGGATCCGCGAAGACGTCCTCGTCGCGGTTGGCCGAGCCAATGAGGAGGAGGACGCGCTGGTCCACGGGAATCTCGACGCCCCGGATGGTGACCGGGGCCCGCGTGACGCGGAGGATCATCTGTGTGGAGGTGTCGTAGCGCAGCGTCTCCTCCACCCAGTCCGGCACCCGGGTGGCGTCACCGAACGGCTTGGCCCCCTGTTCGGGGTGACGCCAGCCCCAGTACCACGCGTTGCCCAGCAGCTTCGTTGTCGTCTCGTTGCCGGCAACCACCAGGAGGAAGAGGAAGGAGATCATCTCGTCATCGGTCAGCCGATCACCGTCAATCTCGGCCTGCAGCAGGGACCACGTCAGGTCGTCACGCTCGTGCGCCCGGCGGTCCGCCACCATGTCGGCGTAGTACCCGGCCAGGGTGAGCGCAGCCTCTATCCCCTCCGGTGGGATGTCGTTGACCCCTTCGGCCCGGTGCACCAGGAGGTCAGCCAGGCGCCGCACCTCGGCCCGGTCGCCGCCCGGCACGCCGACCAGCTCGGATATGACGTCCATGGGCAGCCGTCCCGCGATGTCACCGATGAAGTCGAAGGTGCCGCTCTCGAGTGCGGTCTCAATGTGGGCGATGGCCATCTGCCGGATGCGGCCCTCCATTTCGGCCACCCGGCGGGGTGTGAAGCTCTTGCCCACGATGGACCGCATCCGCGTGTGCCTCGGGGGATCCATGGCGAGGAACGACATGGCTCTGTGCGCGTCGGGACCGTAGGCGACGGGGTCGAGCGAGACGCCGTTCGCGTTGGAGAAGCGCTCCACATCCCGGAACGCGGCGAGGACGTCGGCGTGACGCGACAAGGCGAAGAAGTCGAGTTCCTCGTTGTAGAAGACCGGCGCCTCGGCCCGCAGCCGGGCGTACGTCGGGTAGGGATCCTCGTGCATGGCGTAGTCGTAGGGGTTGTAGGTAAGCGGCGCGACGGTCCTCACGGCGCACCCCCCGTGAGGAGGTCAGCCGCCTCGGCCAGCAAACCGGGCAGGTCGGCAAAGCGCAGATGCCCGAGTCCGGCGCTCAGGATGGCCCCGGTGTAGGTGATCTGCAGCACACGGTGCACCGCGGGGTCGACCTCGGGGCCGAGGGCGGCCCGCAGGCGAGTGCCCACCTCTCGGCTGATGCGGACACGGACGTCCATGACGTCGGGCCCGTCTCCGAGAAGGGCTGTCGCGCAGGCGGCCACGACGGCCGGGCTGTCCTCGGCGCCGAAGCCCATTGTGCGCACCGCGTTCGCCACCCGTTCAGGCAGCGGCTGCGTGAGATCGACCAGGTGCGGGGTGGCCTGCATGCGACGCCAGAGGACCTCGGACAGGACGTGATCCTTGCTGGAGAAGTACGTGTACGCGGTGGCGGCCGCCACACCGGCACGCTTCGCGATGGTCCGCACCGAGACCTGCGCGTAGGAATGCTCCCCCACTTCTGCCGCGGCCGCGACGACCAGCCGCTCGACGGCCTCGGCCTGGCGGTCCGACAAGTGGCGGCGACCCGGCTGCGGCGTGCGGTCGTGCGTCGGCTCACCCGGTCCCGGCCCGGCATCGGGCAGTGTGTCGAACACCGTCAGGTTCCTGCCTTCTCCGGGATGTGTGGCGTGCCGTCCTTCATGGGTGGGAAGGCGAAGGTGGCGGCGGTGGTCATGCGGGTGATGTCGGTGATGTCGGCCACGGGGAGGGTCTCGGTGGCCTCCTCAATCACGACCTCCCACCGGCAATGGGGGGAGCGGTCCGACGGCACCCGTGGCGGGCGGTGGACGTGACGAACATGCGCTTTGGGATTGATCGCCTGCGCGGTGACGTCGAACGTGCCGTCCTCAATGTGGTGGCACATGTTCGTGACCATCCTGTCGCCGAAGGGTTCGGCGTCCATCAGCGCGCCGCAGTAGGCGAGTTCGAAGAAGCCGTGGTGGTCGTCGACGACCTCGTAGTGGACGTCGAGATAGTGATGGGGGAAACCGGGGTCCAGCTGGAGCACCTTGAAGATGGCCTCCACGCCGTCGCCCTCTATCGCCATGATCCGGCGCAGCCGCTCCCCGTACACCGGGCTGGCACCCACCCACTCCTGGATGGCGAGGTCCTTGACCGCTTCCGCCCCGTAGCGCAATCCGATGGCAGCGCACATGGAGCGGTCCAACAGGTGCACGATGAGGGCGTACTCGCGGACCAACCGCACCAGGGCCTCCTTGGACAGGTCCTCGTAGTCGAAGGAAGGGTCGAAGTCGCCCGAGTAGTCGTTGCGATCGGTCATGGGTACAGACTATAGTCCAGACAGATGTCCAGTTCCAGTGATTTCTCCGCCCCGGCGGGGTGAGGAGAGGGCCCACCGCCATGACACCATGTGCCGCGCCACAGCAGGACGCCACGACGATCGACCTCCGCGCCGGGGTGATCGGGCTCGGAGATATCGGCCGTGGGCTGGCCGACAACCTGATGGGTGCCGGCGTCGCGCTCAGCGTCTGCGACGTCCGCACGGACGCAACCACGCCCTATGCGACCGGCGCGCATGTCGCGGCCACGCCGGCCGACCTGGCCGGGCGGAGCGACGTGGTGCTGGTGGCCGTGGTCGACGACGACCAGGTGCGCGGTGTCCTCCGAGGAGACGAGGGGGTCTTTGCCGGCGCGAAGCCGGGCACAAGCGTGGTCATCGTAAGCACCATCGCCACGGCCACGGTCAAGGAGCTCCACGCCGAGGCGACCACGCACGGCGTGACCATCGTCGACTGCGGCGTGAGCGGGGGTCCGTCCGCCGCAGCCAGTGGTGAGCTCGTGTGCATGGTGGGCGGCTCGGCCGAGGATGTCGAAAGGGTGCGACCCGTCCTTGACGTCATTGCGTGCCTCGTCCTGCACATGGGCCCGCATGGTGCCGGCCTCTCAGCCAAGCTGGCCCGCAACATCGTGCAGTACGGCTCATGGCTAGCCGCCTTCGAGGCTCAGGAGCTGGCTGAGGCGGCAGGGATCGACCTGCTCAAGTTGGGCCAGGCCATTAAGGAGAGCGACAAGCGCATCGGTGGGGCATCCACCCTCATGTTCCGTACCACCGCGAAGCCCTGGCCACCCGATGCCGACGCCGGACTGGTCGGGGCCATGCGCGCCGCGTCGCTGCTGGCGCACAAGGACCTGGCGGCTGCTCGCGCTCTCGGGGAGGAGGTCGGCGTGGCCGTCCCTCTGGCCACGCTCACCGAGGAACGCATTGACGAGGTGTTCGGGTTCGGCGGCACCGCGTGACCGACGACGCGTCGGACATGGCCAACGACTCGGCCGACGGCCCGTCCGGGTCGGTAGGGTCACGGGACCGCGCCCGAGCGCTCCCGGCAGCCACCCGGAACCGCACCGGGACCAACGGGGTCAATGGCCTGTCGTGCGGCCCCGACGTCCCCTTCGCGGGTACAAGCAGTGGGGCATCGGAAGGGAGATAGGTGTGACCGCATTCGAGGAGTACCGGCAGACCAAGCGCCCGGCGGAACCCGCGTGACCGCGCCGGAGAACGCGCGGGAGGCCGGGATGGCCAAAATGCAGGAGGTCTACGGCTTCTCGGTCGATCCCGCCACGCTGCCGGGCGGCTACGCCGAAATGACGGTCGATCATCTCTTCGGGGCTGTGTGGACGCGGGAGGCACTGGGCATCCGCGATCGACGGCTGCTCACCATGGGGGTGCTGGCCGCGATCGGCAAGAGCGACCTGTTGGAAATTCAATTCAACGCCGCTCTCGAACGGGAGGAGCTCACGGTCGAGCAGGTGCGCGAAATTGTCGTCCATCTCACGCACTACATCGGGTGGCCGCTGTCCACCGGTTTGAACCAGACTGCCGAGCAGGTCATCGCGCGCCACGCCAAGTCAGCCGCCACGTCCGGAGACGATTGAGCGTGGCGGTGTACGACTTCAGTGGCAAGGTCGCCATCGTCACGGGATCCGCCGGGGGTATCGGGCAGGTCTACGCGGAGAGCCTCGCTGCCTCGGGTGCCGGCGTCGTCGTGGCCGACATTGACGAGGCCGGGGCGGAGAAGGTGGCCGAAGGCATCCGCTCGACCGGAGGCTCGGCGGCGGCGTGCCGGGTGGACGTGGCCGACCATGACTCGGCCGCGGCCATGGCCGCCCTGGCCACCGAGCGGTTCGGTGGCATCGACTACCTGGTCAACAATGCCGCCATCTTCGGCGGCATGCAGATCGACTCGTTGCTCAACGTCGACTGGGAGTACCTGACCCGGTTCCTTTCCGTGAACCTCCTCGGCGCGCTCGTCTGCACGAGGGCCTGTTTCCGCGCCATGCGCAAACGGGGTGGCGGCGCGATCGTCAACCAGTCGTCGACCGCGGCCTACGTCTATTCAGGCTTCTACGGACTCACCAAGGCGGGCATCAACTCGTTGACCGCGCAGTTGGCGGCGGAGATCGGCGGGTTGGGCATACGGATCAATGCCATCGCGCCCGGGCCCATCGACACCGAAGCGGCGCGGGTGACCGTGCCTGACGTCTTCATTGAGCAGATCGTGGGGGGCCTCGCCCTCAAGCGCCAGGGCACGCCCGAGGACCTGGTGGGCATGTGCAAGTTCCTGCTCTCCGACGACGCGGCATGGATCACGGGCCACGTCTTCAACGTCGACGGCGGTCAGGTCATGCGCCCATGAGTCCAGGAGCAGTGACGAACGGCATTGAGGTCGAACGCATCGGGGACGGCGTGCTGGTCGTGACCTTCAGCCGTCCTGAGGTCCGCAACGCCTTCAACACGGCGATGTATCTGGAGGCGACCGCCACGCTGCGCGACGCCGCACACGACCCCGAGGTCGGCGCCATTGTGCTGACCGGACGGGGTCCGGCGTTCACGTCGGGCGCGGACCTTCGCGAGATGGCCGCCCTGGCGACGGGGACGGTCATTGAAGGATCGCACACGGGGTTCTCCGGTTTCATGGAAGCGGTGGCCGAGCTGCCCGTGCCACTGCTCGCCGCGGTCAACGGTGTCGCGGTGGGTCTCGGCTTCACGCTGCTGGCCCACTGCGACATGGTGCTGGTGGACGCCTCAGCCCGGTTGCGGGTCCCGTTCGCAGAGTTGGGCGTGCCACCCGAAGCGGCCAGCAGCGTGCTCTTCCCCGCCCGGCTCGGTTGGCAACAGGCCGCCCGCATCCTCCTTACCTCGGACTGGGTGAGCGCCCAGGAACTGGTCGAGCTGGGTCTCGCCCTGCGGGTCTGCCCCGACGGTGGTGCCCTGCCCGAGGCGGTGGCACTGGCCGCGCGCATCGCCGCGCATCCGAGAGGTGCCACCCGTGCCATCACTTCCCTGCTGCGCGACGGGCAGCGCGACATGGTGCGTGCAGCCAACCGACGCGAATTGGCTGCCTTCGGCACACTGCTCGGGAGCGCGGTCTCGACCGGCACGCTGGCCGGCTTCGCCGACCGCGCGCCATCCTGAGCATCATGCGCCTCGGGATCACCGCGTTCCTGACCGATCGCGACATGGCCCCCGGCGCGTTGGCCGCGGCCGTGGAAGAACGCGGCTTCGACTCCCTGTTCGTACCTGAACACACCCACCTGCCCGTGCGGGCCGACGTGCCTCCCACGCTGGTCGAGGGGGTCCGCCTGGACGACTACCGGCGCGGGTTGGACCCGCTCGTCTCGCTCGCCATGGCGGCGGCGACCACCAGCCGCATCCGGCTGGGCACCGGCATCCTCCTGGCGGCCCAACACGATCCGATCGTCCTGGCCAAGCAGGTGGCCACCCTCGACCACCTGAGTGGCGGCCGCGTCACGTTGGGCATCGGCTTCGGCTGGAACCGGGCCGAAGCGGAGGACCACGGTGTCGTCTTCAGCCGGCGCCATGCCCTGGTCCGCGAGCATCTTCTCTGCATGCAGTCCCTCTGGTCGCAGGAGCAAGCCGAGTTCCACGGTGAGCTGGTCGACCTCCCACCGGCCTGGGCGTGGCCCAAACCTGTCCAGCAGCCACGCGTCCGGACACTGATCGGGGGCGGCTCGGGCGACGCGGTCCTCACCGCGGTCGCCGAGTACGCCGACGGGTGGATGCCGATCGGAGGGTCCGGTCTCGGCGAGGCGATCCCCCGCCTCCACCAATTGGCCGCGCAGCGGGACCGGGACCCCGCCGAGCTCGCCATTGTGCCCTTCGGCACCATCGGGACCCCGGCCAAGCTGGAGCACTACGCGTCCCTCGGTGTGCGCGAGGTCGTGCTCCGGGTCCATGCGGGGAACGAGGCGACCGTGCGCGCCGAGCTGGACGAACTGGCCGGCCTCCTCCCACTGGCTGCGACACTGGAGGCGACTGCGCCATGACCGATATCACGCCCCGCCCCGGGAGCTCGACTCCCCTCCCCAAGATCATCAGCGTCGACGACCACCTCGTGGAACCGCCCCACCTGTGGCAGACCTGGCTGCCGTCGCGCTGGCGCGATCGGGGTCCCCGGTCCGAGCGCCGCGGCATTGGCGAAATGGCTCACATCGGTGGTGGCACCTACCACCAGACGTTCGACCCCGATGGCCCGGCGGCCGACTGCTGGGTCTACGAGGACCTCGTCTACATCAACAAACGGCACGTGGCGGCCGTCGGCTTCGACCGTGACGACATGACGATGTCACCCATCACCTACGACGAGATGCGCCCAGGATGCTTCGAACCCAAGGCGAGGGTGGCCGACATGGAGACCAACTGGGTGGAGGCCAGCCTGTGCTTCCCGAGCTTCCCCCGCTTCTGCGGGCAGACATTCCTGGAAGCCAAAGACCGGGAGCTCGCCGAGGCATGCGTGGTCGCGTACAACGATTTCATGGTGGAGGAGTGGTGCGGGGACAGCGACGGGCGCCTGATCCCGCTCTGCCTCATCCCCCTGTGGGATGCGGAGAAGGCAGCCGCCGAGGTCCGCCGCAACGCGTCCCGCGGCGTCCGCGCCGTCTGCTTCAGCGAAATCCCCCCGCATCTGGGGCTGCCGAGCATCCACAGCGGGTACTGGGATCCGTTCTTTGCCGCCTGCGAGGAGACCGCGACGGTTGTCTGCATGCACATCGGCTCCTCGTCGAAAATGCCGGCCACGTCGGCCGACGCGCCGGTCGCCGTGGCGGCCACGCTCAGCTTCGGCAACGCCATGTCGTCGCTGTGCGACTTCCTGTTCTCCGGGGTACTCATACGCTTCCCCACGCTCGTCCTGGCCTATTCGGAGGGGCAGATCGGATGGCTGCCCTACATCCTCGAGCGTGCCGATGACGTGTGGCGTGAACACCGCGCCTGGGGTGGGGTCAAGGACGTCGTCCTCGAGCCCCCGTCGACCTACTTCAAGCGCCAGGTCTACGGCTGCTTCTTCCGCGACCAGCACGGCCTCGACTCACTCGACACGATCGGCGTTGATCGTGTGACCTTTGAGACGGACTATCCCCACACCGACTCGACCTGGCCGGACACCCGAGCGTTGGCCGAACAGATGATGCGCCATCTGTCCGACGACGACGTCTACCGCATCATGCGTGGCAACGCGATCCGGATGCTGGGCCTCCCGCTCGACCTGCCATGAGACTCGGCGACATCGTGAACCCCGAGGCGGCGGACCGGGGCCGGCCGCTCGAAGGAGTCCGCGTCCTCGCCCTCGAGCAGATGCAGGCCCTCCCGTTCGCGACCCAGCTGCTGGGCCGTCTGGGTGCAGAGGTGGTCAAAGTGGAGGCACCCGGTGGCGGCGACCTCGGGCGGTCGTCCATGCCGGCGATGACCGACCCCCTCGGGCGGCCCGTCGGCGCGACCTTCATGCGCAACAACCTGAGCAAGCGATCGGTTGTCATCGACCTCAAGAACCCTCGCGGACGAGACCTCGTCCTGCGCATGGCACCGCGTTTCGACGTCGTCGCCGAGAACTTCCGGGCTGGCGCCGCCGAGCGCCTCGGCCTGGCGTACAACGACATCGTCGCAGTGCACCCGCGTGTGGTGTACCTGTCCATATCGGGATTCGGCCGCAGCGTGCCCCACGGCACCCCACCATCGCCCTACGACGGCTGGCCGGCGTTGGCCTCCATGGTCGAGGCGATGAGTGGGGCCTACGAGTTCAAGCGCACGGAGGGCCAAGCGCCGATCGGCTCACCCATGGGCGGCCTCGGCGACATCGTCACGGCGCTGTTCGCCGTCATCGGCCTGCTGGCGGGGCTGCGACAGCGCGAGCGCACCGGCGCCGGCCAGCAGATTGACGTGGCGATGCTCGACGCCATGGTGGCGGTGCTCGACGTCGTCCCGAACTTCTGGTCGATGGGCATGCCGATGGGCACGCCCTGGCCGGGCATCCTCCACGGCTTCCGCGCGGCCGACGGCTGGTTCATGCTCCAGGTCCTCCGCCCTCACCAATGGCCCGACCTGGCCCGTGCCATCGACCGCCCCGAGTGGGAAGACGACCCCCGCTTTGCGACCACCGGAGGGTGGCTCGACCTCCTCGAGTCCGACATCCGTCCGGCCATTGAGGGGTGGGCGGCGGACCGCTCCAAGCACGACGCGTGTGAAGCCCTCAACGCGGCCGGGCTGGTCGCCGGACCATGCGCCACCGACGCCGAAGTGGTGGCCGACCCTCACCTTGCGCAGCGCCACATGCTGGTCGAGCACCCGCGGACCGACGGGGTCGCGCAACCCGTCCTCATCCCGGGACTGCCGATCAAATTCGGTCAGGTGGCCGAGGGCCCCGAGTCCCGCGTCCCTTGGTTGGGTGAGCATACCGACGAGATTCTCACTGCAGAGCTCGGGCTCGACGAGGATGCCCTGACCGACCTCCGCGCCGCGAAGGTGATCGGCTCGTAGAGGAGCTCGTCCTCTCAGTCAATACCGCGGCAGGGCGATGAAGGCGACGAGGTAGGCGAAGGTGCCGGCGCCCACGACGGTGCACGCGTGGAAGACCTCATGGAAGCCGAAGACGCCGGGCCAGGGGTCGGGTCGCTTGCGGGCGTAAATGAGCGCGCCCGCGGTGTAGGCAAAACCGGCCACCAGCATGAGCGCGAAACCCGTCCAGCCCAGGCTCCGCACGAGTTGGGGCGCCGCAATGAGTGAGCACCACCCGACCACGACGTAGGGGAGTGCCACGGCCCACTGCGGTGCGTCGAGCCATACCTGGCGCAGCACGATGCCTGCCGCTGCACCACCCCAGACCATGGCCAGCACCGACACCTTGGCCCAACCGGCCAACGCCAGTCCTGAGACCGCCGTCGAGGTCCCGGCGATCCCGACGAAAATGGCGCTGTGGTCGGCCCGCCGCATGCGGCGCCACGCCGGCGCCGACCACCGCAATCGGTGGAACGAGGCGCTCGTCCCGAACATGGCCAGCATCGACAGGACGTAGATCGCGAGGGCGGCCTGGCTGGCGCCATCGGGGGCGGCGGCAATGAGGAAGGGACCGCCTACGAGCCAGGCCGCGAACGCACCGACATGGAGCCAGCCCCGCAGGAGGGGCCGGGTGCGGACATCTTCGGCCAGGTCGTCAGGCTCGACCGCCATCCGGTCAGCCTCCACAGAGGGCGTCATCACGACACAGCCTGGTCCAACTTGTCGGCGGACTCCACCTCGCCACGACTGATTCCGAGCAGGAAGAGGATGGCGTCGAGGTAGGGCACGCTGAGGGACGTGTCCGCCGCCTCACGGACGAGGGGCTTGGCATTGAAGGCGATCCCGAGGCCGGCGGCGGCCAACATGTCGAGATCGTTCGCCCCGTCCCCCACGGCAATTGTCTGCGACAGCGGCACTCCGGCATCGGCGGCGAACCGGACCAGCGCAGCTGCCTTGCCGGCCCGGTCGACGATGGGTCCCGCCAGCGCGCCGGTCAGGGTCCCGCCCTTCATGTCGAGCACGTTGGCGGCCAGGTGGTCGATGCCCATGCCAGCGACGATGTCGGCTATCAGCTGGGTGAACCCACCGCTCACCACGGCGATCTCATAGCCCAGGCGTTTGAGGGTACGCACCAGCGTCCTCGCCCCCGGCGTCAGTATGAGGGAGCTTCGCACCGCGTCCAGATCGGCCTCCCCCAACCCCGCCAGGAGCTGCACGCGCTGGCGCAGCGCGTCCTCGAACTCCATGTCCCCCGCCATGGCCGCCGCGGTGACCGCCGCCACCTCAGCCCCGCACCCGCGACGTTCGGCCAGCTGATCGATCACCTCGCCTTGGAAGAGCGTGGAGTCGGCGTCGAGCACAATGAGGTGCTTGGCCCGCCGGTGTAACCCGGCCACCTGCACGGCGATGTCCACTTCCCGGCGTGCCGCCTCACCGGCCAACGAGCGCCGGAGCTGGTTGAGGTCCCCCCCGGCGACGGCGAGCTCGTAACTGTGGACTGGGTAGTCCGACAGCCGGATGATCCGCTCAATGTTCCCCGCGGACTCGGCAATCCGGCCGCACACCGCCTCGAGGTCGGCCGCCGTGATATCCGGCGCGAGCACGGTGACGAGGAAATGCCCGGTGGCCGGGGCCGTCTCCCGCTCCACCAGTGGGAGGACGGTCACGTCGATCGCGGCGTCATGCAGTGACGCTGTGATGTCTTGGGCCAACACGGCTTCGCCGCCCGGCTCCAGACCGGCAACCTCCACGCAGAGCAGGAGGCGGCCGTGCACGCGAACCTGCTCGACGTCGTGCACCTCCACGCCGCCTGCCCCGAGCACGGCGAAGAGCCGTGCCGCGATCCCGGGTTCGTCCTGGCCGGACACGGTGACAAGGAATGAGGCGTGCCCGCGCATGACCGCCTCACGGTACTGGGCCCCGAACGGCCCGCACTCCGACCCTGCTCAGGGCGTGGAAGGGATAGATTTCGGTCCCTTGCGCACGTTCATGCCGCACACCGGCACCGCGACCCGCTGATGGGGGCCGGGCCCCCTGACCCGGAAGCCCAACGTGCCGCACCGGGCCTGGCCTACATGCCCGCCCTCGACGGCATCCGAGGCGTTGCCATCGTCGTCATCATGGGTTACCACGGAGGGGTCTTCCTCACCCGCGGTGGCTTCTACTCGCTGGACACGTTCTTCGCCCTCTCGGGCTTCCTCATCACCTCGCTGCTCATTGCCGAATGGCAGCGCACCGGGACCGTTCGCCTCCGGACGTTCTGGGCGCGGCGGGCGCGGCGGCTCCTGCCCGGGATCCTTCTCATGCTGCTGGGCGTTGCGTTGTTCGCCGGGTACCTCATCCCCGCGGGGACCTACCCGACCCTACGAGGCGACGGGATCGCGTCGCTCCTCTACTACGCCAATTGGCACTTCATCGCCTCGGGCTCCAACTACTTCGTCCAGACCGGCCTCACCTCGCCCCTGACGCACATGTGGTCCCTGGCCGTGGAGGAGCAGTTCTACGTGTTGTGGCCACTGATCGTCCTCGCCGTCTTCAGCGTCGCCAAGAGCCGACGGCTGCTCCTGGCGCTCTGCGTCCTCGGTACCGCGGCCTCCGCGGCGGACATGGCCGTCCGCTACAGCGTGGCGAACGTCGACCACCTCTACTACGGCACCGACACCCGCGCCCAGTCCCTCCTCGTCGGCAGTGCCCTTGCGATCGGACTATCGCTATGGGCCGACCGTCGGCAGGCAGCCGCAACCGAGCCGGCGTGGATCGCCCGATCACCGCGCGGCCGCGCTCTCCTCTTGGTCATCGGCGCGGCCGGTGTCGCCGGCACCGCCACGCTGTGGATGGCGGTGTCTTACAACAGTGCGTTTGCCTTTCGTGGCGGCTTCCTTCTGGCCGCGCTGGCGACGGCGGCCGTCCTGTTGTGCGTCGTGGGCGCGCCCCGCTCTGTCGTGGCCCGATGCCTGTCGTGGGCGCCGCTCCGCTACATCGGGCGCATCTCCTACGGCATGTACCTGTGGCACTACCCGCTCTTCAGCTATGTCGACGGGGCACGGACGGGGCTCACCGGGTATCCCCTCTTCGGCGTCCGCTTCGCCGCGACCGCGGTGATCGCCACGGCGTCGTACTACCTCGTTGAGCTGCCCGTGCGGCGTGGTCGGCTCCGGTCGGGATGGGCGCTGCGCGTCCTCACTCCTACCGCGTTCGCCGGCACGGCGGCTGCGCTGTTCGCCGCCACCGCCATCCCGGTGGCCGCGGTTGCCCCAGCGGTGGTCCCGGCGAGCCCGCCCGACGGTCCACCCGTCAGGGTGCTCGTGGTCGGCGACTCCATCTCTCTGACGCTCGACATCGGCTTGAACGAGCACGCCCGGGACTATGGCGTCAGGGCGACCAACGGAGGGATCTTCGGCTGCGGCGTCACGACGGGATCCGAGTACCAGCTGAAGGGGGTCGACGCGCCCATGGCGCCCGAGTGCTCCGGGAGCCCTCCCGACTTCCAGTGGCCCAACCTGTGGGAGTACCGGATCCACCAGATCCGCCCCGATGTGGTGATGATTCTGGCGGGACGGTGGGAGGTCACCAACCGCACGTACGACGGCGCGTGGACGAACATTGAGAATCCCGCCTATGCCGCGTACGTGAAGGCGGAACTGTCCGATGCCGTCGGCGTCGCCGCGTCAGGCGGCGCCCGGGTCGTTCTGCTGACGGCGCCCTGCTTTGACAGCGGTGAGCAGCCCGACGGGACGCCGTGGCCGGAGGACTCGGCGCGGCGGGTCGCCATCTACAACGACCTCGTCCGCCAGGTGGCCGCGACCTCCGGAACCTCCCTGATCGACCTTCACGCCATGGCGTGCCCGGGCGGCCGCTACACCGAGTTCATCGGAGGTCAGCAGGTGCGCGAATCGGACGGCGTCCACTTCACCTTCACCGGGGGGAACTTCTTCGCCCCGAAGATCTGGCCCGCCATTGTGGCGCTCGCCCACCGGCAGGCGAACGCCGCGCGCTCACGGGCCGATGCGTCAGGGTAGGGCGGCGTCCTTCTCGTCCACCCAACCCTGGCCGTCCACCCAACGCCGGATGATGCGGGCCGGCACGCCCGCCACGACACACCGGTCGGGGACCACGCCGCGGACGACCGCGCCCGCCGCGACCACGACGTGTTCGCCGATCTGTGCGCCCGGGAGGATGATGGCGTTCGCCCCCAGCCAGCTTCCCGAGCCGATGCGGACGGCAGCCTCCACCGGCCACTGCCTCCCGATGGGGGCCACCGGGTCGGTGTACGTGTGGTTCTGGTCCGTGATGTAGACGTAGGGCCCGGTCTGAATGTCGTCACCGATCTCTATCGACCAGTGGCCCACAATGTGCGAGCCGCGCCCGATGATGCAGCGGCTGCCGATGCGCACGACAGGGTCCGTCGGCATCTCCTGGCCCGGCGCCATGCCCGCGGTGATGCAGGCGTTCGGGCCGACCATGGTGCCCTCCCCGATGTGGATGTGATGCTCGTTGTAGATCGCACCCTGCGGGAACAGGAGGCAGGCGCCCTTCCCCATCGCACCGAAGCGACGGCCCAGCGGATCGTCGGGGCCGATGGCGCCCAGCTGGGCCGCCGCATCCCAGGCACCGTGCACGAGGCGCGCCGCCGCCCAGCGAAGCGGTCCAGGCAGCGAGCGGACCCAGGTCACGGCGGAATGCTAGGTGGCGCCTACTGCCCCTGGGAAGAGAAAGTGCCTCAGTACACTGTCGCCGTGCCGCAACAGCCAAACGCTGGCGGGCGTGGCTCCTCGGCGGCCCCCGGCGGGAGTTCGCCGATCAATCGTCGCCGCTTCCTGCAGATGACGGCGGCTGGCGCGGTCGGCGCCGGTGCAGCGCTGGTCGCGGGAGGGGATGCCGCGGGAGCGAAGGCGCGCACCGCACGCCACTCGAAGAAGCCCTCGACGGCTCCCGCCGAACCCGCCGTCAGGATGGCGGCGTTGCCGAGCGGCGTCCTGGTCCCCACCGCGCCCTGGCTCATAACAGAGAACCAGCGCACGGGGTCGATCGATTGGATCTGCAATCACCCCCAACCCGATCATGCCCTCGAGGGGTTCGCCTCCCATGTCAGCGCGGTCAGTGGCGACGAGGTGACCCTCTTCGTCAACACCTCCGGCAAGGCCGTGCAGGTCCAGGCCTACCGGATGGGCTACTACCAGGGGATCGGGGGGCGGCTCGTCTGGCAGAGCGACACGGTGGCGGCCGGCCGGCAACCACCACCCACGGTGACACCCGGGCTCAACACCGTCAGCTGCCCCTGGTCGCCCACGCTGAGTTTCACGGTGGACCAGACCTGGCCTCCGGGTTGCTACCTTCTCAAGCTGTTGGGCGACGGAGGTTTGCAGCAGTACGTACCCCTCACCATCCGCGACGACGCCAGCGTCGCCGCCTACGTCTTCCAGAACAGCGTGACGACCTGGCAGGCCTACAACCTCTACGGCGGTTACAGCCTGTATTACGGGCAGGCCGGCAAGGGAAGGCAGGACTTCGCCCACCGCGCCCGCGCCGTCTCCTTCGATCGGCCGATCGTGCAGCGTTGGTCGTCGGGCGCGGCTGACTTCATCGGGAACGAGCTCCCTTTGCTGTATTACCTCGAGCGCTTCGGTGTCGATCTCACCTACTGGACCGACATCGACCTCCACGCCAACCCGGCCCTGCTCACCAACCACAACTGCCTCTTCAGCCTCGGCCATGACGAGTACTGGTCCGCACCCATGCGCGTGGCCGCGCAGGCGGCCAACGCCAACGGCGTCAACCTGGCCTTCCTCGGTGCCAACGCCAGTTACCGTCAGATCCGCCTGGAGCCGACCTCCATCGGGCCCAACCGCCTGCAGGTCTGCTACAAGAGTGCGGCCGAGGATCCGATGGCGAAGCAGGACCCCACGCTCACCACGGTCAACTGGAACCAGTCCCCGGTCAACAATCCCGAATCCCTCATGATCGGGTCGACCTACCAGTCGGTCGGCGCCCAAGCCCCCATGGTGGCGACCGACCCGTCGTCGTGGTTCTTCGACGGCTGCAACCTCACCCATGGGCAGGCACTGCCGGACGCCGTCATCGGCGAGTACGACCGGTTCGTGCCCTCACTCCCGGGCCCGCGCAACCTCGATGTGCTGATGCACTCGCCGATCCCGGGCCAGAACAACTGGTCGGATGTGACCTACTTCACCGCTGGGCCCACCGGCGGCGGGGTGCTGGCCAGCGGATCCGCCTACTTCGTCAACCGGCTGGCCAACTCGAAATACGTCCCTCCGAACGTCCTCCCCTATGCGGTCCCCGGTACCACCGACATCCTCCTGCGCGCCATGGACAACCTCCTCGGGCGCTTCGGGCTGGGGCCGGCCGGCATGACCACTCCGTCGGGTGGCAACTGGGAAGCGATCTACGCGGGTGCCACCGCCGGCTCGGGGTCGCCCAAATCGACCAACGCCTCATGACCCAACTGTTGGCCCCCACCCCTCTACCATCAGGGGCTGACCATGGCACCGCCCCCACCTCATTTCGCGCCAGCGCGACGGCACGCGGGGTGGGCGACCCTCTGCGCGGCGGGGATTGCCGGGCTCGTGCTCAGCGCCTGCTCGTCCAGCCCGGCCGCCCCCCAGGCCACCGACACGACCCACCCGCCGCCGACGACGACCACAACGGCATCGACCACCCCTGACGCGCCCACCTGCCCGCTCACCGGCACCGCGGTGCCCGGCGGCGCTGCCGTGCCCCTGCGTCCCGCTCTGGCCGTCAAGATCGACAACTACCCCGGCGCGCGGCCCCAGAGCGGCCTCGACAAGGCTGACGTGGTCTTCGAGGAGCCCGTCGAGGGAGGCATCACGCGCTACGCGGTCGTCTTCCAATGCCAGGACGCGGCGCTCGTCGGTCCGATCCGCTCCGCCCGCAACATCGACATCGGTATTCTCGGCCAGCTGGGCAACCCGATCGAGGTCCACGTCGGAGGGATCGGGCCGGTGCTCGCCAACATCAGCGCCTCGCCCATTGTGAACGTGGACCTTTTCAATTTCGGGTCCGTCCAGACCCACCCCGCCGGCCGGTACGCGCCGTACGACACCTACTCGTCGACCGCCGGATTGTGGAGCACACATCCGACCATGCAGACGCCTCCGGCGGCGCTCTACACCTACTCGACCACAGTGCCGAACGGGGGGAAGCCCGCGACGACAATCCACGTCCCCTTCTCGTCCACCTCGAATGTCACCTGGAGGTACAACCCGACGTTCGGGGTGTACGCGCGCTACTACAACGGGTCCGCGCCCGACCGGCTCGCCGACGGGCAGCAGAGCTCGGCCTCCACGGTGATCGTGCAGTTCGTGGCGATCAGCTACGGCCCCTGGGTCGAGAACGCGGGCGGCGGCCTGGAAGTCCAGGCCGATCTCTACCCTGATGTCACCGGCTTCGCCAAGATCTTCCGCAACGGGACCGAAATCGGCGCCTACTGGAAGCGCGCATCGCTTGGCTCGCCCACGCAGTACGTGACGGCGAGTGGAGCGGTCATCCCGATGGAGCCGGGCCGCACGTGGGTGGAGCTGGTGCCCGACACGATCGCGGTGACGTCAGGGCCATAAGCGGTTTGCATGCACGCGTCATTCACCATGACGTTGGTACGACTCCACTGACGCGAAGCGCTCCGGGCGGATCACCGTGGGAGTGCGGGTGCGGCTTCGATGCTGTGAGATCCCCCAACGGGGAGGGTGGCTGCGGTGTTATTTGTCGAGCACCAGCGGAAGGTTGTCGGGGTCGACGATGGCGGTGGCGCCGTCGCCGGAAGACTCCTCCGGCGCGACAGGTGCCAGGGCCTGCCGGACGCGATCGTCGACTTCAGCCATCAATTGCGGGTTCTCCGACAGGAAGACCTTGACGTTCTCCCGGCCCTGGCCCAGCTGCTCACCTTCGTAGGTGAACCAGGCACCGGATTTCTTGATGAACCCGAGATCGACCGCGACGTCAAGCAGCGACCCTTCACGGCTGATGCCCTTCCCGTACATGATGTCGAACTCGGCCTGCTTGAAGGGCGACGAGCACTTGTTCTTCACCACCTTGACGCGGGTGCGGTTACCGATCACCTCCGCGCCGTCCTTAATCGCCTCGACACGCCGGATGTCGAGGCGGATGGAGGCGTAGAACTTGAGCGCGCGCCCACCGGGCGTGACCTCTGGCGAGTTGTGCACGACGACGCCGTCTACGAGGTAGTTGTGGCTGTCTTCAACCTCAATGTCGAACCGGCGCATGGAGCGAGTCCGCGGCTTGGCATGAATGTCCGTCACCGGAAGGGCCACCAGCTCGTACCGCATTGAAGTGAAGACGGGTTCGACCGCGAACCGGCCTCGGTATGCGGGAAGAAGCTTGTATTCCATGCTCGGGTGCACGAAGGGAGCGATCAAGGCGTGGAGTTTCGCTGTCTCGGCATTGGTGAAGGTCAATACGGCCTTCTTCAATGCACCGGAAGCCACCAATCTGGCCCGAATACCCCAAGTGTCAGCGAGATACTGCACCAGGCGTTCACGGGTTGCCGGTTCCATCGCCTCGACGCAGACGGTGGCACGGCCGGTCAACCCTGCCGTTCGTTCTTGGAGTCCCTTCGAGCGGATTGAGAAGTTGGCATCGTCCATGCACCACAAGGCCAGTGACAGGGGTGAGAGGCGCTTGAAGTACGCCTCATCGAAGACCTTCTTTCCCTCTCTGTACACGCTCTGACGAAGAGGGGCGAGTTCGGGTAGGGGTGGGAAGTCGTACGTCACGACTCCATCACTTCTCACATGGCGACCCCCTCCACCGAGATTGGCGAACAGGGATGCCTTCCAATCGGCGTAGTCGGCCTGGGCTGCCGAGTGGGTGTAACGGAACCGGGCACCGTGGCCGCTCCGCGTTGACGAGAGGGCGCCGTCTCCCATGAGGGTCCCGCACAAGGCCTCCCACTGGAATGCCGACAGGTGGTGCGGCAGGGCTTCAAGCACCCGATCGCCAACTTTCAGCTCACCCGCCTTGCGCCATCCGCCAGGGGTTCGAATCAGGTGGTTGGGAGTGCACGCCAGCTGCGCTCGGCCATTCTTTGCGGGCTTGGCCACGGTGATCTGGAGGAACTGATCAGTAGTGCCGTTGTCAAACCAACCCACAACCCGCTTGGGCACGATCGCCCCGACCTCCGGGTCGTATGACAACACTTCGACCGGGAGGCGTTGGTTGACGATCTTTCCGATCTTCTCTGTACTGCCATCAGCCAGCACGACCCGAGCGTCGTACTGAAAGCACCCGTACATCACTCCGATTTTCTCGCGCAGCTGGTTGATGAAGATGGCGATGGTGCTGGACTTCGACAACGTCCCGGTCAGCTTGCGGAGCGCCTGGGACATCAGGCGGGCCTGCAGGCCGACGTGGGTGTCGCCCATCTCCCCTTCGATCTCCGCCCGCGGCGTCAGGGCCGCGACGGAGTCGATGACGAGGACGTCGAGCGCGCCCGAACGGATCAGCATGTCGGCGATCTCGAGCGCCTGCTCGCCGGTGTCGGGTTGCGAAATGAGGAGGTCGTCGACGTTCACCCCGATGGCCCGGGCATAGACCGGGTCCATGGCGTGCTCGGCGTCTATGTAGGCGCAGATCCCACCGTTGCGCTGCGCCTCGGCCACCGCGTGCATGGCGAGCGTCGACTTTCCGGAGGACTCCGGCCCGTAAATCTCCACGATCCGTCCCCGGGGCAACCCGCCGATGCCGAGCGCCAGGTCCAGTGAGAGCGCTCCCGTGGGAATGGACTCAATGTTCATGCTCAGGTTGTCGCCCATCCGCATGACCGAGCCCTTCCCGAACTGCTTCTCAATCTGGCCCAGAGCCGCTTCCAGCGCCTTGTCCCGTTCTTCAGCCATCTCTCTCCTCGTTGTCTTTCCTGCGACCTGTGCCTGGCGCCCGGTGTGCCCGATCCACCCTCAACCTGGTGCTGCGACCCTACGGAGGGGGTGTGACAACGCCCCGACCGGCCTGCTGTTTGGGTAATAGTAACGAACATGTGTTCGCTATGCGAGCACCCACCCCGTGACCGAGGCGACGGTGCCGCCGGCCAATCATCTGCTGGGGAACGGTCGCCGCGGCGGATGGTGTGCGACATTTCCGCGCGGTCCCGTCGCCGGGGACCACCCCGGCGCGTGTGATGCTGGAAGCGCGCGCAGTGCAGAGTGAGCGCGCACCGCGGAGAGGGAGAAGGAGAACAACGTTGCGAGTCAAGAAAGGCGCGCTGGGGCGCTGTGCCCTGACTGCCGGTGCCGTTGGCGCCATGCTCGGGATGGGGACTCTCCCGGCTGGCGCGGCACCCTCGGCCGTCGCGCTGTACCAGCAGGCGTGGTCGACGACGAAATCCTGGTCGGTGCACTACGAGTCCGACAGCAACGTGGGCAATGTGCCCTTCCTCACCAGTGGCGACACCGGCCCGGCCTCGGGCTCGCAGGAGGTCCTCACCAAGAGCGGCACCACCACCGTCAACGCGCAGATCCTGGTGATCGGTGGCCTCACGTATCTGAACGGCAACGCGGGCGCGCTCGAAGTCATGATCGGACTCACCCCGGCCCAGGCGGTCGCCACCACCGGCAAATGGTTCGTGTTCTCCACGACCAACCACGCCTTTGCCGCCATCGTGGACGGCGTGCGTTCGCGTGATGTGGCCGGCGAGGTCGCGGTGCAGGGTCCCTATTCACTGGCGGCGCCGCGCACCCTCGACGGCTACCGGGTGATCCCCATTTACGGGACGCAGAAGCTCAAGGGCCTGAAACGGATGCATGTCGTGCTGTACGTGCAGGCGACCGGGAAGCACCATCTGGTGGAGGAGGACACCATCAACGCCCACCAGGTGGCCGACGGCGTCTTGCGCATCACGTTCTCCAAGTGGGGGGAGTCGGTCCGCCCGAAGGCACCGACCGCCTCCATCACGCTCGGCCCGATCAGCGCCACGTAGCGGCCGCACCATGCCGCCATCGCTCCAGGCCGAAATGGGCGACATCACCCGCTCGTCGGTGGAGGCCGTGGTCAACGCCGCGAATCGCAACCTCGCCGGTGGCGGCGGTGTGGACGGCGCCATCCACCGCGCGGCCGGTACCGACAAGCTGCAGGACGCGTGCCGCGCCATCGGGGGCTGCGAGCCCGGTGACGCGGTGGCCACGCCCGGCTTCAACCTGGCCGCCCGCTACATCATCCACACCGTCGGGCCCGTGTGGCACGGCGGCGATAAGGGCGAGGCCGACATCCTGGCCTCGTGCTACCGCCGCAGCCTGGCCGTCGCCGACGAGCTCGGTGTCACCTCCTTGGCCTTTCCCGCCATCTCGACGGGGGTGTACGGCTACCCCCCGGACCTGGCGGCCGCCATCGCGGTCGCCACGGTGCGGGCCACCTCGACCGCAGTGGATGCTGTCCGCTTCGTCGCCTTCGACCAGGCGACGCTGCAGCTATACCACCAGTTGCTCTGAGGTCGACCGGCGAGCCACCCGGGCCGGGAG